>Ga0179593_1708041_pt1 | contig 13567 bp, 17 predicted proteins | sample CZODoug2_1_08_16_FD_185931 | JGI IMG/M metagenome (GOLD analysis project Ga0179593, IMG submission 185931) | Vadose zone soil fungal communities from Angelo Coast Range Reserve, California, USA - CZODoug2_1_08_16fungal (PacBio error correction) | ecosystem: Environmental > Terrestrial > Soil >... | reverse complement strand
AGCCCCGGAATCGGACGCTATTCCCACCTAAAACCGACTTGTTTAATGGACTACCTTCACGCATCGCGCAAGAGTCGAACGTGAGCTGGATACTTTCGCCCCCTCACGCCGACTTGCAACGGAAGAAACCCTTCCTTTCATGTTTCCCTTTCCTTTCTTTTCGTTTTTTTGCCAAACTGGTTCGAAACTGTACGATGTCTTGTGGTAATAATACGCAACAGTCTCTTTGCGACTGACCTCCTTTTTTTTACCGTTCTCTTGTCTTTCCCCGAGGAAACTGCTCTCTAAAGTACTTCCCCTTATTTTTTCCGGCCACCCTTCGGCATTCTCTTTCGACGGAAGTCTTCCGTTGAAGCTTCGTCTTTCCTCCCACGGCTGGGATAGACTCCCGATCTGCGCCCTTTTTTTCTCAACCAACTGAAGCAAACGGCGAAGTGACCCCTCGTAATGCTCCCATTTACTCCATGGTTCTGAAAAGAAGATGAGAGGGTTAACCAATCTTCAGAGGGTGGATGACGTCTTGTACCCACAGATGTTTATTTAGTACCCTCGGCGGTATATGATCCTCCCTCCCCATTTCCGCGTCTTCGCCTTCACCCTTCTTGCAGCCGATGGGCCTGCGAAAACTGATGCGATTCCTCATCCCTCTTTATCCATTCTTCCGACGGAAAGAAGCGTGCCCCCCCCCGCCTTCTTTTGCTGCAAGCTTTGTTCGAATCACCGTCATTTTGACCTGGCGCCGTATTTCTGTCTTTGCTTTTTCCTTGGCTGCTTGCCAGAGCCTTCCTTCTTCTCCTTTCAGTCTTCGTTTCCGTTTTTTAATGCCGCCTGAACGGCAAGCTTCGCTAGTATGCCGCGTCCGGAGCCAGCTGCGAGGTCCCTTGCGATAATATTATCTACGTTCCGCTTTTTTGTTGTTGTTGAGCTTCTCCGTTTTTCCCCGGCGCCTTTTCCGAGCGGCCTTCCTTCCGGCTCCTTAGTCTGTTTCCGAAGATGTGGTACGCACCTCCTACCTTCTAGACAAGAAGCTGGCGCTGCCTGCCATTCTGCACCCTTTTCGACAAACGGTGGAGAAGCCCTGCCCCGGCGTCCTGCGTTTTCACCTTTTTCTTTTCGCGCAAGGACATAGAGATTCCTGAACGCGACGGCTTGCCGTTTTTTCAATTGTACAGTCTACAAGTGACCGCATCCCCTTTCCTCGGGACGAGCTGATCTTCATCTGCTTTTCTTTTTTTCCCCAAACTTCGACCGCATTCGAACGCCTTTTCCAAAGACACCCGTTTTCCTTTTTACCTTTCGCCTCTCCCTTGTGTTCTAGTCCTCCCCCTTTACGCCGTCATTTTTCGTCAAATCCTCTTCAACGATTTCGTTCCGTCCGGTCGACGTTACTGGGCAGCCCTGATGTGCACCGCTTCGTTTTTTTTTTATTTGTTGGGTATATAGCATTGTAATCGCGCTCTGACCTATAGCCAGTGGCATGTCACCCCGCCTCACAAGCTAGAACTTGATTTTGGCGAAGATCCCTTTCCCGACATACCAACCCCCCCCCCCCCCCCCCCCCACCCCTTCGTGGTGCATAAGTGATTTCATTTCGCAATACTGGACCCCTTTCAGCGGATGAGTTTCCCACTTTGCGAGCTCCTCCGTCGCTTTTATTTCCCCCACCACCCCCATCTCCTTCCCGAATACAAGCTTTTTTAGGGTCCACACCCCGTTACGCTTCCCCCTTTCCTGGTGCTTGCCGTGCCAGCGGCTCGAGCGACTTAGATGCTATTACGGGCAGCAACTATCTTCGCATGGCCAGGGCCGCTTCTCTGCACCTCAGGTGGTGAATACGGCAGGTATGCCCCTTCTTCCCTCGCGATGTTGGTTGTTTCCACAGATCGCGCACTCGCGCCCACGCAAGTTGGTTTGGAACCTGCCACCATTAGGATTTCGGAGCAGAAGCGTAACGTTGTTTGTTTTTTTGTCTTCTTTTTTTTTTTTTTATTCGTAACTCCTTGCGATATCTTGAACGCATGAGGCGGTCCTTCTCCTTCGCGAGCCTTGCCTGTCTTACTTTGCCTCCCTCTGCGAAGATTGGCCTGTTACAACTGCTGCCGCTTTTTTTCGAATTCTTTTTTCGTCAACTTGCTTTCCTTCCTCCCCCGCCAATAAATACGCCAGCCTTGCCTCGGCTTCCCCCCTTTCCCATAGCATCGAATCCTCCCGTTTGACCTTCTTCGGCAGGGTTTGGATAAATCAGCATAGCATTCCTTAGTCCTGTTCGCCACCGCCTCAGTTGGCCCGGCAGCCAAGTAATTGACCGTTTGTATCGCTCCTGCCTTTGTGCCGCCTAGAGAGAATGCAAGAGCCCTCCGCCTTTTTTTTTAGACCGACGCTAAACCACCCCATCAGAGAAGCGATTTGCCCCTTCTTCGGAACCATACAAACCCCCTTTACTTACCCTTGTCCAGGTCTTTTTCCATTTTAAGAGCTCGATGGACGTCCAGGCGCCGTGTATTCACTCCCCCCCAAGCTCTGCCCAACGCCGCCCCCCTCTGAACTTCGCGCTTTGACTTTTTCTGTGTGTGAAAACTGCGCGGAATCTTTCACTTTTGGACACAGTCTCGCCGTGCAGGGCCGCCCCTATCAGCGTTTCTCCCGCCAGCGGCGCGCTCTTTTGACGATTTTTTCCCTTCGTTAGAAGCCGACAAGTTGGCTTTTATCCTTGGTATACTTTCAGCGCCACGATGTTCGGATAGATCCTGGCCTGTGATCTCTACCATCCTGCACATGACTGAGAGCCCTTTTTATGCTGTGCTAGTTTTTTTTGACAGGTGATTGCATGGATTCGCCTTGATCCCTTACCCCTTACCCCCTTTTTCTCGACCAAGCGAGGTTGTCAGTTCTCGCTGGACGCTGGGAACATTGTAAGACGCTTGACGGATGGCAGCATGATTTTTTCCGGGCCTAGGTTTGAATTTAGTTTGCAAGTGAGGCTGACGTACAGAAGACCTTTTTCCCATTTTCTGCAAGCTTTGCTCGTGACCCCCCCCCAGCGTCAGTAGAACCATCGCGGCACCTTAGTTTTTGCGGCCGCAAGCGTCCTCTCTGACGGCAGGCGACCTTCTTTCTGCGTTTTGAGTTCTACCGTCTTCAAAAATGAAGATAATGGATCGTGAGCCCTTTCAATAGCTCCTTCGTTTTCTCCAGCTCGCGAGGGGATTGCTAGCTTCATGCTCCGTTTTTCGAACTTAATTTCCGCCAGTATCTCGCGTCGATCTGTGGACGTGAAGTCCGTCCGCTGGGCCAAGCTGACCCCCCCTCCTTTTTTTTCTTATGAAATTGGTGGCTCTCCTCTCCGTGCCCCCACACGACATGCCCCCTCGAGACCTGCGCGACGCAAAGACGTCACCTTTGAGTCGACGCCACCAGTTTAAGGATATATCCCCTCTTTTCACTCCTCAGACCGTTTTTTTTGTTTTCCATTGCTTTCCTTTGTGTGCGATTTTAGGTTCCTAATTTTCGCCGGTTGCACGCTCGTCTCTCTTTTTCTTTTCGCTGTTCTTTTGAGTGCCCCCGGAGCGGGATTGACCATATCCTCCCTCCCCCTACTGATTCGATTTTGAGGAGTTTCGTCGTTTTTTTTCGGAACGTATCCCCCCTCATTTTTCCCCGCATATCGCCGTCAATTCCCAGCCGACATTTTACTCACCCTTACTAAGCCCCACGCCGTCCTTACCCTGCTTAGCGCATTGATTAGACGCCCCCCTTTTTTCCCCGGCTAGAAAGTCGAGGGTCATCGGACGCTTTAAGTCCCCTTTTTTGTGCGTGCGCCGAAGAACCCTTGACTCCGGCTGAGCGTTTTTCTACCCGCTAGCTCTAGTTGTGCCAACACGCTTTTTGCAGCTCTATGACAAGCAGGAAGGGTCACTCGCAGGTTACCTCACGGCCTGCACACCCGTAGAGTGTTTCTGAGTCCATTTCTTTTTACGCTAACAACCCAGGAAGCTCCTCTATTTTTTTCCAAGATTACGGGGAGCGCCCCAGGTTATTCACCGCGGTGAAAGTCAGGAGACCCGTCCCTTGATTACAGGGAGCTCGTCTTTCGAATGGCTTCTTTTTCACTGCAAGGCCAAGCATGACCGCCATCAAGACTTTGCCAGCCTTAAATTTTCTCCTGTGCCGGCGTCGTTCTCCCCGGCGTATCTCCCCCCCCTACCCCCTGATAAATTGAGGACCCGGATGTGGGAGAGCGAACCGCCTGTCGCTCACTTTCAGTTCATCTATGAACCTTTTTTTACCTCTTCCCTCTTCGTTTCGACTTCCCCCCCTCTTTCGACGTCGAGAAATCCGTTGTCAACGTCCAAGCTGAAGTCTTGCCAGTTTCACGCGGCGTTGCCCCTTTTTTTTTTTTTTTCTTTCTTTCCTTTTCCGGTAGAACTCCCTCGAAAGTTGTTTTGTCTCCCCCGTTTCTCGTTGTTTCAGGCCCCCGCGGCGGACCGCCTCGCGAACTAAACCTTCCTTTTTCGTTTTTTTTGGTGGAGCCGAGTTCTTCCTTGGATTCGAACTTTTCCTTTGCCAAGGTCGCCGCTGGTAGGCACCTAGGCTCTGATCCGTTCAACTTCCGGTTTTTCCCCCGCCACTCCTGATAAGAGTGTTCAGCCCCGCCTTAGCGAAGTGCGCGGCGGGTGAGCAAGTCCGCCATTGCTTTTTACATAGTCCCTTTACTCCGACTCTTCCCCAGTCGAACAGACAACCCTTTATTGAGTGTTCCAGATGTGGACTTCCTTTCCCCCAATCGAGCACCCCCCAGGAGACCGAAGTTAGATACAATAGTCCTTTCACTTTTGTTTCTGGCCCCTTACGAGAAGGAATCAAGCAATCCTTTCTCCGCAGCAATCTTAGCGCCCCCTTACCCACGCGCCGACCTTCTCGCTATACGACAAATGGTCCCCCATGCGCGACCGCTTGCACGATATTCAACCTCATTCGTTCGCAAGCCCCCCCTTGAGAAATTTTCGCATTTCTCCAACCTTTAGGAAATTCGTTTTCATCAGACCCCCCCCCCTGCATCCTTCCCCGAGGGCCTTTAGATGTTCCATAACCATCAAGTCTCTCACCGGGACGCTGCCCCTGGCAGGAAGTCGTCTGTCCTTCCGGTTCGAAGATGAGTGTTTTTTTCCCCAGCCAACCTCCTTCTCACCTTTTTTTTTTTGTGTGTGGCTCACTCCTCCGAGCTACTTTTTTCTGATTTTTCTTGAAGATCTCGCTGCAATGGACCTAGCCCCCCACCCTTGCCTGTCGGCCATATTCGCATCCGCGGATAGCATCTTCTTCAGCCTCCCCTTTTTTTTTTGACATGTTCCCCTTTTGATAGATTTTTCCTTCCTACCCTTTCTTCCCTTCCTTTTCGTTTCAGCCCTTTCCTTCCCTACAACCTGAGCCGAAGCCCCCACCCGATGGTCTAGAGAACGTCACCCTTCCCCCCCGTCGTTTGACATGAGCTTCTTTTCCTGACGAACAAGGCGTCCTCGCTCTGCCACCTATGCGATGCAAGCGGAGCCCTCAACTTGCGTTTTTGTATCCCCGCAAGTTCGAACCGCGAATATTTCTTTCACGGCTGCCCGCCGTTTTTCCAGGCTACAGCGCTTGCCACTTCCCCAGCGCCGTCCGATGAAAGAGAAAGTTCTGCAAAAATTTTAAATTTTTTTTCTTTCCCAAGAATTCGCTGCGTAGCCCCTTTTTCTTGTTGCCTGAGCCCGGACGAGCAGGTGAGCCAGCCACAACCCCCCGACACCCCAAACCCCACCACACACCCCCCCCAAGCCACCCCAACCCCCCAGGCCCTCACAAAAGTTTTCCGCGCACCTTTTTTGTTTCCCTGTAGATCCTTGTCCCCCCTTCGCAGCGCCAAGGATATTTCTTAGCTTTTTCCATCCCTTCTTGCCCAGGAAACCCTGCCCTTCTTTTGCTCTACGCAGACGATTTCGTGGCCGCGGTTGGCGGGGCAGCAGTTCGTTCCATTCTCGACTTTTTTCTTATTTTTTTGCTCGAGATCAGCCTGACCCTTACCGCCAGCCTGGCCCCCTGGCCCGACGGACAACTAAGAAGCTCTCCACTTTATTTTTCCAACGCCCGGGACGCCCACGAGTGACTTTCCTCCCGCCCAAGTCCAAGTTACTTCGCAAAAGTTTCCCCGACAACGCGTGGAGAGCTCACGTTTACCTTCCGTCAATTTAAGGCCTAACTGCACCCCCCCCCGGATGCCCGGCTTTTTCACGCCCCCGGAAAGCCCAGATATTTAAACGCGGTCTAGCATCCTGGCTTTTCTTTTTTCTTGACATGCAGCAATGCATCGGCTTCTTTTTGCCACGGGAAAATCCTTCTAGATTCTCTTCTGCGTTTCGCCCCGACGCCGAGTTTACCTTGTGCAGCCCATCCTTTTTTTCCCTAGCGAATTCTCTTTTGTTCCTCAACCCCAGCTCTTCCCTTACTTTTTCTGGTGATTTTTTTATGGCTCTCGCCCTTGTCGCAAGTTTTTTTTTTTTGCTTCGCATCGAATCTGATTTTTTCCTCATCTATCATCCGATGAGCATGTCCAAGACTTTCATCAAAGCCTGACGTGAATAGCTATAGAATCCTTACATCAACGTTAGCGTCGCAATAACGTTCATTTTTTTTTTTCGCATCAATGGGCGTCAGCGGAGGCTCACGACAGCGGCGAAATTTCGCCCAAAGGCAGTCCTTTTAAATCGACACTTCAGATAAACGCATCTTGTCTTTACACACCCACGCCGCAGGCTTTTGTTTCGCTCTGAGCCCGGCTTGAGAGAGGTTTTGTTGTGTGTTTTTTTTTTTTTTTTTTTTTTTTTTTTTTGTTTGGACTTAGCATGCTATGTTTCCGCAGTATCCCGCAGTTTTACCGCTAGCACAAACAGTGAATTTCCGGGAGGCGGTTTCTTCGCCGATGTCTAGTTTGAGAAATCTTCTGAGTGAAAGCCCTTTGAATCCATTTGAACCATTTTAGAGAATTTTGCTTTTGTCGGCCGCCGCCGCATGTTCTTGTAGGGTAGTGAGTTCCCCCTGTTGAGTGGTGTGTATGACCTATTTTTGGTATTGGGTTTTCTCTTCGCCGCTTTTTTCGATTTTTCTTTTTTTTTTCACTTGTTGGTGTGCTTTTTTTTCTTGTTTTTTTTTTTTTTTGAGTAATTTCCCTTTCGGAGACAATTCCGTGTTGGCGCAATCTTGATTACAGTAGCTTTAGCCACTGTTTTGGAGGTTTTCCTGCGTCCTGTGTTTTCCCGCTCGAGCGTATCATCAGTTGGAGCCAGCCCACTCAACTTTTTCCCTTCGCGTCCAATTTCAGTTACACCAATATTGCATACCTTTTCCCCGCCCTGAAACTCCCTTTGAAATATCTCTCGTAGGGCGAGTCTCCCCTCCGCCTTCCCCCTTCTCTTCTTAGTTATCCGCAGACATTAGAGAGACCCCTGCTTGTGTGGTCTTTCCTCCCCCCCCCCCCCCCTTCCCTTCAAGAGTAATCGATCCTAGCCTCCACGCCCCCCTTGCTCGCGCGATTGAAAGATCCTGGCTAGGCTTTCCAATTTTCTTCTCACCCCCCCCACCCAATAAGGAAAGACTTTCGGAATCACCACCGCGGGCCTTACCCTCCCCCGAGTGACCGGGCAAATGTTGCGATAGACTTTCTTTTTCCATTTTCTCGTTTTGAACTAAGGCCCTCCAGCTCTTGATCAACATTCGACTTCCTGACCTTTCAGAGAGATTTAAGGTGACCCCTGCTGTCTTTACGTCGCAACCTCTCTTTTTTTGAATCCATAGTATCTTTCGCATCCGCTCTCATCGCTTACTTTCGACCCTTCTGTCTTGCGCTGACGCAGGCGGTTCCTCCAACGGGAGTTGGCAGTTGTGGGGGTAGCGAGTCCCCATAGGCCTTCCCTTGCTTTTTTTTTTTTTTTTTTTTCTTTTTTGTGCAACGCTCACATGGAAGCGGCTGCTAGCATGGTCCTTCTTCATTCAACCCTTGAATTCATCGATCGCAGACGTCCGCTGAGGGTACCTTAGTTCCCTCTTCCCTTGTCGACGTTTCATTGAACATTGGAAGCCAGCCCCTCAACGGCTTTCAGCATTTTCTGCCCTTCAGTGGAACAGGCGCCTTTGTCGCCCCGTTTGTTGCGAGCAGACCGCCATTCTTGGTAACTCTGTGCAACAGAGTGTTGACCGACCTCAGAGCAGGAAGCGTGCTTCTTTTTTCCCCTTTTTTGGACTTCTGTCTCGCAGCAGGCCTTGTCCCGTTTCACTCCCTTTTTTCCCATTTTTTTGACAAACGCGTAACCGATCTTGCCCACTCATCTTTTTTTAGCCTCACGCTGTCATATCAATTTCCCGCGTTTGCAGGCCTTTCTACAGTCTTCCTTTTTCTTTTTTTGTCTAGTCCTTCCTCTTCCGCGCTGTCGTTGAATGGAAGGCTCTCTCCCCCTTGCAGTTCAGTGAACACGTTCCCCCGAACTCTTCCCCCATTCACCGCAGACACGGGAAAACTGTTCCGCCCGCCCTCTCTTTTCTTATGGATTCATCAGCTACAAGTTTCACCTACAACTCCTCTTCCTGCACTTTTTCTGTAGTCCTTTTTTCCTTGGTAAACTCCTCGAGACACGCCAAAGGCGAATGTGTCACATTTTTGTCCATTACAAGGTCCGAATTATGGTCTCTTCTCTTTTCCCTCCCTGTTCTTTCCTTTCCGCACTGATCTCCAGGAGGACCTTGTGTGGATTTCTTCTTACCTCATTCGCGTTGTTTTCCCGGCGATCTGATGGCATGAGTTCTCAGGGTTGGGTGCACACGGAGCTGACTTATCCTTCTACGAGTGAGGGCGGGCGTCGTCAAGCTTTGGTTTGTCGTCGTGAATAGTTTTTCCTCTCTTGATTCCGATCCCTTAAATAAAGAAAGCTGGCTCCAATGACAGCAATTCCTCTCGAGCCGCCTTGCTTTCCTCGGCTTGTGCAACATATAAAGATCTTCCGTTTTTCCGCGTTACTTTTTGTGCTTCGTGCGGAATCTATGTTGTCGTTTGCACCTCCTTACTTTTTCTATAGTCTTTTTTCTCCTTCCCTTGTTTCTTCGCGCTGCCACAGATTGTTTCCCAGCCGCGATCGGTGCTTCCCTTTTGCCTTTCCACCTCTTTTGTTCGAGCCCCATTCCGCTTTGACTGGAAGTGCTATGACCTGGTTTTCTCTGTCGGTCGGATCCACCGTTGCCTTTTTTAGGTTTTCCGCCTTATTCTACCAGTTCCTGTTCTTAATCTTCCGGATGCACGTACTTTTCCAGGTTCCGCCACTTGTTTCCCCCTCCTCCGCGGCCCATTATCGTATACCCGAACTACCTGACCCTATATAGCTGATCCTTCCCATGGATAGTGTGTCAGTTCTTTCCTCCCTTTTCCCGCGCGTGTCAAGCTGGTCATCTCTTAGACAATCGACCGAGTGCAGGCGATTCTCTTTTTGGCTCATCCCCCCCTCGTCTAGTCCATCCCTTAGAAACTCCAGAAAAGCGGCCACTTTTCGCAGTAACTGTCTGAGTAAGCGACCGTCTAGCCCTTGTTTTTCCCTTCCTTGCAGGGCCCTCTTCTCAGCGCCCGGCCGAGTATTAGGCTTCCATTTGTGCGGCCCTCGCGCCTTTTTCAGTTCCTTCCCCGAATTGTGCCTCATTTCGTCACAATCGTCTCTGCTCCGCCTATGTCAATTTGTTGATTAAACAAGAGACTGACGTCGGTCCTCCTCTGGTTTCTTATAATCTGGCCATTGTAGAGTCTTTTCAACTTGCGGTCTGGGTATTTTCTGTGGTCCGCCTGCATGCCGGCCTAATATCGCTTCTCGTTTTTTGTTTGTTATGCCGCTCTACCGGTTTCGAACGAAAGCCCTCGGCAATTTTTTTTTTTTCTTTCCGCGTCCCTATTGAAGTTCAAAGCCCTTTGGGCGCAGCCTTCCTCGTTTTCCTCGAAGCCTGTGCTCCTAATATTGTACCTCTGTGTCCTGGCTGCTCAGGAGAAAGCTTGTCGAGATTTGCGTCCTCCCTTGATGTCTTCACGATGATTTTGATGGGCTAGCAGGACCACGACCGGGCTTTTTCTCGGGTGCTTTCCATTGCTCTTTAGTCCCCGCCATTTATTTGCCATCTCCTTTTTCCCTTTTTTCCTCGCCTTCCGACCCCGCATTGATAGTACCCTTTGCCAAGGACTCCTATTTTTTTTGGCACCTAAAGTTCCCCTGTTCTACCGTTTCCCGAAGACTTTCATCAGTCACCTCTTCCGGCCTTATAGTTATCCCTGAAAAAAGACCTCGCTCTCCTTTAACTCTTTTCTTTCACACTATTCTTACCGAAGATTGCAAGCTTGCATCTGATGTCGCAAAATCTTACCCGGCTCTTTTTCCGCTTTATTTCCACCTCGGCCGGTCAATATTATGTTTTCTCAAGAACTTCGGCTACTCTTCGTTTGTGCCCTCAGAGGGTTTTTGCTGCCGTTTTTCCAAACTCCTTTTCCTCAGTGCGGCTCCTAAAAAGGAAGCAACATTGCAACCTTCGTCGTCTCTCTTTTTTCTTCTTTGGCGGGTTCCTCCCTTTTCTTAGGTTGATTAGATGTCTTGGGTCCCCCGTTCCTTTGCTGATCCCTACTCCTTTCCTCTTTTTTTCCCTGGACTCTCCTTAGGGACCATGCGCTTTGGAAATCGGCTTCGACGATGCGATAGGCCCCTCCCTTTTTTCCCCGGTTTTTACGGGCACTTATCTATCACGTCGAGAGGATAGCTTCGTCGGTTGCTTCTCTGCCTTTTTGAGCTGTCTTCCCTGCACCGGGCTTGATTCGAGACCCTTTTTCGCATTTCGTAAGCCCGCAAAACATCTGGCCAAACGGCTCCACTTTTTTCTCCGCACTGAACGTCCACTCGGGTAGTTGATGCTCTTATTTGACTCAACCCTTTCTTGACCTAGACCCACATATGGGTGTCGCGCGCCCGCGTCCCCCCGGCTTTTAGTTCGACCGCCTCGCGTCGGATTTCCCTCTTTTCACAGCTGATCCAACACAGTCCCCCCACATTCTTTTTTAGGTTTTTCTCTGATGCAGAGAAGTTTTCAGATGGTGTTCTTACTCTTTCTTCCCGCCGTGTGGGCGACCATTAGCCGACGTTTCTTCCCAGATTGTCTTTCTCGTTGCGGCTCTATCCTGGTTTGACCGGCGACCGTTTCGCTTCCCAAAAAGGGGCGGTCCCCTTTTCTGAGACTTTTCCCATTGCGAGGATCTAAGTTGATATTCCTTTTTTTTTTTTTTTTTTTTTTTTTTTTTTTAATGTCCCTGCTTCGTAGTGCTTCCCGTTTTTTTTAACCTCTCTTCGTCCGCGGCCCTTTCGTAGTGGCCGCGTCGTGAAGGCAGTTTTTTTGTTTTTTTCCCCCCTTTTTTCCCTACGACTTTTTCTTTCCTTTTCTTTGAGTTCTCTCCGACCGAAATCGGACTTTAAGACTCATTCATCCTAATCTGTTGATCCTTCTTCCCCTTTCCCTCGCCCAAGAAGTTTTTCCTGCTTTTGCACGACGTGCTTCTACAGAAAGCGGTTGAAGGCCCCCATTCTTCGCCATTTTATACCTTTTTTGCCATACTTTTTTCCCCTTCCCGCCTCCGGTCAAAATGCTCGTTCTTGGATCCAACCTTCCAGGCGCTCCGAGATGTTGCTTGGCCCCCCGCCTTCAGCCTCAACTTCCTCCCCGGTTTTTTCCGTTTTTGGCGCGGAGCTTCTGCCTACAGTTTTTTTTTCTCCTCCCCTTCGTCCCTCAAGCGGGCCGCTACAATATATGCGTCCCTTGTCGCCCTTTCGGTAGACAACGCCGAGTTCTTTTGCAGGTTCTCCTTCCCCCCCATCAGACCGGTCCTCGTCTTCCCCCCTCTCAAGCCTTCGTGGCCGACGACTTTTTTGGGATGGTAATGGTTCCCTCCTCCGATGTGGCTGCTTGTTCCTTTCTTTGCTTTCGCATCGACACCTCCTGATTCTTTCCATTAATCCTAGAAGTGGCCCCAGTCACCACGACGCCCAAATTCGACCCTGCTCTCTCCTTCGAGATCTCAGACATACAGTGGTGGCATCCATATCGGTGGTTCCTTCCCGCAGGTCCCTTTCGGTCCTGAAGGAGGAGCCCTCTCGTCGCCTCAGGTTGGCGTTTTTGATTTACCCCCCCTGAACAATCGAAAGGTTATTTCGCAGTTGGCTTTTTTATTTTTTCTCTTTTAGGACCGGGTTATTTCGTTACTGGTTTTCGTTGCAGCGGCGCGGTTGATATCCTCTCATGTATGGAGGTCACAGATCCGTTGATTTCGTGCAGAGAGTAAATTGAAAACAGGAATTTTTTTTTTTTTTTGGCCAATACTGTGACGGGACCTTGCCGTGGCTCCGTATTGGGCAGTTCGCTGCCCCCCGCATGGTTCTGTTCTTTTTTTTTATAGTGGTCTTGTTTCACCATTTTGATTTCGTAGACGAAAGTGTTGGCGCTTTTTTTTTTTTTTGTTTTTGTTTTTTTTTTTGTTTTGGCAGTTTGGCGCTTTATGTTTTCCTCTTTTGAGGTTTTGTTTGTCGACGAGCTGGCTTCGGTTTCCTCCTTCCTTTTAGACTTTTCCTTGGGACATTGAGGTGAAACCCCTGGGCCTCTGTGAGACTTCATTTGTTTTCATTGGTCTTTTCATATTTTTCCTTTTTTTTAGTTTTTGCCTATTACGCAGTTTTTTTCTTTTTTATGTTTTGTGCTTAGTTCCTAATCTTTTTGATCGAAGTCTTTTTTCCTCATTTCCCCTTTTCATGTACAATATTTTTTTTGTTTCTGTGATTCAAGTTGCCGTTTTGGCTATGATGGGCTGGGAATGTTTGTTCCATCGACCTTTGTTTTTTTTTTTTTTGTTCTTGTTCGCTCGCCCCCCAGGGACTTGAATCCTTCCTGACGTCCTGTGTGAAGACGGATCGGAGCTGCGTTTCTACCCGACTGCTAAACCCCCTACCCCCCTTCCCCTTTTACCCTCTCTGCTGCGGCTATAATCACCGCGGGTTTCTCACCTTTTCCGTCAATGTTGTGTTGAGCCGTTCCCCCAGACTTTGCGTTCCGCCAGGCGCCTTTCCTCCTCCCAAGCTTTTAATCATACGCCGTGCGCTCTTTCAAGACTTCAGCTCTTTTTTTCGATTTCCTTTTTTACCTCATCTTCTACGTGTCGAACTCCGCAAGCATTTGGCCCCTTTCGCTTCCCTTCGAGCCCCCATATGGACGAGGCCGCTTCTCTTTGAGCTTCTTCCGGTTTACCTGAGCCCCCTGCCGACAGTCGGATTTATGGTTCTTTTTTTGGTCCAGATCATCTTATCCTGCTAGAATGTGTTGTTGCCCTGGAGGTTTCATTTCCTCCCCCCTGCACCACACAGTGAAGTATCTTAGAGACGATCCTCTTTGTAAGCGTGTCTTATTTTTCGGAAACTGGACCTTTCCCTCCGATATCTGGTTAAGTTTGGTTTTACCGGAAGAAAGGCGTTAAGTGGAGACT
>Ga0179593_1342850_pt1 | contig 13567 bp, 14 predicted proteins | sample CZODoug2_1_08_16_FD_185931 | JGI IMG/M metagenome (GOLD analysis project Ga0179593, IMG submission 185931) | Vadose zone soil fungal communities from Angelo Coast Range Reserve, California, USA - CZODoug2_1_08_16fungal (PacBio error correction) | ecosystem: Environmental > Terrestrial > Soil >... | reverse complement strand
ATTCCCGAAATTTCTTTCTCCCCTCTGTTTGTCCGCCCTTTCTGGCCCTCACAAGCGCGTTTATCCCGACTATCCCGCACCAATTTAAAGATCTTTCGAGATGAAGACCCTACCGAGTTCAGTTAGAGGGGAAACCTTCTCCTAGTCTTCCCTTTATTTGAGGATAGCGAAAATCCTCTCCCCCCATTCCCCCCTTTGCAGTTCTCCTAATTTTTCATCCTCCTTTCCCCGGCGATCCAGCTCTTCCCATCTGCGCCCCCTTGCTTGTTGCGAAAGGTTTGGCCCAGGTTCCCCTCCCGGGTCCCCCCCACAAAATCATCCTTTTTATGAGTGCTCCCAGTGGTGATTGAGCTCTCCTCCCCCCACATTTCCTGACCTGTTCTGTCGGCATAGTTCCGTCGGGTGTTTGCCACGTCAAACAAAAACCATTTTTTTTTTTTTTAGGAGGCAGAGCCTTTGTTCTTGCCGTGTTTCATTGCCTCTTTCTAAGATTGCACGATCTCGGTTGAAATGGAGCAGCGCATGCGGGGTGTCCTTTGTGACCATCAGTCCCTTTCCTGTTTGTATTTTACTTTTTGTTTTTTCCCTTCCTTTGCATCGTCCGTCTGATGTACAGGTCTCGCATCTCTGCTTCAAAGGCAAAGCTGCAGACAAGTTACCTCAGATCGATTTTGGCATAAGTTATTGCTGGGTGTTTGCGCGGTCCCTTCTTCCCTTCGTCACGAACCGCGCTTGGCACGTTTTGTGCTGAAGCCCAACTAGTCCTTTTGATCATTTTTCCCCCCACAAAGACTTTCCTGGAGGTGAGTTATCATGATCTCTACCCCCTAAATTCAGACCATCCCTTTCGCCGAATAGGCAGGCGGCGGCTAAGTTCGGTTCTTCCCCCCACCCCTCGCTGTATCTCGGAGCTACTGGCGGCCCACCATTCGCCTTTCAGGTCGGGTCGCGTTTTGCTCGGACTCTTACACTTCGATTTTCGCTCCCCAAGCTTCGGCATTGATATTTTTTAAGTTGCTTTGCTCGCTTGAGCACTTCAGCTTGCTTTTTCTGTCTCAGTGCTGGCTATTCCAAAACGATTCCTCTATCTGCGCTTTTACCGTTTCTGTTTAATCACAGTCCCTGCATTAGCCGTCCAACCGATGCCAAAATACACTTTCCCCGATGTCAACGACATTTCACGTAGATGTAGAAAGGAACCTCATCCATTCGCGTCCTAATCCCGGTCTTCTCCTTGTCCCCAATTCTTTTTCAGAGTTCCCCCAACCCCCTCTCATTGCGCGGTTGATTCCCCTCCCTTTTCGTTCTAGGGATCCTGGCTTTTGAGCCACTTCACCCCAACCCGCTAGACTTAATATGGGAGAAGCCTCCTCTTCACCCCCCTGCGGTCCGCCTCTTTTTTTTGCAAGTCCACTTTCCTCTTGGGAATTCCCTTTTCCCGCCAATCCGGATTAAACGGACGTGCCGTAGTTAATTGGCCCTGTACAGATTCTGTGCGTCCCATTGCCTAATACTATGGTTACTGACTTGTTTTCCCCTGGCTTCCCTTTTTCCCATTTGCCATCTATGCTCAGTACCAATCCCCTTTCGTTCACTCTGGCGGTACCTTTTTTTTTCAGGACCAAATAGTTCTGAGCGTTTAAAAAAAAATTGTACCCCCGGCTGCTTCGTGACATTCTTTTACTCCCTCTTTTCTCTACCAAACTCTTGCGGGATGCTTCCCCTCCCCTCCTAATCGCTCCCCTGCAGGCGTCTTTTTTTGTAATTTCGGGTCCCTCCTTCCACTCGACATATGCGCAGATCGGCTGAATTTTTCTCAAGATATCTCTATGAATTTTCCTCGTTGTGTTTTTTGTGATCTCTGATATGGATCCACCAATTCGAGTCCTTTCCCTTCTGCTGAGGCAGGCTCATTTTGACCCCTTTTGGAGACAAGTCCAGCTTCACACTACGTGAGGATGGATTGGCGGAGAGTTCGTCCCCCGACCGGTTTTGTTATCGACGGAGTTTCATTTTAGCGAGGCCTGAAGAGACTTTCCAGTTGTTTGTTCCCCCCTCCGAGACAGATCTAAGTTCTTGCTTTTCCCCTTCGTTTGGCCTCCCGATTGTGCCTCGATTGCCCATTTAGGGTTAGATTGAAGTAAGATCCTTAGGCCAGTCGATTATGTCCTTTACTTCTTTCCCATGGTCACTCATTTCCCGCCTGCACGTCCGTGGAAAACTCTCCCCGCGCTTTTTTTAATTCATCCCCTAAGTGTCGCACAGCCCGAAGATTCTCCACTTCCCCTGGCTCGATCCTTCCCATCGCACCCCAGGACTTTCTCCTTGACCTACTTTCTTTTGATGTCCTTGCCGCACGCAGTCGTCTTCCACCAGATCCCTAGCTTTCCTGCCTCATTCTGGCCATACCCCGTCTGCATGTCTTTTGGAGCGCAAAAGAATTTTCCTCCAGAGCTGACTCCTTGGTGGTCCTCTCACTGCCAGGTCCCTTTTTTTCTTCCTATCTTCGCCTTAGGAAGCCTCGGTTTTTTCCAAAAGCTGTATTGGTGCGTGTTCATTTGGCGTGGTTCTTTGCCGGTGATTGCGTTTTGCACGGCTGATCAATCTCCCCGGTCCCTCTAATTGGCCGCGGCATCGTTTTTGGCCCTTCTTCAGTCCTGAAGACAGAAGATTCACCTTTTTCTTCCCGCAAAGGCGAGCCAACTCCACTCCCCGCTCCCAAATTGATTTCCTCGTTACATAGAAGTGTCATCGTCCCGAGCTCTTCGTTTTTTTGCCCCCGAAAGTGAGTAGGCGCTCTTTTTTCGCCAGTAGCTCCCGCGTCCCCATGCGATTTGCACAACACGTGTAAAACGTATCCGCGCCTTCCTCTTCTTTCTCTTGATTTTGGCGGAAGGGACGGTTGCGCGTTTGATTCTCACCCTCCCCCCCCCATAAGGAAAGTCTTTGGTGTTTTGTGAAACGCCGTGCAACAAATCGAGTGGCTTCAGCACTCCTCCCAGCGGATTTTCTTTCTCGTTTCGCAGTGCCTTCCAAACCACCCGCAAAGCTGAGTCCTCCCCCCATCGAGCGCGTTTTCTGCAGATTTATCGTGTGTGGTTTTTCTCGACCGATGCCAGAATTCTAGTTCGAGCTCTTTTTTGAGACGAAATGCACTTGCACCCATCACCGCAAACTTGGATTGATGGTCACGGGTTCACCGCAATGCGCTCGCCCTTCCCCCGAGAGTCAATCTTCTAGGCCATTACACTTTTCCCCAATGTTATGTCACCTCCACAACCAACTTTTTTTTGTTTTTGTTTCCCCAGAGGACTATGAGCGATCAAAGATCGAACAGCCCAACTTTCGGGTCTCCTTTCTTCCCTTATCCGTAAAGTTCTCTCTTTATTTCTTGTGGGCTGGTGCTGGAACCTTTTTCTGCTTGTCCCTTTTCGCTTTTCCCGTGTGCTTCAGATGAAGATCTTTTGATTCCGGGGTCTCGGCTGCCCGCAAGGTCCTTCCCCTTTTTAAATTGAAGGCGCAGTTTTTTTCGCTTCTCCCCCACACGGCGGGTGCGCCCTTGCGCAGGTTTCCCGCTCACTAAACCCTGACGCCGCGATTTTTCCTTCCCTTTTAGCAATAACGGTCATTTTTTAGGATTTGGTCTTTTTGATTCGGATTTTTTCTAAGACGCTGTGTATGTCGACCCCGGGCTTTCCTTTTCTGGATTGTATCCCACTTCGGGTCACGTATCCTCTCTTTTTTCCTTGTTTTTGAGAGTTTAGTTTCATATTCCTCCCTGAGTAGAGGAGGGGCCGCCTGTTAGGCCAGACACAAGGCGCGAGACCTCCCTCCCTCTTCCTCCCAGCACCAAGACCAAGATTCGCTTACCCCCGAGATGAAGACAATACTCTTTTTCCCTTTCTTTAGAATGGAACCTGCAGCGCCTTTTTGTGGGATAGAGACCCTTTACACCTTCAAGTTCTGCAGTTACTATTCTCCCAAAGCTCCTCCCCTGGAGATCCTCATTCTCTGACGACACCGTGTCTTCTCCGGAACCTTTTCCTCCAGGTTGCCCTTCCCTTTTTCCCAGCCCCCCTCCCCCCCCAATCATATTCGCGACGTTCTCCCCCTTCAGTTGACGAGCCTGAGCGCCCACCATTTTTGTATCTTTCCTGGCATAGTTTCAGCTTCGTTGACCCGCCCAAAAAACACACCCTTTTTTTTTTTCTTCTGAAATTTGGCCCCCCCTTTTGGGATTCCCGGGGTTTCATATGCTCGCCAGTTCTCTTCACGCTCGGTGGCACTTTCTTTTCCTGCCGCATTGCTTTTTTTTACTCCTTGACATCAGTTCCACGTTTTTACGTCTGTGCACGTGTCATTTTCGTTCCCTGCAAGGAGCCTCCCGTCTTCTTTGATCTTCTGGCCGCCTCGCACTTTTTTCAACACACGATAATCTTCCTCCCTGACGCCTCTATGGGCATCATCCCTTTTGGGTGATTGCCTCCCGGATGCCCTGCCCGGCTACCACCAAACTCCCCGCCTCTTCCGGATTGCGTCTCCAAAGACGAATTTTGAAAGTTCCGTTCAACCCCCCCAACGAATTCCTTTACGAGGTGCGCTCCGCATAGCGCCACCCGTTTTCCCTCGCCCACATAGTTTGCACTCCCTTCCTGTTGTACTTTTCCCTTGGTATTGTTCCAAATTAGAATTGTCAGCGATTTCAGGCTCTTTTTCTCAAACGGATCGCCCAGAAGGTAGCGTTCGCGGTTGCTAGTTCTTTTACCCGATTTCCGGCTCTTTTTTCCCCCCCTCTTCTCATCTTTTTATCTTTGAAGTGTTTTTTTTTCTCGACCTTGCCGGCTTCGCTTTTCTCTCTGCTCTGCTGCGTTCAAAAACGATGCCCTCCTTCCCCATTTCCTTAACTTTTTTTGGTATTTACGACCCTTTTGCCGGCAAAGTCTTTCAGACCAACGTCTTATGTACACGCACACCCCTCCCTTTTTGCCACCGATGCTTCCCCTTCCCTGCGCCACAGTTTCTCTCGTCCAGCAAATGCCGGTTCCATAAGTAATAATCAATTTCTGGAAGCGCCCCCCCCTTTGATTTTTCGCTGAGGGTTACCCCCCGCATATCTTTCGGTTTGACTCCATCCCCTCATTTCCGTCGTCCAGTAGGGACTTTACTCATGAGTTTTCCCCTTCACCACAAAACCCTTTCTGAAGTTTTTTTTTCCTTGTTGTTAATGGCCTACCCCGTCGCCATTGCAAGTTTTCGAAGACCTTCTGGCTGTGAAGTAACCCTAGATTTTTCCTCCTAATTTCCAATCGAGTTCTCCCTTCCCGTTTTTTACGTGCCGTCGACTCATTTGCGGAACTCCGATAGAGGATTTTTCTTACCCGTTAAGTAGGTGAGTCCAGGCGCGGTTAGACATTTTGCCCGGCAGAAGTCCCTCTTCGTGCCCCCCTGTCGTACCATTCCATCCCTTCCACCCGTTTCTTCGCTTTACCAACCCTTTACGAGAATTACTTGACCTTAGATATTCAATTTTATTTTTGCGCAACCAAAAAATCCTCCTCTTGATTCCTACTCGACGACCGACTCGCCCTCCAGCTTTTTTTTCCCTGATTCGTTTTAAGACTGACACATTATTTTTCAGAATGAGAGATAACCCCTTTTTCTCGAATTTGTGACTGTTTACTCTCTCTCCTCTTTTTTTTCTCCCCAAGTGTTTTTTTTTCGATATCTATCTGGACAGGACACACCCCCTTCGAGACCGGGCTTCCTCCTCTAGTGCGGCGCGTTTTCAGTCTGGCCCCGGCTGAACTTTTCCACCTCCGTCTTTTTCGGCTGATTCGGTCTTGCTTTGAATCCGCTTTTCCCTTTCGTGAGAGCGGTGCAGGTTAGCGCTTTCCAGTAGCAGACGGGTTTTTTTGTTGCTTAAACGTTTGTGGTGGGACCCTCTTTCCTACCCCGATTTGCGGCTTGATTTTTTACCTCCCTAGTTTTTCACGACCGTCTTCTATGCTTTTTTTTCACCCTTCGAAAAACGGTCGCTGGCGCACCCACGATAGTCGGCCTCCCGATTTCCCCCTGAAGCTATTAGTCATTTCCTTTCAAAGCATTTTCTTCGACCTTTCGTCTGTGTTTGCGGGCTCCTCTTGATTTTTCTCCCGGATTCCACTCTTCCCCTTGACTTGCACAGCCTCGCTTTATTCTTTTCCAATTTTGAGCTCGGAGGCCATCTTCCCCAACAAGCCCTTTTCCTCTTTTTTGATGATTGTCTCCCCCTGGACAGATCACATTTCTCCTTTTTACGTCCTTACCTTGCTTAGCCTCAAACCTCTCTTTTCGCGGGTTGGACCTCGCGTCCTGCACCCTCAAATGTTTTTTCTGAATGCTCGGGAGTATTTTTCAGAGTTTCCGGGCACTTTTTTTTCGACCAAGGGCGGAAATTGTCTTTTCCGCCCCCCTGTTTCCCACTTATTCTTTTTTTTTGTGATATGGTTTGCTCCTTCTTTTTCCGGAGCTTTTCCCCCCGACAAGGTAAAAGTGTTCCCTCTTGCCCTTCCGGCATAGTTTTTTCTTCCGGCAATTTGAAGAACGACTCCAAGATTTCCTGACCGGTCCCTTTTCGCACCTCCCCTCCCCCTATCAAATGCTTCCTGACCTCTTTTAATTCCCCTAAATCTTCCTGTATTCCCCCGTTGCTTCGACCCGACGTTTTTGCCCCTTTTTTTTTCCGAAAGTAGGCTCCTCGCTTGCCCCCATGCGGATTTCCCATAACCCTTTTTCCCCTCTTTCTGCCTAGTTAAGGCGATTCTTTTTTTTTAAGGGACGGGGGCCGCGACCCTTCGATTTCCCAATAAAGGAAAGTCTTTGTCTTTGTTGTCCACTGGAATCACTAATTGTTGAGTCTCACTTTCGCCAGCGTCGGTTTTTTTTTTCTCCCTTTTTCTCATTGTTTCCTCCCCCCACCGCAACGCCCTTTTCTGCCCCCTCGTTTTATTTTTTTTCCTCTTTGGTGACTTGTCGAGTGACACAGTTCATGTTCCCTCCTCCGGCCTCTGTCCCACTTCCTTTCTACCTCCCCCAGTGAACCATACAAACCCGTCACCCCTTTTTGTGGAATGGTCCCTTCTTTTCACGGAGTCACCTGCCCTCCCTTCCTCACTTGCCAACCAGTCCTTTTTATTTATGCGAGCATTCCCACGTTTTTGCCAATCCCAAAGTGTCTTTCCTCTCCACAACAACATGTTTGTTTTGGGATTCACCCTCTTCCCTATGCCAGCCAGATCCACTCTCCCCCCGTCAAAATGGTGGGTGCCTCTTCCTCTTCCACTGGATCACGCGCGACCTTTTTTTTGGTGGCTTTCTTTAACCTTGGGATTTTTCGAAAATTGAAGCCCCATTTCCTTCCGGACCACGGTTTCTCCTTGACGATCTGGATCTGGGTTTTTGTTTTTTTGCCCGCCTCTGAGCCCTTCCTTTTTTTTTACATTGAATGCGCAGTCTTTTTTTCGCTATCCGCAACGATTTCTCCTCTCAGGTTTCCTTCTAACATCCACTGAAGCGTGAGTATGCTCATATTGGATTTTGGATTTTTTTTTTCGATAGGTAGGTGTCTACGCTTTTTTTTTTTGCCCCCTTTTTCCTCCGCATTGATGGATCCACTTCTTTCCTCTGATTCCCTTCTTCCCTACCTCCTCCGTTGTTTTTCTTGTTCCTTTCTTACGATATCCCCGAAAAGTGTATTACCGCCTGTTCTTTTACGCCTTTCTCCCTAACCTTCAGTATCTGTACTCTGCCCATCCCCCTCCGTCCCCCCAGTGGATTTATTAGGATCCCTTTTCTTTCTCGATTTTTTGAAACATGAGCCTCTTCCTCCCCCAGCGTTATTTTGCGGATTTTCCTATCCCTGTCGCCATTTCCCTATGCATATCTATCGGGAAAGAAGTTTCCGTTGCGGATAAAGGTTATTAGATCTCCCTTCCGGCGCGCAAGGGGCGGCCCTTTCGGCCCCCCCCTTCTTTTCCTACGCCCACCAAATGCATCCTCTCCTTTTCCTTAGTTGATCGAGCGAGCTCCCTCCCTTTTTCCTTTATCTTTTTGATCTGGCATAGTTCCGCGTTCACCCCGAAACACAACCCCCCCTTTTTTTTGGGTTGGAGGTCAATGAACATTGGGCTGAACCCTTTGTTCTATGCTTCTCCCCCGGAAGAGTGGTCTTCTTTGGTTTTTTCCTTTCTGAAGCTGTCTGTGACTTTTTCCTTTCCCCCCTTCTTTCCATCGTTTTCTTTTTTTTTTTTCCCTTGCGCTTGTCGTCTAATGGGAGTTCCTTGCTGTCTCCCAGGTCTTTCCCTGCGATTTAGTACCCCCCCCCCAGAATACCTTTTGCCGAATGCCGAGTCGATGTTGAGGGCATCAGGCTTTTAGTTGTGTTTCGCGTCCATGCGTCCCCGCGAAACGAACGTCCCCGCTGGCCCGGAGTGCGCTCCAAAGAGAATTGTTCCACCCACCACCCCTTCCTTTTATTGAGGTTCCTTTTTTCTTTTATCCTCCCCACCCCTTCCCCCCCCCTGCTTAATATTCTCTTGCGGACCGTTACCTTTTTTTTCTTGAAAAAATCGTTTTTTTGGTTCTTTTTAGGCGGCACCTTTGAACAATACCCTTGTATTTTTCGTGCTCGTTCGATTACTTAGATTTCGGCGATTACATGATTCGCAGCATTGCTTTTTGAAGTTTCCTCTTTTTCTCCCTTGCGGCCGCAGCGTGATCTCTTGTTTTTTCTTTTTCGTAGTGCCAAAACTTTCCTTCCTCGCCCTTTTGGATCCGTTTTCTTTGCATCGCCGCTCCCTCCACCCCCATCAAAAGAAAAATATTCACACTTTGCACCGATGCTTCCACGACTGCTCCACTCCCTCCAGACCAAACTCCCCCCGGCAATTAATCTGTCATAATAACGGATGACTCTTCGCTCCCCCCCCAATTTTTTGCCTTTTTTTCCAGCGTAAACCCCTCTGAATGCGCTTTGTCTAGCCGACCCCCTTCCCAGTCGAATTTTTTCCTGTATTTTCCTCATTGTTTTCCGCCCCCCCTTTCATCCAAAACCTCTCCTCCCCTTCCCTCTTTTTTCATGGCATAAAGAGACGACCCCCTTCACTGGCGGGCGTTCCCTTCCAAGCGTCTGGGCACCTTTTCCCCCCGCCACAGAAGCGGGAGCCCAAGAATGAAGGAGAAGGCCATTTATCCCTGTTCCGATTCGAATAGCGTCAATTGATCCCGACTTGCCTCTCCTTGTTTCCAGGTCAGGAACGGTTCTCCCTTTCACGTGGCGCGTACATACTTCTTACCCTCGGGGCCTTTTCCTCCGTCAAATTCGAGGGTTCACAAAACACTTTCCCCCCGGAGCATCGTGACCTTCGATAAATAACCCCGCTCTCTACCCAATAAGAATTTTATTCCTCTCTCCCGAACCTTTATCCCAGTCTCTTCAGGTACTTTCTTATAAGGGAAGACCTTCCCACCTGCTTTTTTTTACTTTCCACGGTCTCGATTTTTTTTTTATTATATGTAACTCCCCTAATAGTGTGATATTTTCTTTCGGCACAACAATTATTCCATTTTGATCCCCTCGCGATGCGGCGCGTTTCTGGCTTTTTCCCAGGAGAAGTCCAGACTTTCCCCTACGCTTATTTTCTTGGATTCGGGGCGGCGCGCTCCCTAACGATTCCTGATTTGTTTCGCAAGAGTTGGTCCGTAGAGAAGTTTAAAGAGTCCTTTTTGTCCCTTTTGGAACTTCCTCCTCCATTTTTCAGTTCTTGCTTTAACTCCCCCTCCTGTTGGCACTGACCTCTCCTGATTGGACGAGAATGAACCCTGGCTTTCCCATTTGAGCCTTCCTCCACAAGCTTAGGCCATTCTTCTATTCCCCGGTCCGCCTTTTCGAATCTTCCTGTTCCTTTAATGGCGCGACTTCACTCCGTGGAAGGTCTCTTCCCTTTGTCCTTGGAAATTCCCCATTGAAAGTTCCTTTTGCCACCCGACCGAAGACGGGAGTACCCTTTCATGCAAATGGTTTTTCCCGCTCTTTGTTATTTCCCTCCACACAGGTTTTGTCCACCGTTTTTGTTATGAACTTTTTACACGCAGGAGGCAATCTTCCCCCCACGAATTACGACGCATTCCCCTGCGGCGAATCCCCCCCCCCGCTTCATTTCGGTGTTGGACCTTCTCTTGCGCAACAACAACCTCCTTTCGAGCGAAGCATGCTGGCTTTCGGTCCGGCCCTTTTATTTTTATTTTTCTGACAGTACGTGGGCAGCTTTTTCACATACGGGGATTCTCGTTCCCCCTCTTGGCGGTTTGAGTGTGCATCTCGTTTTTTGACGCCGTCGATTCTTCCACTTTATCCCTTCCCCTGTTAAAAATTGATGGAAGGCGTTTCTTGTTTTTTTGGCCCAGCCTTTTCCTCCACTTCACGTCTGACGTTGCATTTCTGACCCCTCCCCTCCCGCTTTTTTCCATTGCGAATTTTGACTTTCTCAAATCGACAGTTACCACTCCCCTGAGTCCTCCAACTTTTACTGGAGTAGAGACTGGTGTTTTTTCCGCCCCAGGCGACCCCCTCTTCAACTGTCTTTTTTTTTTTTTTCCATAAACGGAAACGTATCGCTCCCTTTTATTTCTTTCTCTCTCTTTTTTGTAGGACGGTGTTGCATATTCGAAGCGCCCCTCAAATTTTGTGGAAAGTCTGTTTTTGTTTTCTTTCTTGACATGCACGCCTGACCCTGACCTTTCCCAAATTTCATTTGTTTGTGTCAGCACCTATTTCCCTCGCGGTTCTTTCCTCTTTTCGATCATTGAATGAGAACCCCCCCCAAGGCATTTGTCTCCTTTCCACCCTCTCTTCGGCACTTATTGGCAGGCTTATCGTCTGTTAATTCGCCGCTTTCCAGCACCTGTCTCCTGCGATTGCTCTTTTGGACCTCGCACGTTCAACCCCAAAAACAGTAACCCTTGTTAAATGATGGCACGGCTCCCCCCTCAATCCTCCCCATTTTCGCCCATTGCCACCCCTCTCTTTCCACTTCTGGCGAGGCAATCCCCCCCCTTGAAATGCTTTCCCCTCCCCCTACACAACACAATGGTGTTTTTTTAACCCTGGGAACTATGACATTTTTGATAGCTTTCCCCCCCCCATGAACCATGTTTTATCTCGATCTCTCCCACGACTTTGATTCCGTCGCTCCTTTATGAGTGGTTGGGGGGGTTTCCACCCGGGGTCTTCAGTTTCCCGTGACGCCCCGTTCCTCTTCCGGACCACTTTGTGTTTCCCTGATTCAGTCTGGATCGCCGGGTGGAGACGGGTTGACAGACAATAGTCCGTCCAATCAGAATATGAAAATTGCCTTGTAGTTTGCAGTTCTCGTTTCGCTATTCGCACCAAGACCCTCCTTTCGCCTCTCTCCTTTCCCCCTTTCCTCACCCTGAAGCTCTGTTCCTTCACTCCGACTAAATAGGCATTGGTTCTGGCTTTTTGGCTGGCGATAGTCGGTTTCTCTCTCCTGTTTTATGTCTTTTTGCCGCCCCTTTTCCACTTTAGGGCATCTTACTATAATAATTCCTTGTGTTTTTTTGGAAGCGATAGACCTTTCCTCCATTTCCCGTTCCTTGCGTCTTTCCCTCCCTTTTCTTCGCCACCCGAGCGTAGAAGTCCGATACCTGAGCCACCCTCCGTCCCCCCCAGTATGCCGCTTCTTTCCCTTTTGATTCCCCCCTTTGAATACTCTGCGCTTCAGGTTATGTTTAGAAGGGACACCTGGAGACTAGGTCTACTCTGTTTTTCTTTTTTTTCATAGCCCTAAACGCTCCTTTCCCTTCCCATTTTTTCTTCCTCTCTTTTGGGGACCATCTCTCCCCCGTTGCTCCCCCAGATATTCTCTGCGCCACCTTTCCCGGCGCGAAAGGCTTCATTTTTTGCTCCCCCGTTTTTGAACCCCACCCCCCCATCATCTTGCGTGTTACAGTAGGTGATAGTCGACTTCTCCCACCCATTTTGATTTGTTTCTTTGATCTTTCTCTTTCCTCTTTGCCCGCCCACCACCCCCCTTTTGTGTTGTGGAGGGAGTCCATCCCATTGCCTCCCCGGTGGCTTCACGAGGAACTTGACTCTTGGTTTCAGTGTTTTAAGAGCATTGAGGTGGAATCCCGTGTTCCCATCCGTTCTTTTTCCTTTTTTTCTTTTGTCCCCTTTGTCTTCCTGTCAAAAATGGTCTCCCCCTTCCTCCTTTGGCTCCTTTTGGCCCCCCTCTTCGTCTCAACCGCTCCTTTTTCCCCCTCCCCTCCCTTTCTTTCGGCTTAATCTGGGTCGGGTTGAGCGGTACATCGAGTTTTGTGAAAGTAAAGAGATGGCAAGAGTTTTACGCCCAAAGAGAATTTTTATTCCTTTTTTTCACAACCAAAGCCTTCGTAGTTTCCCCCCCCCCCTGTTCCCTTCTCGTTCGTCCCTTCGCCCCCTCGCCGACGAATAGTTTTTCGGCCGTCTAGTTTCCCCGGTTTTCAATTTCGCATGTCAGCGCGGGAGCTCTGACTCACACCCTTCTGAATAATACCCCCGTTGGTGTTCGCGCGTATCTGAGCTCCTTCGTCTTTCTTCCCCGACTTCAGTTCGTCTCCTTTTCTAGTCTTTTCTTTGCTTTGCTCAGAAACCCCCCTTGCTGCATTCTCCTGTCTATACTTCTTAATTGATTGTCAGGACCCACAAAGCTTACTTCAATCTGCTCTTAAAGGTCTTTCTTTACTTTCAAGTGCCTCCCATAGACTTCCCAGGGACCACGCGATGCCCCGCACCCCTCCCTTTCTTCCCCCGATGCTTCCATTTGTTGCAACGTAGCTGTCGAAAAGAAAAACTTTTTCGTCAAATACCCGGCTGTCTGATATAAACAATGGTCCTTTTTCTCGAGTTCCCACCCCAAGAGCATTTGCGCGGTTGCCCTCCCCCAGCCCTTTCCGTAGTATTAGTAGGGATCTTTTTCATTTGAGGCCCCCCCAAAACTTTTCCCCCCCCTTTAGGTTTTTCCCTCTTTTGACTACCTTATAGCAAGTCTTGAAATTGGTCCGCGATCTTCTGCCGTGTTTTTACTTTCCCTTAGTATTTGGACCTTCCGTAACAGCACCCCTCCCCAGCCTTCTAATTCCATTCCTGGCCGTCGCCCTTTTCCCTTCTTTGACCATGAAAGTTTTATCGAGTAACTTGTTCATATAGACTGAGCTCAGCTGTCCTTTCCCGGAGCCCCTTTTTTCGCCCTTTGCCCATAGAGTCAGCAGTAAATCGTTCGTTTTCAGCGGCTTCCCTCCTCCTAAATTCTTCTTTTAGGGTCCACCACACTTTCACCGGCTTCCCTTCTTCCCTGCTACTGCACGCTCTCTCCCCCATCCGAAATTTTTTTCCCGCGCTCCAGCGAATCGCCGGCCTGCATAGCTTGTGAATATGGACTTTCCGGGGCCCCCCCTCCCCTGACGAATCCCCCCCGAGAGCTCCCCTTTCTGACTTTTTCTGTAGGAGATTTTTCCTTTTCCTTTTTTT
>Ga0179593_1283842_pt1 | contig 13567 bp, 20 predicted proteins | sample CZODoug2_1_08_16_FD_185931 | JGI IMG/M metagenome (GOLD analysis project Ga0179593, IMG submission 185931) | Vadose zone soil fungal communities from Angelo Coast Range Reserve, California, USA - CZODoug2_1_08_16fungal (PacBio error correction) | ecosystem: Environmental > Terrestrial > Soil >... | reverse complement strand
CTTTTTTTTTCCTTCCGACTTCCCCCCCTCCACCCTACTGGCAGGCGTTCTTTCCTCGCACTCAGTATCACCGGTTGCGGTGTTCTGATCCGGTCCACAAAAGGGTCAACTGATTGGCTGTTCCTTCAACGCTAACCGTGTTCTCTTCCCGGAGGGTACGAACTACAGTGCCCTTTTCACCCGGTTCTTATTCTCTTCCTCCCCTTCCCTCCTTTTTCCTCCTTTTTTTTCTTTTGTCATCTATATTTCACCTGCTAGTTTTTTTCGGAACGAGATCCCGGCAATTAGGTCCATGTCTGACGGACAACCTCGTTCCTCTGGCTTCCCTTGTACCCCCCCACAGTTTTCCGGCAATTGTCCAAAAATTCTGTGTCCTTGTCTTCGTGGCTGATCTTCTTCCCTAATTTCCCCGACGAATTAGTAGTTGTACCAGTAGGAGCCCAACAACCCACCCTTCCTTTCCATCCGTCGTTATTTTCTTGTTAGTGGGAAGTACTGTCCGGTTTTGATCAGCTTTTAGTTTCCCTCCTTGGAGTAGTAAATTTCATGCCCCAGTTAATGTACAGCCCACGTCTTTAATCCCTGTCATGTTGGTTATTTTTTTTCAATTTTTGACAATCCCCCCGATCCGGCGACGGGGGTGTCGTTTTACCGGCTTTCAAGCCCCCCCAATTGAGGGCTGCGGTTTAACGCTTTTTTCGTTTCTCATTTATGATTGTGTTGCCTGGGTGTTAGTCGTACCCGCATGTTCGACATCTCTTTTTTAGGAGTAGAAAAACAGCGTGCCTCCCCCTGTTTCCCCTCTTCGTCTTTGTTACCCCTGTCTCCTTACCCTGGCAGAAACCCATTTCAAAAAAACAAACCCTGTTTTTTCCTGCCCCCACTCCTCCCCTTGTAACTTTGCTCACCAGCGCCCTTTTTGGGTTCACCCTGTTTCGTTTTTTGAACCTTAAATTTTTGACTGAACCTGGCTTCCCCCTTAGGATTGCTGAGCCCTGGTGCACTTCTATGTCTCAAATCATGCATTTGTAGTGTGTGTGGGTCTCCCTCTTCTCATAATCTTTACTAAGTTAGTGTTCGTCATCTGTGTGTCTCTCTTCCCATTCCTTTTTTTTCCTCGTATGATTTAACACTAGGAAGGATTGGTTCAGGTTTAACCCTTAACTTACGGTGTGACTGTTAGGGTACCGGAGTTTTGACCACGCTAGCCACCCAGTGGTTTGTTCTGACGGTTGTCACGCGTTCCTCTTTGTGTCTAGCCTGAATTAGGCCCACTTTTCTGGCGTCTCCCCTCCTTACCCGTCGAGTCTTTCTGTCACAGCCACCTCCACCTTAGTCATTTGATTTTTTTTCTCCCCCCCCTGATGTTTACCTACCCCCAATCGCTACGGAGAGCTTTTTCTATTCGAGCCAATGTCCAACATGTCCTGCGCTCTTTGTTCCCCACGGGTGGCGCTTCACCTTGCTTTCCATTAGTCTTTTCTGTTTATATCAGAATTTTGTCCCACTTAATGTACTCCCCTCATCGCCATGCCCTCTCTTTCTCTTCATTTCCGGTGAAAAGGTCCTCCACGTTTTGTGGACTTTATTTAGGGAGTTTGTTGTTTTCTGACCTTCTTCCCCCTGAAGAGCAGGTTGAACCTCCCCCGAGGAAAGGTTGGTTCTTTCATCCTTTTCCCTGCTGGAATCAGTCCTCCTCCATCTTCCCCCCTGCGTTCTCTGAGCGCTTTTCTCACAAGTAAGATATGGGATCGAGTAAAGACTAGCAGCCATTTCCAAAAGGGGTCGCCAATCAGCTCTCCCCCTTTTTTACATGAAAATTTGTGCGTTTTGAAGGAGCCTCCTCCCTTGTATAGGAAGCTCTTCTGAAGTTTTTTCCTTCAACTGACAACATTTCCGTCGAACATTTTCCGGGAATTCTCATTTCCTCCTTTGTTTTTTCTCTGTCTGCTGTCCCTGCTGTCGACTGATATAGTTTTCATCCTTCCAACCAGGTTTCGTCCCCGACCCATTTTTTCATTTTTCCGTCTTTTCCGGCACCGAACTGCTTCCTCAGGTTCGAACCCTTATTTACCCTTCCCGCAATGACTAGAGATAGATCCTGAAACATGCACCCCCCCAATTTCTTCTTTCCTCCCCACTCTTCCTGTTTTTTTCTTGCCGTTAGAACACCATTTTAAAAATTTTCTTTCAGCGTAGATTTAATTTGACGGCATCGGTTTCCCGACACATGATCGCCCTCCTCTGCCGACTTACAATTAATATTTTCATTCTTTCCCGGCTGTCTTTCCCCGTCCAATGACAGAGAGCATTTTTTCTCCCCTCCGATAGAACTCCCCACACCCTGGTTCCGCGGCACTCTCATCGTGCAGACCTAATGGAAGGTTTCGTTTCCCTCCCCTTTTTTCCAAGTAGTCAAAAACGACCCGAAGACAGCCACCTCTGTCGACTTTCCCCACTAACCAGTTCCTGTCTCTCCGTGTGTGCCGATCGCCCACCTCCCATTTTAGTAGACCTGTTTCTGCTTGATGTGCAGTTTTCAAATTCCCCTCTTGATGATTCGGCTGGTCCCACTTAACTTTTTTTTGATTGCTCGGCACACAACCCACCAAGGGAGAGTTAGACCGGTGTTGGACCCTGATGCCCTCTGATAACTCACCCCCCTTCAACTTTAGATTCAGTCACCCTTCCCCTGTTACGCAGGGTCCCCATTCGTCGTTCTTAAATTGATTTTTTACCAGGTTGGAAGGACCACCTTTTCTGCTTTCTTGTTCTCTTCCCTCTGGAATTCCGGAAACCTCCCCCCCTTTGTTTTGAATTAGAGCAACAGACCGACCGAGGGGTCGTAATCTCTTTCTGATCTTATTTGGTCTTCAGCTCTTCCCGTGTCCCGACTAACCTACCTGGCACGGGCCCTCGTTAACCGGGACCAACTTCCCCCCTCTAGCCACTTCCCCCCTTGAGGTTGTCCAAAATGGAACATCTTCTGTTTTTTTGGTTTGACTTGGGTTTTTTTATAGGAGAGTTGTTTTTTTTTAGACGGTCAATTGTTTCTGCCCAGGTCCCAAGAACCACTTCACTTTCTCTTCCAGAGCGGCCGTAGTGTTCCACCACTTGAAGATCCCCCTTGAACGTGGCTCCCGACACTTTACTATTGTGAACGATTCCCCTACCATTTCCCTACCTGGAAATTAAGTCTTTCCCGTTTTTTTGTATTATATGATATTCTCTCCCCTTTAGCGTTCTTGAGCCCGGCTCTTCTCCCAGCACTTGGGTTTGGTCGCGGGGTGATCTCCTCTCGCCGTCGAATTTTTCCCCCGGTACCCTCGGTTGCTCTGTTCTTTTACCAAACCTCCCCCGTGCTATTCAGTTCTCTGTCGTTAAAAGGTCTTGTGTTTGGCTGTGCCCACCCCCCTTTTTGTTGTTTGATCGAGTTTTGATGATTGGATTCCCAAGTGTGTGCCCCTTTTGCATTTCTCCCCGACACATATAGCTTTTCCCTTTCCATCTCCCTTCAGGGCTTTCCCCCGCGCCTTCTGCTGTTTTGACGATGTCGAAATCCAGCTCGGTCCCCCAAAAGTTGTACCCCATCTAGGCGGGCCATCCGGCAGTATGTTTTTTCCTTCGCACCCGTTCCTATTCACTTTCCTCTTGAATATATACTTCTTAATAAGAATTTGGTTGTGATCTGATACTTTTTCTTGCGCTTTTTATACGGGTTACCCTCCCTTTTTTCCTCCCATGGGTGCGTAGGTTGGCCCAACCCCCTCCCTTTTATGGTCCGCAATATTTTTTTTCACTTCTGGTGCTCGCTGCGATTATCCTTTGTCTCTTTTCTGTGAACGATTTGTTTTTTGACGCGCGGGGGCCCCGAGGTCCCGGATCACTTTTGAATTTTCTCTGTTTGCCAGGGTTCCCTATAATAAGATACCTTTTATGTAACTCCCCAATTTTTCGGTGTACTCAATGTGTCTAGTTTGATCGTCATATTCCTTTGTTTGTCTACCCCCCTACTTTCTTGGTTTAATTTCTTCAGGTTAGATGAAACTGACATTTCCTCCTGCACTTTGATTTCTCCGCGCTGCAGTAGCCCCCTCTTGCTTTGTGTTCAAGACGCTTGTCACCGAGAGGGGGGTGAGTTTCGAAGCCCTTTTGGTCGTCATGGGCCTTGGACCGTATTCGGGTTTCTTAACTTTTGCCTTCTGCGGGGTTAAGGGTGAGTCCTTTGCTTCACGTTTTGTTGTAAACCCCTTGTCCGCTCGAAGCATTTAGTGTTTTTTTCCCATTGGATCCCAAAGATTGAAGCTGTTTTGTGTTTTGAAGTAACTTTTCTTGCCCTTTCCCCCCCCCCTTTCCCGCCCTTTTGTTGCTCTAGTGGCCTCCTCTGTCTACCACTGTGAGATGCAGCCCCCTTTGGTTCGCTTTTTCCTCTGAACATTTGATCCTTGACCCCCCTGCCTTTTTTTTCCCCTGCTTGATTACTCCCCTTTCTTGGTTTATCCGCGGGATTTCGTTGATCCCCCCCAAGTTACTTATTCCTCGTTAAGGTTTGTTGCCCCTGCGATCACAATGAGCAGTGGAACCCCCTCCCTCTTTGCGGGGTTTTTCCTTGATTTTGATCGTTGCCGGAATGTACGGCACTCTTTGTTTGCGGCACAAACCCTCTTTCCCTTTTTTTTTTGTTGCAATTTCTTACCCTTTGAGTTAGGAGAATCCCCAGTTTCCTGTATTCTTCTAACCATCTTCCTTTTCCTCACTGACGGTTTTGTTCTCTTCTTCCTTCTTACTGGCGGCGAATCGTGGTCCCCCCCCCACCGACGGCGCGCCTGGCCCCCTGTTTCAGGTACACTTTTTTTTTGGTTGATCGACTAACGGGTATTGTTGTCTTTGCTTCCTTGCTGCGTACTTATTGATCTCCCCTGCTTTCCCTGTTGTATTTTTTCGTCTCCGATGTTTATTCCCCCCCCCCGCTCGGCAGGTTAGTTTTCTTCAAATAGGTTTTATGCAATACTGGATCTGGCGTCCTCCATGGTTTCTGCCTGCCCCAGGGAGTTTCCGTCCCCGGGTCTCCTCGTCGGTTCTCTGTCAAAACGTTGCGTTTGTGTAGTCATTTCCGTTCCGATTGGCGTTTCCCCTTGGTTTGACTGTTTTTTTTTTGACTCCCCGTAGTATGAAGTAGCTCTCATGCTGCGATTGTAATTTCGCCCCCTTAAATTTTTGTTTTCCCCGGGACATCTGGATCCTCCTATCTCTCTCCGCTCGCGGCTCGTTCTTACAGCGAGGCCTGTTGGCTTTTCCGAAATGACTGTCCCTTGTCTTTTTTTTCAACCCTGGGCTTTCTTTTCATTCAAGCTACCACCTTTTCCCCCTTGACGATGCCCAAGTTTGCTTCGGTAAACTATGTCTTTTTGATCTTTGTTCGCGTTTCTTTCCGGCGGTCTTTTCTACGCTTGTCTTGCTGGGACGTCCTGGGCGGCTTTTCTTGCTTGCCTTGATCTTTTGGCTATATGATTAGGTGAGAAAGAGAACCTTTACCCCCCCCTTTATTCTCTCCGGAATCTCTAACAGTCGGCCAACTTTCCTTTTCCTAATCCGTTAGGCTTTATAATGCCCCCCTAGGAAGATTTCTTCCTTCTATCTTTGTTTTTTTCGTTTCCGTTTTGACCTGTACAAATTTTCCCCCCGTCGCGAAACGTTCCTTTCTCGTACTTGCCCCCAAAGGTGACGATGGATCGGTCGGAATCCCCCATGATATGTTTCTCCAATATGACGTGCTTCCCTTTTAGAACCCTCGTGCGATCGGCCTTGTCGCTTGTTTTTTGCTGGTTGACAGACCCTTGTTTGGCGGAGCTGTTTTGGGAGAGTGCCAGCTATTGGTTCCCATTCTGAAGGCCGCCCCCCCTTATTCACCTGTCTTTTTGAACGTCGGCCCCCTTTTTCTTGAGCGGCCTTTCAACAAGTTCCTCCCCGGTGCCCCGTTACACCAGTGATTGCCTACTAAGTTCCGTGCGATTTGACCACTTCTTGCCGAAGATTTTTTTTTTCCCCCTACTCGCAACGTGGCCTGCACCCTGCTTAAGTTTTTTTTTCTGTCCATCCCCCTCCCATGCCCCAACTTGGAATCCCCATAGCAGGGCATAACCCTTGATCCCCCCTCCTATCTCTCGTTTCCTTTCCCCCCCCCTTTCCGTTCATCAAAAAACAGGTAAAACCTTGACTGGGTTTTTTTTTTTTTTGAGTCTTTTTTCCTATAGTAGTTTTTTGGACCCAACATTCGACCGGATGGGGTTAGACCATTTTTTCTTTTCTGGACCCCTCCCCCCCACCCCTCTTATAGTGGAAAACGCCCGTGGCGTTCATTCTTCCCTCTTGTTCTTAGCCGGGGCTGGCGGTGCTTCCCCCTTTGTCCCCTTCCCCACCCCCCAAGTCTCATTTTTCCCTGCCCCGGCAACCGTTTTCCCTCATCCTCACTTTTTCCCACTTTGACCCATCCCTGACCCCTTTTAGACGGTTGAGGTCTTTTTGCCCTTGACACCCCCTTCACCCCTGGCTTTGTTCCTTTCCCTTTTAATCTGTTTTTTTTTACGTTCTCTTTCCCTCCGCACCGGTCCCCCCCCCGAGGCTTTTCGCCCCAGGCGCCCCCACCCCAAACCGACTCCGTCCCCCCTTTTCCGTTTTTCATTTTCTTTTTGTTCCAAAAATAAGAATCTTTTTTTGCCCCCCCCCCCCCCCCCTTCCAAGCAGCCCCCCCCCTTTTCGTGAGCCTCTTTTCCATTGTTTCTTTACTAACCGTTTTCCGCCGTTTGCTTCCAACGGCTAACCGTTCAGAACAGCTGTTGTCCCCTCCTGGGCTTTCACCTCTTCCTCGTACCACCTTCCCGCAGTGGACACAAAACCATTGTCCTGTATCTATGTCTTTTTTCTTTTTTCTCAGTTATTGTGAGGTTGTTTGTTTGAGAATCTCTAAGACTTTGTCCTTTTTTTTTTTTCGTGATTTTCCGACCAATTTTTTCCCCGCCAAGACCCCGCCTTTCCTTTTCCCCCGGGAATTTTTTTTTACGGGCCCCCCCAGGAGCCTCTTTCCTTTTTCTTGATACCCTGATGCTTTTGGTTCTCTGACTTTCTCGTCAAATTTCTTCCTTCCGGCGTTTTTTTGGATGTTAACGTCTCCCCGTTAGGGGAACAGTGCCCACCAATCCTTTCACCCTGAGTGTCTGGGGTGTTCTCTTCCAGGGACAGATCTCTTAGCGGTTTTCGGTGCAATCCTTCAGACTTTTTGCTTCACCCGGCATCCGCTCCCGGGGTCACATGTGTTTTTCCCTTCTGTCACCCCTCCCTCCCCCCCCCTTTGATTGAACCCTTGTGCTTGTGTTTAAATGATTTGTTTGCCCTTCCCCCTGGTTCTCGATTGGTTATGTTCTGAAGCCTTCGGTTGAGTTTCCTTTGGCAACTCAGGGGTTCTGTGGGTTTTCGTTAAGGATTGGAACACTTGTACCCGACCGCTTCCCCGATATTATCCTTCTAAACGCTTTTTTTTCCCCACTCTGGACCCTCCGTTCCCGAGTTCCCCTTCTACCTCCGTTTGTGCAGTCCCAATTTCCACGCCATGGCGGAAAAAATCGGGTTGGTTCCTCTTTCCCCACCCATCCCCCCCAACACACACGACTCCAATCCCTTTTCCCCCCCCCCCAGCAGACAAACCCCTTTTCCCCCCTTTTTGACTGTTTTGCGGACCGTTTATTACTGCCCAACCCGTTTTCCTTTCCTTTCTCGTGGCGTTTTTCAAGTGGTCTTGACCGGCGCTTTCCCCGGTTTCTTTTTGGTTTGGTCTGTATCTTGTCCCCCCCCACCTGTGAAGGGTTGCTCCCTCGGGAGTTTCCCCCGTTCTGAGGACCCGTTGCGTTGCAGTCAGTCTCGTCCCATTCCTGACACGAGTCAGTGATTCTTTTCGAGGTCAAGGCTTTTCCTGTTCACAGCACCGTCTTTTTGGAGTTCTTTCATTTTGCTTGCCTTCGACCTAAGTCCCACTGTGCGAAAGGTTTCACGGCTTTCATTTCTTGTTTTGACCTCAGGGGTTTCCAACATCTTCCTGCCCCTCCTTTTTTAAGCCATCCATAGTTCGTTCTTTCCCACCTCTTATTTGATTGTTCTAGTTTTAGCACTTGATGTTTTGTTCTTTTTTTTCCTCCCCACCTTACCTTTCGCATTTACGCAAGGTATTCTATTCAAGGGCACACTCTTTGTCTTTTCCCATGCTCCTCCGCGATGCCCCCCCGTGGGCCCTTTTTAATTTTGACATTTCCCGAACTCTTCCCTCTTCCTGAGACTTGCCAATTTCATGTCCCCATCCAGCATACAACGATCCTGGCTCTTATGTGGCGGAGGTTGCGGTACCATCATTTCTTCCAGTCTGTCTTGGACGAGTTGTGCCGTTGAGAGTTGCCGTTCCAACCAGTTTCCTTTTTAGTGTCGGGGTTCCTCAACCGCATCACCCCGAGGGCCTTTCCTGCCTTGCCCATTTTTAAGGAATGGAAATCACCCTTTTTTCAGCCGGCCTCGATCTCACCGCCCCCCCCCCTTCCCATTCAGAAGCAGCCGGTGAAACTGGAGTTCTTTTTTTTGCATGAACCTGACCGTGGTCCCCCTCTGACGTTGTCGTATTGTGGTGCCAAGAACCCTTTTTTTTCGAACTGAGTAACAGCGCGGTACTACATTTCTTTTTCCCCCTAGTGTAATGGAGTTCGAGTCCCCACCATGGAAGCCTATATTATTAGTTTGGGGAGGGTGCCCGGGGCGTGTTGACACGCGGCCATTTTTATAGTCTGGCGGTTCCCCCCACTTATTGTCCGCACTGTGAACCCCATTTTTAAACCCCGCATGATCGCGTTTAACTCGACCCCTTGCAATACCATCTTTTGTCCCCCAAACGGACTTCGTTGTCACAGTCGAAAAACCAAGCCCCCAGGAAACGTGCTCAGTCCCTCTTCGTAGTATTCCCGCCCTGGTGTTTGTTCAGGTTGAAGTGACTTCCAGTGAACCCTATGACCCCCCCCCCTAGTCCCCCCGCCCTCACTTATTCCCCCCTTCATCTATTGCCATTTTCCCCTGAGGGATGTCACCCCTCCCCCCACGCAAAGAAGCACGAACGTTTCCCCCCCTTGGTTTTTTGCCGACCTTCTACCTCCCCCCAACCGTGCCCGGGAGTCTTTTCGTAGCAGAAATTGGTTAAAGAGCGTGTCCTTCCCTTTTATGCACCCTTTTCCAATTCGTGTTTTCCCCGGTGATTACGATAACCTCTCTACACCTTTGCAACTTCCCCGGCCAGGCAGGCGCCGTCCGTCTTTTTCGTTTGTTCCCACAGCTCCTTCCCTCACTCTCTTCCTTTACCCCATTTTCCACTCTCTACCCTTTTTACCCAGAGATTCTTATCCTGTACAAATTGACACTTTCTGGACGCTTCACACAAACTTTCCCGTTCAGGGCCGTCTGGTTTCCTCCGTCCCCCCTTTCCAGGACACATCAAGGCGTGTAGCAGCTTTGTTTTACCTTGCCTTCTTTGTCCCCCCAGCGTAAAAGGCTGACCTCCTGTTTGAGTCGCTCTTTTCCCGGGGCATTTTTTCTTCGCCTTTTTCGAGTCCCCTCACCTTCCCCCCTTTTTTTTTTTGGGTCCAGAGAAATACAGCTTTCCACCCGATGTTTTTTTTTTTTGACGAAATCCAGCGTGGAGGCCCTTCGGTTTGTTTCCTCTATTCCCGTGTTCGTTTTGCAGAACATCCCCACCCCCTCTTTTCACAAGTTAAGCGTTCCGTCTTTTTGTTGTTGTATTTTGAACATCTCCATTGAAACGATAGCCTTGAAGACCTGAATCAAAAGGCTTTGAGGTGACTTGTTTCGCGCTCCGCGTTTTTTTTTTTTTTTTCTCCCCGTTTGCCATAAGGGTCCTGAATTATTCCCCTGTGTGGTTTTCAAAATTGTCGTAATAACACCCATACAAGACTTTTTTTTTTCGCAGTTCCTGATTGCCTCTTTCCCCCCTACCTCTGCTTCAAGTTTTTTGAGTTCTGTGGCAGTCGCTGCCTGATTCTCTCCACCTTCCATTTTAGGTGGAAGGTCTACATTCTGCTGGTGCGGCTCATAGAGGTAGGTTCGAACGAAGACCTGACCTTTTTTAGTTCCGGACCCGCATTTGCGTCTTTTCTTCGTCCGCTGGCCTTGTCTCCTCTCGTCAACAACGGTGAGGCACACACATAAGTGTTTGGGGGAATGTTTGATGAGGATTTTCCCCATTTTAGTTTTCCCCCTCATAGTTTTTGACCCTGGACAGTTCTAGGACCCATCAAGACTGTATACCTTTGGGAGAGGCGCTTTTTTTTTTTCCTCGGACTCCTCAAGCTCTTTTTTTTCCTAATCGCTCTCGCCCCCGATACTTTCCCCCCTGATGGCGGGGCCATCTGGCCCAGTCAAACCTTTCTTCTTTCCTTGAATGTTTGATGTTTCCTATTTACCGCTCATCTCTTCTTTTAATCATAACTCCGTTTTTTTTTTATCGACTCTTCTGTTATCCGTTTCACTTTAACGGATTGATGAGGTTTCTTTTTTATGGAGCTACTTTTCACCCTCTCGTGTGCGAGCGCCCTTGCCATAGGTGCTCTTCTCGTCATGTCACGTCCTCACCTCCCTCTGTTTTCCCCTGCGCCTTCTTTTAAGTCTGTTGAATGACTCGGTCCTTTTCGGGCCCCTTATGGGCTGATCATCCCACTGCTCCCCAAACACCGTATTTTGTTTTCCTCCCCACTTCTTTGTTCTCACCTAATATTAGGTTATCCCCTTGGCCGCTTGTCGAAATCTCACGTTCGTGTTCAACCTCTTGTCTTCTTACGTTTGACCATAGTCCCCTTAATTTTTTTTGCTCCCCCGGAAGGAGGGATCTATGGTTTTCCCCCCGCGATACTCAAGTACTCCTTTCCACCCCCTTTCTCGGAACTTTGCTCCTCTTAAGATTTTTTGGTCCCCTTTGGGTCCCATTTCCGGGCTGTTTTTTCGGTGTGGAGAGTCCAACTTGTTGAACCCCCTTGAAGGATATCCCAGACTTTTCTTTTTTTCCACACAGTTTCTCCCTCCTATACCTTATTTTAGGTTTTTCTTTCTTTTTCTGGAATGTGGAATTAGTCCTTTAACCACGCGACGCTGTCTTGCCAGGTTTCTTTCTTGCTCCCCGTTACTCCCTGTGACCCACTGACTTACGTGATTCACCCCAGAGTCGGTTACGGACCCATTTTTTTTCGCGATTTTTCCCTCCAACACCGTGGATTCGACTTCCCTCGTCTTGCTCTCCTTTCTCCACCACCCCTTCTGCCCCCCCTTGTTTTCTGTCCATTGGACCTTCTTGTCTGTTGGATGTCCTTTCTTTATCGCCGTGGACTTTTTCCTTATCGATTGCCTGCTTCCCCCCCTTCTTTCTCCTTTGTGTTCCGGTCACTACCTTTCTGGATCCTTTTTCTTCATCTCCTGAAGAAGAGGAGTCCCCCCCTTCGGGCCTGTCGTCACCCCTTACGGTGATGATTTCTGCTTCTTCTTTTGGGTGCTCTCGGCACGGAGTGGCCATTCTTTGCCGTCTCCGGCCTCTTTTGGCTTAGGGTTCCTAACTTTTCCTGATTTTGCCTTTTGCAGGGTGCTTTACAATATATTTTTATCTCACCCCGCGCGGTGGATGTTGTCTAGCCATTCGTCCCCCCCCTCTTTTACTTGGCTGCTTTTTTTGTCTTTTCACTCCCAGCACGGGGAGATGGAACTTCCATTGTTAGCCTCTTTTTTTTTTCTTCCGCCTTGGCCGGCAGACCCCTGTCTCCTTTCTGCCTTCAGCTTACTTCTGGTTCGCCTTCCACGTTTAATTAATCGTTGATCACCCCCCTTGGAGGCATGTTTACCTCCGTCCCGATTTTGGTCCCCCCCCTTTCTCAGGTCCGCTGTTCCCTTGTCTAAGGAAGTGGTACTCTTTGCCGCTTCTGATCCCCCCTACTGGCGTTTGCCGCATGTTTCTCGTGAGCAGCTTTTTCTCATCTGTCTCCGCTCGGTCTCTTTTTCGAACAGTCCTTCTTGTTTTTCGCGGCCAATTTTGTCTTTTTCTTCCTTCCTTTCCCATTCCGTTTCTGGATGGAAAAATTTACTTATTTTCTATTTTCTGAATTAGATGACTGCTTTTGCGGTCGCCGGGGGATTCCTCTCCTTTAGGAGGAGGATTTGCGTCATGATCTCCTCTCTGATTGTCCGCCAGCCCTTCTTCCGCTTATGAATTTCAGAAAGTATACCCTTCTCCCTTCTAGGAGATAGGACCCCCTGAAGCGGCGACCCCACTGGGACCCCGACTGATATTAGAGTTCACCCCTAAGGGAGGCACGATTCCGGCCGTAGATTATGATTTTGTTTTAACCTTGTTTATTTTTTCAAGTTTTCTCCCCCCACTTCAATACGGCAGTAGCGCGTTGCAATAGAGTCCCGTCGGTATTGCCCTATTCTAATCTATGTCCTACTTTGTAGAGACACTCGTTGACTGATCCATTATTTCCTTGTTTGGATTTGGGACCTTCCCAATCCGGGCGCTGTTGACCTTTTGTGCCAGCCTATTGTTCCTATTGAGCATTTCTACACACCCCCCCGATTCCTTTTTTTTACCCCGTTTTCTCCCATTGTCTGAAGTTTTAGTCGTCCCCTTTCCCTTCCCCTCCCTGGCCACCACCCCATTTTTTCTTGTGGGCCTGCCGTACCTCCGTTTCTGACCCTCGCTTCCGAAGATTTTCGGTCCGCACTGCTTTCTCCATCTTTCTCCGGGCGCCCCCCGAGGACACGCCCCCTTGCTAGGTGACAATCGGCCGTCGGGAATTTCCCCTTTGGAAAACTCCCCTTTATCCCCTAATTAATCCCTTTTCCACCCCCGTTGACGGGGTTTCCGGCTGGTCTTTCGTTATGTTTTCTTTTCGGGCGGACCCCCTTTCACTGCATTATGGGTTTTCTTGCCATGTTCTAGTCCGTTCAGCCCCGCTTTTTTGTAACCGGGGTGGAGCTTCGCGGCTTTTTTATTCTGGTTATACGTTTTTTCTCCCCTTCTTCCTGGAGGACCTACCACCCTCTACACATACTCCGCGTTTTACCTTCAAGACCAGTGGGATAAGCCGTATTTTTTTACCCGCCCCCAAGGGTCACGGTAGGTTTGAGGTCTTTTTCTACTTCTGAACCACGTCTTTCTTTGTTTGCCCCGGTGAATGTATTCTCCGATTCGACTCCTGCAGTATTTGAACCATTTTTCCTTCCAAAAATCAATAACTCCGGCTTCAAGGATTTTTTTTTTTTTTCCCCTCAGTCCTCCCTCCCCCCCTCCCCTCCGGGCTGTCGTGGCAGGAATGTGTTGGGGGGATTAAGGTGGTTCAGCGTCGGGCCTGGCCATTTTTGATCCCTCCCCCCTTGCAAGGTTGCTGTGCCAGGACCCGTCTCCCCCCGTCCGGAGAATGGTTCGTCCTTTTTGTCGCAACTTCGTCCCCCAATCCCGCAGTGGGCACAAAAAAAGGTGTTT
>Ga0179593_1574720_pt1 | contig 13568 bp, 10 predicted proteins | sample CZODoug2_1_08_16_FD_185931 | JGI IMG/M metagenome (GOLD analysis project Ga0179593, IMG submission 185931) | Vadose zone soil fungal communities from Angelo Coast Range Reserve, California, USA - CZODoug2_1_08_16fungal (PacBio error correction) | ecosystem: Environmental > Terrestrial > Soil >... | reverse complement strand
CGACTTTTTTCCTCCCTTACAGATCCTTCCCACCCAATCACGCCCCACCTTTTCCCAGGATTACGTGACCCACCCAATTTCTCTTTCCCTAGTTGCGCACTCGACGACGTTTGGACTGACTCTGCGACCCTGCCTCCCCCCGTTGGCGTTTCTCCCCTCGCCGCGCAGCCGTCCCTTTGAAAAGCCGAGCGTTTTTCTTTTTTTTCTTCTTTATGATTTCCCTTCCCTTTCCGAGAATCTCAGCCCCGTTATGAATCTTCTTCCCCTTTCTGGTAAGCGCGGTTTTCGGTCCCGGAAAGGCGGGTTTCTTCATTTCCCAATGGCTGTTTTTTCAAATTTTGTAGGTTGATTCGGGTGGTGCGTGTGGAATACGAGAAGTAGAACTTACCCAGATCCCCGGCCCCGGCATACACCTTTTTTTTTTCCGAAGAGAGGACGTGCTGCAGAGAGATCGTTCTCTCGTTACTTCGTCGGCGGACACAGTCCTTTTTCTGCTTCGTTTCTTCTAATTTTGCTTTTTCCCCCCAAGCCACACCTCGCTGGAGAACCTTCCCCCTCCCTTTTTTAAGCCCCCTTCCCTTGAAATTCCCAGATACTGAACTTCCCGTGCTTTTATCGTACCCCCCCTCTTTCATGCCAATTGTGATCCCAGTTTTCCGCCGGGTTGACCCCTCTTTACCCCTTCTTTTAGGTGGGACGGCAAGTAGAGTGGGCCTACAATCCAAGAAACATCGTTCTTTTTGGACTTTTTTGGAATTTGACGACCCCCCTTCTTTGCCCCATTGAGCTTCCTTCTGGGGATTTTCTTTGTGCTGAAACATCCCCCAATCTTGCATACTTTTTGCGTCTTTGGTAGGCCTCCTATCTCCTTTTGTCTCCCTAGATAAGCGTTGCCACCGCTCCCTTCAAGGCCCCTTGCCCCCCCCCCAGGTGCCCCTTGAAGTTGTGGATGGTCTTTGCTTGTAAAGGTAGTAATCTCGTCCCTCCCTCCATCATTGGATTCTTTTAGCTTTGGGGTCGTACTTATTACTGGAGAGTGCCCTATTGCTCCCAGATGACGACCTTTCCCTTTTCTTTAGCAGCCGGCGAGTGTTCTTCTCAGCCTCTAACAAAGTTTTTGTCGTTTTTCGCTTCGCGTTAGATTTTGAACCCCCCGTGTTCTTTTTTGGTGATTTTTCCATTAACAACCCGGTAGCGTCCGTGTTCCCTCTTGATAATGAAGTAGGCCACCCTAATAGCTAGGTGCCCCCTCCGGGAGAGTTTATGGGGCTTGCCCCCCCTGGGCCCCAACTAGTTAGAAAATCTCTTCTTCTGGGGACTATTTTCTTTTGCCCGATTCTGATTCAGGTCCCCTTCCCTTTTTCGTGATTCTTGCTACTTCGTACGTCCAACGTGCGGTATGTTCTAAAGAAGATCTTTCCCTTAATTCCACAATCTTTCGACGGGTTTTACAACGACCCTTAGCATCTCCTTTCAAGCTACACTTCCCAGATCAGGACCAGGTTTTGCGCGTGATCTGGTCTTCTCGTCTCTCTGGTGCTCCCCCTTTCCGCATTTTCTTTGTCGTAGGATTTTTTTTTTTTTTTTCCGTCTCCTCCCTACGATTTAATTCTTCCAAGGAGGAGTCTGTTGCTGAAGAGGCGTCCCTACTCTCCTTACCTCAGATTCTTCTCCAGGCGTGTCAGGAGCCCACCCTAGTCTCTTATCCGTTGTTGGTCACCAAATCCCCCTCTCCTAACTTGTGAATTTCCTCCGTCTGCTGTTGAGAGAGACCCGGGATTCTTGCTGACTCCCCTCTTCCCTTTCGCTTCCTTTTTTTCTTCTCGGCAACCATATTCAATAGGTGAAGGGTGCGTCTCTTGCTTTTTTTTCAGTGGTTCTTCAGTGACTCGCGATCCCTGTGCCGTCCTCTCCGGATTCTTTAGATGGAGATTTTCTTTTTTTGCGTCTTAGAACAGGGCCTTCTTCCTCGGCGATTTTTTTTATCCCCCCATGGCTCACAATAGCCCCCTCGGTGTCCCCCGACCTATTTCCTTTACTAGATGGATTGAATTTGCCCTCCGTTTAAATAACATCTCACCCCTTCTAGGTCAATTTATTCGGTCTGAAATTGCCTTTTCTCTCGGAGTCTCTTTCGGCTGGACCCCCCATTTCTCTATATAAACACATACCCTTGAGATCTTCTTTCCCGCGATTGCTAACTGTCCAGGGAAGTTCCTCCCCTCTCGATATTTCTTTTTTTTTAATCAATTTCAAATGGGGGTCCTTCCTCCAGAAGGGCTTTGCACCCTCTCCCCACGCCTTCTTTCCTCAAGTTCTTTCTTTCGGAATGAATCTTTGCATTGGATGCATTCCCTCCTTATTCGCTTTTTTCAAGGGGGGAACGCCTCGTCTCCTTTCCGACAATCCTTGCCACACAGATCGCTTTGACTGTATGGCCATCTGTCCCTTCGCCAAACTTTTTTTCCCCCCTCTCTGAGGAGACACTTCCCGCTAAAGAATTTGCCCATCCCTCCTCCTACCGCTCCGCCTCCCTATGGTCTTGAGTAGTGCCCACGAGCTTTCAACCAGGCTTTCTTCCTCGGTCGGCAAATCTCCCACGGTAATCGGCCCCTTCCTCTTTGTTCTCGCAGTATTTGCACTTCCCTTTTTCCCCGTTGCGTTTTCCGCCTGGTTGCTTTTGACTCTTCCACCTACCGTTTGAGAGTGTCTTTTTTTCCCCACTGCCCCTTTCGATCTTGCTTCCCTCCGCCGCGTCTCCCTCTTCGCTTGTTGGAACCCTTGAAAACCGTGTTGATTCCTCTCCCGAAATTCCCTCTCTGTCGCGCAACGAAAACCTTTTAGATTTCTTTTAGTGCTGCTGGACGTTGTACCATCCCCCTCCCCGCTTAACTTTTCCCCCCCCCCACCCTTCGGAAGAATCTTGAGCCCTATTTAGGAGGTCAGCTCTCTATTCTACTACCCTCCTTCTCTTTTGTGTTTAGAGCTTCTGAGTGATAAAAAGACCTCCTTTCTTACAATTCCCCCCCTTGAATTTTCCGCGCTCTTTCCCCATAAGAATCCCCCTCACCCCCCTGAGCTGCTTCTTTTTTTCTTTTTTTTTTTTTTTTTTTTTTTTTTTTTTTTTACGGTTAGAGTTCACCCGGTTTCAGATGAATAATCAACCCCCATTTCGTTCGGTGCTCTTTATCCCGCTGACGTCGGCGCTATGCTCATCGCCAGTCTCTTTGGCACACCATAGCTCGTCGTTTCGTTTGGGTGATCCGGCAGCGCCGAACCGGAGACCTCCAGTCACAATACAGGATGACAAACCTCCTTTTTTGAAGTCATCCTCTGTGCTTTGAATCGTCCCTGTCATGAGCCCCTCCTTGGAAGAGGTGGACGTCCTAAAGAACTTTTTCCCGCTCCCCTATGATCATTGATATCTGGAGATCGCTTTAAGAGTCAAACGGGTCCCTTCTTTTGGCATTTTCTCATTCCCGGAACAGATCCCCTATCCGCTCTTCGAACTCCTTCCCCCTTCCAGCAGACCCCTCTTTATTTTTTCCCAGGATTTCGCAGGATAGCTAAGTTTCAATTCGCCCGGACCTTCTAACGTGTCAGCACTCCGCCCGCATCAATGAAGACCTCCCCGTGAAGATCTCCCCTTTGGTCCTGTATTTTTTCCCCAGCTCTTCAGACATGACCCCCCCGTGCCCTTTTATTAAACCCCCCCCCCCCCTCCCCAATCGAGAATAGTTGACCCTCTGAATTGGACGGATCCTCTCCTTCTTCTCGGAACTCCCTTGGGGTATATGCCCATATTTCCCTCCATACGCTCCCTTCATCGACGAGTCTCGCCCTTCCCCGTCGACAGTTTCCCCCCCAGGTACAATACTGGTAGACTCTTACAATTTGCATCGTTTTGACCAATCGAGTCTTTTCACTCAGAGCGCTTATCTTACTGGAACTTTTTGTTCCCCCTCTATTCCCGCTGTTCGGGCCCATATCAACACTTTTTCCCTGCCTATGTAATTCTTGGTCGACCTCCAATCCCGTTCCCGAATGGCTCCTAGGAATTCCCCACCTTCTTCCGCGATGCACTCCATCAAGCAAACCCTCCCCACGCGATTTCACCCCCTCTGACCCCCGTGGTCGACCTTCCCACGGCACTTCAACACACCCCTTCCCTTTTTCACTGCGCTTCACTGCCATGAAGTGTTACCTCCCCAAAGATTTCCCCAAAAGGGAACCCCGTTTTTTCCGATTTTCTATACCCCAATAATTAAGATGTGCAAGTATTCGTTTTTGACCGACAGGATTGATCTCCCCTTTGATCTTCTGGCGTTAAGATTGATGGCATTCCATTCCCTCCCTCCTCTTTTACCCCCTACGAGCCAATCCCCTTTTTTTTATAATAAAATCAGTCAAGCCCCCCCCCCCCCAAATCCCCTCGGCGGTTTTTTTGGAAAAACCGATCTCTTCCCTCCCCTGCCCGACAGGTTCTTCAATTTTCTCAGGATGGTCCATTTTCGCGGTCACCATGAGAAGGCATGTATGCTTAGGGAGGTTACCCTTTAGACCTCTTTGTTCGGCTTTACCCCTTTTCCTTTCAGCCTTGATTTATCCCGAAGAGTACGTAAGGACTACCCCTTTTCCCGCCCCTATCCAGGACCTAAAGCCCCAGGGTGTGTCACAAACTTCCTGGCGTGATCAGACGGTTTTTTGCGGGCGGCAAGCACCCCTCCCCTGATACCTCCTTAGGAAACCCCCCTTGGCTCACATTCGATCTCACTTGTCCTCAGACTTTTCTAAAAGCTTTCCCCCACCAATTTTCCGCGACATTGTTTGTGTCTGCAATGTTGCAAAGGAAACACACACCCCTCAACTTCCATGGTTTTCATCCCTAAGTAAAAAGGGCTCCTCAACCCCCAAAGTCACCCCCCCACAAGAGTGAGTGGAGCTGTGTAAGAGGCACTTTCACAAAACGCCTCTTTCCCCCGCAACTTGTCAGTCATCTTTCCCGGGCCGATCACGCAGGACGCGATTCCCCCCCCCAAAGGCCCTAAACCGACCCCTGCTTTCTCCCTTGCGCCTCTGAATGAGACCTGTACTTACTCCCCCCCCCCACGAAGACCAAAAAACTTAACACCAGACCCTTTCGTGATACGGTCCGTCATTAGGTTGGCCAGATGCGTCATTCCTCACGTGCTCTATGATGCAACTGAAAGGCGGCTCTCATTGCTGGGAAGGTCCCTGCAGACTCAATCACAACCTCCCCGAAAGATAAGCACCCTTTTTCAATCCCGGCAGGCCGGTAAGGTGACACCACCTTCCCAACTGGCTATTGCCCGGGGCGTAGGGAGGAATTGCCCCGGGCCCCCCCCACAGAGGGTTCTTTTTTCAACCCACCCCAATAATTTTGGTATACTCCAGTGTGAAAACAAGGAGTACCAAACGGGACAAAAGCAGAATGGGGTCCCCCAGTCTGAAGATTAAAATTGAGGAACGTCTTTTTTGGTGGTTTTGAGAGGCAGTTCACCAATCTTCCCATGAATTGTCACTCTCCTTCGCGTTGGCGGTTGAGAGGAAACACCCGATTTTTTCTTTCAAACGCCTTTAGGAAACTTACATTCCCCTAACTCCGTTCCCCCGTTTCTAGTCTCTCTGCAACCTTCCAGACTTCCAGTCCCCGAGGCGCCGTCTGGAGTATTATATACTTTTCAGGATCCTGGTTATGCTGCCCTTTTTCCCCCTCAGCACAGATTCACCTCAAAACAATGTTTTTCCCGCGTCCTTCAGTCCTCCTCCTTTGGAGGAGTCCGATCCCCCGGACCTCCATACCTTGGCCCCCGGCTGGCCCGAACCAGTCTCCTCGAAGTTTAAGGGCCCTGTTTACCCCATACGAACCTCCCAATACCGCTCGGTTGTGAACGCGACGGGTTCATTGGCTCCTTTATAAAAGCCCCCGGCCTCTTTTTGCTTTGACCAAAACCGCTTCTGGGTGCGCCCCCCGATAGATTTGGTGCTCTGAACTATTTGTTTTGACTAGTCCTGTGCTGGGATTGTTTGAAGCTTATTCAACCCCTTCCTCGTGCTTTTTTACTGATTTGCCCTTGTCGTTGGGAGTTGTTTTTTCTTCATCTTGTACGACCCGTTGCGCTTTCTCCTCCCGGTCACAGGGCTGCTTTATTGATAGTTGCAGACCTCCCCCCAGCTGTTGGTCGGCCTAGCGAAATTTGCGCCTATTTTGCTTGGTGTGCCTAGACCCTGACCCCCCCCTTTTGATGTTTTCTACGATCCAGCCCCTTCCCGGCCGTAATTTGTACACTTGAGTTAAAAAATGTTCCTCAGTGCGATGGGGTTGGTGCATTGGCTTTATGGATTTGGGATTCAAGCGCCGTTTTTTTCCGGTTTCCCCAACAACTCCCGCTGAAACCTTTCCTTCAAGGGATGTGCCAGACCAAAGTCCCTCTGAAGTTGTATGTATTCCCTCTTCTTCTTTTTTTTTTTTCGCATTACTCGGTGACCATCCTTTTTCTTTTCGCCTTCGAGTATTGATTTGTAAAGCGTCATAAGTACAGCTTCGGAGTCCCTTTCTTTTCCCAAAGCTTCTACCCCCTTCAACCGAGGGACCCCCCGAACGGGTCTCTACGGCTTTTTTCCAATCTGCTGAGAATTCCCTTTTTCTCTTTTCGACATAGATCCCGCCATCCAGAATTTGAACCGCATACAGAAGGTCCCCCCGTAGAGAGTCAGTGGCATCTTCCGGCGTATCGGAGAACCCCCCAACCAACAGTGGATTTTGGATGAGCGTCATTTGTTTTCGACCTTCCGGAGGCTCCCCCGTCGAATTTGCGTGTAGTCGTGATTTTTTTTTTTTTGAGACATTCGTGACCTTTGAAGATTTCAGCACCCCTCGCTTCCTGGTGATCCAACGCCCGATGGTTTGGTGTTCGCTTCTAAACCTTGAAATTTTTTCAGCTTTTTTTTTTTTCCAATAAATCTTCGCCTCCATAAGCGCCCGCTCACAGAAGTTTTACCACCGTGGAGCGTTTTTTTAGGGTTAGCTCCTTGAGTCTTTCCCCGCGGTTTTTTTCAATCTTGTATCGGCCAACTTCAGCATTCCTAACCAAATCCTTCTTTTAGGCTATCCCCGGTTGCCGACCTTTTTTTAGAAACGTTCGTTTCTGCCTCTTTTGACAAGGATTTTTCCATTTGCTTTTTGTGTGAATTCCTTTCGTCATTTCAGATAAGTCTTTTTTGTATTTGACCTCCCTCATACCTTTGGGGATACGTTCTTCTTCCTCTTTGAATTATTTACGTTCTTTTTTGGATGGTGACCGAACTTTGTCGCTCTTCCGGACCAGGAGATGGCCACCAATTCTCCCGGCTTGTGGAGTTCCCCCCCGATTTTGAGGATTCATGGCATGACCACCCTTTGACGTTTACCCTTTGGACCCCCCCCACCTTTTTTTACGGCCACAGAAGAATTACGCTTTCAGCGGACGTCCCCTCTTTTACGTGCATTTCTTTTTTTTTGGTCGACCTAGTACCTTCTGCCTAATAACGAATTTCCCCCTTCTCTCCTGACCCCTCTTCTAGGGGGAAAAGCATGACCCAAACCCAACCAAACCCCCTCACCGCCACGTTATGTTGGGATTTAGGCTGTGGGTCCGAGTCTGGCCCCACCCAACCCCTCTCCATTCCCCCCTTGGTTATTGTCAATGGCTGACGTGCGCTTGCTCCTTTTGCCCCTCCAGTTGTTTCTACGTGCTTGACGCCAAATAGTGAAACCTGGGAACGGGAAGGGCAGAGGGGCTGTCTGATAACGGCGGAACTCATTAAGCACGTCGGACACCCACGTCCCTTTCTCCTTGACCTGTGCAAATAGTTGGCCTTCCGTTCCCCCCTGAGGTTTGTACGAGTGTCTCGGCCCTATTTTTTCAAGATCGGCTTATTCCTTCCGATGCCTCTGCTCACCCGACGTTCCCTGAATGCTTCCCCCCCCCCCGCTCCAGAACATCCTGACGGATTCGTCGCGTAAGTCACAATCCGCAGTCCTTGCGCGAGTATTACGGGACGTCTCGCCCTACGGAAGTTTTGAGGGGGTTGTGATGAGTCCCCTTCGCTCCATCCTACCGCCCCTCAGCCCCATCAAAAGTCTACGCCTTCTTTCCGGCCGGGCCCACAGCTTTGGCCTTTCGCTGGTCAACGTCACGCTCCCGAGAATTTTCCCTCAGTCTGGGAGCTGGTGCAATTGTCGTCCTCCCAGCTTTTCGGCGTGAAGGGGCATCAGCTTTGCTGGTTCCCAAAAAAGACGCGAACAACCGATTGGTCCTTTTGGAACTAAGTCAATGCTTTCCACGCTTTTTGACCCTTTCAGGAAGTGGATGATCCCCCTGCGGCAGTTCCCGCTTAAAAGAGGTGTGATCCGGTCTATCGTCCTCGATTGTAGCAATTCCGCACAGGGAGCCGGGACCCTTTCTGCCGACGGCCTGAGACAACTGGTACCGGTCCCCCTTGACTTTTTGATCTTTTGCCCCCCTGTAAAACTAACAAGGAAGGTTACCTCCGGAACAACTGGCACAGCTAAATACAAAGGTTCCCCCCCTCTCCTGACTTGCCTTGGCGACGGATCGTGGAACTCATTCTTCTGAGAGGTCTCGAAGTGAACCAACTGGAGAACCCCCCCCGGCGCTTTCCTCCGTACGGAAGGTTTTTTTAAAGAAACCATTTCAAGGACCAATGTGTTAGTGCTGATCGGGTTTCCGGCGATCCGCGCCTTCCTTGTCTCCATACGACTCCCCAGTCTTCTAAAGTCAGCGCTGCCCGGTTCTTCTTTTCCTCTCCTCCCTGTTTTATGAGCTTTGCTCTTACGGCCGCGCATCCTGTTTGGAGTAGTCTTCAGCGCGGCGATATCGCCCTCCTTCCCGATCAGCAAGCCCCCCCGTTCTCCCCCTTCATGTCTTGATTTTCCCCCATAAGGCGTCCCACGTCGACAATCGCGGCTTCCAGTTGGTTCCCCCCCCCTTTACCGTATCAATTAGTTCTCCACGATCTGCCCAATTGCGGAAGTTTCATCCCTTTTTTATTCTCTTTTTTCGCTTTCTGCCGTTCCCCTTGTTACCGGAGTTCTTCCCTGTCCTGTGGAGCCCGACCTCGCCGGTCCCTTTTGTCTCTCTTAGTAAAGTCATGCATGTCCCCCCGGCCGAACCATGTCTCATCTCTCCGTAGTGATGACCGGCTCACCAAGAAATTTGCCTCTTGAGCAGAGACGTGACCGAAAAACACGGTTTCTCCCCCTTCCCTTTCCTGATCCTTCTCTTTCTTTTCAACCCCTTCTATCGCAAACCCGGTTTGTTTTTTCGTTGTTCCCCCGCAAAAGCTTCTTCCCAATTCCCCACCTTTTTCCAACACGAGGCTCCTGCCCCTTCTTTAGCGCCCGACTTTCCCTTTTTTTTCCAATTCTTCAGCTGTTTCGGCCTGAATTGACCCGCTACGCCAGAATTTTTCTTCGCGGCCGTTTTCCTAGAATTCGATGGCGTCTCCGTCTGAGTTCATTCACGATCCTCCAACACAAGAATCTCTCCAAAGGATGGCCACCTTCCGTCACCTCTCTACGTTCTCGTCCTTAATATCGCCCAGCACCTTGCGTTCTGTCCTTCGCTGTTCCGACTCCGTCCGATGTTGAGCGAGGACTTTCTTTTGGTTGACACCTTGTAGTTTTTGAAGTCCTCGAAACTAACCAGCACGGCCTAGATATTTGTCCTTTTTTTCCCCACTTCGGACCCTAGTGCAAATCCGCCTTAATTCTCCAAACGCTAATCATGTACCGCGGAGATATGGGCTGTATCTTTCGTTCCCATGCCATTCTCCCTTTCGTACGTTGCCAGATTTTCCGGCCGAGGTCACCATTATGCTTTTAGATAAGAGTCACAAGGCTTTTCGAGACATTCTCCCGTCTCACATCTTCAGCACCTTTTTCTTCTTCTTTTGAATGATTTCCCTTTGCGCGACCTGCAAGCCACTCACCTGCATTTGATTCGCGTTGGTTTTTTGGCTTCCTATGGTCCCTAGTTCCGCAAAGTGCGGTTTTCGGCTCGAAGTTACTCCTACCCCCCCCCCCCTCGCCCCTTTCTTTTGCAGCGTATTTCGCATCACAACCCAATTTTTTTTTTAGTCTGCCCTCGATACGTCCAGAGTTTACCTCTGATGTGTTTTTTCTCGTTAAAGAAAGAAGGTAATTTCCGTCACAGATAATGTTATACCTCGCAAGAAGTTCTCCCCCCCCCCTCCATCATTTTCCTTTTCTCGCCCTTGAAGGGATCCATTAGTTGTGAAATTGCCACCTCCGGCTTGAATGGCCGACGCCTTTTACTTCACAAATCAAGATTCTCCTTGTCCACTACCTCCTTTCCTCCCGCGATCTCCCTGGTTAGAGAAACCGTTCGCATATTACTAATCGGTTGTTAGTGTTCCAGTCCGATCAGCAACGTTACTCCCGCGTTCCCCTCCTAAGCGCCGCTCCCGACCGGCTCCAGGTGACATTCGTGAGCGTTTTAGTCCTCGGCTTAGTTCTCACCTGACAATTTTATTAGAGTACCCGTAGGACACCCCCCATGTAGCATCGCCATAGCCTTTTGTGACCTTTCCCCCCCTTCCGTGATCTGGATGTGATCATCCGATCAGGTCTGATAAGTGTGCGTTTGACCCTACACGTCTCCCCCCTGAACTCTCAATAACGGTTGTTGTTCTGACTTTTTTCGGATGCCACCTCAAATAGATAGAGCTCGCTGCGGATCGAAATTCTTCTTTCTTCCCTTTCGGCTAGACTTTCTCAGTCTTAAGCGCCGGCAGCGGATCCTGCTCCTTTGCCCCTCCTTTTTTTTGTAGGCGGTGAGCCCCTGGCCTCAATAATCTTCGCCCTGCTGTAATTCTTCAGCTTTCACAAAATTGCAATTTAAGGTAATCTGTTGTGCTCTAGATCCCTATTTAGAGATCAAGCCAAAGAAAAAGGAATCCTGTTGGCGTAGTAACCGATTGAAGAAAGTCCTAAGCGTCGTATTTTGCGCCGTGAAACTCATTTCCATTGAGCCCACAGCGCCATCCCCCGACCCCCACACAAAAAACCTCATTTACTTTCGTCACCAAGTTTTCTACCCCCCTTTAAGCTAATCCCTTCCTGTTCGATACCCCCATCACAAGTTTGCGGAATTTCCAATATCCGCAAACGCCAAGACGCACGTTCCCTCCCCTGAGCCCAATTTGCGCCCCCAAGCACGCGTCCCGTTTACTTTGTCCCCTTCCCCCCCTGAAGAGTTATTCCTGGATAAAACCCACCTTCCCCCTTGGTGCCACAGAATCTCGGTCGAGAAGTTGTCCCTCAGCGTATCACCAGAAAATCACATTTTGACCCTTTCTTCTTCCTTCCCCCCCCCTTACGCCTTAGGATGTTTGACGAATCTCCTTTTTTTTCCTGAGTTGGGTGAATTGCCGCGAAGTTTTCCGGTAGACTAGCCTGCTGCCCTATTCCAAACTTATCCCTATTTCTTTGAAGTCAATTTCCCTTTGTCGTGAGAATTCAGTAACGGGCTTTCCACCTGGGTGTTCCTTTTCTTGAAGGGAATCCCCCCCGAAAAAGTCATTTTCCTCCTGGGCCTGGCCCCCCTTGTTCGGGAGCAAGCCGCGGGTTTTCTGCGTGGTTTCCCCGGACTGGTGCATTAACATCCGAGTAGAGTTTCTGCATTTCGCGAGCTTTCCTTGCCAGCAGTTAAAGGTTTTTCCAGCGCGACCCCGAAGATTGCTCTCTGCTTTTTGCCGATTCCTATAAGCAGCCCTACCCTCTATGTTGATGTACTGCGCATCCTCTCAACATTTCTTGGCAAAGAAGACGTTGAAGATATTTTCTTCGATTTTCTCATGCCCCAATTGGTGTCAAACGCGTGTACTTTTCCGTTGATACCCCAAAGTGATGGTATTCCGACTTCCAGCGCTGGCCCTACCATAGCGGTGGTTTTTTTTTTTCCCCTTAGGGCCCCTCGTTTGCAACAGGTCGGTGGAATGTGGGCTTGATGCCAACGTTGTGCACCGTCTCGATTCCTTTCGGGGCGGCCCTAATCTCGGACGGCGCCCCCCCTGGCCAACGACCTTCCCTTCCGCGCCGCAATCTGGTGTTTCATTTACTGGTTGGTGCGTGTTCTGGAGGTTCATTTTTTGTTCTAGTTCTAGTCTCCTAGAATCCTTTGGGGAGGCTGACACACTTTTTTGCGGAATTTCCCTGCAGAGGATCATGGGCCTTGTGCACCTGCCCCCTTGTGAACTTGAGTGCACGCCCTTAGGTTGTTCTTCTGAAGGCAGGATATTTTTGAATCCTTTTGGGGCTTGAATTAATTGTCTTCCGTCCACCCAGTTTAGTTGAGCTGTTTCTTTGCCAAGTGGCCATTCCCCCACCCAAATGTCCGCCCTGTTTTTTTGATTGATCCTGGTCTGATTTTCTGCCCCGCCCCTCCTATGAAGCTTTCGTGTCTGTTGCTGGAAATTCTTACCAAAGTTCGGAGCCCCCCTTCTTTCCGTGTTGCCCCCCTTTTCGATCTTCAGGATTGTCCTTTATTCTTTTGTGATTATTACGACAGCTCGGTGATGGCAGCCATTTTTTCCCTTCCCCCTGAAAACTCCCCGACCCCCCTCCTTTTTTGACCGGGTCACAAGCCAAGTCAGCATCCGTGAAGTGGTGCGCGAAGGGCCTCCCAGACGATGTACCTTATGGGAGTCGAAGCCTTGTATAGGCTGTAGATTTGGCGCCCATGACGCTTGTGGGAGCATGCCCCCCCTGATTATGCCTCCCCCTTATACCCCGAGGTCCTCGATCATGCCCCCTTTTGCCGGCATTACCTTCCTGCTGCTACCGACCCACCCGACGAGTAGCTTTTTTTTTTTTTTCAGCGCCTTCGCAGCGATGATTTTTTGTGCGCCGACCTATCATCCCCACTGGGTGCATTCCCCCGCCGGAGAGTTGATGTTCTCACGGGCAGGTTGCTTCATAATTAGTTTTTGTGCTTCTGCCGTCGCCAACACTGAATCGGTTGAATGGAGTCTCTGTTTTCCAGTTATTGACCTCTGAATCGAGGACCTTTTTCTATTTCATGTTTCTCCTTCTCGCTTTGTTAGTCTCCTGGTCTGATATAGTACGATTTTTTGTCCCACACATATACATCCGCGTGACACTTTTCTTGATAAGAGAAGATTCTGACTCTCTACACTGTCTACGTATCGTGTCTCACCCGTAGGACCATTCTTTTTCCCTTAGGATTTCCATGATTTACCTTTCACGGCGGAAAGACGGTATTTTCTTTTCGAGCACTATCTTATCTAACCCCCCCCTTTCTGGATCCCCTCCGACGCCATTCTGAGTCAACCACGTAAACCCCGGGCTATTCTTTCTCCTTCCTTTGGTTGAATCATCCTGGTTTCTTTGAGCCCCTTTTAACCCTTCGGTCTCCGCCGAGTTGAGAAGTCCCTGTATTAAGGACTTCCCTTAGGCATGGTGACAAGAGAGGACCTGAATCACTTTCGACTGGGGGACCGCG
>Ga0179593_1511279_pt1 | contig 13568 bp, 14 predicted proteins | sample CZODoug2_1_08_16_FD_185931 | JGI IMG/M metagenome (GOLD analysis project Ga0179593, IMG submission 185931) | Vadose zone soil fungal communities from Angelo Coast Range Reserve, California, USA - CZODoug2_1_08_16fungal (PacBio error correction) | ecosystem: Environmental > Terrestrial > Soil >... | reverse complement strand
TTTTCCTTTCACCCGGCCCGCGTGACGCTGAATACCCTCCGTTACGTTTTGGGCAATAAAGTTACAGTACACTTTTCCCCAGTACCCTAGTTTTCCTCATATCTATGTCTCCCCCCCAGCGTACCCCTTTCTTCGAACGCCTCCCCCGTGTCTCTGCGTGGACGCGGCAGGTTGGTGTTTTTTCCCGGAAGAAGGTGGAACCTTTTTTTTCGATTGTTCAGGTGAGCCCTTCGGTCCCTCCTTCGCCCTCCCCAATCCTTTTCGAGCATGGTCGTGCAAGAAAGTTCTTTTTTTTCTTTCTTTCCCCAGGTTCTGTCCCCCTCCTTTTCGAATACCCCCCCCCCCGATTTCTTTAGGCCAGTCCTCTTTTCCCACTACTACCTCAATTCCGCCGGCAACGACATAGGTGAGTTTTTCGTTCGACCCCCCCCTCAATTTTTTCGAACAACTAACCCTCTCTTCCTGTGGTTTTATTTCCGTGCCTGTTATTGTCTGAAGACTATTTTCCTTTTTCGCGACTGATTAGGACAGACAGTCTTTTGATCTTAGAGTTATTCCCCCCTAAATCATTGTAACTGCTTTTTATCGATCACTCTGTAGTGCTTTTCCGTATGCAAAACGAAAAAACAGGATTACATTTCCCCCCACAACCAGAGACGCGTAGACTTATAGCAAGTAAGTTCCCGACTTCCTCTCCTTCAACTTTTCCCTCTCAACTTCTTTGGCCTCAGAAGCAGGACCTTCGCTCTACCTACGCGACCAACACGGTGGAATCCATCCCACTCAGACGTAATCGCAGACACGCTGATTGACTTCCAGCCGCAGTAAAGCAGCTAGTGAATTTTCTCCCCTAATGTGGGACGTTTGTTTTTCCAAGTTCTTTTGAGTAGCTTTCAGGTTGCCTTTTCATTCCTCACACCATCCCTTCTTCACGTCCGCGAATATCCCCGCCCCGTCCCTTACTCCTGTCACGTTCGTTTTTCGCCGGCCTTTCTGCTTCCCTGGAAATTTTCTTTTTGCCCCTTGTCCGGTTCTCAAGCGCGACCTTTCCGGCGGGTTTCCTCTTTGGATCTCAATTGTCCCCCCCTAAGTAAAGCTTTCTCTTATCCCCCCCTTTTTCTTTCTATCTGCCGCCAGAGTAGTTTGTCTCCCCTCTCGAACGAATTGAGCTCGTTAGAAAGGGGGTGTTTTGCTTCCTGTTTTGAACGACTTGACCTTCAAATTTTGCGGTTTCGCTTTTCCCCATCCTTCTGCGCTGAGTCTCTCCGGCCTAGTCTTTCCGCGTCTCCCGCCCCTCCTTCGGGTAAAAATTGGTTTTTTGTTTTTCCATGAAGTCGACCCTTTTTTCCCCTTAAGAAATTGTCTAAGCTTGTCTTTATAGCGATCCCTATTTTTTCTCCCTTTGTTTTGTTAGCTGGCAGGTTTCATTCGCGCTGCCCTGGAGACGGCACGCATTTCAGAACCTGCTCAGCGGCAGTCTGCCCTTCTTTTTGCCTTAGCCTTCCATCAAGCTCAACCTTTCCGAGCGTTGTTATTCCCCTCCCCAGGCCAGTACCTCGCCGTCCGCTCTTATCCACTCGACTTGCTTGGGTGCTCGTGCTCCTTCTTTTCGGATCCCCCCAGTCTGAAACAGGCTCCATAAGAATATTTACAACCCCCTTCCTTCCCAAATTAGCCTGCCCTGTCCCCGGGGGTCGATCTTCGTGACATGACACGATAGGGTCGGCCCCTTTTTCCTCCTTTTTTTTATGATGATAGATCTCATCGAAGGCTTTTCTTCGTGGCGCGTTTGCTGGCAGATGCAGTTTTCCTCCCTGTACCTCTCTTTTTTTCCAACCAAACTGTCAACTCCGGTCCTTCCAATTTTTTTTTACTGGTTCGTGCAGGAGTCCCACCCTATTTCCTGAGAGCCACGGAAGGGTGAATACGCCCTCCCGGAAATTTTCCCCCCCCTCTTAACGGAGCGTCGTTCCCTACATTCAAACGTACGGCCTTTCGCAGGCATGGCCATACTGTTGGTCTGTTCTTGGCCGCCCTTTTCCACAATGATATCCGTTTTAACTCTTTTCCACTTGTTTTCTCTCTTTTCTTTCGCCCTGCAGCACCCTCCCAGGCTGAGAGAACTTATTTTATCATTGTCATGTCTTTTTCCCGTGAGGCCGTGCTTGCCGTGAGAGGGTTTATGATCCGAACGATCTCACCGTCCTTTTTTTTACGATTATTTCCCCCTTTTTTAGAACCTTTCGAAGGTCCCCCCTGTCGTCCGGCCTCTGTCCTTCCCGCTGAGCAGTTTTTAGGGCGTGCCCGTCGCTTTCTCCGCTGTCGGCGAGCTGGGGAACCGCGCGGACGGGTCCGCTGCGCCCCTGGGCTTTTTCTTGCTTTTTTTGGTTATCATTCTATTAGACATACCAGTTTTTGTAGGCTCTCACCAGAGTTCCCCTTTTTTCTTGCCAGCACGCACGAGGCAGCCGTCCGCTTAAGCGGCGCAGCTCCACCGGCCACGTCCCCTCCCCTCCAGCGCGGCCCTTCCCTCCCTCCTCATCGCCTCCTCTTCTTCCTCTTTTTGTCTGTCCCGAGCACGTCCTTTTCTTTTTAAATCCGAGATTTTATCCTTCCGTGCGGCATTGCTATCCACCAGGTTTAAGAGCTTCATAAAACACCGAGCATTCCTGCGGCCGAACGGTGCCTGAAAAATCGTCTTCTCTCCTCTGACAAGCGTTTTAGAAGCCGGATAGTTCTTTGACCTTTCCGCTTGTTCCGCGTCTCCAGTTACAACCCCTGCGTTGTCGCATCTTTTCTGCGCCCTTTCGGCAGCCGACGCATTTTAGAGATTTGCACGGGAATCCAAATGGACTTTTTCTTTCGCGAGGACCGTTCGCGCCCGCTTTTTTGTATGCTGTACAGGATTTTCCACTCTCGGGGTTGGCGCGCAGTTATACAGACAGGCAAAGAACCACTTTCCCCCCCCACAACTGATTATTTTTCTTTTCATATGAGGTTTGGAGAACCTGCGTACGCCTGCTGCCTCTTCGAACATTGTCCCCGTACGATTCAGCGGCACCCGCGTAATTTGGCCCCCACCAAAACGAATTCCCTTTCTCGAACCAGCGGTCTGGTAATTTTTACCTCTCCCGACCCCCGGATACTTTTTCAGGCGCATGAATTTCTGCAGTCGGTTATGGAATTCTTATTGGCGTTTTCATAAGCCTCGGACATAATTCTCCTGTAGCCAGGACCCCCCCAATCCCCCTCCCAGAGTTGGCCCCCCTCCTAGCGACCTTCTGCCCACATGTTTCTTCCTTCCCTACGGATGGCTCTACGGGAGCCTGTCCGTCCTGGATAAACCTGCCTTATGCCTGCGTCTTCAACGTGTACCGAGTTATTCCCGGCATTCCTTCTCGTGAAAACTTCCCTGCGCAGCTGGGGCCCAACTTCCCCTTAGACCCCAGAGAGAAGTTCACTTTTACCCCTTTTAATGACCCAGTTGACCCCCCCCCCAACGATCTCCATGCTCTCTACGGGACTTGTTGACCCTGAGGTCCCTCGATCTACTCGCTCTTCTCGCCTGTGATCACTCCCATTCCCCGGCGTGCGGCTTTCCATTTTCCGAGATCTCTTCTCCCTTCGAACGTCTTTTCCGTCCTTTTCTTTCCCCTGCGAAAGGCAAAGGTCCCAGATCTTTGCCACCAGGCGCGTGCCGAGTTTCCGGCATAGAGAAGCACCCCCTATCCGCCTTTTTTTCAGCCAGATCCTACCATCTCCACCAAGAGCGTCCTCCCCCAAATCCGAGCCCGTCCGGCAGGAGACGCCCTTCCTAGCATTTCTTTTTTTTCTCATAATTGATCCCGAATGCCCCTTTACCCTCGTCGTTCGGGCTTTCCGGCAAAGGTCCTACCTCTCGGCGGCCTTTCCAAGTGGAAACCACACGGCACGCTTCTTTTTTCTTCCCCCGTTCCCCCTAGCGGCACTGGCCTTTACAGTAATCTCTGCACATTTCACTAAAGTCCGCCGGCGCCACCCATGGTCTAGGCTCATTCTCGCGGTCGCAAAAACAGATTGTCGTTCCCCAAAAGAAATCTTCTGTCGGATGGGGTCATCTCCTGAAGGCCATTTTTTTTTCGTTTGTCACTCCTTTTTGTTGTACGAATTCCCCAGCCCCGCTTCTCGTTCTCTTATCCCAGGCCTGCAGAACGCGCCCTATCAAATTTCTGCGAGGCGTTTTCCCTATCTCTTCTTTTTGGAACACGGAACCTCCTTCTTTCCCACCTTACGCCTGGTACCACAGAGTCTTTCGGGCTTCGACCCCCCCCAGTTTGGTGTAGGGGCACCTACTCCACCATCTTTGATTTGCAGTCCTTTCATCTTTTTTTTACCGATTATGAAAACCCCTCTCCGTTTTCTTATCAAGGGACCGAGCAATCCGATGGCTTCCCCGCATTTCGGTCGAACAGTATTCCGGCCGTGACGCCCGCTCGGACGTCTCGCCACAATCTTCCCTTCCCATGAAGACACGGAACCCCTCTTCCCCCCGCTGGTCCCCCCCACCTTTCTTCGGATTGATTTTTTCCATCCCTTGAGGGCCCTTTCTCTTCCTCTCTGTTCCGTCGTAATTTAGATGCTCCCCTTTCTTCCCCGTTCCTTTTAATCCCGTGCACTTCGCCGTTAGTATGTTCTCTTCCCCTCTTTTCCTCCCCCTCCTCCTTTTTTTTTTTGGCTTTCTTCAATTGCCTTAAAACGTTTTTTTTTTGAAGACCCCCTCTGCTTTGTGCAATTCCCCCAGTACTTCCACTACGTCCTGTACATACCCCCCTCTGTTTTTAATAATAGATGCTTGCCACTCTAAATCAGTAGATCACCACCCCCCCTCCCCGTCCCTGTTTTTTGGCACGTCCTGTTGCGGTTCACGTGTTTCCTGAGATCATGAAATATTGGTTTCCTTCTTCCAGTTTTTCTTTTTTAGTTTTCGGAAGAATGTTCAATCCAACCCTTGGTCACTCGATCAGGGTTTGCTGACCAGTGATCTCCCCCGGTTTCCGCTGTAGATCCTTTCGGACGAGTTTATGTTTATGACCGGTTTCCGATCCCTCTTCCGAGAAAAAGCACTTGTGCTTTTGAGCTTGCCCTGACCCCCCCAGCTGCTAGACCGAATCCAGAGTTCTGTCAAGGCTGTATTTGTCTTATCCGAGGTTTCCTCGGGATAGGACCTCGGAAAGAGACATCCTTCCTTCTTGTCTCGTTATTTTGGCCTCCCTCGTGCGCGGGGTATTCCTCCAAGACTCTGGTGAGGACTTTTTGAAAAACGCACCGGGCGTAAGGTCCCCCGGGAGGTATACTTCACCCCTCCGGGCCTCAATGGGTTGCCTTTTTCCAAGACATGGAACCTATTCTTTACAGCCTTCCTCTCCGGTTGACGCCCTCCTCTGGTCCCTACCAACAAGGTCCCTTTTGTTAATTCCAGCTCCCTCGCCATGACCTCCCCCGCTGACCCCCATTTAAAAGATCGACTTTTTCCTGTTGGTTCCCGATGATGCCGTGGGATCGTGTCTTTGTCTGACTGTCAGTTCGCGAACAGATCCCGTTTTTCGGCGCCCCTCTCACTTTAAAGCCTTCCCCGTCTTATGTCGCGCCTAGTGCTTGGTTCTGGCGCAAGCCCTTCTCAGTGTACGGTCCCCTCTTCCCCGCTACACCTTTTCTCTTTCCCTTGAGGCATATGAAAGCTTGCCTGCTCTTTCGTGTCCTTGCTTCGGTGAAGACAGTTGCGTAAATTAGAACCTCCTCGAAGAGTAGATTCCCGCCTCTCTCCTCAGCCGTGGAATTTTGTTCCTCTAGAGCCTTTTGAGACTTATATTACCCTGGCCTGTACATTTTCGAGAAAGATTACGCGTTTCACTGTAAGATCCCCTTGACTTTTGGGTTTCCTCACTTTTCGAAGAGCTGTCTGTTCTCCCTTAGGTCGTGTTTGGCCATTTCAGGACGGATCGCTCTTGAATCTTTGCTAGCGTTTTTCGCATTAGTAGGCAGTAATTATGCCTGATACACGGCAGGGTTTTTTACCTTCCCTCCCCCTACAGCGAACCTACAGATTTGCGCTTCCAGCACAGGGGACGCTCTCTTGCCCACCACTCCTTTTTCTTAGTCTCGTCCCCTTCCCTTTTGGTGGTAGATCAGTATGAAAACGTCCTCGCCCCCTTCCGTACCTTCCATAATCCACCATTCCCAATTCATCGCGATGAATTCTCATTTTTTTTCCGCCGGTGGAAATATTCACAGCAAGGGTCGCTCTTTTTGTACGGGTAACGTTTACCTGCAGAGAGATGATATTTTCCTTCCGACTGCCTGCCCGATGGTTCCCTCAGCTGCCGGACTCCTCCTTTTTCGTCCCCAACACAAGATATGCACTTCATTCAACGACATAGTTTTCCAATATGGTTCGTGGTTTTAGTCTCCCCCCCATCTGCGATCCACCTTCCCTTTGTAGCCGGCCCCGGCTTCAAACATTCCACTGGTCCCTGCTGTTAAGCGATTTCCCTGAAAAGTTTTTCTTCATGGAGGTCCCCAGAATTTGGCCTGCCCAACCCATTATTCGACTAACTTTTTTTTGTACGTTCGATTTTTCCGCCCCCCCCGGTCGGAGGATAGTTTACCGTTTCTTTTGTCAGGGTCGCAGCCCTACCCTGTTTAGAGACCCCAAAGCTCGTTCTTCTCCTGGTTTTATTTTGACATTATTCCGCTCACCGGGTGGTGGTTTTCCCTTCCCCTGCCGCACGAGTTTTTTTCGACCGATAGACTCTGTCGAAGGGCGATTAGTCAGAAGGATCGGAGCGAAGCGGCGATCGTCGCGTGCGACACGTCTCCCAGGATCGCCGTGTTGTCTATCTGCTTGTCGCTTCCGCGATTTAGTCAGATGTTAGATCTCCATGGGCCCTTGTGTCTTCTATGAGGATATCCCTTTACTCCCTAGTGTTGTGTTCTAGAGAGCTTCCTTTCACACCAGAGACCATGTTCTACGCAGGCTCTCGAATTCGGCTTCTCTTTCCTATTAACCGGCGAAGTTCCTGAAACCACTCTCCCTCTATATCGCTTTCTTTTTCCCTTCTCGCCGTGAAATTGGCAAAGCGTCCCTTTAGCCCCCATGAGCAGTCAGATCCCTAGAAAGCGGCAGGCTCCGCAACACCGGCTCTTTCGACCCTCTCCGCCACCCCTAGGCGACACTTATTTTTTCAGCTCCCTTGCCCTTTCCCCCGGACTCTTATATGTCAGCTCATAGAAACCGTCACAGGCGTCTACATTTTGCCAGCCCCCTGTGAGAAGAAGCCGCTTTACAGTGCTGGTATAGTGGCTCATGAGGCGTTACTTACCGTTGGAATGTGTCAAGTGCCTCTATTTTTTTTCATCCTGGGTTACATGAGACCAGAGCTTCCCACCCTTCTGGCGTTTCCTCTCCGGTGTTTTGCGGTTTTCCCGACTTGCTCGTCGATGTCGCGCCGTCCCCATTCTGCGTCCCCGGCACAGAATCCCTTCTCATGGCGCGCATAACATAGGAACCCCCCTCGCGACGAGCTTACGTTATATTTGTCCCCAAACGGCGACCCTCCGATACGAGCGTGCGCCTGCTGTCCTCATGGGTTATTTCTTCTTCTATTTGGATACGCTGTCTCCTTCTCGCCAGAACCCGAACCCCCCAGTTTATGCCCCTCAGTCTGTGGGCCAGATATGCGCCGATAGCGTCACCCTTTTTAAGAGAAGAAGTGGTTGGTAGTAACTGGGATCGCATAGTCCAAGCAGTCCTAATCATGACGCTATCAGGTCCGCCCGGCCCTTCATCGGCAGATGCTCAGTCCCCCCCTTGAGCCGCTGGCAAACCCGGCGCCCCGTGAGGACACTAACACCTTCTCCCGGTAAACATGCCTGACCCAAAAACCCCTTCCTCTCTGACATTGTCGGGACCTCTTGCCACGGTATGGCCTCGATCTCCCCTCTGATTTCCTTGAGATCGACCCAACCATTTCCCCGGAGTCTTTTTCGTTTTTCGAGCGCCGCTGATACAATTCCTAGACTTGGCGCGCGCTATGCGCCAGCGAAGGCGGATGCACGGCGACCCATATTGAATTGCCGCGTTTCCCGTTGCAGGCTTCCTAATTTCAGACATGCCAAGAGGTCGCTTTCACCCTATTCACGGGCCCTCCCCCCCCCCTCCCCCCTCTCCGCGAAGAGGCTTTAAATACTAACTGAAGTCAGGCGAGATTACCTTAGCAACCTTCACAGAAGGTCTTGACTTTCCGTCTACCGGAACTTCCAAGAACAATACGATCTCCCCTTCAATTGGCAAAACCGTTTTTGCCCCCTCTCCTGTCGCAACCCCTCCAATAGCTGTCCGTCCTGTCGCTTGCTGACCAAACTGGTCCGGTTTCTACATCAGTGTTCAACCTGGTCTTCTCCCGGCATAAGACTTCTCCCCACTAGGTATTGCTCGTAGCGGACATCATTGTTTTCGCCGGATCGGAGGTCATGCCTCCCCGTGTAGGGCCATGAACGCCGTTCTCCCCCCGCGTCTCGAATACGCAGTTTGACCGAGCCGGTCCTCCCTGAGACAGATCCCCCCCTAGCTCCTGAGCTGTCATTCTTCATCCGATCGTTTGAAAAACGGCCCTCCCTACAGTACATCCGACGGGCTGGTATCGGTGACAAAGGTTCTTTGTCGTTCACTGTACCCCCCCTCCTTTTGCGTTGAAGGCCTTTTTAGTAGGATTCTTACCGCTCGTCGTCACCCCCGCACGTCTGGACTTACCCAAGTTGCAAATCTGTCATCCGCTGTTTTGTCCTCTCGTTTTCTACGACCCCCCTTCTTGTCGTACGGCGTTTTTTTACCAAAGCTCGTTCACCGACATATCCCCCCCCCTCCTGCCTCCAGTTAAACAGGCCACAACCTGGCCTTCCACCCGTACCCGTCCAAACCCCCCCCACGGTGATCGTAGGATTTCTTTAGCTGATTTAAGTTCTTGCGCATCCATATATTAATAATGTCCCGCACTTTTCACCCTCTAACCTCTCCGCTTTCTCCTTTATTTTCAATATCTCCGCTCCCCTCGGGTTGTTGATGAAGCGCGATTTTTTCCTCTACGCAACGGCGACCCTTTCTTTTTAATCTAAAAAGAAAGTTTCCAATTTTAGTCCCCGGTAACTTACATTTAACAGAGTTATAACTATATGCGCGCGAAACCCCCCTTCATTCCAGTAGAAGAAACTCCGACATGTTTGTTTTCTCCAGTGCATGCCGTCTTCATGTTTAGGAAGGGACGATTGTGTTTTCTATATTGTAGTTAGTTGACCGCTCTCCTTTTTTCACGCGTAGCGCCCCATAGACCTGGTCGGCCTCCATGCGGCCTTTTCTTCCCCTTGGGTAAAGTGTAGATCTTCTCGCGCGGTTTTTTCGACTCGCGTCCGACTCCGCCTTCGCCGTTGCAAAACCCTCTTTGCGGTAGTCTTTTGACCCGGAACAACCTTCCCCCCCCTATCCCGAGCTTTCCGGTGTAGTAAAGAGTAGCGGCGCCTAGTGGGTGCTTTTCATGACGCGCAGACCTGATGTTTTGTTCTGCGCGTTTCCTTGACCCCTCTCTTCTTCTCGTAAGCTGGACAACCACCCCCGTTGTTCCTCCCCTTCCCCAATGGGAGTATTTTCTGACCCCCCCCTCCTCTGAAGACCTCGATCCTTGCCTAGAACCTTTTGGCCCATAGGGTCCCTCTCTTTCTCCACCTTTCGAACGTGACATTTCCCCCCCCTCGCCCGATGTTGACAGTAGCGTCGACATTTCCTCCAGTATTTTAATTTGCGCCCCCCATAAGTGTGCCTTTTTCCCTTTTCCCTTTCGTCCCTGAGAGCGATGATGTGATGGCGTTCGCCCTTTTCCTCCCGCAAGATTTCGCCTTCTTTGGCATAGTGATGCTGAGGACGCCGCCGTTTCTGTCTTCTTCTTTCCGGCCGCTTGATGGCTTGGTTTTACCACTGGCTGAGCCGGTGATCATTTACTTTCCGCCCTTCCGTCAGTTCCCTTCTCCTGCATTGACTAAAGTTTTCCCCCTGCTCTTTTTGCTGTTAGGCGACCCCGGTGCTGGACTGCGCCCTTAGACGCGCCCTCTAACGACATTCCCCAGCCTTTTACTATCCTGGGCTGCCCTTCACGTTTGGCAAGAGCAGGCCCCCCTCCTCCGACTCTGCTGGAATCGACGTATTGCCGAGTTCGCCGCGCTCGGCAGTTTTTGGTCCAATTGTTCCCGAAGGGCTTTGTCGGTCTGCTCCTTACGCCGTCTTTTCTTTGGTTCAGATGGCTCCTTTTCCATCAGAATCCCTCCATTTAGTCCGATGACGGAGAAGGCTAGTTTCCTTGGCTCCCTGCCGCACCGCAGTCCTATGCTTTGCTCCTGCCGGGATCAATTCCCTCGAATTCGAGCCGTTTTGCTTCCCCCAGCCCAGGTGCTGTCGTCTGCTTTGGCCAAAGACTTGCGAGTTGTGCCTAGTGCTCTTCATGTACCTTGATGCGAACCGGAGATCCACTGACCCTCCCTCCCCAATTGACGGAGAAAGTTCAGGATCTGCGGGTATAGCCGGGGCGATTCGACCAAATGAAAAAGCGGTTCGGCCTTTTTTTTTTCCCCTCCCCTTTATTTTCATATATAGTCTGGAAGGCTTCTTTCCGTTTTCGGGAATTGAAGATGGGGCCGAATCGACGAAGCATTCGCCCAACCGGCATTCTCCGGCCACGAAAGTGGACTTTCGTGCCATGCTGCCCCCCCCTCCCCTATCCCCCCCCCAAAATTTTTTTTTTTACAACCCCTAACGGTGACCTCCTTCCCTGACGAGATGAGAGACTTCTTCAAAGCTCGGCATTTCCTGCACCTTTCCATATAGCGTCGGCTTCTGGCCAGACTTCGTTTCCCTCCTTAATTAGGTTTTGTCCTCCGAAAACCTCTCTTTTCCGACTACTTAGGAGGAGAGACCCTCGTGCCAGCGGCGTCGTATCGATACCGCCAATCTAGGTCGCCGTTTGCGCGTGTTCTTCCTTCTTTCTCCTCCCCTTGATCCGTTTGTTCGCTTGACCGACCGCACGCAGAACGGTAGACGTCAGACCTTTCTCTTGCCGGCTCAGTCCCCTCGCCCTTTCATCATCGGTCTATTTCTCGTGCCCTGAGCCGGTCGCCGGGCCGTTTCTTCGTTTTTCCCCTTCCTTGACGCTTGAGGGTGCGTGTCTAACCATTTGCCGCTGTTTAGAGCCTGAGTGATAATCTATATATTTTCTCTATTTTTTGAGAGAGATGACCCCCTCATCCTCCCCCCTCCCCCCTCCTTGTATATCGCTCCCCCCCAGTCAGGTCCTTTCCAGCGTCCTCAGCCTTTTCTCTTGGCCGGGCCTTCCCATAGTACGTATCGTCGCGTCCTTCCTTCTTGCCGTGAATGAAGAGAGGATCCCGTCCGGCCCCATCGAGCCGCGCCGTTAGACTCTGTGCGTCCCCGATGAACAACAATTGAGGCGTTTTCTCTTTCATCCAACCTCCCTTCCTCCCTTCTTTTTCACTATTGGCGCGTTCATTTATCTTCCCGCGCTGGTCTCGAAGACGTTTGGCCGTCTCCGATCGCGGGTGTCACTTTCTGGAACAACCGAGGATGAATCCCTTTTCCCGAATTGGGCCTTGCCTACCTCCGGCTGAGATAGGGCCAGACATTCGACAATGACGAGTTTTGAGGAAACCCCCCCCCCAAACCCCACCAGTTCATCTCTAGTGGACATTTTAACTTTCTGGCCTCCTCTTCGGGGTTTTGAGAAGATTATTTTGCCCCCTTTTGCCCAACTTCTCCCCCCTATGCTTTTCCGGCCGGTGCGATGCGTTCTGCTAGTCGATGTAATCCAGTCCCGCAGCGCCGCCGTCCCCCCAGGAGACGCCGAGTAAACATCAGTCCACCCTATCTCCTATCGACCCCTACTTATCTTCCTCCCAAACGATAATATCCCTGAAGATACGCGGCGCCGGGAAGACTGTTAGCAGAATTTTATTGGATATTCTTATGGATTCGTTTTGGACGGTGACCCTTGACTGCGCACTCTCACCCTCAACGCATTGTTGGTCCCTTCCCTGCGCGGATGCGACTTCTGTGATGGCCGCCAAGACGCTGAATCGTATTTTGAGGATTGACCCTTTCCGGCTCCCAGTGAACGAATCCTTATGCGCTGATCAGGTGCGACGCTTCCCTTTCCCAAGGACCTTTTCGTGATTTCCTTCTCCCAGCTGGCCCCCCCAAGGCCCTCGAGCAGACCGACCAGCTCTCCCTTCGAATCCTTCTGACAAAACGTCGATTTCCCTTTTTCTTCTTACTACTCCGAGTGCGTCTCACACTCCCCCCCCTTCCCCTACGCTTCAAGCGCGCTCCTCTTTAGATCCTTTTCTTCTTCCCCCCTCCCCACCAACTTACCGGCGTGAGGGGCTCGATCTCTGCGGGCCACTTCGTTCGCTTTTGTTTCAGATATTTGCCCGAGCATTAGCCCCCTTTCGCCCACGCCTCATGTTCTTTTCGCGTTCAGGATTGCGAGCTCAAGCGCAGTAAGCTTGCGTTTTTTTTTTTTTTTTTTTTTTTTTTTTCCTTTCAACCTCCTTGGCTGCGCCCCCCCCAATTCAGCGGCCGAGCAGGCCGAAGAAATTTTTAATCGCTGCCCCCCTTCTTTCCTCCAGACATTTGCGCTTCTTTCCTGACCCTCCCTTTTTCTTTCTTCTTTTTCTTTTCCCTTTAAGCAACAGATACTGATTCGGCGAAGTAATGTGGCACCAAACGTTTTCCTTTTCGCCACCCACCAGCGGGCCCTACCTTCAGCGGGCTTTTCCGTCAACAGGTGACGCTGTTTTCCGACATCAGCGTCGGGCGTCAACAGGGTTCTCCCCGTTTCTTCTATGCGTTTTTGTCTTTTTTCCAGGCAACCGGCCCCCACTACTTCCCCCTCCCCTTCCCTTCGGGGGTCAGATCCTCCCGGCCTTTGTGGGGCCTGAACGCAGGGGCGGTGTATTTAAGTTCCCCCAGCTGCTTCTCCCTGCTCAATTGCCGCGCTTTACAGATTCCCCCTTCCTAAGACCCGACTATCAACCCTTTCCCCCTGGCCTCGTTAGCTGTCTCTCTACTATCGACACGGCACCTCGGTTCAAGACATATCGCCTTCCCCCCCCTCCCCCACCCTTCGTTTTTCGTTCAACTTTTTGGTTTTTTGGCACTTTTTCTACTCCCTTTCCTGCCTGTCTTTAATTCGGGTCGTCGTTCGTCAACCTCCCTTTCACCGGATCTACAGCTGGGACAAAGTAATCCCCCGACACGGCTTTTCTCTCCCTTGAGTGGATGTTCTTTCTTTATCAACGCAATTCTTTCCCCACAAATTCCCTGCCAGTCCTCCCTTCACCAACGAAGGAAAAGCGGACTCAACCCCAAGGTTCTCTTTTCGGTGTGGCTGCGGAGCACATTAACCTCTATGGTAATTTTTTCCCCTTTTCTTGTTCCCTTCACACCCTCAGCCTTCTCCTTTTTCTTTGCCCCA
>Ga0179593_1479678_pt1 | contig 13569 bp, 15 predicted proteins | sample CZODoug2_1_08_16_FD_185931 | JGI IMG/M metagenome (GOLD analysis project Ga0179593, IMG submission 185931) | Vadose zone soil fungal communities from Angelo Coast Range Reserve, California, USA - CZODoug2_1_08_16fungal (PacBio error correction) | ecosystem: Environmental > Terrestrial > Soil >... | reverse complement strand
TCCCTTGAAACTTCCTTTTTCCCCCTCGTTTTCTTTCTTGTTAATGGTCGGGGAAAGCGCAGCTCTTCCTTCCCCCCCCTCCCAAACTAAGAGTATTCATGCGGACAGTACAATATCTTCTTTTTTCCACTCTTCGGGCGCTAAAGGAATTTTTTCATACCCAAGGCAGCTTTTCTCTCCTCTTGGTCATCACTTCTCCATTTCTTCTTTTAGTACGAACTCCCGGCGAGTCACTCCCCCCCCACTCTATCAGTCCTTGGGAAATGAGTTGACCCCCTCTCTAGTTACGGGCGGGCGTTTTTGGTCCCTGCTAGCTCCAGTTCCCTTTTTCCTGAAAGGAGCGACCTCTTTTGACCCACTGTCCGAAGAGCCCCCTGGTCTTTGGCCTCTGGAGTACTGCCCCCCAATGCCCCACCCCCTTTTTTTTATATTCGCGTGCCATCAGTAGTCCCAGTTCTTTGGAAGAGAAGCAAGAGCGTCTTTTCCTGTTTTCAGGTTCGGCCGTCGCCCTTGTCCACACCACCCCTTGGATAGCTTGAGGCCAGCACGTCTCCCTCAGTGTTAGTGAGCTAAGCCAAGCGCCTTCTTCGTCTCTCTTCTCTTAGGACCGATACCTGCTTCTTCCTTACTTGCGAGAGATGCCTCTGCCCCTCTTGATAGATACTTTGGGTTGCTTTCTCCCGACCCAATTTTTTAAGCCCCCCTTCCCTTCTATTAAAGTATTAGAGGCGAGGCAACGTTGCGTCCCCCCTCCTCTGGCCCGTTCTTTGGTTGTATCTCCCTGGGGGAACCACATTGCGGAGTTTTGCGATACATTGAAGTGTCGACTGCTTTCCCTTACGAAGTGTGATCCTTTCCACCACTATTAGGCCTGGGCTTTATTTTTGCTCCTGCCGCGGAGAAGAAGCCTCGAAACACTTCGTAGGCCCCCCCCTTTCTCCCTGTACTTAGGGTGTTGGCTTTGGTCCTATCTTCTTTTCCCCTGTCTACAAGATCCCCCAGATTAGTCTTCTTCCTCCCTTTATCGGGCTCCAATTCCAAAACCTTCGCGTCCCTCCCAGAGCGTCGCTCGCAAGACATTTTTTCTTCGACAGACTGAATCATTTGAAGGTGACTTTTCTTTCCCGTTTTCACCTTGAGTCTCGAAGTCTTCCTTTTGCCCGTACCTCCCTCCCTTGCTTTTCCTTTGCGTTCAATAACATTTTTTTTTTAAGCGGGCCCAAGATTTCTTCTTTTTCTTCGTAAGAGAAGAAAGACAATCAGAACTAATAGCCTTCCCCCCCGGGCTTTTGAATCGCTGACGTCTTAAATTCCCACTTTTTTCTTGTTATTTTTTATTATATTTTTTTTTTTTTTTATGTTTTGTTTTTGTTTTTTTTTGTTTTTTTTTGTTTTTTTTTTTTTTTTTTTTTTTTGATTTTTTTTTTTTGTTTTTTTTTTTTTTTTTATTTTTTTTTTAAAGACCTCTTTCTCCTTGTAGAAGGATTTTTTCTTCTCCTCTTTCTTCCCGTTTATACTTAAGCCTCTTAGGACAATGAGAGGACTCGCACCCTTAGACGAGCAACTCTTTCTTCCTCTCAAGAGACCTCTTCCTCCGTTTTCCCCCCCCCCCAACGCACACCTCCAACCCCAACACAACCCCCCCAACCCCCCCACCACCCCCCCCCACCAACACCACCCCCCCGAAAACCACCGTTGACTCGAACAGATCTCCCCGTTAGTGACCAACTCCCCTTTTTCCCACGGTCAGACGAATATGCGAGCCTCAATTGTGTATGCGCGCGGAGTCCCGCTTGCGGTTGTGTAGCTTTTTTCCCCCCCCTGAGAACTTGCAAGTTCTCCTATTAGGTGTCTCTTCTTTCCCGCGGCCCGATATTTTTATTGAACCTATGGTGGTAGTGCCTCCGGTTTTTAGAATATATGTCCTTCGGATCCTTCTCTCGTCACCCTCAAATGAGTGAAGCGACGTCGTAGCTTTGAAATCCCCTCCCTAATGTGCTAAAGGAGTCCTTTTTCTCTCCTCCGTTGTGAGATGGTTATTCCCTTCCCCTATAATTCCTTGTTCTTTCCGACGCTACCTCTTCGTCACGATTGGGCCTTTCCTTTCCCCTCTGGTTCCGATTTCGTCCCCTACCCACACTTCTCCCTACTTTAGTACCTGACTAGGGAATCCTGAGTTCCTAAGACAGCCCACCCACTGACATTTCTCCCTCAGGAGATTTCGCTTCCTTTCCTCCCTTTGCACCCTTCCTGCCAGCAACATCCCTGTTTACTAGCTTGACGAAAAACAATGCGATCTATCACCAGGCGGTGATCGATAGTAGTCTTTGTCATGAGTGTTTTTTTTCCCATTTGTCTTTTCAAAACGAGGCCTTTTTTTCTATATTCATGACTTCACCTGTATATTGCTATTTCCCCTGAGAGAAATGTCGGCCCGTCCTCTGGTCTTCTCTTCGACGAGCGGTCTTCCCCCCTTTTCACCCTTTCCAAACCCCCTCCTCGTGTTCTTTTTGTTAGCTACCCATCTCTTTTTATTTATTTTGACAGATCGCTTCAACCATCCCCTTCCTTTTTTTTGATAGTTTCCCCGCCGATTAGTCCCGTCTCTTTTCAAAAAGAAATACCAATCTGGTCTCCCTTCTTTCAGTAGGGCTCCATTCTACTCTCCTTCTGCCTCTTTTTCCGGGCACCTTTGAAGTTCCCCTTTTTTCTTCTGTGTGGGAAATTTCCCCACTTTCACTTCTTATTCATAACGTTCGCCTCCTCCTCCCCTTACCCGGGAACTTGCTGCATCAAGATCCTACTCCTCCTCTCTCTTAGATTTTATACGTGCATTTAGGCTCCCTAAGGTTGTTTTCCTGTCGAAACTTTGTCTAACCCCCCCCTCCCCACTCCCCCCCCAAACTTTTCCGGCGTTTGGTCCCTTTTTTTGCAGTAGCGAGCCCTCCCAAAAAATTAAAAGCGCCCCCTTCCCCTTCCCTAGGAGTGTTGCATCCCCCCCCCCCTTTTTTGTCCCCAGTATAACTTCTTGACACTTCCTTATCCCTACAAAGATAGCCTTTGTTTTCCCACATTGTGGAGCTAACTTCTGTGGTGACCCCTCTTTTCTCCACCTTTGAAGACCTTTGATATCGGACGCTTGCTACCCTTCCGCTCTCTCTTTATACACCCACACCAACCTTCCTTTCTCCTACCTGGGGATCCGTCTTTTCCTCTTCATTTCATTGCGTACGCGGATGTTTTTATCTTTGAAGCTTCGCCGACTATTATAGACCCTATGCTTTTTGTCTTCGCACGAAACAAAGTAGCCTTTACGTTTCTTCTTAAGAGAGACCCTTTTCCCCCCCTTTCTAGACTGAATACGAGCTCCGATCCGTCTCGAGGCGTTCGGCGAACCTCTTGAGCTTCTCTGAACGGACTTACTTCTTTGACCCCCTTTAGCGAGCCGATTAAATTTTCTTTCTTGACCTTCGTCCATACGTTTTATCTCGGTCTTTTCCTAATCGCATTTTTCGCCGCTTTTTCGTCCCCCCCTCTTCCCTTTTTCTTTATGGGAGACCTCTTCCTCCCTCCATGACTCCTAACTTCGCAGGTCTTGCGAGTTTAGCCCAGGGTCCTGATCGAGATGGTCGTGTATTGATACCTGACCTACCCCTCTTTTTTTCCCCGCGAGAAAGGCAAAATTTTCCCTTTCCTTTTCTTCGAAAAAGGATATGCCCTTTTTACTTTTTCGTACCATGAGAGCGAATAGTTCCCCCCTCTTTTCCACCTATATTGTCCTGCCACTCCCGCCCCTTGTCCTCAGAGCCTCTTTTTTCCCCTTTCCTGCACGGAGCAGAATTACCTCATCCAAATCTACCCTCCCCCCACACCCACAATCCTCTTAACTTTACTTGCTTATCTTATCTCTTTTAACCTCACTAATTTGTTTTATTCTCGATAGATAAATCCTCTTCGTAAACTGGTCTTCCCCCCCCCCCCTTCTTATTTTCGGGTTCATGCGTCAGCGGAGTTAGTCGTCCTCCTCTGCTTCTCCCTAACAACCACCTGAGGTTTCCTAGCCTGAATTCTGGCCCCGATTCATGGCTTGCTCCATTACTTTGATATTTCCTCCCCGGAAGAGACTTACTTTTGTTCAGTTACGAATCCCCCTTCTCATTGGCCGTGATCTATATGATGTAGGCCGGTATTCAATCACCATCTCTCCTCAGTCCTTTGGTTAGACTTCCTATTCCATACCTCCTCTATGATAGGCTTGAGTGTGATCCTCCTCTCCCCCCAAGTACAAAGACCTTCCACTCCCTCGCTTTAACGTCGAACCCCCCTCCTCTTAGTCAAGAAGAGATTTTAAACGGCTCTTTTCAGAACGTTTCTCCCATTTTAATCTGGTTAGGACTCTATGCGTAGCTCAAATGCGTCCAAGTGCTAGCATCCTCAGCTTCCCCCTCCAGTTCACTTTTCTGGTCCTCTGGGCTAGGTATCAGTTGCACGAGCAGGGAACCTTTTACCGACTTACGCCCCACGCCTTCTCCGTTTTTTTTCTCCGAAGAACGCGATATGCCCTCTCTCCTCTTTTTCTGCGTGGGTCCGCAAAGCTCCATCTTCTTCCTTTCCCGGGACATCTGAGTGATTCTGCTATTTCCCAGCGGGTTTGAAGGTTTTTTTTTTCTCCTCGTTGCGACGATCGTAAAACACTCCTCCTTTCCGTTTCAGGAGCCCTCACCCGGCCTGCCACGCGCACCCGAGCTTGTGACCTATGTGTTGGACTCCCCAAGGCCCTTGCTTGTACGGGACGAATTCTCTACTCCCTTGCCGTTTTCCTCAAAACCTTTTCGCAGTTCCTGCGGCTCGTTTGGGAGTGTTGTGCGCCGCTCGCGAAGCAGCCTCTAATTTGACACTAGGATGCCCCTCCTTTCTTCCCGTCCGGACGGTGTTGATTGAAATTAGATTTTTTGACCCCCTTTTCTTGACAAGTAACGCTTCCCTGCGTCGACCGCATGTCTCGGGGTCCCCAAAATCACCCCATTTGATAATCTGCTCGCCTTGATCTGAAAGACCCTCTCGGGTTCCTCTCTCCATCCGCTGTCTCAGTTAATGCCTTCCCTCCCGACCCCGGGAGTCCGCGCGGTGATTGAAACGAGCCGAGATCTATGGCGGCCCTCCCCGGTCACCTTCTCCCCCTCTGGCATGGCAGTTAGTGAGACGCTCCGACATTCCCCTCCCTCCTTTCATGAAAACATTAGATTCCTTTATTTTTGCCTCGGCGAATGCTTCAACTACAAGTAACACCTCGGTTTCTCGCTACGAGCCTTCACCTGATTGATCCCCGGGAGGTTTTCCCCTGTGACCAGAAGGGCAGGATTTCGGTACATTTTCGAAGGTAGCATAGAGAGATAGGCGAGCAGTCTCTCTGCACGATCGCCATCTCATAGCGGTATTCCTTCCCTCTCTCTCCCACCGTTGCAACTACCTGACCCACAAAAGCTTCCCCCCCTTTAGTCAGGCCGTCTTGCTCGATTCATTTTTCTTTTCGCTAACATAGAGGGGTGGTTGTTTCCTCCTTCTTTTTCCAGTTGAGGATCGTGAAGAGCCCTTCAGGTCTGGGAAAGCGTTGGGGGTTCTGATTCCTCTTCCCTAGTCGGAGACGTGTTGGTTCTAATTTTTTTTCTCCCTCGCTTCCTTTGACTATTAAATTGCGATAGGACGGCCCCCCCCCTTCTGTTTTTTCCTGGCAGCGCGGTGTTCGTGACCTCTTTCCTTAGCTTTTTCGAAGTTGCCCTCTCTCTCTTTCCCGTGTTGTTTTCGAGATCTCCCTTCACCTCTTCCCCCTGGTCGTTATTTCAAGCTACCCCTCCCCCTCCCTCTTTCCCAAGTGGGGGCCTGTGAGACTTAGACCATTCGGTCAGAGTCCACAGTAGTCTCTGCTCCCCCTTCTCCCTACAACAACGCTTCCGCCTCCTCTCGGGCATCGCTTTCAGGATCCGCAGCCCGTCCCACGGTCTTCGCGGCCTTTCCATTTCATTCCGCACTAACCCCTTCTTCCCCCCCCCTGCCCCCCCTCGCGGGACTGAGCGCCAAAATTTCTTTCGCGCCTTTTTTTGTCTGCCCTCCCGGTGTGTTGTAAATTTCGCCCGGGGACGTTAGTTCAATGTCCCTCCTTGAATCACCCTCTTGCTCTGCGTTTTCGTTCTCTCTCCCACCTGTCGGTCCTCACCGTCATCTTGCCCTTCCGCTCAGACGACACTATCTTTTCCGCCCTCCGATTCTTCGAACAAACTCCTTCTGGCGCCCCCTGTTTGGGAGGTCTACGAACGCCTAGTTTATTGTGTCCTCCCCTTTCGTATCATGCCACCCCGACCTTCACTATTCGATAGTGCCGATTTAGGAAGGTTTTTCTTTGATTGCTTCTACCATTTTGAACCCATAGCAATCTTGGGCGCGGTCTGTTTTTTTAGTGCGTTTCCTGCCCTCGAGATAGGATTTGTAGTCGACAGGTTCCGTCCCGCACCGAATCCTGACGATCCTTTGTTTGGAGGGGAATTCCCCTTTCCCTTAGGAGGGCTTTTCCATTATCTTCGACCCCAGACCGGTTCCTTGAGGCGATCCAATTTTGACTATGCGCGCGCAGGGTTTTTTTGATTGTTCTTTAGGCCCCCTCTCACTTGCAGGTGATTTTTCAGCTCCTCGTGATTTTTTCTCCCCGGTTCTAACAATCGGCTTATCCAGTTCACCGCAACAACCCCTCCCTTTCCTCCGGACGGTGGCACAGTATTTTGCTTAGCCTTTTGCGTAATTTTTCTACCGAAAAAAATAACACCCGAGCCACTTTCAATTGGAAGATTGCCTGGATTTCCCCCCCTCTTCGGAAGGATCAGTCCTTACACTCCGATCCCCCGTCAGTAGAATTGGGGGGTTCACCCAAGTGAGATCACCAACCCTGCTTGCACCCCTGTTTTTTCTTCCGGCAGCGCCTTTAGTGATCTCCTTCGGTTGGTGAACGATCTGAGCTCGCTACACAAAATGGAAACTCTGGGGGCATCTCTTCAAGCTCAAGCCTTCCCCCTTCTCGGGCGCCGTGGAGTGTTTAGGCTCCTCTCCGCCGGCTCGTCCCTTCGGCATTTTCTTGTCTTCTCGCCAAACTTAACACGCGACTTCGACGTGGCTCATCGAGAAAGTTGCCCACGTTGCTCTTTTTTTAGAGTTGACGAGCTCCCGAGACCGTAGGTTGGAACAAGCTAGCTTTTTCTTCCCCTTTTCCAGGACTGTTTCCCCTTTTCGCCATAGTATTTTTAAATTTGTTCGTACGTGCAGATGCCACAAACTCCGTTCAGCAGTTTTCACTCGTTTTTCGCCGCGTCTGATTCTCCTCCTGGCACTCCTTAGATGTCGTGGTTTTCGATGTCCCCTTCTAGCCCACGCGCCGGTTATTTGCGCAGGTTTAGTTAGCGAGTCGCGGGACTGATCTCTATTGGCGTGATTGAACGCCGGCTCCTTCCCATTTCCGCCCCTATCCCTGAGCTTGGATGGTATTCCGGACCATTACTAGTGACCATTTGAACGTGATCCTAAGGGAGCAAGCCCAGCCTCTTAAAGCTCCTATTTGGGACGGAAATTCCTTTTGTCGACGCGATTGTTGGGAAGAGGAGAAGCTTTTCCTTTTTCCCTCCGCACTCTTTGACAGACAGCCCATCCGATTGTGATTCCAGTTTACCCCCGAAGAGGGTTCTTCCTCAGTTTTTTTACCTCCGGTTGTGAGTAGTATAAATCCCTTACGTGTACTTTCCCTCCCCCATCTATATTTCGGGTGTATGGTCAGCGTTGAGGGAAAGAGCTTTTCCTCGTCTCCAAACACAACTTTAAATGGAGGAATAGTTACAAGTAACCCCCTAGCGTCCGTATTTTCCCCACCAGCCTTAGGCTTGCTCAGGAGGGAGAATCATCCCTGACGAGACTATCACTTCTTGGTACGAAGTACCTAATGCAAATTTTTCGTTGCGCCGTGCTCGTTCCAAATCGAGGTCGGCCGGCGGTCACCCCCTGTACAGCTTCTCTCAGTCCTTGGGCGATCGCTGCCAGCCCCATGCTTATTCTCCTTGCGAGAAGATCCTCACCCCCCCTTACAGCGACGCCTGCGGCTGCGCGACCGGTTGCGAAAAGTGTCTTTTTTTTCTTTGACCGACTTTCTCCCAAATGTAGCCCCTTTGGCCTTGTTCGTACGCCCAATGTTAATCCTTGAGGACTCTATGCGACGGTGCTCCAGTTGGTTCGTTTTTTTTCCACCAAGTTCGTTTTCCTTCCGTTTTTCGCTTTGCGTAATTTTATAGGGGAGCTCGTGACGTAGAGACACGTGTTCAACTGGTCGAGCGCAGCACGTCGAAGGAGCCGTTTTTTGCGCTTAAGACAATTGAGGTTTAAGATTGCAGAGAGTCGAGGCGTTCAGCGTGTGACCTCGTCAGATTGTCCAGTCCTCCGGTCCCTGCCCCTTCTGCGCTTGACGCATGCACCCCGTTTCTTTTGTATCTTGAAGTTTTTTTGGGTCATCTTTCTCCGATTCGTCCTGCCCCCCACTTTTTCGCTCTTTCTCGCGGGCGCGGAAGTTTCCACATTGGCCCCCCTTCGCTGGTGCATTCTCTTGGGTTGCCCGCCCCACAATGTTGCTGGCTCATGAAGTTTTTTTTTCCCGGAAATCTGAATGGCTCAGGACCCCCTCTCCTCCTTCCTGGGCTAGGGTTTATTTTTGCGATGTGAGCGTCGAATAGCCCGTTTAGAATACGTAAAGGCCCCCTCCGGAGTGAAGGCCGTATTTTGGCTTTTTTCCATTGTCTCCGTTGTAGCCCGTTCGCCAGATAACCTTTCCTTCGGTCGCACCTGCCCTTTAGGGGCCTATCCAATCACCCCCCTAGCCCGCTTTTCAGAGCGGTCTGAGAGCCTCCAGTTGCCTGTTCGTTCCTTCTAATCCCCTTGTTTTCGAGTGACTGCATGCAGACCGCACTTTTTAATCTCTCGAAGATTCGGTTTCGGCCCAGTCAACTAGACGACCGAGCTCGATCTGCACTCAGCCCTTTTCCCCCCCGATTTATTTGAGTTCGTTGCTCCTCAGCAGACATGCAGGACAGCGGAAATATCCTGTTCTGCTTTGGAAGAGGACTGCTTCCAGAAGAACCCTCCTTCTTTTCCCCCGAACTCTGCGGGAGTTTTTCTATACCACTCTATTCCTTCCGCTGTTTAGGAGGTTTCCCTGCATTTAGGTAGCATGCATTTTCCCAGGTCCAAGAGCGCAGGCTAGGTGAAGGCCTCCGTCGTCGACGTCCTCCTTTTGCTGACTCATTTCAACCAAACCAAGAACTTCCATTTCTACGCGCCGGAGCCAGGATTCGTTTCATTAGTGGCGCGCGTCCCGCTTGGTTTTGTGTATTCGTGTCAAGCGTCTTTGAAGGGTTAAGGATCGAATCGTGACTCTCCCTTCTTTGATTCGTGGTTTGAGCCTGTCTGCTTCTGCCGAGAGGTCTCTTTTTTTATGCGACGGTTCTCCCGACTGTATGTGAATCTTACCCGAGGAAGATCTTTTTCCCCAATCTATTTTTCGCGAGACTGAGCTCGAAATCCCTCCCTGCATGTATGGCTAGATCTTTCCTTCCTCTCCTTGTGTTGTTGTGCTCCGGACAAAATTCCCTTTAAATATCGTCCTTTCGTTTCTTCAGACTACCCCTTCTAGCATTAAAGCCCTGGGTCTCGCTATCGGGGACCATAAGAGTTCCACAGACTCTTCCTTGATTTGAAACGTCGAAAACTACCAACACCCGTCCCTCCTCTCTACATAGATGATCCCCCCCCCGATACACCCACTCTGGTCAAGCATACGGCCGTTTCAAGTTGAATTCCTCGCCCCGTACCTCCTAACAACCCTTTTAAAACAACGCGGAAAGAGCTTCCCTCCCCCCCCCACACTATCTATCCAGTCAGTGTGTCCCGGACTCGCCTATTCGGTGTTTGGGTCCACACGTCCTTTCCCCCCCCTTCTAATGGTATACAGTTAATGCATCCCATTTGCTTCTCTCTTGACTAGTCCCCCATCACTAGCGATGCTTAGGCCCATTCGTCCCTTCAGAACGATCTGTTAGAAATCCTTTTCTTTCCCAGCACATCTATGAGAGTCGCTTCTAGAGTACCTTCCCCCCCCCGGGTTCTTTTGCTGGTTCATCCCTCGCCCTTGCATCCCTTCCCCGTTTTAAGTTTCAAAAGATCTCTAATGTCGGTTATCACCAACTAAATTACCCCCCCACCTCCCAATCTTTCGCCTTCTTTTACTGGGCTTAGTTTTTCCGCATCGTTTTTCGATAGGCGCGCGTTCCCCGACCCGTTTTCATCTTCGAGACATCCCATGTGGTCTTGAGGGCATGAGCACCTTCGTTTCCAAGAGGTTTTCCTCTTAAAGCCCCCTTTCCCTTTCTGATTAAGAGTCCGCGTTGCTTGCTTCTTTTTGGATTGGATAGGCCCCGATCACGGCAGGTTGCTCCTTCCCTCCGCTTCTCCTGTGAACGGTTTACCCTTTTCTCATACTGAATCCACACACCCTACGGCCTCCTCAGTCGGGCCCTCCCCTTGCGGGGAGCGAGGGCTTCTTCTTCGTCCCTCCCTCTAAAAGACCAAACGCACCCCCCGAGCCAGGAACTTAGTACCTCTCTTTTCCGGCTCCATTCGGAGACTTTATAGTCGACCCCTTTTCTGCGACCCGCCCAAGTCTCCTTTTTTTTCTCCAAGTTCTATCACCCCCGCCCTGTGCAAGCGCTTCGTGCCCGTTTCCCTACCCCCTGAAGTTAGCGTGATTCGCCCAAAGTTTTATGTCAACTTGCTGCTCCTGGCTAAACCCCCAACTCCTATATCAACGAGTTTCCCCTGGTACGTACACGCCTCATTTCCTTTCCCTTCCCGTTCCTGACCTCTTGATGGTAGCCCTTTTCCGCTCCGCACTCGAGCTCGCTTTAGAGTTTTCTTTCGCGCCTGAAAAAGACTTCGACGTTTTTCAGCTCTGTTCCATTTTACTGTGAGGCCTTCATTCTCTCTTTTTTCACCCGATCCCGCTACTCGCGTCTTGACTTGCTTCTTTTTCACTTGTCACTGGATTTTCCCTTCCTCCTGCGAGTTAGTAATTTCAATGTGCTCCGTTACGATGCCAAATAATCCGTTTTTATCTTTTTCCTACTTATTCCCCTCGGTTTTTCGTCTCACCCGAAGGGCAAGGGGTAGCTTTTCCTTTTCTCTAGCCCCCCAGGAAATGCGACGTTTATCTCGCAGCGCTCTTTTCCGCGATTCGTCCAAAAGGATTTTGCTCGAGTCTTGGCGTATTGAATCTCAGGCTAAATCTGCTTTTTCTCCAGGCATTCTTTCTTTGATTACTTGTCCCTTTAGACCCCAGCCCCCCGTCTTTTGACGTGATAGAAACGTATGCAGGCAGCCCTCCTTCGTGCCCGGAAGATCTGGGGAAGTTACCTTACCTCCCCTTCCGTTAGTGGAGGGTAATCCTCCTTTGTCCCCTTTCCCTCTGCAATGAATTTTCGATTGTGATTACCCTTTTTCCCCGTCGAGGTTCTATATATTTTATTTTCATACTCCACTTTTTTTTTTTGTTGAGTTACCTCCACCTCTTCCTTCTTCCATGGTACCAATACCTCGCTTTGGTGTCTTGTCAGCTTTTTTGATACATATCTCTCATGATGACCTTCCCGACACCCCCGAGTCCTTCCCTTTTCTTCCTTCGTTTTTTACCCCAATAGAGGAAGATGGAAAGATTTTTTTCTTTCTCCTAGGAGGAACCCCAAAGTCCGAGCAGACTCGTTCCCGACACGTAATTGCCCAAATGTCTCTTCCTAAGTGTTGCCCATGTAGGCCTTCTATTCCCCTTTTTTAAATAAATATAATTTCAGTAATTTTTCTGTCCTCCGGCCCTAGAGCGATAGTTTTGCGTCTGTCTCTCCGCCTGCCCTGCTTCAACCCCCCGATGAGCATTTCAGGAGGCCTACCCCTCTGTCGAAAATGAGAGTAGTGACCTAAGTCTGTACAACGGATTTGGATTTTTCATGCAACCTTCCACTCTTCCTTTTTTTACTCTCTGAGCCCGAACTTCAAATGTAGTAAAGTGAGAGCATAGCAAGTCTTTCCTCCTAAGATCAGTACGGGATAGGTTTATTCCGGACTGCTTCCCATTGGTCCAACGTTGATCCCCTATTTCTCCTCGTAAGTGAAGTTTTCGTCCCCCTTTCCCTCCTCCCCTCTACTAGAGTGATTTTGTCTCTTGCTCCCTTTGGATACTATACATCGCCCTCTCCTCCCTGACTAGGCTGGTCCCCCCCCCCGTTCAAAACGTGGAATATTCATTTTTTTGTTTTATCCAGAGTTCTCTTTGTTTAAGCCCCCCCCCCCCCCCTCCTCATTGAGATCAAGTCTTTTCTCGAGGCGGGCAACAGGCACTCCCCCCCTTTTTCCCCCCTCGCTTGTTTTTTTTTGGGGACTCCCCAAAGGCTCTCTGTAGGGATCATGACGGTCGACGAAACCTTCCGAAGAATCTTATCCTCTTTGAAGTTCCTTTTCTTTTTCTTTTTTTTTTGGATATAGAATTAACTCCTCGCAGGTTCCCCTAGGAGGCCAAAACGGAGTTCCGTCCTTAGGTGGTTTGGTTGATCGACTCTTCTTCTAAACCTTTTTCTCCCCCCCCCCAGATGATGCCTTTTTTGAACCTGTTAAAGTTTCGGGAATATAATCCACCACTGGCTCGAGACCAGATTCTCCTGCTTATGCATCTCAAGGTTACTTTTCGGTAGAAGAGTTTTCTATGTATAGTCCTTGTTCTTTAAGACCCCCCCAAAGGGTATTCTTCCCTAAGCCTTTGACGGATCCAACGCTCGCCGAGATACAGCTGGATTGCCTCATCCTGTTAAGTGAAAATCTGGATCTTTTTTTCTTAGTTCACCGCTCAGACCTGCCGAAATCTTTCCTTGAACCTTTTAGTTTCCCTTTCTTTGGAAGAGGCTCCTTCTCCCTTCCACGAAAAATTCAGGATTTTTTTTTCCCCCTTAAGCTCCCTCTCCATTGCTTTCTTCCCTCGGAGGGGTCCTCACCTCCTCGTCATGTCTATCGAAGGAGTCGGTTTCTTCGGCCTTAGTTCCTTAACCTGAGAACTTTGTACCCGCCGCTCCCTGCAGTAGCAAGTCTGTTCCTTAACTTCTAAGTCACGGGCCCCTCCGATGTCCCAAACCCCCTCAGGTCAAGTGCTCCATCTGCTCAGCTGCCCGATCGCATTGTTTTTTCTCCTCCTAGTACCAGAGGTTTTCGTTCGCCTTCCGTAGTTTAATTAGGCCTCGAATCCCACATTTACGGCGCGTAAAGGATGACTTAGTTGGTTTATGTTTGATTCATTCAGACGGCCCTATTCTTCTTCTCCCAGTTTGTAGTGGCGACCCCGTTTTTCAGCGAAGATATGTTACTCCTTACCTAGGGAGATTTGACCCTTTACCTTCTTTTCCTTTTCCCGTTATCTCTGACCCGAAGAAAAACTGATTTCTGCGAAGGGAC
>Ga0179593_1420897_pt1 | contig 13569 bp, 16 predicted proteins | sample CZODoug2_1_08_16_FD_185931 | JGI IMG/M metagenome (GOLD analysis project Ga0179593, IMG submission 185931) | Vadose zone soil fungal communities from Angelo Coast Range Reserve, California, USA - CZODoug2_1_08_16fungal (PacBio error correction) | ecosystem: Environmental > Terrestrial > Soil >... | reverse complement strand
TTCCTCAGACGCCCCCCCCAGGTCGCCTTTTTTTTCTTCAAGCGTAACGTGTTCTAATGCTTCGCGCGGTGGTTCCCCGAGGGCTACCCCCTTGGCGCTACTTGCCCCCCTTTCTCCGCTTTTCACCCGAGACCACCCCTTGGGATTCTGAGGGATGCTGTTGTCTCGTACTTTCTGACAGTCAACCTTCCCTCCGCTAGCGCACGGTGAGGAGCGAGCCCCCCCCCTTTTTCGATTTTGTGCTAAGAATCCCGGGAAAACCTGCGTGGTCGTCGCTTAGTACACCTCACCTGAGTCAGATCGAAGATGACTACCCCTCTCCCCGCCAGTTTGATCCACCCCCACAGAGGAACGGTATTCTGACTTCCCCTTCCTCTCGGCATAGGAGGATGTTCATGGCCGTTGATGAAACTCCCTTTGCGCAGACCGCGGTCCTTGTTGCAGGGTATCCCTGCCTTTATTTCTCAAAAGGCTGTAGTCCAGAGGCGTTTTCGGTCTCACCGCCAGTCTTTTCGAACCTTTTTTCTTGAGAAAGGCCGACCTGTGCTTGCAGGACGTAGTCTTTCCTACTCTGTAGACACAAAGGCCTTGCGTCAACCTTTGCGACCCCACCGAGCTTCCTGCACGATCTCGCCCTGTGCAAATGAAGCGTAGCCTTCTCTGCAGGCGCCTGTTTTTTCCTTGCCCTTTCTCAGCAAGCCCGATTGCCTCCTCGCTTCCAAGAAAGAAGGCCAAGTTTTGTTAGGCTTCTGGAACCCCAGAACAAGTAGCTTTCCCGCAACCTCCTCGATTCATTCCCCTGTGACATCGGTCGTGCCGCACCCCCCGTTCTCTTTTTCGCACAAGTCCTCCCACGGCTTTCTTGCAGACACTTTTTTCCCGATGCGCTCTTGGAGATACTTTCCCCCCCCCCTCGGGCGTCCAATTGATTCCTGCGTATCGAGAGAGCATTCTATTGTGGCTGTTCAGCCGCTCCAATTTTTCTTGGGGGGCATCATTCCTTCCGATTCTCTTGTCGGGTGTCCGCGGCGAGCGAAATCCCATCCCTCAACTACGGTGAGTAGCCGCTGAATAGGGTGTCTTCCTTCTCACCCGCGGAGCGACTTCCTCCCAAGACTTCACCACAAATGGTCCCCCCCCCCCCTCCTTCCCGGTGTTGCCCCTTCCCGAGACCTTGGAGCGCCCGTTGAGCACCTAAACTTTTCTTTTTCCTGGTTTTTCTTTTTCGGTCGCAGAGTCTTCCTCTTCCCTCTCTAACCCTTTGCCTGGTCCGAGTCGGCTCTTCGGGCGGAAATCCAGAGTCCGCACTTCATGATCACGCCGACTTTTCCTTTCCTTGCAGAAGGGCACCCCCGGGATCTTCCCTTTTTTCGGTCCCTTCTTGGAGACCTGGTGGCTCCTAGTTGAAGGTAATAGCAAGCGTCGGTAGTTTTTTCGAGGCCTCCAGATATAGATATATTTCCCTCACTCCTTTTTGTTTTTTTTTGATAGTCTGCTCTTTGCGCTAGACCCGCTCCGAGGCTTTTTCGACCCTCTTCGTCCCCACCTTTTCCCCCCAAAGAAAGTACCAGGAGTCCTGGGTTGAATTATTCGTTCTCCACGGGCGGGCCTCCTTTTCCTTGCGTTCGCCACTTCGGAATCCTCCCCCCTGGGGGTTGTTTCTGAGCCGAATAAGTGTGCTGGCGTGTTGCCCAGGGTTTCATTGCGTTCAGAGACCCCGGATGTTCCGCATACTAACCCCCCCCTTCCCCTTGTCTTTTCCCTTCGCTTCTGGGAGATTCCGGATGGGTCCCCCCGGTTACGCGACCGTTCTAATGCAATAGTTCTCCTTTTTCTGTTAAGATTTTATCTCTGCAAGAGCACTGCAGCCTCCTCGTCTGTTATGATGCTTCTTATTGTGTCCCCCACACAAATGAGCCGCTCTGCTCATGGCGGACCCAGGAGTCGACGGTGGATACGGAGCTCCCTGAGCGCTTGCCCGCTTCCCTTGTTAACCTGGTTAGCAAAGAGGGCAACTGCGAATTTCCCTTCCTCTTTTCCCCCGGGGCCCCCTCGGTGGAGGCATACTCTGGGCCAGTTAGGCTGACTTCTATATCCTTCCGCTTCAAGACGTTTTTCTACCTGCGTTCTTGATCTAGAGGGGGCATGGAATCTGGTGATCCCTGGATGATGGTTCTTTGTCACAGTCGATATCCACCTTCCTCATGTATTTCCAGATTTTAGTGAGTAGATTCCTCAAAGATCGCGTGCTGTTCATTCAGGCAATTGACACGAAAACGTCGACCAATCCACGCTGGCGGCTCGACCATTGTGACTCTTTCATAGTGATTTCCCCCGCTCTCGGTGGTGTGCCCCCTTGCCGAATCTTTTGACTGTGGTAGACACTCGATGCACGATCGTTTCATCCCCACGACGGCGATTTTATTCGTTGCGACTCACTGCGTTTTATTCGTATTTGAAAGGAAAGCACCGCCCTTTTTCCGTTTCGGTCCCCAAACCCCTGAGAACCCTGCACCAACCCAAGAGCAGAGTCCTCTCTGAGCACCTCCTTTTTATACGCGGGCGTAACTTCCCTCTGACCTCCGTTTGGGACCTGAGAAGCTCCGTGTGAAACTTTTGGGTTTTTTCTGACAAGGAGGTGGAGATGGATGCATCACGAAGAGGGACTCCGGGGTGTTCCCCCCCTCCTTTTTTCTAAGTCCGTGTGTACTCGTGCGGCTGGATCGCGGCCTCCTCCCCGTGCAGACCTCTCTTCCCCCCTGCATCTCAGTTTTGTTCTGTTGCACGCATCACGCTTTTTTTTCCCCTCACCGAATAACCGCCTTCCCCCCCCAACTTGGTTTCCCCTTTTTTGAAAGCGTTTCAGATTGTTGCCACCGCGCGCACTCAGGAGCCTTTTTCCCCTTTCCCCCGCTGTTCTCCTCTGAAAGACGAGGTTGCAACTGGCGCGTCACTGTCGGGTTGCTTCTTTTCTAATGTACTCGGGTGGTTTTTCCGCAGTTGGTCCCATTTGCACTTTCCCCAGTGATGTTTTTTTTTGTAAGTTTCCATTCTTAAGTCAGAGAATTCCGACGCCCCGAAAGCTTTCTCAGACCCTCCTCAGTTGGCGGGGACCCGTCTACGGGCTGCTGCGATTCCCGGGGAGGTGGATATCTTCTCATTCCCCTCCGTTGTTTGTGCTGGACCGGCAACCGGGCCTCCCTCGCCTTGCGTCACTCCCAACTGCCAGATGTCTCGCGAGAGTGGGTTCGACTTTTCTTCTGACAGGGCCCTTTCCTTTTTTAGAAAAAAGAAAGGAGTTTCTTTAACCATTTGACCCCCGTGGTAAACCTATTCGGGGCTTCTCCCCGCACGAGTGCAGAATAACCTCCCCCCTCCCTTTCCTTGAATTTGACGCGTCCCCTTTCCCTGATCAAATGCTGCGCCCCATGTCCCGTCTTTTCCCCTCTGACTGATCTTAACGACTGACCGCTGTACCCTCCCTAAACCGCATGTGTGAAGCGGTTTTTTTGCTCGGCCGACTTCTTTCTAAGCGCAACCCACCGCGATCTCTTCAAAGGTTGGATCTCTCCTCGGAAGGGAGATTTATTTACACGGTCAACCAAGTTTTTCTTAGGCGGAGGCCCCCAATAACCTGGCAGTCCGCGCCCTCTATGACGCCTAAATCAGCCAGTTCCCCGACATTGTTCGAAACCCATCCCCCCTGCTCTCGTTGAGAAGGTAACGCTCGCTAGCAGACGGAGGATGGGCACCTTTCCCTTCCCCAGGCATGAACCTTGCGAATATCTGCAAATCTATCCTTTCTTTCATGGTCTTGGCACGTCAGCAACTTCGTCGGCGTGCCGGGCATACCCCTAGGTCGCGCAGTTTTTCCCTCGTACCAGACGACTTAGTTCTTTTTTCTGTTCGTTCATCTACCACGATTAATCCATTGCTTCCCTGGGTCTTGACACAGAGGTTCTTCTACGGTTCTGTTACAACTGAATTTTCTGGCTGCCTGAGATCATTGCTCTAGCGTCTCCCCTTGCCCGAATATCCCATTCCCCCTCGTGGGCGTAGAAGCGCTAACCCTGGGCCCAGCAGTTAGGTTTCCCTCTTCTGCCAGAACCTGCCACCCCGCGCTCCAGAACACGCTAGATTGTCCTTCTCCCCCCCTCGGCTTTTGGGTGTTAGTGCTAGGCGCCTCTCTCAACTCGTGTGATGAAGCCAGTTTTCCCCCCTTGCGTCTCGCTTTTTTTTTCCTTTGACCCTCGGTGCGCACCTTTTCTGCCTCCCCTTCGTGTTTTTCCCCTCTGTTCAGCGCGATCACCCCGTCGCGCAATTAGCTCGCTTTCCCTTTGTCAGCTAGCGATGCCGCCTGGGGTTGTTTGCCTGTCGCCGCAGCCAGAAACTCCTTTTCTTTTTTTTCGAGAGCTGCAGAGGTTTTTTTTTTTAACAAAGCGGCGCCCGCCCTCAAGGACTTCGTCCCACCCAGTCCCCCCGAGTGGCTCTGGCCCCATCCCCTCTCCCTTTGGAGAGCCACCAGGTGTTTGTTTCAATCAACCGATTGATGTTGTTAGTTATGCTTCCCAGAAGTTTCTTTTTTCTTTCACCGAGCGCCGACTCCCCGTTTCTCGTCAACACCTCGAAATTTCTTCAGTGCCCTCCGGTCGCTTCCAAGGGTGGCAATATTCTCACGCTGACTATGACGATGGCATGCCTAATACTTTTTTCACGCGAGCTTGTACTCGGCTTTTCCTAGGGGAAGACTTTGGAAGTTACATTCCCCTTTAGGAGCGGTTTTTTCGAAGAAAATCAATCCTCTTTTTCCTAATCATTTTTCTTGTTGTTGTTTCCAGTCTAGGCTATTTTTTCTTAGAAACCAGCTCCCCTTTAATTGATTAACCCTCCTTCGTAACCAGGGACCTCACTCACCCCTCCTTCGTCTAGTCGTTTTTTACTCTGGAAGGAAAGAGTATGAGTGAAATTCCGTTTCTTCATTTTGCCGTCATCCCGGAAATGTGAATCTTATCGAGTTCTTATGGAGTCCTCCCCCAGTGCGGATAGAGGTTCCAGATCATCGATAACTAGTATGCTCTGCTAATCAACCCCCCCTTGGATGATCTTTTCCCCTTAACCCTGGAGATGAGTTGGGAATGAAAAAGTGATCTGAATATCGTGGGTTTCTCACTCTTTAGATGATTGAGTTCCTTTGTTCTCAGAGCGAGAAATCCTTTTCTCCGATCTAAAGAGTTTATGATGGTTTTCACCCAGTAAGCGGAAGCAAAACTTCCCTGAGAGTCCTCGGTAATTTGGCTTGACCCCCTCCCGCTTCTCTCTTGAGACTCTCTCCCCTTTTACCTAGAGAGATAGAGTTGGCTGACCGATCATACCTCTTGTGATGCTCCCCTGCGCTTCAATGAAAAGTCCCGATCCTCTCTGTGGTAATTTGTCGGGCATAATAGTCGCTACTTGAGCCTTTTGTAATTCATAAACTGGACAGGCTTCCACGCCAATAGGTATACTCTCGCAATGACTACTCTTCTTTTTTTTTTGAGAGAGTGCTTTTTCTCTGTCTTTGGTGAAAGATTCCTACCGACGCACCTTGATTGTAGCTTATTGTAGAGAATTCAGACTCCCTAGGCTGTTTCATTCGTACAGACACCCCCCTCGCGCTCGACAAATCGCCGCTCTTTCATGGCCCCTTAGCGCGCATTTGATCCTCTTCTCTTGTTTTTCCGTTGACGAAGGCCGGTATTGGTCGACGGGTTCATCCCTTTTACTTCAAGCTTTTGGCGCTATTTTCGACTCGATGTGGTGATGTTGTGTCCCCCTTATCCGACACGGAAACCCCTTTCTGATGCTTCCTTTAATCAGATTTTTTCTTCCCCCAACAAGTCACACGTTCCCTATCTGTCCCCCTTTTTTGAGAGAAGAGGATTCCCCCACCACCCCCCCCCCCCCCCAGCAGAACCGCTCCCTTCTGTTTTTTGCCCTGTTCAAGATAGAAGTGCCCATAGGTGCGACAAAGTTTTCCGATGTTTTTCTGTTTTTTTCCTTTTCTAGCCGGGGCCCTTTCCCAGGTATTTTTTTTTTCCCAAAAGAAGAGGATACCGCTTTTTCTTTGTTTTCTCGCTGGGGATAGAGCCCGCTCGTGCCCCTTCTGCTCGCATCCCAACGTGCCATAAGAAAGTTTGTTTGTGCGTGTCCCCTTCGGAGCCGGCACTCAAGTACCCCAAATGCGGTTTAGGGTGAAATTGGCAAGGCAACTCTTCGCATCAGGAGAAAAAGGGACTTCCCGTTCGAGAATGAGCGCCTGGCTTCCCTTTAAAAGGCGACGGTTGGCGGAGGTGGAGAGTTCGCGGTAGATGTCGATTGTATGTGGGTTTTCTTTTCTTTTGCTTTTTGGTTGGATTGCTTCCCCACGTTTTTTTTGGGTGTTTGGGTTTGGTGGTTGGTTTTGGGTTTTGTGTTTTTTTTTTGTTTTTTTTTTTTTTGGTGTTTTTTTTTTTTTTTCCGGTGTGTGGTTGTTGTTGTGTTTTTTTTGTGGTGTTTTTTCTTTTTTTTTGGTGCTTGTGAGGTGGGTGATTTTTTTTGTGTGGGTCTTTTTTTTTTTGTTGTTTTTTCTTGGGTGTGTTTGTTTTGGTTCGCCGCACAATCGTGGGCAAGCCCCTGCTTTGACCACGAGGGCAATTCCCGTGAAGTCTTTTCTGCTACTCAAAGGGAAGTTAATCACCCTCCTTTCCGCGCACAACCTTAGACTCCAGCCCTTCCCCGGTTTCGTACGCCGAAGTTTGGCGCTCGAGTCCAGGCTTTACCCTTCCTCCCTTCCTCAGCAGTTGGTTTTTTTAGATCCTTCCTGACACAAAAGGGACGACGCCTGCTTGCATGAGCTTTGCACATTTTCTGCGCGAGGTACGTTTCGTGTGCGCGGAACTTTTAACCTTTGTTCCCCCCGCCCCCTGAAAAGAGTGTGACCGTCATTACAATTGTGTCCAAACATTCCCACCTTATGACCCGATTCGAATGGCTGGACGCCCCCCCACGGTTTCCCTTTCTTCCCAGAGAGTCAAGTAGGATGACTGATATGCAACCTGTTCAAGGGTATCCCCCGTATTGATAGGTGCCCTTTTCCCCCTTGAACTATACACCGCTCAAACTCCGTGGGAAGAGATGAGGTTGTGGTCGCTGACTACATTCGACAAAACTCTTGCGCCTATTGTCAAGGGGATCTTTTTCCCCCGAGCAGGGGCGTCCTTCCTTCCAAAAGAAAGATTCACCCCTCTTCTGTTAGATCTCAGGAGGTTTGAGGCACCCACGAACTTCGTAAGATTCTTCGTGCCTGCTCCTCGCAGTCACCAGCCCCCCTTTTTCCAAACAACCTCCTTCATCGCTAGGGAGCAAGGTCACTACGCGCCTGCCGGTCGGGTTTGAGTTTTCACGATGATCAACTCCGGTTTCACTCGGCGATGCGACGTTGTGAGACCCCCCTTTTTGGGTCCCCACTTTCCTCCTCACCTGTACGGTCAATGCTTTTTCCCCCTAAGTCTCTCTTTCATAGAACTCCGACTTCGTGTTTGCATTGAATCCCCTTTTGCCACCTCTCACAAGTCTCTCCTCGAGTGCCCTTCGCACACCCCTGAGAGATTTCTGATGCCGAGCCGCGAGCTTTGCCAAATGAAGGTTCCTCGCCATCGTGCAGGAGAGCCCGTTTATTTGCGACTAAGGACACTCCCTTGGCGGTCGAGCCGATCAAATTTTTCCGCCTTGCGGGTGAGGCCGATTTTGTCCACAGAAAAGAGATGAGCTCCCCGCGCCCCGATATATTCTTTGTTCCTTCTCCCACGGTTTTCCTACTTACTACGCCACCCTAGTCCTCTGCGCCCCCGTTTCCACACAGTATGCGCTTCTTTTTCCCCTTTTCTTTCTGCGCACACTTCCCAGGAGAATGATTCTCGAGACGACTCTCTTGCTATCTATCCCCCAGCCGAGGAAAGGAGCGTCTCTTTTTCTCATTCTGAGGCTCATTGCCTCGCGCGGCGCCGCCGCAGCCAACACTAGACTTCCTTATCTTTCTTCAGGGAGGAGCGGTCCCCCCTGGTGAACGAATCATCAAAGGCCTGGTTAAAATCGCTTCTCGCCATGTTTGTTTTCCCCAAGACGTTGCTCCCGGAGCGCACATGATTAACCCCCGAGGTTGTGGTCTTCCCGCGTGAACAGCGAGATCCTCGAGCGAGCCTCCACAGAAAGTCCCCTAAGCATCCCCGGGTTTTCAGGCCGGGAGGAAACTTCGTAGTTCGGCCCCTCCTCCCCATTCTCACCGAAGACGGATTTTCGGCTCTTTTTTCAGGTTGCACAGGACCTTGATTCTTTAACGAGGATGCGGAGCCCCCCCCCCCCCACGTAGCTTGGCCTTTCCCCCTAAAATCGGAGGTTTCGAGCGCCAAACGAACTACTTCTACTACTTGTTGTTGAGAGATTTCTTGTATAGGGTGGCGCCTGACCACACCGCCTCCAGACCTTCTCTTAAAATTCCTCTTGCCATCCGCCCTTAAAAGGATAGACCCGTGTGAACTTAGGCCGAGACGTCCTTTTTTTGATAATTCGTTTTTCCCTTTCCCCCCTCCTTAATCTCCAAGGGAGATTTTTTCGGATTCTCGCGGTGATGCCCCTTCCTGCCTTTGTGATGCTTGAGGCGCTCCCGATCTCGGCTGTCACTTTTGCATTCTACCTCCTAGGCGAGGGGTGACCAGTTACCCTAACCTTGACCCTCGACTGGGTGACAGCGCCAACCGGGTTGATATTTGGTTTCGCATGAAATTGGATTTGCGTTAGACGGTCTCCCCCAGACTCAGGATTGCATCTCTCGTCCCGAGTTTTTTTCTTTTGGCTTCCCGGCGGAGCTTTACTCCCTCCCCCCGGCGCTTTCGTTTAACTCCCAGATATCTTGATGCACAGCCCGAGGAACTTTTTTTCTCCTCTTGTATCGATTAAGATCAGGTCCGCGGAGTGTTCTCGGAAATGCTTGTCTCTCCGAGCTCACCCCCCCCCCCCCCCCCCCACCCCTTGAACCTTTGGCCCCTCTGCGCCCAGGAGCATTTTTTTTCCTCGCATCACTTTTTCGACAGAGTCTACCTCGTCTTTCCTCGCGGGTGCGGGAGAGTGATAGCCTGCCTGTTCTTCCTCGTCTCCCCTTCCATTCACCGCAAATGAGGTCCCGCTTTGTGCGACGTCTCCTTCCGCCGATGGCGGTGATGAATTCGCTTGACCTCCCCCCCGGTCTCTGATAGATGTCATCCCGCGTGTGTTTTCCTTGCGCGCACTTTTTTATCTTCCCAAGGATAGGTGGTGTACTTCCCCCCTTTTGAAGTCTCCCGTGGCTCCCTTTCTTGAAAGACGTCCTTTCCTGAAAAATTAATTTTCCTTCGTATGTCTCCTTAATGGAGGTGAGGCGTCCCCCCCTCAAGGCCGTAACCTGTGCTTGAATAGGTTAGGAATTTCCCTCCCCTGGAAACCAATGTACCCTTAGAAGAGTACTTTCAACTCTTGTCCTTAGGCCAGCTTGGCGGAACAATTCCTCAGCTTCTCGTCGATAGTGGACATTAGAAACGTCGTCCCGTTCGCTCGGTTTCCCCCCCAGGCCCGTTGTGTCTTAGCGTATATCCCCTCGCTACGGTAAAGGTGCTGGTTTTTACCCCCCCGCAAGTCCAAGCCTAAGAGATGTTGGGTAAATATCGGTTGCTCGCGGATGAGAGCGTTGCAATGCTTTCACCGTAATTCAGCGCATTCGTTTTGAGCTGTATCCCTCCCGCTCAGACAAAAGACGACAGCTTAAACACTGCTGCTTTCGACGTTTTTTTCCTGGATTTTTCAAGCGAGTCTCCAGTTACTAATTCCATCGATCCCTCCGGAGCTTTTCTCGAGAGACCCGCTCCTGGAACGGGTCGTGCCCCTTCCTTTCTTTTTTGAATGGAGTCCTTTTTTTTCCTCCCCGGGCAGGAGCGAATCCTCTTGTCCCTCCCCCTACTTCATTCTTGAATGCTTCCCGAAAAGTTCTTTTTTTAATGCCTACCAGTTACTTTCAGAGCTCCTTTTTTTCCATCAAGAACCTTTCTCATCTGCAGTTTTTTGACCCTTCCCCTGGCTCGCGGTCAAGGAGTTTCTCCTATTCGTGTTGTTGTTGTCTCGAATCCCCCCCTCCCAGGTGGACGAGCTCCCCCCCTCCTTCTTCTGCGTCCCGCCAGAACTTTTTTGCGAGTCGTTAGGTGTGCGAAGTAGCTGTCAACGTGCCCTTTACCTTCCGTAAGCACCCCCCCCTTTAACACCTTCTTCAATTTCCCTTTTTTCCTTTTTACGATGAGAGTCCTCTCATGGACATGCGAACCACCCCCCCTTTAGCCCGTCTTTGAACGGTCCTCCTTCTCCCCCAATTCTCTAGGACGTTTTTTACCCCTTTCCAGAGGGTTATACTTTCTGCCGCCTTCGTCTCCGCTTTCCCCACCCCCCCCCCCCCCCCACCCCCGCCCCCTGAAAACCTCCATTGTGGGAGCTTCCTTTGTTTGCGGCCCGCCCGAAGTATGACGCACCCCTAAATTTAGGAGATCTGTTGCCCCTTGAGTTCCCTTAGCGCAGTCTCCCCCCTCCGAAAGGGTACACCCCCCTTTCCCTTTCGCCTCGAAGAGGACGGTTTGATGACCACCCAACCTCTTCCCTCCCCTTCAGAGATTAAGCTCCTCCAGTCAAACGAATGTTGTCGCCACCTTCTTGACTTTTCTAGTGGACTTCCCTTCCCTGTCTTCTCGGCGGCTTTTTTGTGCCTACTCTTTCAACAGAAGGTTAGCCTCGCTTGCGCGCCCGTTGTGCCTTCCCATTTCCGTAGTGGCCCACCCTTCTCGGTATTTTTTTTCCGGGAACGCCTCTACAGGTCGCTTTTCCAACTCGAGAAGCCCTTTTGCTGACGTGACGAGTCGTTGCCTCTGTCGACCACGCAAGCCTTTCTTACTGGCTACACACTGCGCGTGCCTTCACTGTTGCGTCTGACGCTGCCCTTGCCGGCGCGCAAGCGCCGCAGGCGCTCGGGGTCCTTTCCCCCTTAGCCTCCATAGGGCCCTCTCCACGAAGATGCCCAGCAGTTGCGGTAGTTCCTTTTTTCTTGGACACTCCAACGTCGCGTCAAATCCGCCTCCCCCCTCTTTTCTGTAGGACCCTCGTCTTTTTCCTGTTTATTCCGTTTGCCCACGCCTTGTCCACCGTTTTCTTTTTTTGTCCGCCACCGTAACCGCTTTCCGCTTCTGCTCGGGCAGTCCACCGTCTTTTTCGACCCCCTCCCTCGCTCCCGTTCCCGAGCGCCTCTTCTCTAGATGAAGCTAGAAGGAGCGAGCGTTTGTTAAACTTTTCTCCGAGGGCCCTTAGGGTTTCCTCGTCGCCGCAGAAGACCCCCACTTCCCCTCGAGGATAGCGCTGCCCCCTTTTCCGTAGAGGTATAACCGCTTCCAAACTTCAGATAAAAGGGCAGTGCCCCATGAGATCTTCAGTCTTATTCCTGCTCGTGAGATTCAAGCAAGCTGCCCGTTGCTCTACAGTTTAAGTGCCCCCCCAGATTTTTCTCATGAGAGGCTCAATCGAGAATACTGGAGCCTTTTCCTTACTTTGCCTACTTTCCTGACGTACAGCCCCTATCATCTTCGGCCGGGATTCCCTTCACGAAGTGTCTTTCGCCCGCCCAAGACCTGAGTACTCCCCGTATGTCACTTGGTTAACACCCTTCCTAGGAGCCTTTGTACGTGAGGTGGTCTTTTTGTCCAGAAAGGCTAAGATATACTCCCCCCTTTTGAAGTTTTTTTTCTTCTCTTCCGTAACGAAGAATATACTTTTCCTCCTCTCCTTGTGTGATCCGATTAGTTATCAAGTTTTCTCCTCCCTCCACCCCACGATGGAAGGCTTTCTATTTACTTATAGCCCCTTACCCCTTCATCCTCCCCCCGTAAACTTCTAGCTATACTTTTTTAGAAGAGCAGAAAGAGTTCTTCCGGTGTTAATGGATGATTTCCCCTCAATTAGTTTCCCATTTAAGACTTGGCATTTTTCCTCCTATTTCTGTTTTTTTTCAGGCCAGTATGTTGAGGAGGTCCTGCTCTCTGGAGAAGAGCACTACACCCCCCCCCATCTGGGTGACTAAAGTGAGATTACCCCCGGGCCTTTCTTGATGGGGGACAGCCACCAGGAGTTCTCTCTCTGGTGGATTCCGTAGCTGCTGATTCGAGTGTGAGCCGCGACCCCCTTTCCAGATTGCCCGAGAAGAACCTTTTTATTGCTTTCTGGAGGGAAGAGTGAAGCACATTTTTTTCCATTTGAGGCATAGGAGAAGGATCCCCACGAACCTCCCTCCCTCCTCTCTCCCGCGTTGGATCTTCGCACCTAGCTCTTCCCCGAGACGCAGGCGTCCATTTTGCCCAGAGGCCCTGCTCTTTCGCCTCTGAGGGTAACGGTTTCCCCTCATCCCTCGGTGCGAGTTTTCTTTCTCCCTTCGTGTGACCGGGTCGGCTCTTTACGACGAGGGCTAACTTGCAGCGTTCTCCGAGAGGGGTGACCTTGCCTTTTTCACTTGTTTGTGTGGGGAGAGAGATGGGTGCTTGCACGTATACTTTTAACGCATCAACCCCTTTCCGCTTCAGTGAGCTTAGACAAAGATTCTTGCTGCCCTCCTTTTCACTGAAAGAAAAGATCCTCCTTTTTAATTGTAAGCTTGGCACGCTCTCATAGTTTTTAGTCCACCGCGGTTTAGAAACTTTTCCTCCCGAGGATTATCTTTTCCCTGAGGATTAGCGTAATTACAAGTCCCAACAAGTGATCTTTCAGCTCTGAGTCGCGGAAATGGCGGTGAGCGATTGAACGGACTACCTCCCATTACCGTTGTGTCTTTGGAAAATCCGGAATGCTCCCCCTAGAGTTGGCCTCTTCTTGACTCACCTTTGCCTTTTGAGCAGTGTCTACCAAGTTCAAGCCGGCCCCGCGATGATTGCCTGCGAAAATCTTCCTCGTTCGTTTGAACCTCGTTTTGACTGGAGCCTCCTTCTCCTGTTGGAATTTTTCTGGCTTCCACACGAAGAGGTACTCCCTGTACGTTTTTTTTCCCAAGGCCTCTTTTTGCTTTCTTCTAGTGAGCCCCCTCTGCTGATAACACAAGTGACAATCCCCCCCCCTTTCGTTTTCACCCTCTGGTATAAATGAGGAGATAACTCAGAAAGCCATCTTCCAAACACCCCTGCGGTTCCCCCCTTTTTTTTTTTTTGTTTGCCCTCCGCCCTTGGCACACGAGTTTTTTATGGAGTCCCCTGTTCCTTTAACGGAGCGAGGCGTTCTGCCCCAGGTAAGGTGTCATTTTTTAGTCGACTATTTTCTCTTAGCGTAGCGGCGAGGCTCGCACCTCGTGGGCCAGCCTATTTTCCCCTTCATTTACTCCGAAGTTTCGGTGTTTCTTTTTTTTTTCCAGCAAATCCCTTATTCCTCAAGTTCCCTCACAACCTCCACGTATATCGATCACTATTGCACTGTGGCTTCCTGAGTCCGTTCGAGAGCGAGTACTTGCCC
>Ga0179593_1296408_pt1 | contig 13569 bp, 13 predicted proteins | sample CZODoug2_1_08_16_FD_185931 | JGI IMG/M metagenome (GOLD analysis project Ga0179593, IMG submission 185931) | Vadose zone soil fungal communities from Angelo Coast Range Reserve, California, USA - CZODoug2_1_08_16fungal (PacBio error correction) | ecosystem: Environmental > Terrestrial > Soil >... | reverse complement strand
TCCCGGTTTTGACCGACACAAAGCATGAACGGCTTCCCCTTGTGTATGGGCCTCACGCCGAGCCTCGGGTTGGTGGCAAAAAATACTCTTCTCCTTTTCTCGCCGTCGTCCCCTGAGCACACTTGTCACGCCTTAGCTCCCGGATCCGCCGCCCCTGCGACTTGATGTAGTTCTTTTTTTAAGGTATTGACTATTGTTTTTCTGTACTGTGACCTGCCTTGTTCTCCCCTGCGTTAGTCATTCCGACTTCCTCCCAAGTGCGTTGCATGCCTCTGTTTCCCACGCCTACGCTTTCCTCCCGCTGCCTCCAAGAACGTACGGGCGAGGCTTAAGCGTCCTTGTTGAACCATCCCCCGTTTCTTTGTTTCCATAGGCGTCAATCGCTGAGACGATCTTAGGAGAATTGTGTCTCCCTCCCTCAATTCCCCTTCCCCCCCTCCCTAGTTCGGCTTCGCAATTTCCTCTGAATTCCTTCTTTTCAAAGACACTCCCGTTTTTCCACACGATGAGCACCATCGCGCACATTCGTCCATCAAGATTTTTTTAGAGGGGCCCAATGCGACGGTCTTCACTCTCCTTGACTCGACTGCCTGTTCAAGTAAATTCAATAGATTTCGCAGTGGTGTGGGTACACTTCTGTGTTTGCTTTTTCCCTTGCGGTGCTTCTCTGCCAGGCCTGCGAACCATTCCTTTTTGCGGCTGTCCGTAAAATGAGCTTACGTAGAAAGGCGCCTCTTCTGTCTCGTTCCTTACATCTCGCTGTCTAATGCATCCGTGGGCCGGTTCCCTGCTGTTTGACTCTCCGACACGCTCTTTATCCCAGCCTCTAGAGCCTGGATAGTAGTGATGTCCTTGTTATTTCCTCTCTCACCCGCCCGTCCGCCACCCGTGTCCCCCTCTCACTACAAAATGAGACCATTTTCTGTTCCTAGCAAATAATAGTTAGCTAGACTTCCGATTCTCCATGCCCCCTGCTGACTTTGAAGAGAAGAGATTTTTCGCGGCCTCCCTCCTCCCAGCTTGGAAGTCCCCTGCCCCATGCCTCGCTAGCTGGAGATAAGACTGTTGATTTGACCCTTTTTCCCCCCTCCCTTCAGGGGCTGACCTGGGTGCTTTTCCTGAGCGCCCATCCTCTGCTTTCCTATATTTTCCTTTCCCCCTATTTGTAGTATACTGCCTTTCTCTTATGTACCGACGTACAGTCATGAGGACCCAACCCTTTCTTGTCTTCCCAAATGATAAGCCTCAATACACTTCCTTCACCAGACAGTAGCGATCCCCATTTTTTGTTTAGTCCCTGAGGGAGTTATCTGCCCGCCCCCTACCTGCGCGTCTCGTTAGTCCCATTTCGATAGGGTTCTGATTGAAATTCGGCCCCCTATCCTTATGCTACATTCTTTTCTATCCCCTCAACTTTCGTTCATTGATTTATTCTGGCGAGGCGTTCTCCTTCGTTGATATATTACGACACCGTCCCCTAGTGGTCACTTATCTCATTCCGAGATGCTGAAAATGCTCTTTCCCCGTCCTCCACGTTTTCGATCCATTAAAAAGTTGTTTCGCTCCCTGTTCGGCTTCCGATTCTAAGAGGAGAGCTTTCTCCTATTTCCCTCTTGGTCGACCTTACGGTACATCCCACATCCGCACCAAGGATTTGTATCGGCTTTGCTTTTCTCTTCGCTTCAACTCAATAAAACACAGCACTAGATGAAGACCCCCCCCCCTTATATCTCGAATCTAAGGAAAGCAGGTTGATGCTCAGTCAGTTGCTGACTCCCCCGTTAAGAGTTAATTGGCTCTCTACCCCCTCCTTTCTTCCTGATGTTGCGCGTTTTGCGCATCTCGCGATACCATCTTTGTTTAGGTTCTTTTGAGGACATGCGAAGTCCCGTCCCTCTTCGGTGATCCTGATTCTGGTGTTTCCCTATGATTCCACCCAGGGAGAAGTCTTACTGACGTCCGTATGTCGCCCATTCTAAACCTTTTTCTTTTTCAATCGATCATCTCTCCTCATTTTGATCAGCAGATGTGAAGTGATAGAGGAGTCTGTTTCCTCATACAATGGTTTTCAAATGTGAAGCCTGGTGATGTCCATAGTTCTTTCCTTCTGTCTCACTTGGAATAAAGGAGGGGTATTAGTTTCGTACAGTCACCCCCTCCCCATCGAAAGGAGCCGGTCCAAAACGTCATTCCGGTGTCGTGCGATGCTTCCTTGACCTTCCGGTTTTTGAGGACCTTTTTCTCTTTTCCGAATGGATAGTAAGGAAGACCATTTTTTGCTCTCCCTCCTTCTCACCTCCTTCTAATTCCCCCTCACCCCCCATTTTGATACTTCAACAGGTTTTCTAGCTTGGTGGTTCTTTCCCAAGGCCCCCTCCTACCCTTTCTTTCAAAGTGAGAGGACAAGTTCGCCCGTTGCCCAAGTTAATACTCTTTGTTATGCTCTGTTGAAGGCTTCTTGATAAAGTTTGCCTTTCCCTCAACTTCTTCTTCCTTCATCAGAGGACTTTAAAATTCTTTTTCCCTGCCATTTCTTCAGTCATTCCCTTTTATCCTTACGGGCGTCGTTGTCCTAAGGAGCAGAACCTCCCGCCGGAATTAAAGGTCTTTCTTGTTGGGTTTCTTAGGACACGAAATGGTTTGCCTCTTCCCCGATTGTGTGCTGCTTTTAGGCAATTCTTCCCTATGGCTACGGAGATTGAAAGAATAGGTTGTTACACTTCCTTTCTCGTGTCTCGTATTCGATTGGATTCCGGCTAGATTCAATGAACGTTTCTTTTCTTCGTCGACCCCCCATATCACCTTTTTAGGTCCATTTTTTGTAGGAAAGTAGATGAGTGTTTTGTGATTTCTGCTGTTCCCCCCTCCCCCATTGAGTGGCTAGAGTGGACTTGTTTTTTTTTTTTCTTAGTCGAAATCAACATAGCCCTTTTTGTATTTTTCCAAGCATTTTTTCGTTTTCGGGTCCACTACAGACGGTGCTCCCCCTATTTCTCCTGCCTCAGTACTACACAAATTCCTCTTCCCTTTTTGGGCCTCACCAAGGGTATGTTTTTCCGGATATATGTGAATTCTCCCCCCACCCCCTGGCGCAGCCAGGTATGAAAGATTTTTTTTCCCTTGTTTGCCTTTCTCTACGCTCCTTCATTTAATTTGACCATAGGATATTTGCCCCCTTTCAGTGCGTCGTTGAGCTACACATGCGCCAGATCCGCCTTTCTCACCGGAGCCCTATAATTACTCGGTGGAATGTCGCCCCCCTTCGCTGCTTTGATCTTACCGTCCTAGGTTTTTAAAATGCGACCCTTTATGTCTGATCTTTACTGATTCGGTGCCCTCGCGGTCTAGTGAAAAACTAAAAACAAGTTTTCCAATTCCCTGCTCCTGCCTGTATTCGCCAGACGCTGCGGCCCATCGAACGAGGGGGCCTTTTGTTTTTCTATTCCCGCACAGATCTTCTCCCTTTCTGTTCTTGAAGAATTCTCGGCACTCTGTCTCTACTTTATTTTTTGTCCCGTTTTCTCTTGCTCTTCAAGCTTTGTCCCCCGTTGTCCGGACTCCTTCATCCGGAAAATATTAAGATAAAATAAGAGGTCAAGTCTTCTCTCCTCTCTGGCCGTCTAGGTTTGTGGTTAATAAGCCCAGTTTGACTTCTTTCCTTTTTCCCCTCCTAATGTTTTAGTTTCTTCCCGAAGTATCCTCCCCACTTTCTTCTTCAAAAGAACCTGAAGGCCATAGCTTTAGCGTTTCCTCATACTAAGGTCTATTTCCCTTCTCTTTTTCCCATATGTGCCTACGTTGAAGGAACTTTCACAAGGCGGGACTTTCCAGCTTCCCGAAGACGTTTCCCTACTACAATACATGATTCCTTTTGGCTTACCAGAGACGATACCACGTATGGCCCTCTTTCTGTGGCCCCCCCTCCTTCTCCTCGGCCAGGAGGGAGGTAGACAAGACCCGCGTTTTTGTTCCCCTTTTGTTCATTTCTCTCGTTCACCATTTTGCATTATAAGAAATCTAAGCACCTCTTTCCCATTCCTTACCCATGAAATTACCCAGAGAGGACTGACACGATCCTCTTCGCCCATCTCCCATCCAATCCCGTCTCATTATAGGGAATAAGGGGTTCTACGGTGTCTCTCTCTAATGTTTTTGATACTCGAATCCTCTTGAAACATATCCCTTGCTCCATAAAACTCAGAGAAGTCGACCTGTCCGCTCCTCTTCGGACACGTGGGACCCTGAATGGAACCTAAGGGCGGAGTTTTTCAGGCAATGCTCCGTAACCATCCCCTTTTCTCTTCTTCCCCCAGTGCACTATGTATGCGTCCGCTCGGACAATTTTTCCCCCCCCAGCGTCATAGCCCCAAAAGAAACCTGCCCCCCCCACTTGACCACTGTTTTTTTCCAGCACCCTGCCTCCTTTACTTTCTCGACTACGTCCACTTCCCCTCCTCCTCTTCCCCTCATTGCTGCAGAAAGAGAAGCCCCCCCTTAGCTATAACGGCTTCTGGCCCACCTTACCCTCCCCCCATTGTGATGGTCTAACTTAATTCAAGTCAACTTCCCCCCTCCTCTCTTACTAGAACGGCACGCCAACTCTAAGATGTCTCATTTTCCCAAACCTATCGGCATCGCAGCCCCCTCTTACTACTTTAAGAAGGTTCCGGAAAGTTCTGACCCCCCCCCCCCCCATTTCTGTGCCGTCTACCGAAAAACCCAAGCATACCCCTTGCTCTGAATGAAGTGATTCGTTACCACCTCCCTTCCTTTAAAGCGTCAAGGTTGCAAATTTTTTTTCCCCTCCTTGTGGCGGGCTACCAGGTGGAACAGGCAGATACGAGTGAGAGATGTCCCACTCCCCCCCCAGGCACCTTGGATTCCTGAAGGTGACCTCTCATACCCCCAAATTACTTTTCCCCATTGGGAAAACCTGGAGTCTATTCTTCCTTCCCTTGCCTTTAAAGGTTACCGTCGCGGGAACTTAAAAAAAGCCTCCTTTTATCAGTTTGCTTCTCACTCACCGCCCGATGAATCGGCGCCGGCAAAAATATCGCCTTTCTCCTCCTTCCCTGAGTCCCGGAGTCCCCTCAGCCAAAATTCCATAACGACTGAAGCCCCTTTAGCAGCTCAACGCTGACCTTGTCTTCTGTTTTGTACTGACCTGTAGATTTGTTTACACATGTTGACGCGGTTGGGCCCCCCCCCTCCGTCTGTCCAAAGTCCCCGAGAACTATTGTGCTATCCTTTTCCTTTTCTGACATATTACCCACTGCATTTTCCTAATACGTGCTCCTCCTCCTTCACGTCACGACCATCCGCATTACCTTAAGGAGTAGAGACTGTTTAAACCCCGGTTTTAGGCTACTATTCTCACGTCCTGCGCCTTCCTACCTTTTTTTTTCGCCCTCACAAATAAAGCCTGACTCTTTCCTTCCCCCTTTCCCGGTTTCCCTTTCCCTTCCCGGTTCCGGGGCTCCCCTCCTCCCTTGCTCAGCACGATGCGCCCCAGTCGGTCCCCACTCTTCCCCTGGCGTGTTTACTCCCCGCATTTCGCGGTGACCTGGCTTCCTCTCCCTTGTCCTCAGCCTGGAGTCGAGCATTCGAGTCTAAGGTGGCCAGCTTTTCTTTTTCTCCTGGTCTGACTCCCGCTCTCCCGCCCGCGACTAACATCCTTTTTGTGAGTTATTTTTCTGTCCCTGCACCGTTCCCACGCATAGTCATTCCGCTAACATGGATCCATGACATTTTTCTTTTTTTTTTTCCAGGGCTGATCGTAGTAAACCGTGATTCGGATCGTCATTGCTTTTTTCCATCTGAACGATATTATTCATGCAGCCTCGCTGCCTTCCGCTCCTTCTTACGCCCCATGATGAGTACTTCTGGAGTTTCTAAACGCTCTCCCTAACCCCGCTGCACAGAGCCCTAACCCATCTCCCTTGTGTGATAGAAAATCAGTATATTACGTAAGATTTTCTCCCCCTCGACCCCTCTTATGGGCCCGAACTACCTTCAGTGACAGGAGAGGCCTCCCCTTTCAAGATTGTCAGAAACTGACAATGCTGCTAGCTGGCTTCTTCCTTTTCTTCCTTTTATTGATTATGAGAAATTTTTCCCGACAGACATGGTCTCTTCACCCTCCTACTTTCTTCGCCTGAATCCTCTAAGCCAGTCTCTCTTATAGTTTAATTACTTTGTTTAGATTGATATAAGTCGACTTGATTTCGCTCAGATTGAGGCGTTCCTACCATTCTTTCTTTCCCCACAATGGGCCGGCCTACATACCCTCCCCCCCCCAAAATCCCTCTTCCCTCTACATCTAGCGCCCTTTGTCTTTTTTCGTCCAATGGAGATGACCTCGCCCGCGACGTCCTTCTTCCTCTGCACCATCCGCTGTTTGATGAGACATTTCTCTCTTTATGTCGCTCCACGACCAATTAGTCTTTAGTTATTCTTATGGTGAAGAGGTATGTCCTTGTCTTCCCCCAGCCCCTTTTCCCCCCCCCCTTTCTACTACTTCGCTCAGTCTAGATTTGCCTCATTTCTTCTCAGATATTCCCGCATCAACGGGACTGCCCCCCCCACTTCTTTTTTTCTCCCATCACGGGCCCCTGGTCCCAGAGACGCTTTTTTAGCACGCGCTGATTTCTCGCGGATCACTTTCGTGCGGCGAAATGGAACAGGTATCGAATTGTACCCTCCCCCTATCAAACAGATGTGTATCTTTGTGATTGTATATGCCCCCCATTCTCCCACCCTACCGTTATGGACCCTGATACGGAAGTTCCCCTTTCCTTCCCTGCTGATTGTTGCCTTGTTCCCAATACTCTTCCATTGAAACTTCCCTTTTCAGCAACGCGGCTCATCAACCGCTTCTGAGAGTTTGCGGAGAGCAGTGACTCCACTTGCTTTCTTTGCCCCCTTTTGCAGTAGGACCAGAGGCAGTGAAATTTTACTATTGCTTTTTCTGTTGTTTGTTCAATATTTCCCGACTCTTCAGGCCGTCTATTGTGACGAGTAGAAAAGGGCGGTTCCCCATACGAGCCTTGCCTTTCGACTCCTCCTCTTTTTCTGTACGGTACGTTTACTTTGTTTAGTATGGGGACGTATGTAAATCCGTATGAGTGGCCGACTTTCTCCTTTCTTGAGGAGCAGAGCACCTAATGATTCTTTCTAGGGAATTGCGGCCGTGCCCCCAACTCCGCCTCATTTCCCTTCCTTCCCCCACTCGCACGGTGCCCTTTCTTTACAAAAGAAGAATTACCGTTGTCTCGTTTTCCTCCCTTGTCTCTGAGCTCGCGTGCTGTTTCCCCCTGTTTTTTGCTCTGGCTCCGTGCTCCTTTTGGATACCGACTCTATTTTGCGAGACCTCTCCCCTTCTCTTCCTTGTGATGCCGAAGCAGACCAAAAAGTTTTGACCCTGTCGAGTTTTTGTGTCTCCACTTCCTCGGTTACTTCAAGAATTGAGCGGACCCTATCCCTCCCTGCCCGTTCCAAGGAAAGAATAAGGGGGGTCGTCCGCTTTGCACTCTCTTATTTTTACAGGTGATTTTATCTCCTGGTCAGTTCCGATATCGTTTTCTTCAATTGTCATCCTCATCGCTGACGTAATAAATGTACCGTTGCCACATGATACTTCCGGGCGTTGTTCAAAGCCTTAGCACGGCCTTCCTCTTTTTTCAGGAGTCTTGTTTTTTATGACTTCCAGAATGTTAGACGCGGTTTTGTGACACCACTTTTCTTCCCCCCCTCGCACTTTATAGACCCCCCCCTTCGAGCCCCCCCCCCTTACCACCCGTAATCGCCCCGTCTCCCTTTGTGCCCACTTTTAGCCCCGCCCTCCCAGTACCCGATCCTTGCACAGTATCACAGCACCCTACCTTTCTTCGCCACCTTTGGTTTCCCCCCAGATTGAAGTAAAGTGTTCCTTATTTTTACCATCCCTCCACTTTGTGCTCCGGTGTATCCTACTACTAGATATTCCGCTTGGGTGATAGTGTCCATTGCTTTCAACAGTTTTCTTTCTCCCGATGTAGGCTTTCGTACGACTTTCTTCCTCAATAGAACGCTTATCGCCTTGGTGTTCTAATTTTTAACCGTTAATTTTGAAGGTGTCTAGTAGTCCCGCACTCCGCTTTCTTTGTACACGATTGTTTCATAGCCTTCCTTCCCTAATCCCTGAACCCTTTTTGAACGAACGACCCCCCCTTGTAGTTTTGTTTCAATTGTTAATTCAACACACCCTTCTCAACCTTTGACAGAGTGTATTTTCTTTTCCCGGTTTCGCTTCCTTTGCTTTTTTTTTTTCTCCTTAGAAGGAATGGTGTATTCTAAGCGGAGTGACGTTTTTTTAGTTAGGCTACCCCTATCTCTGCTGTCCTCAAGTAGAAACCTTCAGTCCCAACCGATCTACTTTTCTTTTCGGGAAGCGGGTCTCACTTTCTTCGGGGATACCCGTCCCTTTCTCCCTTTTTAGTTTCCCTTTCGCTTTTGAACTTTTCTTTCATCCTTTTTTTTTTTCCTCTTTCCTGAGAGAGACTCTTTGCTGTCCAAACTTTCCCCCCTCCGGCGCCGCTGAGTCCATTCCTCTTTTCCATGAATAACATTTCCCCTTCTGCGGCCTCTCGTCCACATCCTGCATCGCTCTTTTCTAGCATCCCACAGACCCTTTCTTTGCTGTATCTGTCGCGTCTTCCTGAAGCGGTGGGATAGTGCATTCATTTTTGTCCCGGCCAGCGTCAACCGGAGGCCCTCTGCTCCGGAACATTATCCTTGGTTTTGCGTCTCGTCAGCTCTTTCCCGTTATAGGTGTCGTTTAGTTTCATTCATTTATAATGGAGGATTTCTTCTTTTCTTTCCCCTTCCCCCTTGTTTTATTTGTTGTGTTTGAGAGAATACGACAAGTCGCCTTCACTTCTTTTCTGACCCACCTCATCTGACGGCCAGCTTCTTATCCTGAATCAATAGGTTTTAATTTCCATTCCCCACTCCCTCTGGCTCTTGCCTTGCAGCTTCCTTTCCCACCTGCAGGGACCTCACGGGAACACTTGGCAGAATACGTGTCCTCTACATCCCCCCTCTTAATGGGTCTTTCTCTCTATCGATGACCGTATGTGAGATGTGCTTCTTCTCTTCCTTGAGCCTTCGGTGAGGAGTTCATCGCCAAACCTCGGCGTTGGTGCCAACTCCAGCTCCCTCTTCCCCCGCGCATATGCGAAGATTCAAGAAAGAGTGTCCAAAGTTTCGATTTCCACTGAACGTTCTCCGATTTATCGACTTATCACGATCACCTGGCTCCCCCCCTTTAATCAAAAGCAAGAGAAGGATCTTTTGGGCGTCAGGCGCCTTCTGGGCGGACTTGGTTGTCTAGTAGACAGAATCGAGGTAACCCTTCCCATGGCGCCAACCATTCTGGTCCCAGATGCCCTTACGCTCAACTGTTCTACATACTGCCTGGCCTCCTTTTTTTCTCAGTGTGTTTCAAAATAGATCGACCCCAGACACCTTTTGTTTTCTGCAACCCGGTTCCTCTGTGCGAGATGAGGCCGTTTTAATTGTTCCCAACCCCCCCTCTTTTCTCGTGGTTTTGACCCGAACTTCCCAATGTCCTTGGATTACCCCACTGTCTCATGTGTATTTCGACGAGTTTCCTTTGAACTGACCCCCTCCCCCCCCCCCCGATCACAAATGTTCCTTGCGCCCTCCTTTCATCAACACTCAGTCTAGTTTTCTTCTCCCCAAATGCCAACGCCCCCTTCTTTTTTTATGGTCTGTCTAATCCCTTAGTTAATTTCCCCCTTCCAGGACATCGATCATGATTTTTTTAGCCCCCCTTTGCCCTATCTCTCCCCAGGGATGTCCAATATTTGGACTACGCTCCCACCTCGTAAAACCGGTCCCAGAATGTCTTCCCCCCAGGAAAGGGGACCCCCCCATTTTGGCCGTCATCATACCCAACAAAACTCCCCACTCCTCCCCCCATCCCCTTCTCTTGCACTGCCTGCTTCTTTTCGTGACCCAAATGACCTTCATCGCCGATTGAAAAGTAGCGATTTTGCCTTAACCGACCTTTTGTTCCCCCAGGGGGAATGTCCGTACGGTCTTCAGACGTCCTCCGTAGATACTCAATCTTTTCCCTAATAGCTGCACCTCGCTCCCCCACCACATTTATTCTGTCCTTTTTGTTTCCAACTTTTTTTGTTCTCTCCTTCTTTTCCTTTCCCCCCCCCTTCGGAAGTTCAACCCCCCCAGCCGTCACCATTTTCCAGATAACGTGTTGGTATTTCCCTCCCCGCCCCTTTCTAGCTTGGAGCCAGTATCTCTGTCGCCATCTTCTCTGCTTTTTCGTCCAACTCGAAAAATTGTGCGGAAAGCCGTATATCCAGGTTTCTTCTCGCCCTCCTACGTGCGTTGTTTCTTCGGTTTGTCCTACGTTCCCTCACCTATGTTTTCTTTTCTGTCCCTCTTTTTTTGGTGCTTCCCCAGCCGATTTTCATTTCAAAGAAGGCCTTCTTTCTCCCTTGGTCCTGCCTCCTCCCCTCGGACAATTCATTGTACTGATTTTCCTCCCCTCTTAAGAAGGCCGCAAACTATCCGTATGTCGCAACAATGTGCTCTCCCCTTTCTTTGCCCCCCTCCGGTTTTCCGATTGGCTTCACTTCTGAGTAAAGAGACCCCCTTCTTTCGATCTATTTCACCCCCCCCCCACCATCTCCCCTTCCTTTCCCCCCCGAAAGATTCTTCGAATGTTTTCTAATTCCTGGTTTCAATCACTCCAGTGGGTCTCGCACGACTCACCTGTATAACTGCTGGTTTAAGGAGTTCGCCTTTTCTCACGGATGTTACGGCTTGATTTCGCATCGCTTTCCTCCCTCTCATCGAGATCCCGGGTGGTACATAGATTTTTGTCCCTTTGTGACTTCCTCCCTCCACGCTTCTCCTCTTTTTCGCTCTGTTTTCTTTCCCCCTCCCACCGTTCCAGCTAATCGTAATCCTCTCCCTCCCCCCTGCGAAATTTTCTAGGTCGAAGACGTTTCTCACACAAAGTTTTTTTCCGGAGCGCCCTGCTGCTGTCACATTCGAAAAGCTCTTACGTGCTTTTCCCGCTCCTCTCCTTTAGTATGCACATGATGGTGTGCGAATCATCCTAAAGTACTAAGACCATTGAACCCCTCTACCTACCTCCCTTGAAATTTGCAAAGCAGAGGATTTTCCTTCCTCTCCACTTCCCTCAACCCGATCGATTGGGACGCTCAGATATCTTCTCGTACTTCCCCCTTTCTTTCTAAAACTCCCCCATTTCTGGTAGTAGCTTCTTTTATTGAGCATGAGAAAAAAGACCCCCGTTAGGCCAACCTCTTTTACTCCTTTTCTCTCCCTCATCTAAGACAGATCTATATTTTTTCCTTACCCTCCCTTTTTTCTTTCGTCGTGTTTGATTTTTCGAGGGTGGTTCTGCAGATGAGTTCCTGAACCGTCTGTAGAACCCCATGGAGAATGTCCCAAGAGCGTCGCGCAGCTACTCTATTTGTTTTTAAAGCTTGACTTCCCCTCTCCTCTTTCGTCCACATTCCCCTTTCGTTTAGCGGACCACTGGGGTTTATCTTGCCTCACGCCCCCCGAGCTACTCTTCTTTTCGCGCCCCCCATGTTCGTCATGTGTCTTTCTTTTTTGCAGCGGTTGTTCGTTGAGTTTGATATATTACAGACATGACCTTCCTTTCTCCTCCTTTCTTCAGGCGCGCCTTGTCTGACTCCTTTTGTTCGATTTCTCTAACCTTCGATCTGCCACACTGTATCCTTCCCCGGACTTAGAACTAGCTTTTATCCTCTTCCCTCCTTTCTGATTGTTCGCGTGATTTAGATTCTGGGCTTGAACGTTATAGAGTGTAAATCCAACCAGCACCTTTCTTTTCAATCTTGCTGAGCTATCATTCAGCCGGATAAACACTGGCCCCCCCCAACCCTTCCTTTTCTACCCTCTGATCAGGGGCATTCACTTCTCTGCTCCGTCCATCCGCTTAATGAATCCCAGAATGTTCAAATTTTTATCTCCCCCCTCCCTTTCTTTTCCCGATGTTTCGCGAGAATAGTCCCCTTGCTCTTTCACCCCTTTTGAAGGCAGGCACCTTTTGCACTGCCCTTACCTTCTTTCCGTAGCTTTTCTTATTTTGGGTAGATAGAAGACTTTTTCCGGCGCAGTCCTTTCCCTTTTAAGCTTATGTTTCCAAGATCCCCGGGTTTTTTCACTCTCTCTTCCTTGTGTATACTCCTCTTCCTTCATTTCAGTCGTCCTTTGTCCTTTCCTTGATTACTCTTAGGCGTCGTGATGTCATCATCAACTGTGGTAACCGTCCATTTTTCAGATAGGCCCGGAAGCACAATAGCTTCCTTCCTTTTTTCCCTTGTAACGGCGGGGGCATCCTTGCCAAGTACCCAACCATCGCACTGCCGTCCTTTTTACAACGAATACCTCACGGTCGTTCTTCCCCCCTCTGACTTTAGATAAGGATTTGCTGGGACCCCTTTTCTTCGCGGTTCTTTTCCTGGATGGTACCCGCGCTCTCTGAAGACGACCCTTCGATTTTTCTTTTTGATGCGAAGCCTACCCCCCCTTGATTTCACAGTGTTTGTCTAGGTGGTTCGTCAAATTCCGCGACCCTTTTCCTTCCTTGAAGTGGCGGCCACGAGAAAGCCCATTTTCCCTTTCCTAATTCCTTTTTTTCTTAGTTTCCTTTTCCATTCTTTTGACTGGATCCCGTCGGTAAGGTAGCTCTCGTCTTGAATTAAAAATTGTATCAACTTTTTTTGAGTTTCTCTTTTCCCCCCCTTTTTCGAGACTGGAAGGGTAGGTATTCGAGGTCAGTCAGCCTTCCTCCCTGTGTTCTGGTTTGTAGTCTTCTTCCAGAAATTGTTTTGCCTGTAATGATTGGGGCAAGATTCCTTAAGGATCACTGGGTGTTCTCCTATTCACTGAAGCCCTTTGTTTCTCTTTTTGACGTTTCTCTGTTGCCCTTTTTCCTTTCTTTCTATCTTGAATTTTTTTCGTTCATTCAAAGGGATTTCTTCTTCCCGACCATGTTGCAGTTTCATTTTTATGGATTGACGACTCCCCTCGATGAGTGCTATGAGCTTTCTTTGCTTGCCCCATTTTCTTTTGTTGAGGATCGATGAGGAGTGGTCGAATTCTGCTCCCACATTCTCCGTTGTGTTCTACTTTCAATACCGTTTTTTCGGTGTCTTTTGGCTGTACCGCTGTTGGGAGTCCACTTGTAACTTCCCCTCAGCTTCTCATCCTTCTTCCTTTTGTCCCGGTTGACCCCCCAGGGTCTGTTTTTTTTTCCGGCCCCCCATAGGTTGGTCACCCACCCCCCCCTTTTCCTTCCCCGTGTTGGCCAGGCATTGGTTTTTGTTGTTTCATGGTTTCGATATTGCTATTCTGTTCTTTGGAATTTTTTGTTTTCGCCCACTTTCTTCTCGTACTTTGCGTGGGGAGCTCCCTTTTCCCAGTTCGCTGCGGCTTCCCTCCCCAGTTCGCACCGTACAATCATCTTTGTTTGAGTGGTCTTTT
>Ga0179593_1444754_pt1 | contig 13570 bp, 11 predicted proteins | sample CZODoug2_1_08_16_FD_185931 | JGI IMG/M metagenome (GOLD analysis project Ga0179593, IMG submission 185931) | Vadose zone soil fungal communities from Angelo Coast Range Reserve, California, USA - CZODoug2_1_08_16fungal (PacBio error correction) | ecosystem: Environmental > Terrestrial > Soil >... | reverse complement strand
TCTCGCCTCAGGTGAAACAGCCGTCGGCATATTGCCCCCCAAATTAGAGAAGTTGCGGAGCGCCTTCTTACTCATCTTCTGCAGCCCCAACGTCACCCAGAAGATGCCATGATCGACATGCCTTACGATGTTGAATGGTTCTATCTTCGTACTCCGAAATGAAACTTTGCTGCTTTGCCAGGACCAGGGATAGAAGAGGATGTTTGCCTATGACTTGACTTTCTTTCGGTTCTCGCCCAGAAACTATGCCGAGCACCTTGCGCCGCCCGTTGCGGGGCAAAATCGCAACGGTTACTGACGTTGGAATTTTTCTGTATTCCTCCCTCATGCATGTCCATTGCGTAGAGCTAGACCTCCCTCCTTCTCCACCCTCAGCGGCTTGGCGAATGTCCCCAAAACCACGGCTTTCGAACCCATTGACGGACTCACTTCTTCGGGCGCAAACTAACGCCCCTCCTTACCTTAGAAAAAAGGCCGATTTTTTTTTGGCACTGCGAATGGCGTTGCAAGCAGCGCGAGCGAGCCCTCGCCTGATGCGCTGTGCATCTTCCCGTTTCAGATAAGGTGCGCTTGGCCAGGTAATTGGTGCCGCCATTTGTTGCTCCAAAGCCATTCCGGGGTCGTAATAGTTCGTCCGAACTCTCATCTCTCCCTACACAACCTTGTGCCTAGCACCCGTCGCCAGATAATAGAAAGCTTCTCCTCTCCTGGAACCTAACAACCCGGTGCTCGGCAGGATCAGAGGATTCGCTTCCTTTTCCCCGAGAGCATCTCTTGTGCGCAGAAACCTGCCCAATAAAAAGGCGCCTTTCAAGAAAGCGAATGATACGGCCACCATCTCGCGAGCTTGTCAAGGAGAGTGAGTGGGTTCTCTTCACACAGCAGTAAGGATATCCCGTCCTCGCCGAAGAAGTCGCGCTTAAGGGTGATTCGAGCCCCCCGGAAAAGAGATCAGAGAAGCCCCGACCGAATAGCCGTTGAGCAAGTCGCGCCGATAACATCAAGGAGATCAGACCACGGCAACCTGACCTTTCCCTCCCCCAGACCCTCTTTGACATCCCGGAACCGAAATACGGCGCTACGCGATGGAAACGTTCATTCCCTTTGTCCGTCAACAGAGGCGCTGCAGATCGCTGCAGGTTTAGAAATACCTGCTTTCTAAACGCTTTTTGTATTTCTGTCCAGTCCAGGCCCCATGCATTAACGGCGGTTTGCGGGTAAAAACCGAGGCCCCATGATGCATGGTCGAGACAGATCTTCACTTCTTACTGGTTTCTTTGGACGTGAGATCTGTTCGCGTCCAGGTGGGAACTAGAATCTAGACAGCTCCTGTGGCGAGCGTCGGAAGGGGGGGGCACCTCGCTGCAGCTACGCGGTCCCGTTTGACAAAGAAGCAGCCGTTCTCCAAGCGCTTCCTCTTCGTCGACCACTTATTCTTGAAGATTCTAGCAAATGAAGGTCCTAGGTAAGGCCGCTTCGAGATCGGAGTGAGGAGGTTCGTCTACTTCTCCTCTCCGAGTTCTTCTTCTTGTCTTTTTAAGGCCTGATCATAGGATCGGCAAAGCCGGCCGTCTTCTCCAATCCATCTCCCGTGGGTGCCGCTGGAGCCTTTGACCGAAGATATCGATAAAGTCATCTCAATATCCGTCCCCCTCCAAACCGACATCCGGGAGGGCTCGATTGTATGGAGATGGTCAAGCCCGCTCGCTTTCCCCACAACTTCTTTACGGTGCGCAGACCGCAGCTGGAATTTGCCCATACGCCCATGAGTCCCTGATATCCTCCGCTTTTGCCTGTAACGAGCCCTTCGGTCGAAGCAGTTTCCACAAGTGCTGCCTCTCTTCTCGCCCTTCCTCCCCTGAAACCCGCGGTCGATCTGCTCAGCATCTGCCCTGCCAAGTCATCGAATCGCCGTTCGCGTCCTACAATCCGCTATGAGCGGCCCAGTGTGCCGTGAGGTCGCTTTCCGGTTCCGGCGTCAGCCTTCCACGCAACCCTGGCGCGCCATCTATTTTATGCCCCTCGCGACTCACTCTTGCTAAGGCCCGAACGTAGGTCGTGAAGATGATTTCCTTCCGGTTCCCCTCTGCTTTTTTCTGATTTTTTGTTCCGGCCCGTTGCAGAGATGACGGCACTCAAGATCGTGCACCACGACCGAGTGTAAGAACCTCTTTCGTCCTCTTGCAAGCGAAAATGACGAAGGGATGGCGCTGGTCTAGTTCCTCCTGCTCATTTCGGATCCTGCAGAAGTTTGCAGATACCAGTGGATCAGAACGGTATGCCCTTTCCGCCTCTCTCCGCCTCTCAGTCGCTGTTCAAGTTCATCTCTCTTTAATAATCCCGGTTTGAGAGAGATTCGACACTTTGCTGCTTGCCCTTTCTACTGGTCTCTTTCTTCGAGACTTTGGTTAATGGCAGCGGCGGATTAACGGGTTCGCGGGTTTGCTTCTGCAGTGCTGCGCCTTTCCTTCTCCCCACTCAAGCCGTTTCATTCTCTTGACTTATAGATGAAAGTGGTGCGAAAACGCACCTTTCGCCCCCCCAACTCTGTATGGATTCCTCTCTTCTTTCCTTCCGTCATTGCAAGTGCCGGAGAACAGAAGCCTTTTTTCTCGCAGCAGTTCCTCCCGGGAAGCAGGCGGACAGGCGAAGGTGTAGTCGCTGACCCGCTATTGCTTCGCGTTGGAAAGTTGTTTTTTTCCTTTGCGCCGAAATCCGGGCGACCGTTAACGCGTCACCACCGTTCCCGCGCAGTATTTTCGTGAATCGATGCATCCCTTTCGGGAAGACTGGAAGATGACCATTCCGCGGGTTTTTCTCGCCCCTGCCGAGCCGTATACTCAGGCCTTGATGCTTCTTTGACACTCCGGGCGCTGTGACCTGAGCCAACATTTTCTTAGAATCGGGCGCTGGTCTGGAATAATTAGAGACGTCCGAAATATAAAAGTGTTTTTTGCTCTTGAGCCTGTGAAATCGCCAAGAAGTAGTACCTCGCCGGCACGTCCGGGCTTTTGGCGTTGTTCTTGAATTGAGATGATGTTAGATCAGTCGCCCTTATCCCAGACGTATCTTTCAACCGGCATGATGGCACCTTTTGCCTGGGAGATGGTCTTTGATCCTATCTATTTGCCGATGCAGAATTGAGCTTACACGAAGACAATAAGAAATTTTTTCTCCGTGCCAATCCGAATCCTGCCCGAGAAGAGAAATTATTGCGCTTGCCTATTTTCTTTTTAACTCATTTGGATGAGTGGTTTTTGTTTTTTTTTTTACTAAGGCATCCTTCAAGTGCTAATAAGCGTAAATAGACAAGGACTGATTAGAGAACGGCCTTTTCCCTCTTACCGATCCTCCCACACTTTAAGAAGTCCTGGCGACGATCTCTTTTCTCACATTCGCGCCCCCCCTCGCGTCCTTTCCCCGTGAAAGAGATTCAGCCCAGTTTTATCTGTCTTTCGTTATTTTCCCCTTCTTAAGTACTGACGACCCTGGATGGAGTTTTAGAGAAGCCACCTGCGTTCATGCAGTTCCAGGCCGACTTTCCCCAAGTCACGATTCAGGTCCCCCGGAATTTCTGGCGAATGAAGGAAAAGTCAATGTTTTCAAGGAGGACTTCTCTTAGGAAGGGGCATATTGTCCTGTGTCCTCGAAGTGAGTACCGGCGCGTCAGTAGCTTTTCTCGGGCGCAATCGCTCCTAAAGGTCTGCTTCCCTATTTAAATTTTCTATACTGGTCTGTATGCACCCTACTTCTCAAGAAGATCCTCTTCTTGTTTTAGCCGAGAATATGCAGGTGCTGTGGCCATTTATTCCTTCTGATAGTAAGAACGTTTTTGCGTCCTTAGTAGTATTTCCCCTTCCCAGTCTTCCTCTCCTACCCAGATTTCTAAGCTACGATACTTGGAAAGCGCTCGCTAGATCTGGAGACTTTTTTTGAATCCTCTTTTTTTCCGGATCCGCCGTTTATATGGTCTCTCCCTCCCCTTCGCGCAACGGCTCTGATTCTCTGCACTTAAGCGCTGATGCCTATCCCGGAATGGATCCTGTTTGCCCGACTTTTCCCCCATGATAAGTGGATACGATGTTAGTATCTCGGGGGAGGCTTTTTTTTGTTCGCTCTAGCCCCAGGGTGCTTACGTCCTCTCTGATTCAAGAGCCTTACGCAGACAGTCGTTCGCTTTTGGAGAACTCCCTTTGGCAACCCCCAACTCCCTGACCTTGCCGCAGAGACCAATTCTGAGCGATTCGGCACAAGCGCATCGTCTCTTTCGCCTAACCCCGCCATTTAGAGGGGCCGAGTTTTTGGTTTGAAACAAGTGTTCGACGCCGTTCTGATCCGAAGATTTGTTATTTATGCCCAGAAACAAGGACGCTCAATTGTGTTTTTCGACAGCTCCGTTGATTACCAGAAGATACCCCCCTTTCCTTTTTTTCTTTAAAGATATTTCTTAGTGCTCGCCCCGCATGGCGGACCTGTTCCCGCGAACTCCTCTCTCCCACCCAAGTAGGGTCCTGGTGAAGGTTAAACGCTCCCCTCGGAGATTCGAGGTGATATCGAGGAGAGTGGGCTCCCTGACTACGTTTCCTCATCAGGCCTTTCTTTTAGGAGTATACTCGTCCAAGGCCATTTCCCCTTCTTTCCCAAATTTTAATTTAGTAGGTCCCCCTCGTATAGAAGGCACACACTGGGTTATCCTTCATTGATATTTGGCTTCGGGTCTGTAAAAGAGGTTTCCCCTTCTGAAGACCTTGCCGGAACTCCTTTCCAAAACCCCATTTCAACTCATTCCCCACCTTGTTCTGCCAGGGAACCTCTCTCTCTTTTCTCCTACTTTTTTGTCTCTCCGCTTCTACCCTTTTTCCAAAAATTTGTTTCCCCTCTGTGCCTGGAAATTAGAGTACATAATGGGAGGGGAGACACCTCTCCCCTCCTCCAAATAATATGACAATGTTAAATGCCAATTGTCCTCTCGAATTTTTTATTATGGAGCCTTGTCAGAAGCAATGAAATTGTCTATCTTTCGGCTTCTTCTTTCCTCACCATTCGATCCGCCTATCTGTCCTTTATGACTGGAAAGCAGTAGGCCGACGAACCCTATAAACGAACTCTCCACCCGATAATTCTTAGTTGGGCTTGGTACAGCACTTCAGACATTCCTTGACCGTGTGGAGGCTCTTTCTCGCGCAGACTTCCCAACTTTCGGTATTTTTTTCGAGAATTAGCTCATTTGTTTATAATCATGAGGTTCCCCTTTCTGACAAATTCGCCCACACGGTCTCTCACCCCCCGACAGGCCCTCGTAATTGACGGGAGCCACTCCCTTATATTAGCGCCAAAAGTGTTCAAGCCTAGGCACCGCGTGACTGGTCGTGAAGACTCTGAGGCCGCCCCTTCCTCCCCTCAGATTTTGTGACATTACTACCCCGGTTCCTCCTATCCGATGAATTCTTAAGGCCGTTTAGATGGTTGCCGCCACTGTTATTCTCCAAATACTCCAGGGTCCATCCGCGGTTTGAAGCACCTCTTCGATCAGAGGCCCCTTTTTTCCCCACCCTGTTTTTTATCCTCCCCCCTCCCCCCACTTTCACCCGAGATAATGAGGCTCAATCCTTCTTTCCCAGTTCACCCCCCCTTGCTCCCATGAGTGTAATCCTTGCTCGTGACTACTATCGCTGCATCTTCTTCCCCTTTTTAAGAAATTTGGCGTTCTTTGACTGAATGATTCTCTTTTTCTTTCCCTTGACCTTTCCTCTTCTTGCAACTCTCTTTGAAGAGCTCCATCCTCGTGCGATGGGTCCCCTTAAAATCGGAAAGACTCTTCCCTCCCCCTTGACTCTTTCCGATTTTTCGAGCACTTTGTGTATCAGCTCCCCCTTCCTCCCTCTGATAAGGCTCACCCTCCCCATTTACGAAGTCGCGCAAGCGCGGCTCGGTATAAAATTCTCAAGACACATTCCTCTCCAGTCCCAATACCCTCCAAATTAAAGGTCCGCCCTCCCTTTCTCTTTCTGCAGCTACCTCCTAGAGACCGATGACTGTCCTTCCCTTACCCCCGTGTTCCCTGAAAGATCCCCGGCCATTGAAGTGTCATTTCTAAGTTTGAAAGCGATTTTAAGGGCTCTTTCTCCAGTCCTCCCGGGAACATGTTTCCCTCCCCTCCTCGATCGTCCTTTAAGCCTTTGCGACCCTCCTCTCAAGGGAGATACCCAACCCAGCTCGATGACCCTAGGAACTCATCCTTTTCAACCTCTCCCCTCTCCTCAGGATGACGACGGGTTAGTGGTCCTAAGTACTGGAGCTCGCCGGTAGAGAGGACAAGCTATACCTTCCCTTTTTCTCCCCCTCTCCTCTACGTTATTTTCGAGAAGTGACGAGTGCAATCCCTCTTTCTCCCCTATTGACAACATTTATCCTTTTCCTTATAACTTGAGACTTCAGGCACTCTCTTGTCCCTGTCATATCCTCACCTTCCCTCTTTCAGTCTCTTCCTATCTCACTTTTCGGTTCCAGTAGATAGGCCTCTCTCTTTCTGCTTCTAGTTTCCCTTTTGGACTGTGAGACTCTTGTCAATTCGGAAGTCGGTTTTCCTAAACTCCCATCTCCCGATTCCCCGTTCCCAGTTTCCACCGCAAGCTTGAGAGGGAATGTTCTCTGTGTAGATCCTTTATATCCCCTCCCCCCCTTTCCCCCAGTCCAACTACCCCCCTCTCTTCTGTCCTTTCTTCTTTCGCCCCCCAGATGTCCGCTTCTCCCTTTTTAGATAGAAAACAACCCCTGATTCACGGTGAGAACCGGTCATATCCTGATTCAAATGGAAATATGATAACAGACTTCTCTCCTACTTCAGAGTTTGAAACTCTCCTTTTCTTAAGAGTTCCTTACCTCTTTTCTTTTCTATGACCCCCTGATTTTTCCGCCACAACCGCTATTGACTTCTGAAATAGACAGTTTCTCTATAGCCTTTCTCTGTTCCCGACCCTTTCGCTTTGGGAAGCGGGATTTTGTCCTTTAGAATCCTTCCCATTCCTCCCTACGAACAATACGGTATCTTATGCCTCCTACCCCTGACTTTATTCTTCCCCTTCCTTTAAGCAATCACCTTTTCTCCTTGATGCATGCCCAGAGCTTAAAAGTTGACTCTCATTCCCCCCTCCTTATATTTCATCCACGACCGCCTTTTCCCCCCTTTTTTTCGATAGGCATCGATAACCGTCAGTCCATTCCCTCGCTGGTGCGTTTCTCTTTTTTTCTTCTTTGCGAATTCTTCCGCCTCCAAGAGAGGTATCCTAATCATTTCCCCCTCCCCTCTTCAGAATCTGCGCTCGTTATCGTTTGCAGAAGACTGTTCATTATTATTTATTATCAGGTGTTGTTTCTAGAGATCCCCTTTATCCCCTCCCTCCTTTACGAGCTTCGGTCCCTTCTTTCCCCCTTTTGTGGAGGATCTAGGGTTTCCCTAGGACCTATGCGAAACTTATTACGGCTCCCCCCTCTTTCCCCCCTGTCCCTCCCTTCAGTTCATTCCTTTGAGAGTTAACACACTCCTTTTCTCCCCTCCTTTTTTTTTTCTGCCAAGATATTCTTTCTTGACGTAACTTTAATTTCAGAGACCACTCTCTTGGCGTAGCTGTCTCCGCTTTCTCCCTCCGAAATTGCTGGGCGCGTGAACCTTTTTTTTTCTTTACCCGTGCTGTCGATTGACTGACTTTCCTTCTGGGGATTTCGTTTCCCCTTTCCCCCCTTTCCCCGCCTGCAGTTGAACATCCACCCCCAGTCCGGCGCCCCTTCTCTCTTTTCGGTCCTCTCCTCTGATCTCTCCCTTCGAGGTCTTATGAATAGAAAAAAGGGGGTTTTCTTCGAGACTTCCCTCTCTCTCAGCTCCTTCCTCTGACCGAAGCCTCATTTTTTCCCAAAATATTTAGTTTCAGGGAGCCTTTTTCTCCCTGGCCATCCGGAGTCTCTAAAAGGTAGGAGCACCTTACACCACTTTTTTTCACTCCCTTTTTTCTTTTACCCTTCCCAACTCCGTGAACCCTCTTATAAATAGACCGGCACGTCCGGGATTTTGTCAGATTGAATTAGATTCCTTATCTACACCGATCGAGGAGGGCCTCAAGTATGTGTTTTTATTTTTCAAATCACTCTTTTTCTATTCTGATCATTTTCCTTATTCCTCTCCCCAGAGATCCAGGAGTTTCCAATAACGTTACCTCTTGTCTCTTATAGACTGCCATCCGATCTGAAGCGGCTCCCGATTCGGCCTTCCTTCTCCCCTGGAACTCTTCCTTCCTCCTGGCAGTAGCGTACCGGTTTTCAGAATTTTGTACAATCGCCTATGAGCTTCCTCGAGCCCTTGGCCGCGTAGTGTGCAAGACAACGTAGTGTTCCTCCCTCCTTCTTTTCTTCTCCCCTCCCCTTAGATATGCCGTCCACCTTCAACCTTCTGATCCTTACGTTTTGTGATCTGTGACCCTGAGGTTAAGGCATTAATTCCCCTTCCTCTTTTTAGAGAATAATCCCAAGGACTTGTCCGAAACTACGAAAGCGTTTTCGGCCCAATGGGGTTGGGCAGAGATGTACAAGGCCCTCCCGAGTCCTTAAGCCGATTTTCCTTTTCCCTTTGACCAACTTTTTTTACTTTGGCTTAGGAGCTCTCTGGTCGCGGCTGCAAGCGCTTTCCCTGGCCCGGTCATGTCGTGCGGATGGACCTGCCCCCCTTCTCATTTTCTTTTTTTCCCCAGGATACATTAGTCCGCGTCTCAATCTTTCCTATGCCCTTTGGGGCGCCTCATTGCTCTCCGGCATAAACAAGTTTGAGTTTCTCTATTTTCTTCCTCTTCCCTTACTAGCCCTCTTCAAGAACCTTCTATCGTTCCCTGCTAGATAGATATGTGCCGATCCGTACTTACAAGATGTAAAGAAAAGTGAAGGTTTATACATCCCAATTCATTTTTAAATGGACCATAGTATCTCTATTCAGCCGTCAGCGAGCGAGAGACACGCTTTGTATCCCTTTTTTGCCCTCTTTCCTTTTTATAGGAGGCCGGTTCTCTCGAGGGGCGGACCGGTTTTCGAATCTGCTACGGGTGAGGTTCGCCGCGCGCGGATGTCCAAACACTAGCTCCCCTAATTACGCCTTCTTTGCTGTTGGTGACCGGTGTTGAACGCCCTTTGAATCTTTCCGGCCTCGAAAGAGGAGAATGGCACCAGCCTCGGCTGGGGCGCGGTCGGAAAGACAATTCTCTGTCGTTTAACGTTCGCCTTTTTTTCCGAAGCTTCTTTCGTTTGAACAGAACGCAATGTCCCGCGTCCGTCAATTGGAAGCTGTGTTTTAATTTCCTGCTCTTTGCACAAGCCTTGCCGAAGTGTGACCTCCTTCGCAGACTAGCGACCGACTTTCGCAGCTGCGCGCACCATAAGCTATCAAGAATAGTACCACCCACCCTTCCTGGCTACAGTTTTCCCTTTTTTCAAGAATCTAGATGTTTAGGAATGTTTCGCTTATAAGACCGACGACGTGCAGTAATAAGTTTGAGTGCAGGGAAGTATGCTTTGTAGTCAAATCCTCCCAGACCGCACATTTCCTTTATGTCGTTCGTCTCGCGAACTGCAGACCCTTCGTCTTCATTCTCTATGCAGGGAATCGGGTGAGACGTGGCGTTCCTTCCTCTGCTCCCCCTCTTTTAATGAATATCTTTTTTTTCCCACTATGACCTCTCTCTAGTAAAACCTTTCTCGCTCCTATCTTTTTTAATTCCCCTTCCATTTTTTTCTGGAGTAGATTTATAAGCGAAAAAGACTTTTTTCTTGCATCGTGCATCGATGCCACTCGATCTCTCTAACATCTGTACCCCACCTCCCGATGCCATGTCAGCCCTGATGGCCGGTAGAGAGATCGTGACCCCCTCCTAATTGGCCTGAAATTGGCTATCCCCCTTCCTCGGCCCTACCAGAGAAGATGTTCTTCTCTCACTTATGCTCGCGGTACGTCCAGCAATCAGAGTCCACTCTCCCCTTTAGATAGTTTTATCGGTGGTGTCCCGTTCGACTTCCTTTCCTCCCTTGAGAGCAGTCTTATTTTCTCGCCGCAGACATGATGTTCTGAGGAGCCTTCGCGAAAGAGCTGCAACACCCTCTTCGCTGGCTTTGCAGCGCATGCACTCCAAGTCTTCTCCCCCCTTACGGACTTTCTTTTGATAACCTAAAGCCTCTTCCTCCTCCTTCTTCGACACGTATGTCTGGCACCCGCGAATGGTCGTGACGAGAGTGAAGCGAGATCGCCTAGCCTTTTGTTCCATTTTTCCCTCCTTCAGATAGATCCACGGGAGACCAAGGGATTAGTTTTTTTTCCCGCCACCGGGATCTCCTCGGAGTTTCTAATACGTCTCTCGTTTGCATCCCTCTCGGCGTTGCGTACTCACCCTTGTTCGTCCGCAACCTGGCGATAACGTACCGTTCCCTCCAAGCCCGCCCCTTTCCATCCCTGTCCTTGATATTTCAATAGATGATGATCTAGAGAAGCATGTCCCGTTTCTCCTAACTGTTCGGCATGAGTCCACTTCTTTGTATTTCCATCGGCATTCGGATCGGACCCCCTCTCTAGATACGGAATAAAGCCGCTGTGTCCCTTCCTCTACACACTGAGCTTTTATTATAGCCCTCATCTCCTCTACGGATGATTCCGACTCCCGTTTAAGTCTGATCCAGGATTGCGACCAGCAAAACCTCATATTAGAACTTTCTCCCCCTTTTCCGTGAGAAGAGCTGTAGCCATTGCTAGCCATCGTTCCTCCATGAAAGCCGATGCGAAACCTACAGCGCCTTTTCGCGGCCCCGAGAGTCTGTACGCAGTGAAATTCTTCTTCACCGTTAAGATAAACGGCTCTTTCCTTTCTCCTTGCACATTTTTCAGGCTAGGCCCCCCCTGCGCGAAAAACCGGGCTGTGCAGTCCAGGGGCCCTTACTAAGCATCTTTGTAGTTGAACAAAACTCCTCTTGCGTTAAAGATGCCTCAGTTGTCCCTGAATCACCTGCACGGCTGACCTCAGGTTTCGTTTTTAGTGAGTGGCGGAGAAAGGTCGGAGGACGACTTCCCCTTCGGCTACTAGCTGGACAGCGCTGGCGAGCTCCTTTCGAGTTCCCCCTTTTTAAGGCGAAGGATCCCGGCGCGGCCTCCTTCTTTTCCCCAACGAGGCGTCCTCCGAAATACGGCTTCACGGCTTGTTCTCTTTCACGTCGCTCAGCCGCTCGTGATTTTTTTTTGTCAGTTGAAGGTAAGCTTTAAAAGCGACTTATCAACTCCACGATAAAGTTTTGCGGCCCTTTGCCCCCTCCTGCTGAACCCCTCCCCTCCCCGCCGAGGAACGCTCTCCCAGTCATCTCTCACTGTCCAATAAAAAAAACCCTCAAGAAGTTCGGGGCGATTTTTGGACTCCCTTCTTTCCTTATTCCAGATTTCCTCCCCTCCTCCTCTCCCCCAATGGATGTCGGGGTTTTCATCAGCCGGATATGGCCTCTCACATCGCCCTGTCCCTCACCGGCTTCTTCAGTGGCAGTCCTTTGCCTGGAACTTTTGACCGATATTATTCTTCCCCCTTCCCTCCCTTCAACCCCCCTCCCCCCGCTATGATGCTAGTTCTCGATCGCGTCTTTTTGATTTTAACTGAGATGTCGCCGGGAAGGTTTTTTCCTATTTAGGTACGTTACACCTTCAATCTTCCTTTCCCCCCTCCTAAAACCCTCCACCCTCCTTCCCCTCAGAACCTATTTTCTATTCTCTTACGAACCCGGACGCTCACGTATTTTCGCCGCCTCCGTTTATGCTATAAGTGATGCCGGGTCAGCCAAGACGATTTCCCCCAGTGGATTTTCCTCACGAACTCCGTTCATCAAGAGCGTTGTGACGTTCTTTTTTTTCGTCCTCCTGGCCTTTTCCCCTTCTATCCCCTGACAGTCTTTTCGGTTTTTCGAATAAGCCAGTTTCTTTGACTCAAACCGCTTCTTCCCCCCCATCCCCCCTTGATTTAATCTCCCTCTTACGCCCTATCCCTCTCGCGCGGAAAATTTTCCCATCCGTTGTGGTTGTTTTCCCTCTATTTGAGGTGATGCCCCTTAATTTTTCTCGATCTGGAGGAAAACGAGAGTCTTACAATTTCTATTTGATTTGCGGCCCCCTTTTCCTCCCTGAGCCGGCTCCCTTGTTTTTCCTTTCGACACCAGCCCATCCTGGATATGACTTTTTTATTCCTCTAGTTACCTCCCCCCCCTCCCCTTTAGTCACCCCGCACCCCACTCCAAAGAGCCTTGACACCCTTGCCTTCTTTTCCTCCTCTCTGTCTGTCCTTTTTCTAAATAGGTTTTGACCCTCCTCTTTCTTCCCTCAATCTCCCCCTGTGTAGTATGATTTCTCCAAGAGGGAGAGAGTTTTTGAGTGAGGCCCTGAATCTAAGTCTGAAATAACTTTCCCCCTTTCCCTCGACTTTCCCTCCTTTTGAAGCTTCCCTCCCTCCCATCTTCCCCTATATAAGATCATTAGCATACCCCCCTGAAGAGGATTTTGTCCATGAAATCTAGTCGCTCTTTCCTTAAACCGGACGTCTGATTTACCCCCCCCCACACAAACCCCAAAAACCCCCCTCCCAAAAAACCACCCCACCCCCCCACCCCCAACCCCCCTGAGGAGCACCACCTGAGGATTGATGGTCAAGGGAGAATTTGCGTCATTTCCTTGAGAGATGTTTATCCTTCCCATACCGGTTTTTTCCGTTAATGATGAGTAGGCGTGATTCCTTTTTCTCAAGGTCCCTCTTTCACTTTTTTTTTTTTGGGAGTTGGAGATGATGTTTACATATGAACGACGAGCTCGGGCCAGCGCAAGATGTTTTTTCCTATGGAACAGTTGTTCAGGGTGTGTCATTTGATAAGTTTTTCCGATGCCTTATTCAGGCCTTACCACAACGACTAACCCTCGAGCGGCTGATTCGAACGTGCCGATAACGATCCCCCCGACCCTGCTTGCCTCCATTCCCTCTTGCGGCGTAATTCCGGAAAGCTATTTGCCTCGGGGTTCATTCAGGAGGATCCCCGAGCGCATGAAACGTTTTGTCATCTGTGCGTCTACTCGCCGGCGCGAGATGCGTCTTTCCTATAGAGGAGGCCTCCGAATTCTCGTATTCCGGACCTGGGCCAATCGATTGCAACTTACCTGCGCAGCTGCTTGATTTCTCTAGGGTAAAAGATGTCTTTGCAAGAGATTTTATTAGAATCGCGGTCATGCAGTTCCTGGGCTGCAGCCCTACGACAGTCCAAGAGTTCCTTTTATGGAGAAGTTCACTTAAAAAATTAAAGGCCTTGGATTGACCGGTCAGCGAGAGGCCCGGATTATTCCTCCCCCCCCTTTCCTGACTCCGTTCGCGAATTTCACCCCCTGTAGATCGCGCGCAATGTCGGTTGCGACAGGTATGTAGTGAGATGGAACAGATTTTCTGTCTCCCTTGTTCCTTTCAGCAGTGAATACAGTGTGAGAGAGAAATTTGCTCAACTGGGTTGCAGGAATAATTTGCTCAACTTA
>Ga0179593_1325967_pt1 | contig 13570 bp, 22 predicted proteins | sample CZODoug2_1_08_16_FD_185931 | JGI IMG/M metagenome (GOLD analysis project Ga0179593, IMG submission 185931) | Vadose zone soil fungal communities from Angelo Coast Range Reserve, California, USA - CZODoug2_1_08_16fungal (PacBio error correction) | ecosystem: Environmental > Terrestrial > Soil >... | reverse complement strand
TTTTGCTTCCAAGCCTTTGTTTTCCTTTTTTACATCTTCGCCTTTCCTCTGAGCCGGTTGGGTCTCCTTTAGCCCTTTTTTTTCCCCCCCCGACTTCCATTTTACTGGGGGTTTTTCCCTCCTTACGAATTTTCCTCCAAGTTAAAAGACGCAGGGTCACCAGTTTTTTGACGTTTTGCCATTCTTGTTCAACGTTTACCCCCCCCAAGCCCCACCCTCACCCTTTTCTGCGATGGGGTGGCCTTCGAACTTAGCGTTCCAAACTGCCCAATTCTTTGTTAACTCGACACGTTCTTTGGGAGTTGTCTTTTTCGTATTTCGTGTGTTTTTTTGATGCACGTTCCAGAATCCTCCCTTTCCCCATGTTTCCATTCGAGTATTCCTTTGTGCTCCCCCTTTCTGGAGCGACATTTAACTTCCCCGTTAAACGTAAGAAGGACGTTGCGCATTCTCTTGGCGTTTTTTTTTTTTTCCACCCCCCTTCTCTATTGGAACCTCCCCCCCGTCACGTCAACGATGCTGTTGAGGAGGTAAGTTGCAAAGAATGTTCGGAGTGGTGGGAGTACCCGCTCCCGGTTTCCAGTCCCCCCTGTTCGGTTTATTGAGGTCCCCTGGGCCTCAAGAAGCTTCTCTCCGTCTTCTTTCTTCAGAATCCTGTTCTTTTTCGATCCTTTACTTAAGCAGTTCCTTATGATTTCCCACCTTACTTGCTCTCGTTCTCCCACTCTTGACGTGGGTAGTTCCCTTCTTGTGGGCATATATTCTGTTTCCTTCCGTTTGGTTTACGATTATAATGACAGTCCTGTGAACCCCTGCAAGTCTTTTTTCAATTTGACTTCTTCTGGCCATTCTGCTCCATCCTTTTTTTCCCCGATACAGTTTCCTGTCTCTATGAGAATTGTTTTTAATGTTCTCTAACAGAATTCGAGTCTCGCTTATACTCATCCTTTGCTTTTCTTTTTCCGTCGACCTCTCCAAGGTTTCTCTTACCCTTTCTTGGGGCCAAAGACTAAGAAAAGTACTTTTTGGATCCCCTCAATCCTTTTGGCAGGTTTGTGGTGGTCCTTTTTCGGTCTCACCATCTTAGATTTTTTCTTACGAGAGGCAGATGAGATGTTCCGCTTGCTCTCCTCTTAGCTCCTTTTTCTGTGATACTGATGTTCTTTTTCCTTTTACTCCCATTGGGGTACGCAGACCCCAAAGATGATACGTTTACCCATTTTCTTTGCCCTCTCCCTAATCTTTTTTTTTGAAGCACATTTCTTCATCAAATCACCCTCAGGTGGTTCCAGATCTACCAAAGAGCCCGTGATTCCCCCTTTGTCCTTGGTTTTTTGGTTGTAAAGATATCTTTTAGGAACCATCCATTCGAACGCCTTTTCTCCTTCACTTCTTTTTTTTGTCAAACCTCCCTATCCTTTTTCACCCCTGAAAACATTTTGACCATTTATCTTTTTATGAAGGTTTACGCTAGCCCACGGTTTTCTTCCCCTGCTCCCTACCCCCCATTCCAGCGGTTTTAAAATAACATCGCAAAGTCCCTCCTTTTTCCGATTCCTGTCCTGATTCACCCTTATTACTCCTCCCCCTCCTTTCTACCGCCTTCGGGGACAACTGGATAATTTGTTTCGGAGGCGGACCACCAGTTGCCTTCCCCCGTTTCAACTTCATTCGGATGTTTTCCTCGATAAGTCCTTTTCACCCGTTTTTTGGGATAATGGTAGGTCTTGTTTTTCAAAACTTAATTTAAGCCTTTTTTGTCATCAACCCATCTCCTAGGTAACTTCCTCCCTATCACTTAGCGGACTTTTCTCCCCGAGTTGCCCTTCTATTTAGCAATTCGCGTTCCGAACAAAGTAACTATTCTTTCCATTCAAATTTTTTCTCTTGAAGAGGCCTCTTCTTTCTATAAGTCTTTTTTGTTTACCCTTAAAGAATTTTATTCGATTTTGAACTTTTTAGATCTTTGCTTTTTGACTTTGGCTTACGTCGTGTCTGGTTCTTCCTTTCCGACTAGAGGAACACAGCTTATTCACCTTCCCTGATTCTTTCCCCCCTTCATTTTCCTTTTTGTTCATGGATGGTGTAACTCGGTCTCCCTCTCCCTTTTATGGAGCAGTTAGTTTCTGAAAGAAGATCCCGGTTTTCAAAGAGTCTTTCATCTTTTTGCAATCAGCTCATGCTCCGCTTCCCCCTTCCCCCCCAAGAGCGTGTTTCCCCTTCTCCTGATTTGGCTTTCATTTCTGTTTTATAGGGCAGGTTGTCTCTTCAACCCACTCAGCTTCCGTGGATGAACCTTTTGTTTCTGTCCCTCGATACCCCTATAGAGACATTAAAATTTTTTTCTAGTCCCCTTTTACATCAACTCCCCCAGATATAACCGATGGTCGTGGTTTTTTTTTTCCATCATTTTCCCCCCAGCCCCCTTCTTCCTTAAACTTCCCTTGGTTAACGGCGCTCCCTTCCTCCCGTGCCTAGGACGATTCTTTTCTTCAAGGTTATTTCTTTGTTCCCCCTTGGGTGTCGATTGTTCCTCCTTGGTCCCCTTTTCACACACATTCCCCCCCCCCTTCCCGTCGGTATTATGTCCGGACAGTCACTTTCCCAGGCCGCTTCCGAGGCTTTTCTTTTCCCCAAGAATTTATTTCCGTCACCTTCCACCTCCCCTTGTCTTGTTCTTTTCTGTATAAAATTTCTAGGGGCTTCTTTTCCTACTTCTACACTCTAAAGTTTTTTTGATCCATTTGATATTAGCGGACTTTGTTGTTTTTTCTTTTCCTTTTCCCTTCTGGTTTTTTTGGCGCTCCGATGACCGTTCCTCCTTCGTATGCTTTTCTACCATTTGGGCTTTGTTCCCCCTCTTTTTTCTTCTTTTCTGTGGAAATTTCTTGTCCGTACGTACCGGTGGTGCGTTCTTGCGCCCTATCGCCATCCGGGTTTGTTCTCATTGTATCAGGAAACTTATCCCTCCTTCTTCCCTGCCCTTTTTTTCTTTTTCTCCCTTTGTTCCCTTTCCCTTTAGAATTTTCCCCCCCGATACGATAGTCCTCCCCCTCGTACGTAGAACCGGGAAACGAACGCGTATATTTCCCCTAACCATCTCCTTTTTTCTTTTTCCCGAGGTGGTCTTTTAAGCGTCTAACCCGAATGTTGTACCCCTTTTTTTCGGGCACAAGGTCGCACACAGGCCGGCCCTGCGGTGTTGGTCCTTTTCTCTCCACCCCCGAGTTTTGCCATCTCGAGCCCTCCCAGCCCGTGTATGCTCGTGTTTCGACCAGAGTTCCCCCCTGCAAACTTTTTGCCGTCTACTTGTCCTCCATCCTTTTTTTTCTCCTATCTTTCGGCAGTTTTCCTCTCTGGACGTTCGTATTTTTCTCTGGGTTTCCCAAACATTAGGTGCGGAAGCATAAACTGGGCTCTTCTTATGGAGGATTGAAACAATGTGAGATGCACCCATTCCTTTGATGGCTTTCTTCCTGTTCATCCTTTTCCCCCCCCCTGCCACCCTTTATAAGGTTAGCCCTCATTTCTCCCCCTCTGACAAAATCCCCCCCTTTTCAAACTTCCCCGCCCAGTTTAAATTTGGTAGTTTTTCCTTTTCTGTACCTCTTTGAGACTCGTAGTCATCGTTCCTCTTCTTCCATCTCCCCGTCGTCAAAGCTCAGGGCTCTTTTTCCTTTTCTCGCCCCTTAACAGCCCTGACCCTTATGCGTTCTGGCTCCTACGTGCCCCTTTTACTGGAAATCCCTTCCCCCCTCACGACTTAAAAGTTTCTCTTTGACCTCCGTCAACCTTCTGGGTAAGAATCTTTTCTCTGTTCCCCGTTTTAAGATAGAGTGATCAACTCCAAAATTTCTGGCCGCCCCTACACATTTATCCTTTCATCGTTGATTCAGAATTCATCGAGCCCATGTCCCCCCCCTCCTCAAGACTGCTGATTTTATTTTTCTGGCAAATTAAAATTTTTTTTCCTGCCCCTTCCTGAGGTTTGAACCATACCCCCGTTCCCCCACGTGCTTTTTTTTATCCCCCGGGTAATAAGTCCCTAAACGCCCGCACCCAAGCCAGTCCCGCCTTCCCGTCCTAAGCGTTTCTTTCCCCCTTTTGAGGCTTTTTCTAATGAGACTGAGCCTTTTCATTTCCGTTCAGTCCCAGTATGGGTGATGTTTATGTTCCCCCCCAACAGCCCTGAGCTTATATCGCGGGTGTTGCGTATCTACCATTTCATCTCCCTCCTTAGATATTTTGTATTCTAAAGCCGATTCCCCCGTTGCGCAATCTTCTAATTAGTTTTTCCTTTGCTTTCTAAACCCCTCCAGATCCCCAAACCATGTAACCCCTTCTTCAATAAGCGGAGTGCCTTTTTGTCATTCCTAGAGATGAGTATTGATGTAAAGCGGGTCACGCTGTTCGGTATTCGGACTCCCCCCCCCCCTTTCCCTTCCAATTTTTCGGTTTTAGAAGACTTTTTACCATACATTAAAACCTGAAGTCTGTCCTGCGTCAGTTGCTTCATGTCTTCCATAGCTTTTTTCTTCTCGGGGCGTGACCGGTTCTAAAAATCCCCCCACTTTTCCTATTTCCCTTTTTTCCCCCCTCCAGTACTGTTCTCCAGTGAAAACGTTTTCCTAACTCTTTCCTCCACCTGAGAGGCCGCCTTCCCTTCCCAACTTTGATCTCTGTTATGCCTGCATCTCGTGTGGGTGGAGAATGTTTCTTACTCATCAGGCCTAATTTCCTCTTGCCACCCCTTCTCTTCGAATGGGAATTCTTCCTCCTGCTGAGGATTAGTTTTGTGCGTGGTAAACTTTTCTTTGCGATCTAGTCTCCTTGGCCAAGTTTCAAATTCCCATTCCCCGGTCTCAACCACTCTTTCCCCCTTTTCTCCTTGTCGTCGAGATACCCGCCTGGTTGGCACTTTTGAAGCGGTTTCCCCCAATTGGTACAAGCCTCACCGCGAATTTCCACGGTAGGTGTGATCTTTTTTTTTTATTGAATCATTTGTACTTAAGTTTTCAGATTTCAGTGTTGTAGAATGACGAGATTTTTCCGTATTGTTCTTGTTGCCCCCGGCTCTTTTCCTTTTTGAAACCTTTTCATGATAAGGCTCCCTATAAAGAGAATGGTACAATTTCTTCTTTCGAATTTTTTAGTCAGTTCCCACCCCCTCTCCCCCACGTTCCTTCTCTCATGCGCTGTCGGTGTGACCTTTGCGATGAGATTCCCGTACAAACCCCGGCAGTCCTTTCTTTACCTTCAGACTACCCCCGGCTGGGGTGGCAGTTTCTTCTATACTGGGCTTCCCCCCCCACCAAACCTAATGCTCAGCCGGCCCCCCTTTTTTAATTTTATTATCGACTTAGTGCGCCTTCTTCCTACTCCTTCTCACCAAAGAACATCTCCTCCTTTTTGAAATCCCGTTCCCCTCTCCCCCCCCCGTACGCAGATGAGTTTAATAACAATCTTTTTTCGTGGATTACAACCTTACCAAATCGTTTCCCGACTTCTCTTGGGTTTTGGGGTGGGGGTTTGTTGGGGTGGGTTTTTTTTTGTTGTTCGGGTCTTTTGGGGGGGGGGTTTTTTTTGTTGTTTGTACCCTCCCAATGTCATTCTCGTATTTTTTCACCCGTCCGTGTCGCATACACCAAGGTGTTAGGTATAAGCCTTCCCATTTCTAGAGTAGAATTATCCGAGAGACTTCCCTGTCCTTGTACTTCTCCCACTGATATCGATCCCTTTACTCCTTTTCCTCTTTATGAATGCATTCACAAATCGTTTTAGCGTCTTCCCAAGACTTTTTTTTTTCTTTTTAGGTTTTAATCTCGATCTTCCCTACTCGTTGTTTCTTCGAGACAACAAATTCATTCCTTTCCCCCCCTTTTAAGTCTTTTTCAAGAGCCTACGGATTCCCCCTTTCGTGTCTCCTTTTTTGAATAAGTACGGGAAGTCTTTATTCCTCTCTTGGTCTCCCACCGCCCTTTCTTCTCGCCTCTCCTCCGTTGAGTGGCCCCATGACTTTTCAAGCGTTAGACCGTCCCCCATTCTCGTCCGTTTGACTTTTCTCCCCCCCCCTTTCCAGCCCTTTCATTGTTACTGGGACCCTTCCTCCCTTGCACTTTTCCGGTGGTGCCTTTTGATATATCACCCCATCGAGGATTTTTTTTTTTTGAAGCATTTTTCCCTACCGCGTTGAGGACTTCTTCTCCAACTTCTTTCCTTTATTTTTTGGTCATTCTGGATTTTGATCAGGTCGATACCCCCTTGGGACGCCTCCCATCCTTCTACCCGTAATTTCCCCATTTTTCCATAAGCTCCCCCTCCGTTCATTTTCCTCTATGATAGCATCCCCCCCCCCAGCCCATTTATTTTCTCCTCTTTTCTGCTTAAAAAGGAAGCTTCCCTTTGTGTTTCTGGTTTCAACTCTGTCAGAGGACCAACCCTTTTCTGCCTTCCCCCTTCGCAGTACCATTTTGTTGTTTCCACTGAGAACCACATATCTCCGGAACTGCTGACCCCCTCTCTTGTTTCCACTTTGAATTTTCCCTTCCCCTTCATTCCTTTTGTTTTCCACGACGCCCAAGATTTGGCCCCTTGAGGGTTCAACCATACTTTCCTCCCTTTATCAAGCACTTTCGTCTTACCTTTCACGACATCTGTTTGTGAAACATCCGCGCCGCCTTATCCCCTCCCTCCGGGCCAATGTTTTTTCTCTGGGCCCCCCCTTTTGGACCCTCCCTTGCCCCCATTCAGGATCTATACGTATCCAATATCCCATTTTATTTTTATCATTTTTTGGGATGTCCTCTTTGAAAACTTCAAGCTGATCCTCTCAAATCGGGGCTTTTCCCAAGACACCCATCCTTCGTTCTTTTTCCTCTCCTTAGCCATTTCGTATCTGATGGTCTTCTCTCTGGTCCGCGCTTTAGAACCTTATTTCGGTTTTCCCTCCCTTCCAACAAAAGACAAGAGCTCACTTTTTGCATGTTTGCTATTTACTATTGGGTAGTTTCCTTTCACACTTTTTTCCCCTGGCATTGTTTTCTTGATTTTTCAATGGTTCTACTGAAAGGATCTCTTGCGGGCGGTTGCTTTTCCTTATCTCTGGTTTTTTCTGTTTTGGGGATCTTTCCTGTCATAGATGAAAAACCAGCCAGTGGCATCTTATGCCGCGCTCCCCTCTGTTTAACACCGTACTTTTTTCCTCCGGGATGGTTCCCTAGGCTCAAGTACCAGCTTTTGATGGCATACCTCTTTCCCCCCCTCTTCCCCTTCCCCATAGGGACTCCCTTCGTTTACATCCCTCCTAGCTCGCTAAATGAACAATGCGCTGCGCGCACGGATTCTTGGTATTTTCTCCATTTTTTCTTCTTTGGCGGGGTCTCGGGCTCACTTTTTCTTCCTCCTCCTTCGGCCCTTTTGGGAGGTACTCTGTCAAAGCTCTCGCCCGAGCAACCCAGGTTTTTCTCTTTTTCTCCTTTTCCCTCCCTCGCTCTAATCTTGGTTTGGCCTCCCTGAAAACCCCAGGCCACTTATGACCTCATGAATTTCTCCTTCCTTGATAGGAAACCCCCTTTCGCACGTCTCATATATTGAATTGTCTGATTTTAACATCCTTGTGCCGCACGGCGTTCGTTCGTTATTACCCTGTCCCATTTTTATACCTTTAATGACTTATTTATGACGAGGTCCCCTTTCATTCGGGCCGGAATTCATGTATTTCCACTTCTTCCCCGTTTCTCCGGTCCTTCCCAGGTATGTCTCGTACTACCGGTCTCTGATTATTAGAATCGCCACAACTAAATGTAGTCTGTTCCTCCTTCTTGTCGCCTACTTTGTTTCTCCTTTTTTTTGGTTCTTCCTTCGAAATTCTCCCCTTCGCGTGCTACCCCTTGGTCTGATTTTCCCCCTCTGTTTATAAGGATGCTTGTTTTTTCACCTTTTAAAGTAAAAGGTGTGTTTCAGGCGCCCTTCGTCATAAGGTTGCTTTATATTTCTTCCCTCTTTTCCCCTTCTTACCAGAAGAGCCTGACATTAGATTGTCTAACGTTTCTTCTACCTCTATTAATACTTGAAACAAGATACTAAGTTCCCCTATTCACGTGAATTCCCCCCTTAGCATATTCCCACAATTCCCTCTCTTCCCCCTCTTTTACCGGCGAGGTGTCTTTTAATTCTTTTTCTTCCCCCACCCTGAATGTTTCTTCCCCTAAGGTTGCCTCTTCACCCCCCTTCTCCCAGGAAGAGCACAAATCGTGTTTTTCTTCTTTCCTTTTTTTTAGCTCTCCAAACCGTGTGGTGCCATACCCGCGCCCTCCAGACTGGTATGATTAACAAAAGACGAGGTAGCCCAGATGACCACCCATCTTTTCGAACTTCCTCGCCTCCCCCTCGTCTATCTCTCTCTTTACCTCTTTTGCTAGAGATCTACTCTTTCTGAGTAAGCCGTTCCTACTCTTTTTTTTTCATTTGTCCCCCCCTCTTGGTTGTAAGCAATTTTTTTTTCCTTTCATGGCTGACCACTGTTGTTCTCACCCAGTTTTTTTCCCTCCCAAAACAGGAAGTTTTTTTTCGTCTGCTGTGCGGCTTTGTGTTCGCCGAAAACATCTCGTTATGCAACCCTTTTTCCTTTCATGTTTCACGACTGAACACTCCACCTGGTCAAACCCTGGATCCCTAGATTTTTTCTTTTCCATTTTTTACCCTCAATACCTATTCCTTCCCTCCCACTTTTCTCTGTTTATTACTCTTCGTATCGGTTGTTCAAGATTCCTTTCCCTTCATTTACCCCCCTCCCCTCTCAGGGAAGTCTCTTCGGTCCTTTCTCGACATTCCACCATACATTAGGCGTCTTTACTTTTCCTCTTTTGCACCCCCTTTTAAGGGCTTCTTTTCCCAACAGTATTCAAAGACCAATTCCCCTCCAGTTCCGTGGTCGGGATCATCTTTTATAGATCAGGGACCCCCTTTTCCTAATATTCGCGCCAGTACCACCCCGTCGTCTCTTCTTCCTGTGAGAAAGCCTAAACCTTTATCCTTTGAATTCCTCATCCGAAGATCCCCTTTTATACCTCGCCCCAAGAAATTGCGATTTCCGCTTTGCCAATAACTTCCTTTTTCTTCTCATTACTTCTGGTGCCTCCTTTTCCCCCTTTACTCAGGACAGGCTTCTGGTTCCCCCCCGGTTAAATCCTGTACATGTAAGCTTTCCACCCCCCTTAGTAAACGCCTTCTCTCTGAGTGCTCTTTTTTTGAGGTCCTCTCCTCTTCCCTCTACACATTTAATGTCCAGTAAGTCATTTTTTTTTTCATGGATCCACCAAGAACCAACCTTCCTCGCGTAGTCTTCTGCCGAACACTTTTCTGCTTATAACTTCCTCTTTTAGCCCCGTCGAAATTCCTCCGATTCTGAAAGTCAGAGGCTCAGCATTTATCGCCTATACCACCTTCTCTACACCCCTTTCTCCCTCCCTCCCCAATCTTCTTAGAAACTGATCTTGTTCCTCCCCTATCTCTTGCGAGGTAATTCGGATGTAAGTTTCTTTTCCTTGCTTCTCCGGAGCCCAAGTAAAAATTAGGTTCCGGGATCCGGTTGGCATCCATGAACACCTTCCACATTTTTTTCCTCCTTCTTTGTCGATTGCTTGAGCTCCGCGTGTTTTTTTCCCTCTTATCTAACTTATACTACAACCCTCCCACACCCTACCGTAATAAGAAACTCCACGACCCCTCTTCCATCCTTAGCCCCTTCAATTTTTCCTCACAGTGTCATTTTAATGACCCGTTTCCTCCCCAGCGCGTCTCCTCTTAAAGAGCCACCTTGATTCGTTTTGTCTGCTTCATCTCCTTGAGTTTGGTTATTTTCCCATTCTTCCGCCATTTCTACCTCTCCCCTCTCTTAAAATTTTTCCTCTTCTCCCTTAATAATGTCTCTCACGGCTTACCCTGACGGCATATTTTTTTTTCTTTTTCCCAACGAACTTCTTCCGGCTTGTCCCCCTTCCCCTGCCCATCAACGTACACAAAACGTTTTTTTTTCCCCTTTTCCGGTTCTCTGAGCCTGCTGTTGTTTTTTCCTTTGGTTCCCCAAGTGTTTTTCCTTCCTCCAACCAGGAGCCATTTTACGGTTCTGGGTCCTTTTTCTCTTTCTTCTATTCCTCTCCTCCTTCTTCCATGGAAGCTGCTCCTTTCTTTCCGCCTCGAGATTATTTTGCCGAATAGGACATTTTGTCTTTTTTTTCTTCTCCCCGGTCTATTTTCCCTTGCCCCCAATTTCAAATAGACTTTGAAACTGTTTACTTGCCTTGCATTATCTTTGTCCCCAGTATACAATTTAAGGCTTTTTCCCTGACTGATGGATTTTGGCCCTCTGGTAGTCATTGTTTTAAACCAGTCCCCCCCCCCGTAGAACGTTCCCGTCTAACCCTATTTCTCCCCCCTTTTGGGAGTGGCTGAGATTTCTGGTCTTCCAAACGTCTCTTTCCCCCCCGAGTAATATTATTCCCTTTGTGCCACAGTCTTCTTTCTCATTCTTTGTCGTTTTGTTAACAAGGGAGGTTTTTCCGCCCGCCAAGATCCCCAATCCCCCGACTCCCTCCGCCTTTTCGTTTAAGAGACCTGGCTCGCTCCTGTCTTTTCCCCCCAATATAATCTCTTGGGCTACCTCCCTACACCCAAGGAACATCTTGATGCTTCGGTTTACACCGGTAACCTAATGTTCGTTTCTTCTCCCCCCTCTGCTCGTTTTCCGAATAAAAATTGTTGGTCTTTCCTAGGGCCCCAAGAAGAGTATCTCCTATCTCCCTGAGACTGCCATTCTTCTCCCCTTCGCTCGCTCAGTTCCACTTATCCTTTTCCCGTACTTATTCAGAATTATAGAATACTTCAGTCTTTATTTGACTTCCCTGAGGTTGAGGTCCCTTGTTGGGTCTCTCTTTTTTTTTTACCTCTCCTCCGTGGTGTTGTTTCCTTTTTTCTATCTCACCCATCACTTAACGTTTTTTCCCCCCTCCTTCTTTTTGGTGTAAAGTAGGATATTTCTCGAGTGGAATCTGCGGTCACCCTACTGTCACGTGCTTTCATTTTTACTTGATCTTCCGTCCCTTTCTTTTTATCTACCTCCTTTCTATTTCCCCCCCCTCTATCATTCTTTTCCGAGCTGTGCTTCCCTTATGCTTTAAACAGTCACCACTTTCCCCGTACCCCCCTCTCCCAGAGGGTTAGACTAACCCCCGACTTCCCACTTCCTCCATTTTTTTTTCCATGCCTCCTCCTTTTTTTTAGGTTTTATTTTGCTTTCTAAACACTCGTTCTCTTGTTATGCCTAAGCGGTTCCTACATTATTTGCTCTTCCTTTGGATTCTTTTTTTTTTTCCAAAGTATCCATTCTTCTTTCCCGTTGGATTTGGATTTTTTCGTCTCCCAATTTGGGACTAACCTCACAGCCATTTTCCTCTACTTAAAATTGGTGCCTACGTTATAATTCTTTAGTCTGTCTCCCTTGATCGCATCCACTCCCTTTTTGTGTAGATATACTCCCCCCCCTTTAACTTGATTAAAGGTGGGTGTTTTGTCCTGGTGGTTCACTCATTGTTCTTTTCCCTCACCACTTCGTCAGTTTCAGGGCTCCTGGAAATTGCTTTTGGGGTAGGAAACTCTTTTTTTTTTTGCCAGACAAACTCCTACGAACCCAATCAACTTGGTCACCCAGGCCTTTTTCCTTTGCTTTTTTCGCTTCGATTTTCAGTTTTTTGGTTATCAATTTCCCTTACAACTTGGGCTTCGACGTGGCACACACTCTCGCCCCTTATAACCGCAAACCTTTCCTCTCCTTGAAGACCTTTTGATACCGATTATTCCGCCGTGGTTCTCCGGGAAAACTTTTTTTTTTTTTTGGCCTGGGCCCCCCCCTTTTGGAAGTCCAAATTGGCCCACCATGTCTTTCCGATTCCTGGACCCCTTCTTTTTTTTATAAGGGTGGATGCGGGCCCCCTTCTGTTGACCCCTCATCTTATCTTCTACCATTTTCGGGGTGGTGAACAGACCCCCCCCTCCCTCTTCCGTGTCAATCCATTTTCCCGATATGATTGAAAATGATTCTCTGAGTGGTTGTCCTCCTCTTTTTTTGTCACGCTACTTTCCCCTAGTGAAGACTTTCTCCCACCCCTTCACGTATCTTGAGCCGGAATTTTTTCACTCGCTATGGTTCGTCTGCCCTTCTCCTTGTGGTCTTTTCCATTCCACTGTGTATTGATAAGTTTATACCCCTTCCCTTTTGTCGAACGGACGGTTGACGGTGAATGATTAAGCCTTGGTTGCCGTTCTTCTCCGTTTACTATATCAGATGCCCCCCCCTCTATGTGCATAAAGAAAGCGACCTCATGTGACACCAGCTCATGTTTGAAGGGTTTTCATTTTTAGGGTTTTTCCTTACACCCCGCCTGCTGGTTCCGTCTTCCCCTATACCTGCCCCTTTTCCTCCTCCCCTTACAGAGCCTAAGATACTCTGACCCTCACCGAGCGGTCCGCCGGCTTCTTCGGCGTTTCCTTTCTTTTTCCCTTTATTCTCTTCAAAATCCCCTCCCCTCTAGGCAATTAGTACTTCGGATTTCCTTTCCAAACCGGGATTCTAGCTTGTCTCTATTCCCCTTTGGTATTTCTTCCCCCCCGAGAGATAAAGATCTGTTCTTTTTTTACCTTCCCCTCCCATTTTCTTACGTCCTTACCTTTATCATTCTCGTCTCGTCCATTCACCTCCCTATTTCATTAATGGCATTCGCTAACTTTTTGGTTCCGATGGTCTTTAGGCGTCTTACCATTTTTGGAACCCATAATAATTCATTCTTATGACGTGAGTACCAGTCTCTCTTCTCAACTCCATTCTTTTAAAAATGACCAAGTCTTTCCCACTTCCAAACCTTGTCCTTTTTAGCGTATACCCCTTTTTGGCTTATGCGTTTATACTGACAAATTCTTCTTTCTCCTTTACGTATCCTACTTTTTTTTTCGCTCCCCTCTCTCTTTCAAGCAGGGGTCGTGAACGCCCGCCACCGCGCCTGTCCCCGGTAGAGGGACCGCCTGTTTATTCTGGCTTCTTTTTAAAGTTCTTTCCTTCCCTGATTTCGCCTTGAAGTCTGTCTCCTATTCGCATAAGGGGTCTCGTTGAGGAATTCCTTTTTTGCCAATGAGTCCAGAAGATAATGACGTTTTTGAGTTACTTTCCGTCTATGAATTAACTTTCATATTGACCAACCTACTTAAGCCATATTCCAAAGTTATCAAGTTACCCTCCTTCTTAGGTACCAATTTGTACAACCCTTTCCTTTTTTTTTTTCCCGACGTATTGACTTTTCAGTCTAACCTTAATATTTTTTTTACCTATGTTTTTTGTCGGTAACACTTCTCCCACCCTTCCGCCGAATCCCTTCCTTTTTTTTTGCTATAATTTGTTTTTATAGAACACCCTTGTGACCTCCTCGTTTTCCTGGACCCGCCATTATGCTTTTCCCCCCTCCCGAGGGAGACCCATCTTGACACCTTTCCTCCCTTGATTTAGGTTGTGAAAGCCTCTTCT
>Ga0179593_1781894_pt1 | contig 13571 bp, 18 predicted proteins | sample CZODoug2_1_08_16_FD_185931 | JGI IMG/M metagenome (GOLD analysis project Ga0179593, IMG submission 185931) | Vadose zone soil fungal communities from Angelo Coast Range Reserve, California, USA - CZODoug2_1_08_16fungal (PacBio error correction) | ecosystem: Environmental > Terrestrial > Soil >... | reverse complement strand
GAAAAGAGCTGTTTTTTGTTCTGGAATTTTCGTCTGACTGTCTAACACGGAAGCTTCGGGCGGTCCTCCCCCCCCCCCCTTTTTTTAATCCGGAAAGAAGTCGTGCTTTTTTCCTCATGGAAGGAAACAGGTAGGGTCCCTTTTTTTTCTTTGGATGCGACGCCCGGTATGGAAACGGGGGGCGTGTGTGCCCCCCCCCTCACCTGGGAGTCCTGGTTCCTTTCCCCTGGAAGAGTAGCCAGCCCGTTTCTCCCTCGTGCCCTTCCGCAGAACACCAACCCCCCCCCAACACAAACTTTTTTTCCATGTGAGCGTCCGGCTTTTTCTCTCCCTCTCTCTTTCAGGTTACCCTTTTGTGCTCCGGCGTACAACGATTATTGCCCCCCTTTCCTCGGCCTGGGCCGCGCATACTTTTCTTTTACCTGGCACAATTCAGCGGCCCCTTCCTTTTGCCAACAGGTTGGGCGTGGCATTTTTCCCGGCCCCCCCCCCTCTCTCCGGGAAGGGAAGTGGATTTTTTCTTTCCCGGCGGGCACCGGGACGGTTCCCTTTTGAAACTTGAAGTGGCCACCCTCCGGGATCCGCGGCCCCCCCTTTTTCCTCCTTTCCCCGGGCGAATCGACCTGGCTTTTTTTTCCAGGGTCAGCCGTCCGCCCCGTGTTTTTCTTCCCTTGCACGTCGCCGTTTCCTGTGCGGCAAGCAAGCCGCCGTCCCTTTTTCACTGCAAAAGAACTTTCCCCCAAGTAATAAACCCTTTTCCCCTTTTTTTTTTTGATTTGGACCGATCTTCCCCGGGGAAGGAGATGACTTCCAGGGTTCGTCCTTCTTTTTCCTCCTGCTGTGACGATGCCCCCAGGTGGGTCTTTTTTTCGGCGCATGCAGAGGCCCCTTTCCTGCCCCCCCCCCCTTGGCCTAACCTTGTGGCCCGACGCCCTCGGCCGGTTTTTTTCCTCGGCCCGCCTGTTACGGGGGACACCCTTTTTTTCGCCAGTTCGCCTCCTCCCCTTTTTTCTGCTTTTCTTCCCCCCCTGAGTCGTTTCTTTTTTTTTTCTTCCTCCCCCCACCGTAGATGGAGAACTTTTTGGGGATGGAACATTTTTTTCCATCCCCGCTCGTTCCTTTCTTGGGATTGCCGGTCGTTTTTCCCCTCTTTTTCTTCTGCAAAAACGAGCACGTTTCACTCAAAGATGCCACCCCGTCCCCTTCTTTTTTTTTTCCCCCCCGGCCTTTTCTTCCTTGTGTTCCGGGGCAGGCGCCTCGGACTTCTTTTTTCCTTTCCCCCTTCATTCGGTCACGGGCACTATTTTTTTTTTGGGTTAAAGTAACAGGGCTTTTTGTTTTTTTTTTTACACTCTTGCCGAAGACCGCACCTCTGTCCACCTATTCCCAATCGGGATAACCCTTTCTGAGAGATTGCATCACTTGTTCGTTCCTTCTCCATGTCCACCTCGGTTTTGATTGCGAACAGCGGCTCAGCGCTCTCCTTTTCCCCCCTTTTTTCCCCCCCGGGCCAAACGGCTTCCTCATTTTTGTTGATGAATGTCCCGCCCACGGGCTCCCTCCTCCTTGTGTCAGCGTGCCTCGGAAGCCGGGGGCGCCTTCCCCCTTTCTATCGGTAGCACATCACGGTTCCGGAGGATTGGGCCGGGCTTTTTCTGAACCTCTTCCTCTTTTATACCTCCTGCGTTTTTGTTTTTTCCCCCCCCTTCACGCCCACCTGTTAAGACGGAAATCTCGGTTTCCGCTTTTTCCCGATCGGAGTCCCATTTTTCTTTCGTTTTCCTTTTTCCCCTCTCTTTCCACCGCACGATGCTCCCTGGCGCCAAGTGGACTTTTCAGGGTCCCTCGGTTTGACCTTCCCTTTCCTTTCCGGCCATGAACTGTGCGTTCTCTTCCGTTGTCGACAGTGAACCTTTTGCTTTTTTCCCTCGTTTTCGGGCCTCGTTCTTGGGCTTTGATGCGAGGAGATCAGTTGTTCCTCCCAGGGAGCATTCTTTTCATAATGGTTTTTTCCCCGTTTCTTCCCTATCTCCTCTTGTTGTTCGCGGTCCCTGAAGTGGAGCTAAACCTTTTTTTTCCAGCTTGGTACGTACACACCGCTGTTTCTTTGTACCGGATGCATTGGGAACACACCGGCCGTCGATCTTTTTGCCCAGTCCCCTTTTTTGCGGCCCCGTCGCCCCCCCCCCCCCCCTCGGTTAGGGGTTTTGGACATCGTGTGAGTTGTTTGTTGACGCGGAACCCCCCCCCCCCCCCCGGGAGCTAGTTTTTTTTTTTTTCCCTCAAAAGGAAGGGGCCTTCCCTTCCCTTTTAAAGGTGCTGTCGGCAACTGGATACGGATCTTCCCCTCTTTGCCTTGTAAAGGGGGAAGACTTTGCCTGTTTAAAATTATTACCTTTCTTTTCGCTTCCTCCGAAAAGAATTAGGGCCACCCTCCCTCTTTTTTTTCAGTAAGGCTCGAGGAAGGGAGGACCTACCCCTTTTTAGGAAGTATTTTCCCCCAAATTTTTCCATCGGAGACTTTCTTATTAGGTGACAAGGAGAGGCTTTTTTTCCCAAATAGGTATCTGTGTTCTAAGAGCCTCTTCATGGAGAAGGTCCCTCTCCCCCTGTCCCCTGGTCTACTTTTCCACCTGCTGACACTTTCCTGCAAGAAGGGAGCAAATGGAGTTTTCTTCCTTTTTTGAAGATTAGGTTATACCGTTTCTCTTCCGAAGACGGTTTGATGACAGGTGTTCATGAAAGCGTCCTTCCCCCGGTGGGAGTGATTTTTGTGGCCTTTCCGGAAAGGGAGTCTTTTCCTGGGTAGTCGGGCTCCCGGGTTCCTCGCCCGGGTTTTCTTGGTCCAGCAGATGCCGGGCCTTTTCCCTTTTTCCGATGTTGTCGTGCGGGGCCGCGTCCCTCCTTTTTTTTTTTCTTTCCCGGTGGCAAAAGGTTTCCTTTGAGGGAAATGTTTTCTCCGACTTGTTGACTTTTTCTTTCTTCTGGTTCAAGAAGGCCGGCTGCCCTCTTTTTTCCCCCTGGTGTGATTCCCCCACGGGTTGAGACGGCCCCCCCTCTATTTTCCCAGTTCGTATCCCGGACGCCTGCGCTTCGTTTTTTCCCCAGGCCGAGGACCTGTTCCCTTTCCCTAAATCGTTGTACCCCCCCCTTGTCCCCCCTTTTGGATTTCTCGTGAGCCTCCCTGGCCCCACAGTAGGGGGTGTGAGGAGACCAGGGTCCCCTTTCCCCGACGTTGGAAAACGTTTTCCCCTCGACGTTGAAGTAGATTCCCCCCCTTTCTGTTTTTTTTTTTTAACCCTAGTTTCCCTCCGTCCCTGTCATTAAAGGGGTTTATCTCCCAAGATGTTAAGCATTCCTCCGAAGATTTTTTTGTCCTCCGTAAGGTTCTGATGAATCTTGACCCCTTCCCCGCCCGTCCGGATTAACAGAAAGGTGCTTTTCCTGGACGAAAGCGGCCGTTCCTTTTCTTTTCTATGCAGCGGTCCACCTTGGATGCCGCAGGCTCGTTCCTCCCCCCCCTTTCCTCATAAGTTGTTGTTTGTTTTTCCCACAGAGCTGAGGGAATCATTTTTTCGTTTTTCCAAAAACACGTCCTCCCTGGCCGGGCGAAGTTTTTCTGTAATCCCTTTTGTCCGCGGATATCGGCAATAGCCCCATGGCCCCTTCCTCGGAGAAAACGACCCTTTTTCCTTTTCCCTGAGCCCCCCCCCCCCTCCCTTTCGTTGTGCCGGATTGAGTTCATTTCCCCTTTCCTTTTTTTTCCCCTTTCCCTACGGGGAAAAACGTAGATTTCAAAAGTAGGGGACGACCTCTTTTCCCTCGTGGAGTCTTCTTCCATCTGAGAAAGTCGTATTTTTCCCCGAGGTGATAGAGTAAAACTCCCCTTTGCCCAAGGTACATAGGGAATGTTTTTTTGCCTGGTAGTACGATTTCCCATCCAGCGGGCCCGCCTTTCCCCCCCAAAAAACAACGCAGGCCCACCTTCTTCCAGTGGAACCCAGGTCCCCTTTCCTTCCCCCAATTTTCACAGCCGGGGGCCGTTTCTCCCCCCTTTGCCCGCACAGTGCCTGGTCCTTCCTGATCCGAGGCCCCGTTTTTTCTCCACGGCCTCTCTGGACGGGTCAAGCCGGTCTCCCCGGTTTTTCCCTCCCCCCGCGCACGACAACCCGTCCCTCCGAGAGCAATTTTTTTTTTTTCCTTCCCTTGGTTTTCCCCTTTCCCTTTCAAAACGGTTCCCCCTGTGCACTGTTTTTTTTCCTCTTCACGAAGAAGGATTGACTCTTTTTATGTAGGCCCTTCTGTTTCCTGTGCCTATTGAAAAGGTGTTTTCCCCCTTCCCCGAAGAGGGGTCGTCTTTTTTCCTGGATACTTAGCCCCTTTCCCCTATTGTGGTGCAAAGAGGATCCCTCCTTTCCGATATGAAGTAGACGATGTTTCCCCCTGGAACGGCAGCAGTTAGGAATAAGTACGCTCTTTTTTTCCTGCAAGCTTGTCTTGTCGTGCTATCTCTGCACAAACGTAGAGTGTATCCCCCCTTCTGATGGACAGCGTCCCTTCCCCTTGAAGCGAGTTGGTACTTTTTTCCTTTTTCGGGCATTCTTTCCCACCGAGAATAGGTGGGTAGCGCTTTTTTTCCTCTTCCCTCTTCACCCCGGAACACTGTCTTTTTTTTAGAAAAGGAATTGATCGACTTTCCTTTTCCACCTGGGTTCCCCCCTTGTCATCGGTCACCCTTACTTTTCCCCTCCTGGTGGGTAAGGTCCCCTTTCGTTGGATGGTGGAGCTTCCCTTTTTTTTGACCACCCCCCTCGAACACCCCGATGACCACTCTTTTTTAAAGGAAACATTTGAGAGATGTCCCCCCCTTACGTTTTGACTTCCCCCCCCCTTTCATGAACACTCCGATTTCTCCTTCCTCCCTTCGGGACAAGGTAGGCGTCCCCCCTCTACGCAGTCAGGAGCCTTTTTGCCCCTGGACTCTCACACTTGCGCGAAGAGCGTATGGTCCTCTTTTCTCCCTTGCGAAAGACGAGCATTCCCCTCCCTCAAAGGATATGGTGCGATCTTTTTTTTTGTGGTCCCCACCAAGTGGAGGTTGAAATCCCCCTCCTTTGTTGTTGTTGAAGCCCCGGGGACGTGGTGTACCCTCCATTTTCCATTTCCGCTGGTCCGCTCCCCCATCCAAGGGCCGTTTTTGATTCTTTTTTCTTGTAGGTTCCTGTTTTCGGCCGATGTGGAGTATCCCGGATCGGCAGGCGCAAGTGGTCGTGACCCTCCCTCTTTTTTTTGGAGGAATGGAATTGCTTTTTTTTCCCCGGTTAGATACAGTGTTCTCATTTCCCAGTCGTTTTCTCCTTCGTGGTTGCGCATCGCGATGGGCTCAGTTCTTTTTCCTCCCTTTTCACGTTGTCTGCTGGTAAACGTTTTCCAATCATCGGAGAACAGTCTTTGTTTGTTATTTTTCCGATCTGGTCATTCTTTCTTTTAGCGGTGATGGTCTTTTCTTCTCTTACAAAAGAAAAAACCGTTTCTTTTCCGTTTATTTTTACTGCCCTTTCTTTCAGGTGACGATTCCTTTCCCTTTTTCACTGGAAAAAGGGGACCCCCTGGAAAGAAAGGAGATCCCCCTTGAAGACCCCCCCCCCCCCCAAAACGGGCTTAGGGTTACCTTACATTACGTCGAAGAGCTCACGAGTCTCTTTTTTCCCTTCCCTGTCGGGGCAGTGACGTGACTGTTCCCCCTTCAAAGGAGGGGCGGCCAACTGTTCTCTTCCCCCAGTTCCCCATGCTATCCCCGGGATGAAGTTCTCCTCTACTTTGGCCCTCTTTCCCCCCCCCCTCCTTCTTGGAACCAAAAGACGAGTCTCGATTCGCTTCTTTTTCCTTTTCCCTTTCTTTTTTGGGAGTTTTTTTTCCTTTTTCCTGAACTGAATATACCCCCCCCGGGCGTAGCCCCTTATCAGTTTTTCCGTCTCGCCGCGCTTTTTCGGTTTTCCTATCGAGAAGAGGAGATCTCCCCCACCCTCTTTTTTTCCTTCCCATTACTCCCCCCTTCCCGGGGAGCACCCTGATTTTTCCTTTTTTTTTTTCAGAGCAGGCTTTTCCCCGAGAAGGGATGAGAGTTCCCCCCTTTTCCCCCTGCTCATCTGATTGGTGTTTTCGTTGATGGAGGGTTCTTTTTCAAGGAAGAGTAATGGGTTTTTTTTTTCTTCGCGGGGGAGTATTTTTTTTCTCCCCCTGGTTAGGGACTTTTTGCAGGGGATGAAACCCTTGTATTGAATGGCGACACGTTATTCTTTTCCCTGTGATTGGGTATTTCTTCCAGGTTGGGTGGACGGGTGGCCACGGTTCCCCCCCTTTCCCCCATTGGTAGAACGCGTGTGCCCCTTTTAGTTCTTTTCCCCTCCTTCCTGCGAAAAGGCGCCTTTTTTTCCCCCTTTTTTTCAAGAGACCGTGCCACTTTGGTAAAGACCAACACTTTTTCAAGGTTTCTTTTTCCCTTCCCTCCCTCTTTCTGGGACGGGGGACGGACATGCCTAGGTAATGGTCCCTCCCCTCCTTTGTACCCCAGCACCCCCCCCTTCCAGAGCTTTGAGAACTGATCGAAGAAGGACTTTTGTTTTTTGACCTTCCCCGCGTCGTCTGACGTTTCCCATTCCCCCTTGGCTGGAGAAGCCGTAGAAGTTGGAAGTAGATCCCTCTGTTTGTTATTTTCAAATGCATTCTCCCCTGATTTTTTTTTTTTTCCTTTGCCCCAGGAGTAACGACGTTTTCCTTTTTTTGTTGCTTCCCCTTTTCGCTTTGCCGCCTACTCGTCCCCTTTTTTTTTCGTAACGGTCGGATACATACCCCCTCGGCCGTTTGATTTTTCCCGGTCTACCTTTCTTTTTCGCGGCGAGGCATCTTCCACCCTTTTTTTTTTTCCCCCCCTTTCAGCGAAATATCTCTTCTTTTTCGAGAGATGTAGGATGAACCCCTCGATTTACCCGTCTTTTCTCTTTCTCCAAAAGGGTCCTCTCGGTCTGCTCCTTTTTCTTCCCTCGCTGAAGAGGATATAGGGAATTCTTTTTTTCCCGGTTAGGCCTAAATCGGCGTACCCCTCTCCGCCCCTTAGGACCCCTTTTTTTTTCCGGGGACGATGCAGTCCTTTTTCCCCCTTTTCCTTTTGAAATCGAAGGGCAATTGGCCAGTTAAAAAAAATTTAACCCCGGACCCCCTCCTCCCTGTCACCCCTGTGGCGGCGTCCTTTCTTTCCCCTAATATGAGAAAGGCCCCGGTGATTCCCCTTCACCCCCTTGTACAAGGTTACTCTTTTTTTTTCCCCCCTAAGCGAAAGGGGAGTACTTCTCCTCGGGTTCATCCCCCCCCCTTTTGGGGATACGCAGGCCCCCCCCTCTTTTTTTCTTCCCGTGAAACACAGCCGTTCCCCCTTGCGTGACGGAGAAGCAGTCTCCCTTTCTGCTCCGGTGACCCGGCAACCTTTTCCCCCCCCCTTCTTAATAAAGAGGAAAAGCGCCCGGTAGCATTAGACAGGCATCCCGACCCCCTGGGGGTCTTCTTTTCCTAACAGACCTAAGGACACCTATTCTCCCCGGCAAGGCCCGCCGTCTTTTTTTCCTTTCCCCTTTTCCCCTCCAAAGGAACCTGCCTCAAAACGGCGTTTCCTCCTCTTTTTCTGCCCCTGATCCCCTTCCCTCAGGGGCGCCCCCGTGGCTGGTCTTCTTCTTTGGAGCAAGTTCCCCGATGACCCCGGTGTACTTCGCCCTTTCCCCTTGCGAGCCTTCCCCTCGGCCAAAAGAGCAGATTCGATTCTTCCGAAGGCCTCGCCTTCTCCCTTTTTCCGATGTAAGGGGGACACCTTTTTTTCTTTCAGTAGGCTCCCCCCCCTTTTTCCCCTTCAGGACTTGTGGGGCCCTATTCGGTTTCAAGGCGAGATCTCCCCCCTTTCTCTCCCCTTTTTGCCCGGTCTCGAGGCTTGTCCTTTGGCAGATTAAGAGCCAGTTTCCCCCCCCCCTGACCCCGTAGCCCTCCCCCCCTTCGGGCGGGCGTTTCCGCCACCTTTTTTATTAGAGTAAACACCCCCCCCCCAGAACCGAGTTGGGTTTTCTCAGCCGGGCTTTTCCTCTCCTCGACGGGTCTTTTTTTTTTCCCCTGGGAAAGGAATCGTCTTTTCAGTTAAAAGACCTTTACCGGGCTCCGGTTTTTTCTTTTGGAAGGGCTCACTCTTTCCTTTCTTCCCCCGACGACAAAACCAGCCCCCTGCAAAAAACCTTCTTCACTTTTTCGTATTCCTGCGCAAAAACGTGATCTTCCCCCTTTCCTATGAGAACAGGAGGATCCCTTTTTTCAAGTAGAAAAAAAGGGTAATCCCCCCCCCCAGTCCCTTAGTACCCCTCCTTTGTCTTCCTGTCCAGAACAAGGCTCCGTCCTTTTCTTTTTTCTCTCGAGATTTTTCCCTAGTGGAAATAGGCCGCCTTTTCCGTTGTCCCCCCTTTCTCCCCCCCTCACTTGGCTTCTGGGGTTTTCTTTTTTTTTGGATGGACCGGATGTCCCCTTTCCCCCCCCCACGGCGGTGAACACCCTGTTGAAGAGAGGATTGTTTTCCCCTTTTTGGTGAAACGCCACTCTTTGCCGATACAAAAGAGCCGTTCTTTATTTTCCTTGATAGTAGGGCGCCCTGCTGCTTTCTTTTTTTTTCTCACGATAAGGAAGCCGTTCTTTTCGGGAAAAAAGGAATACCGCCCCCTTCTTTTTTGGTAGGTTGCTTTCTCTCCTTCTTTTTCGAAAGGGTTCTTTTTTTAATGACAGGTGAGTTCTTTCCCACCCCCCCCTCCTCCGCCTCTCCCTGCAATGAGGAGAGGAGGGATTAAAAGTTTTACAAGTTCCACTGACCATGCCCTTTTTCCTTAAAGACGTCCCCTTTTAAGAAAGATCTTGTCACTTTTCTTTTTCCCCCCGCGGGTTTTCTTCAAGCGGTGAGGTCTTCCCCCCCCCCCCCGAGTTAATACGGTTTCCTTCCTTGGGGACGTACCACAAACCCGTCCTGTCCCTTGTTGACCCTTCTTTCCCTGGGTCGGCCACTTTTCCCCCTTTTCTTCGCCGGCCCGCCGTGCCTTTTGCGGGGCCCACGCCCTTGGGTTGGTGGCCAGCGTTTTTTGTTCCTTTCACGCGAACCCCCCAGAGATAGTTTTCCCCGGTACTTCCGACGGCAAGACAGCCCCTTTCTTTTTTCCAAATGGATAAGGGATTAGACGATTTTTTTGAACCTTTGATTCCAGGCCGCGTATCTTCCCCCTTTTTATTCCATATTAAGTGGTCCCTCCGAAAAGAATAGGGCAACCCCCCTTTTCTCTCTGTAGACGGAGGAAGAATTCTTGTGGTGGAGGGTTTTTTGCAATCAGTTACCCTTCTATTCTTAGGATACCTTCGTTTTTTGACCTTTAATCTCTGTTCTATTTTTCTTTTCCGGCAGCAGAACATTATCTATTTTTTCCCTTTTTTTTCACAAGGGGGAATAGGTTCCTTGAGAACCTGTGAGCCCAATCTTTCCCTCCTTTTTCGGGAAGATTAGGTTTTCCTTTTTGAGAGTGAAAAGGGACTTTTTTAGATGACGGCTCCCTTTCTTTTTCCTTGATGGGGAGACCCTTGTCAGGATTGCTTTCCCCTGGAGTCTTCCGGTCTTTTTCTTTTTCTTTCCGTGGGCTGTGTTTTTTTTTTTTTTTGAAGATTTTGGGCGGAAGGATGTCTGTTTGGACGACATCCCTTTATTTTAGGATGTAGGAAGTTTTGGGCCCCTCTCCTGTGCCTTGGCCCCCCCCCCCTGAGGACAGTTCTCTTTTTTTTGAAAGCGTTTCTTCTCACGAAGGAAGGAGGACCCCCTTTTTCAAGTGTTTGCCTCCCATTTTTCTTTTTTGTGGCCCGGGCTTTAAGAAAAAAAAGTTGGTTCTTTCTTAGTTCCCCTTTGAAGACTGAGATAGTTTCTCATTCAAATGGGGAAAGGTTCTCTCTTCCTTCGGAGAACCGTCGGGTGGACCTTTTGAGAAGATCGCAAGCCTTCCATCTGGCTTCTTTTCCCAGGGGGCCGCGTCGTTTTCCTTGATGCTTAAGTGCCTTTTCTCCTTTCCCCAGGGTTAACCGGCCCACTTTTTTTTTTCTCCCTATTAGGAAAGAAGGACCGGTTCCGTAAAAGGAATTTTCGGTCGGTTCTCCTCTTGAGGAAGACAGCCCTTTTTCTTTCGATGACGATTGCCCCTTATCCAAAACCCTTCGCAGCCTCCTTTTTTTTCCACTTCGGGGACGAGTCTTCCGAGGAAGAGGCCACTTCCCCCCGCCTCATCACCGGTTTTTTTTTTTCTTGCTCTATGTCGGGCTGAACCGAGTGTTTTTCCTCCTCCAGACCGGATAGAAGGAGTCGTTCCCTTCGGCGCCGTTCTATTCAGGCGTTTCCCGGCCAGTTTTTCTTCCCCTTTTTCCCTCGGAAGACACCGAGTCCCTTCTTTCTTTCCGAACGCACAGGTCTTTTTTTTCTATGAAGTTCATTCCCCAGCACCTTACCGTTGCCCCCCTCCCCTTTTTTCAAACGGTCCGACGACGTTTTCCCTTTTTTTTTCCTCTGCCCCGCTAATGGGCGCTTTTTCACGCGAATTCCGGGGAAGGGTCCCTCCTTCCAAAACTGGTCCTTTTCTTCTTGGGAATGGGCCGCCGGTCCTATTTTCTTTTTCCGAAGACAATGCACATTAAGCTTTTTTGATAAACGGGGACGGTCCCTTCCACCCGGTTCTTTCTTCCTTCCTGGGGCGTGACGCGACGCCCGTCTTCCTTTTCCCCCTGCAGGGGGGGAAGGTAGACCCTGGTGCCAGGCACCTTTTTTACCTCGGGCAAAGTCCCCCCTCCTCGACTTCCGGTCGGTCATTTCTCCCTTTTTTGGACAGGGTCAGCGTTCCCCCCCCTACGGACAGAGCACTTTTTGTTTTTGACCCCTTCTCCCGACAGCCTTTTCTTTTCCTTTCCTTCTGCCAAGCACGCCACCTACTTCCTTCCCCTTCTTTTTTTCATGTGAAAGATAAGACCTGCTTCTTTCTTAGGGCTGACTCAGGCGCCCTTCCTCTTTTCTTCCTTTCCATCCGGTGGACGATTCCCCCTGCAGCTAGAGAAGTCCCCTTTAGCGGAGGGGCGTCCCCCTCGTTTTTTCCTCTTCTCCCCGCAGGAATCGGCCGTTTTTTCCTTTTCCTGGGGGGACACAGACCACCATTTTTTTTTCACTCAGGTCAGAGAGCTCTCTCACTTTTTCCGGTTTGGGCCTCTTTTCTCTGCCACGTAGAAGGAGAACGTTCATTTCTTTTTTCCAGCGTCAAAGAATAGTTTTTCCTCGTGAGGGGGCTGCTTTTCCCCCCCCGTTTCCTTTTCACCCCCCTCCTGTGGATTTCCCCCCCCCCAGATGGAAAAACTGGACGCTTTTTTGGGCGCACCGGATTGATTCCTCCATCTTTTTTCCCTGTGGCCGGACCTTGCATTTTTTTCACGAGGGGACGTACACAGGGATTTTTCTTTCTTTAAGGGAAGGACCGTTCCATCTGTCCTTCCCCCCCATCCCAGCGAACAACCCCCTCTCTTAGGGATTACCCAAAAGTGGCCTTTCTCTCCTCAAGCGTGCAATTTTCTTATAATAGCTTTTTTGGCGCACCGAGCTCATCCCTTCTCTAAACTTTTTCCCTTTCCCCGCCAGTCAGGCGCCCCACCTCCGCGGCAGGCCGCTTCAAATTTTTTTTTTTAAGCAGGCGTGGCCTCTTTCCCCCCGAGCCTTTTTTGTTTTTTTCGACTCTCTTTAGCCCCTCCCTTTTCCCTGCTAGATGGAAGGATGACTTTTTTCTTTTTTTTTGAAAAATCTCCTTTTTCGTCGTCTTCCCACCCGCCGTTGCTTTTTCCCCCCCTGGTAAGAAGGAAATTATAGCTGCTTTTCTTGGATACCAGATTACGGAGTCGCCTTTTTCCCTCCTTTTTTTTTCTTTTCAAACGATTACGCTGCAAGTTTGAGGAGGACTTTTCAGGGAAGTTTCCTTCTCCCCTCCCTGATGTTGGGGCTTTCTTCATGAATGAAGGAGCGTTCTAAAGTTTTCTTCTCGCGCTGAGAAGAGTTCTTTTTTTTTTCTTGTTTTTTTCCCCGAGGATACTCTTGCTGCCCTTTTCTTTTTTTTTTCGCAACGTTTCTTTCCTTGAAATGGTGTTGACGGTTATACCGCCTTTTTAGTTATATCCTGCGGTGTCTGAAGAGTCCAAAAGGTAAATGTTGTTGCCTTTGACGTACCACCCGTCTGTAGGGTACTTTTGGGGGGGGGGGGAACTTTCCGGAAAACTTCGAGGCGCCGGCCAGAACGCCCCTTCTCTCGCGGGGCAAACACACAAAGTCTTTGGGTTGGAAAGTTCTTTCACTTGGTTCTCCTCCCCCTCTGCTAAGTTGGCATACGTGGCCCTCCCGTGGGAAGACGAAGAAACCCCCTTGCAACTCTATAGAAAGAGGCTTGGGTTTTTTTTTCCGCCCCTCCTTGGGATGACGTTCTCCCCCTTCCGAATCTCCTCCAGGTTCCCCACTTTCCTGGGCGATGTTTCTCACTCCTTTTCCCCCGGAGGGCAGACAGCGACTTTTTGTCAACAGGAAAGCGGGTCTACCTTTTTTTCCCTTCCGAGCGTAGATCCCTGTGCGCTCGAACGCGATCTTTCTTTTTTTTAGGCGGCTTCTTTTTTTTCTCTTCACGGGGGGCATTTTCCCCTTTCTTGAGTCCCCGACGCGCGGCCCTTTTAAGATCGTTTTTTTTCTATTTTTCTTTGGAGGGCGTGCACAGGGATATGGGGTCTGCCAGCGGATTGCAGTTCTTCTTTCCTCCGGGAGGGATTCTCCCCTGGAAAAGGAGTAAGGTCCTTTGGTTTCTGGGCGATTTTTTTTTCCCGGTTCCGGCCTTCCTTCCCCGGGTCAAGAGCTTTTCCTATGAGAATGTCTCCCCCGGGCGGGCTTTTCCCTTGGCCCCTCTTTTTTCTTGGTGGGCCTTTCCGCTCCCCACCGGGGCAATGAGCTACCCCCCCGGTTCTTTTCACTTTCGTTTTCTCCTTCAGGAGGCAAAGAGGGGCTTTTTTTTCTTCTCCACACGGGTTGGACTTTTCTTTTTACCCACCGTTAGGGGACGGGATTTTTCCCTTGGAAGAAATGAGCCTTGGGGAAAAGGAACGTTTTTTTTTTTCTTTTTTCATATGTTTTTTTTTTTCTCCCCTCAGTTCCCCCTGTCCAGTGAGAGCCCCAATGTGACGTTCTTTTTCCGCACCGGCTTTTCCCTTCGGCCAGCTTCGTTGTTGAAAAACGGATTTGCTTGCGTCCCTTTCTTCCTCCGTGTTGCCCCCTTGACGCAAGTGATGGGGATTCCCCCCCAGGAAGGCACGGTAATACAGGGCCTTCTTTTTTTTCGTTATTTTTTTTTTCCCGGTTTGGCAGTACACATTTTTTCTTGCACGTTTGGCAGCGAAGTCCCCTCCTTCAGAAGAAGAAGATTCCTTGACGCGTCCGATAGCCCGTCTCTCCT
>Ga0179593_1388876_pt1 | contig 13571 bp, 11 predicted proteins | sample CZODoug2_1_08_16_FD_185931 | JGI IMG/M metagenome (GOLD analysis project Ga0179593, IMG submission 185931) | Vadose zone soil fungal communities from Angelo Coast Range Reserve, California, USA - CZODoug2_1_08_16fungal (PacBio error correction) | ecosystem: Environmental > Terrestrial > Soil >... | reverse complement strand
CTTAATATGGTGAGTCTTCAAACAGGGAGCGCAACAACCTTTCCTACCTCTCCTGCGACTCTTCGGATATGGCGAAAGCTCTTTATAGAACTTTCATACGTGCTCTCCAGCCGGCGCGGATGTACTTCCTCGACCCTCCTGTGATTATCAGTAAGATTTAATTTTCGACTTTGTCTGGTGCGCGCAGCGATCAGCCCTTCCTCCTCATGACCCAATGCACCCACCTCAAGCTTCTGCTGATGTCGCCACCTTTCCAAGCCCTTCCCCTGATAATTACCTCTTCGCGGCTTGAAGGTCCTCGTTCCTTTCTTCTACACCCCCCTTCTAGGTAGAGGAGTTCTTCGGGCTCTTGATAGGCGACCAGCAATGTGCCTGAGCGGTCTCAGCACGGTCTTCTTTTCCTTCGTCTATTTATTGGTTTCCGCATGGATGGAACTCATATTCCTCTGGTGGTTTTCTTGAACCCATTCTTGCGCGACCTGTGTACTTTTCTATTCCCAATAAAGTTGTGCCTTGCTGTGCCCCCACAACGCCATCGTACGTCATGTCTTTTTCCCCATTGTTAAGCATCCTCCGCTTGACTTCGCGTTAATATTCCCACTTCCACTTCCGAATGGAGTGTTGTAGTTCTTTTGGGTAGGGGCAAAACCCCCCTTTTATAATCACCATGTCCTACTCCCTTTGGCGTCCCTCCGGCCTTACCGCAAGCCTTCTCCTGATTCTTCTTCCGAGGTGCTTCTTTAGCAACCCAAAATGGCCTCCTCTCATTTTTTTCTAATCTCATTTTTAACCCACCCACCAAACATACCTAGAGTTACTGGACTATACGCTTTTGACAGGGCGTCTGAGTCCCCTCCCCCTGTCAAAGAGCCTCACTGACCTGCTGATGCATTATCCATCTTGTTTCCCCCATGTAAAGTCACCCGCTCTACCTCCCGTAATCGGGCCCAACTTTCCCCCGTCCCTATTCCAACTCGAGCAGGTACAATGTTCCCTACAATCCGTTTTTTGACCCGTTGACCACCCCCCTTTCGATCCACCTAAGTACCCTGAACTACTCAAGGTTGCCCTTCGGATCCTTTTTCTTTGATTCCATTTAATGAGTGGAAAGTGACCCAAACTTTTTCCGGCCTTCCCCTCCCGACTACCCCCCCCCTCTGCGGTCTCTAACACCCCCTTGTCCCTTGACTTTCCAAATAGATGAACCTCCTTTATGGTCCTTTTCTTCTTTTAAAATACTCTGTTCGGTTCATTCGTGCACATGGAGTATTTCGGGGTCCTTCCTTTTGTCCAGGATTTGTTAATACTACCCCCGTGACATCGGGTATAGGGCTTGGAACCCTCGTCCTACACTCCCCTTTGTATTGCCCCATTCGTCTGCGCCGGTGGCGTTGACGAAGAATCTCTCTAACCCTTCTTTTCTTTATTTGTATCCTCCGTTTTCTCAAATTCATGACTGTCTCCACCCTTTTGACCTTTGCGAACTTTTGACCCACTTGCTCCCGGCTTGGCTTCTGAGTAGCCGTCTTCTTCGTGTTATGAACTGATTCATCCCTTGACGTTGATGCGTTAAATGTCTGACCCCCGTTTCTCGCTGCAAGTTATCCCTTGTGCTCCTCGGATCAGCTATAGTGTCCGATGTCTGCGATTTCATGTTTCCGTTCAAGCCGTGGATAGTAATGTTTGCTCCGCACCCCCATTTGGACATGCCACTGTTTTCTGGAAAGGACCCAGCCCCCCTCCGTTCAGACATGCCCTCATTCATTTTTCTTCCCCCCCTTTTGTTTTACGACGTTTCCTTCAACCACCCCTGCTGGTTGGGCTGCACTCTCCGTTAACACCTTCCCAGTTTTTTCTCCCCCGTCCATTCTTTCCGTCGTGACCCGGGGCCATTAATCGACCGTCTTTTCGCTTCCCGGTTGAGACCCTCCCACCGCATGATCAGATCAATAAGCTTTCTAATTGGCTTTAGCGCCACTGTTTTTCCTGAGGAGTTTCATTGCTGTAACCCTCATCGCCGCAGCCTACCAACCCTTTTCTCTCCGTGCATTTCCATCTATTCTAGTCGAGACCGCCCCCTCCCCCTCGCACCTCAGCCGATGACGGTGTTTTCCTCCTCTAAGCTTCAGTAGTTCATTTAATTAGCGTGTGCCGGTCCCTTGGGCCCGGTGCTGCAACGGACGGAGTTCTTTTTTTTTCGATGAAGTCCTCACTTGATAGGTATTGCCCCCTTTCCGACTTTGACACCAGTGCCGACTAATGTTTTTTTTTTGCCGATTCTTTTGAGTGACCTCCTCTATTATCGGGCGCCAACAGCCTCGATCCGTTGTCGTGCGCGAGGGGTCTCTTTTTCTCTTCCTCCTTGCCTCCCCTTTTCTCCTGTGGGGTTGTTCTTATTTCGCTAAGTTTTGTGCAAGAGTTAGTCAGATTTTTTTCTATGAGCGGTGTAGTGCTTCGACCCTGTTCCAGCTGGGCGCCGCCCTGTTACCGCCCACGATCGTTCTTTGGCCTGACCGTCCTTCCCCTTGACGGAATTCCCCTGCGTACAGCTCCCTCTCCGCTTGTGCCCAGAGTAATTGTCCGTTGATATTCCCGGTAACTATGCCTCTGGAGTCACAGTTTTCGCGGAAGACGCCCGCAGACCTCGGTCCTCAGCTTCGACCTTCTCGTCGTTCGCTCACGTCTTTTCCGTTGCTCTCTCTCCTTCTACACCAGGCGTTGCTTTGCTTTAGGATGCGTCCCCTGCTTGCCCAATGATGTTTCCTGCCGTCACTGATTTATTGTTCCATAGCTCACCGTGTTCCGTTTTCCCTTGATGTGTCTTCCCAGACTCTAGTCCGCGCACGTCATCTTTTGAGTGACCGACTGCCCTTTCAACGTATTCACAGGTTCCCTACTGGCACCCGGTTTTCCCCCCAGTCGTTCCCGCCCATCTAACGTTTCCTGTGTTGAGGTGTCCTTTGAGGCCATTCAGTAGCACGGGCTTAACTTTTTTTCGCTGTAGGAGGAGTACACCCCCATCGCCCGGCCGTCGGTCGCGGGTCTGTCGAATTTCGCACGCCTTATAGTATCACACGTTCGCGTCGCTACCGCCAACCTCCCTTGGGCTCCCCGCTCATCTTTTCCTTAGGCTCTCTACCGACGGTTCTTATGCTTAACTGGCCTCTCACTCCCTGTTCTTTGAGATTTTACCCGTGCTAACCTTTAGAGACCTTTTTCAGGAATGACCCTTGTAATTGGTTCCGACACCGCTTCTTCGCGGACAGAACTTTTAGTTTTCTCTTCCTCCTACCCCTGGTTTCTAGACCGGTGTTGGATCAAGGCCCTGCGTGGAAGCTTTCCAGTTCCCGTGCTTCGAGACCCCAGAGAGACCTCCCTGGAGAGGCGGCGCGACCTCCTGCCCCTCACGGTCAACCAGGCCCAGTTTTTTTTTTCTTTCCTCTGATATGCCCGCACGCGCTCAGACCCCCCTTAGTTCCGTCTTTTCTCCCCCCCTTGAGTCCTAATTTCTGTGAAAGAGTCAGAAGGCCATGGATTTTTTTCTGGGGTGGTGCGATATCGTTATTTGAAACCATTGTTGTTGTTATGATATATTCCCCCCCCTAACCCTGGTCTGGCTGCCTACCCCCTCTTTCCTTTCCCTTTCGGCAGTTTCTCTCCTAGGATGGGTAGTCTTTTCCCTTCCACTTATTGACAGCTCAGTCACTGCCGGTATGGGTACAAGCCCTTCCAGCCCTTTTTACCGGTTCGTTGCGACGCTGTTTCCTCACCCCTCTTTTCCCCTTCTTGTTTAGTTGCTTGCGCCGTTCCTCGTCCCGAACTTTCTCTCCTTGAGTCCCACGTTTCCCAGTGTCGTGAGATCGAACAAGAAGGCGCCTGCCCCGCAGCTCGTTTACTTGCCATTAGCACCCCCTGTTTGGTCTCCCAGAAGATCAAGGACAATAACTGAAGGTGAACAGTCACACCCCAGGCTACAGTCCCAAGTGCACCTCTATCTGTAGACCTTTTTTTCCGAGAGTAACTCCGCGGTCCTCCTTAGCAAACCCCGGTCGAGTCTCTTGGTTGACTCCTTCTCGCTTTACCCCCTAGGTCTTCCTTTTTCTGAGCCTTTCGAGGCTTAGACCACGAATGAGCTAACTCCCACTCCATTGACCCTGCCAAGGGATTTTTCTGCTGCTATCCGCATCCCTCCTGTTCTACCGTCCACCCACTATTTTTTTGCGAGTCACTTCTTTGGCATCCGTACCGGCACTTTGAAACTCTTCGCCCCACTCGACAGAAGAAGCTGGGTCCGTTTTTTCTCCCGGATCCGGTTCCGCTGACGATTCGTTCCGTTCCCTTTTCACCCCCTACCCTGTTTTCGCCCCACGGCTCCTTGGCCGACTTCACTCCTCTGACCTAAGTCTTTTGCCACTTGAAGGCATTTTGCAGTACTTTCCTCGAGCGCGTCGCCGTGTTGTTCTTTCACTTGCATCCGGGTGGCTGTTCTAGTTTTTCTGCGGTTGACTTTCGTTTCAGTCCGCCTGGTACTCCCGGGATTAGTTTCTATGTTTCTCAACCCGTGAGCCTGACGGAAAAGTCGCCCACTCGTCGTTAGTGCCCTCCTTTCCCTCTCCCTTCGTCTGTCTCCTCTCGTGGCGCCGGACAGCAGCATTTCTTCTCTCCCTCAGGCGACCTCCCTCCCCTATTCAAATCTCCTCCCCTGCCGCTATAGTCTCATTAGAGGCTGTGATTGCAGGCCACGCAGAGTGACACGGGCGCATCACCCCCCCGCTTCCCTCTCGCGGCACGATTGCTCTCCCCCGCGTTTTGCGACATCTTCGTCTCTTTCCGCCAAATTATCCTCCCCACGCTGCAAGCATACCATTTCCCTTGAATCGCCACGTTTTTCCGAGTTCGGACTGGTTGCCTGCCAGCGAGACAGCCCTTCGTTTTCATCGCGAAGACACCTCCTCTGCTTACACCTCTCCCTGAACCTCCTCAATCCCCCGAACGAATCCGTTCCCAGCAGCTTAACCACTAACCGGAGGGAGATTTCCTTTCTGCCGGCGCGATTTAATTGCGCTCCTCGATGTGTGGTCAGAGCGCGGCGATTTTCCTTGCCCCAGCCAACCATTAACATCTCTACCACTTGGTTCTTCTGGTTTATATCTGCACCGCCCTTTATACTCAGGAAGCCTCATGCTTCTTGATAAAGTTTACCTCTTTTTTCCAGTAGTCATTCCCTTGTCGACAGGGTCGCTTTAGTGGTTGAGCGCGTATTTTTGGCCCTCTTCCACACAATACGCCCTATTTTGTTTTTTGTGATTTGGTGTCTTGGGAGTTTACGTGGTTTGGATGGCGTCACCCCCACCTGGTTTCCCCTGTTGAGAAGACCCCCCGGATAGTGGATGTTCCTGCACCGAGACGGTTTCGTAGGTCACACGAGCATGCTTCTAAAAACCAAGAATTACGACTCTGCGTGACCGACACTTCTTTACCCAGATACTTTCCCACACCATCCTATAGCTTATTTTTATATCTGTGATGCCGTTGCTATTCTTGCCTAGCTGTAAGAGCTCCCATGACTCAGTGCATTTCCTTCGATTTTCTCCCGTGCCTGCCTTCATGATACACTAACGGCATGAAGAGGTACCATATCCGCGCAAAGCCCTTACGCCGTGGTTCGCCGACTTTCCCCTCCTCCGGTTCCCCGGTGACTTGTGCCGTGCCACCCCTACTGTATTTTGACACGCCGACAACATCCGGGCCTTCCTCAGCCTAAGTCATATTCACAGAAGACTGTAGATGTATTTCCCCCTAGTGCTGAAATTTTGGCTACCCAGGGCCGGTACATTGGAAGTTTAATATGTTAAGAAATGTATACACCCCTCTTTTCTTTTTGACCTTTTCCAGCCACCCAACGTCAAGATACCCCTAAGGGTCCTAGGGTTTGAGGCGTTTACTTAATACATGCCCTACCTCCTAGTTTTGTGTTTAGGAGATTTTAGTCTTCTCCCCCAAAAACGGAGTAGGGTAATACCTTTTAAAGGGTGTGTAGATCCACTTTAGGTGTGGTAGTCGGGCTGCGAGAACATTCGCCATTTCCCTCCTTTTTATTCCCCAGTCTTTCGATGCGACCCATCTTTTTCGATGACGCACTTTGGTCGAACCCTTTCTTCTGGTTCATGCCATGTCTCGTACGTTTTTGACTGGCAGCTCACTCGTATCCCCCCCCCCATTATTTGAACGTTTCCCAATGAACCCCCTTGGACAAGTGTTTCGCGGGCCCCCGCCTTCGCACCACGTCCTAGGCCGGCGTGTCATCGACCTTCATTTTGCTGTATTGGTTGAATCCTACTTCTGGACCTGGATGCAGTCATGTTGTCCTTTTTCCCTATTCCCCAGTATCACCTTCATTACTCCGATTTGAAACTGATTAATGCTCCTAAGTTCCCCCGCGATACCTTATTGGTTTTTAGTTGTTTTTATTCATTGGCCCTGGGCATACGCCTTAGACCCCCCACACTTCTTTTTCCCCGCTGCTACGGGAAACCCGTTTCAAGCATCGTTCGGCGGCTTACCTTCCCCTCCCCACGCATGTGTCCTCTTTTTCTTCCTTGGTTTCCCCCTGTTGTTTTTCCCTCCACCCCACTACTTTCTTTTTTCGAGCGTAGAAAGCTACAACCCAGATCCCGCTCCCCCTTTCTTCCGGTCCCTGTCTCCCCCAAGGCCGAATGATGCCTTACGGGCCCAGGTACTTGTTTCGGTACGAGTTTCCTTCAACGACGCTAGGGCTGCCCTGCGACCTAAAATAATAGTTAACACTGTTTCCGCTCCTAGAGATTTTTTCCCCGTTCCTCATCATTTGACGACTTTTTTTTTTGCACGTTGGCAAAATACCACCCCGCGCTCTTGCCACAACTCATTCGCGCGAGCTTTCCTTCTATTCCCTCTCGTCGTTCCGATACTCCTCTATCAGCCCTTGCATCTTTCCGAGTACCAATATGTCGTTTATGTTTAGATGTATTGCGGTATTTAGTTTAAAGAGAAGGATGTTTTCTTCCACCGGGTCTGATCGCCTCCTGATGCTCTCTGATCCCCTCTCCCCCCTACCACGGTCATCTTCAGGTGGCATTAGGGTTGACCTCTGTCCTCTTGTCTGAGGCTTCTCTCCCTTTTCGGACGGCTTTTCATCTCCGATTCTGTTCTCCGAAAACCCTGACTATTCCTAGGAGAGGTAAGGACTTTTTGACCTTCCTTTTTCGCCACGTTTTGATGATGAGTAGATGGACCTCGTCCCAAGTCAGCTTCTTCCTCTCCCTTGCGCTACCCCAGCCTTGATGAGTCTTTCCCCAGGTAGGTCGTTTTTTTAACTTGAGCCATCAGGTTCCCCACCCCCCATGGGGCCAAATCTTATTTAGGAAACTCCTCTAAGTGCTAGATCTGCCGTCACTTCCCTCTAAGTATTTCCGTCCTGGACGTTGTGTTTCGGGTACGTACTTCAGTTTCTTTTAGTTTCTTGAGGTCGCGTTTTTCTTCCCCTAGGTAGGCGCTACCACCTGGATGGCCTTAGCGCTTCTCACGTCTTACTCGACCCTCCAGACTGACCAGGCGTCCAACGGCGGGGCCTTTTCCCTGGATTGAAACCTCTCGTCTACCTTCCGTAGTGTCCAATACCTCGCGAAACCGTGCCTTTATGAGGTCTTCCCTACGTCCTCCGCCTCCCCCCCCGAATCCTTTGGAGCAAACTGGTCGCCGTGGCTTCCGAACTAAGGTCCTTGTCAGTGACCGTGGCACCAGCAGTCCGTCCTTTCTTTTCTTCTTCCCGTCTAATGTATGGTTTTTCTTATGAAGAGAGAATATTGATTGTGACGAGTAAGACGCCCGGCCGTTTTCGTCGTTCAAGCCCCTCCTAAGTGTCGGGGCGCGGCCACACTCGCCCTCCACGTGGGGTTGCTTTCTCCAGAGACAGACTTTTCCCACAGTCTAAAGAGGTCCACCTTTCCTCTGGCCCATGATTGAGGGCGTAGCTTCCTTCTGTGTGTTGAGGCTATGTACAGCGTACCTTCCCGTGTCTTTCCCGTCACCCACCCTGCCGAAGTTCCTCTCGTTTAGCGGATGGAAGTCCGCTTAGCGTCTCCGCAAGCACCCCCCCAGTGGTGACTCGACCCTGGTCTCCCCATTACAACCGGCGGCAGCCCCTTTTGAACACCTTCTTCTCCACCCCCTTTTCCCTTTACAATTTTGTAAATCCGGCTCGAATGCCCCGCCGGCCCACATGTAGTCCGCCGCTTTTCTTTTCATCGATCCTTTTCCCTCACTCCTGCTCCCGACCCATCAGCCTCCTTCGACGCCTTTTAATTCCCGCGAAAGCAAAGTCATGGCCTGGCCTCCACCTTTTGTTGACTCTTTTCTCCCTTCGCTCGTTGTTTGCAGATATCTTCAAACCAAACACCCGTCGGCTGACGTGTCCCCCTGTGATGCTTTCGCTGGGGGCTTTTTCGTGTTTGGAAATGTCTTTTCTGAAGAGCAGGCGCTGTTGTTTCCTTCGGAGTAGGCGCTGCCGAGGTGAACCGAAGGCTGGTCCATCGAGCCTGGTTTCGGTGTGATCTTTCGGATTCTTTCCTAGTTTTCTTTATGCTCGGATCCCCCCCCTGTTCTTCGGATGAGCTTACGAAGTACTCCGATCTCTTTTCGGTTAGTGAGTTTCTTACTGCGACCCAAGATCCGCGCACAGGACTCCCGGCCTCACCTTTCCCCAATGCCTTCATACTACCCGGTCCATCCATCATCTCCATTGAAGTTCTGGCTCCGCTCATTTCCTATTCCGACCTCCCCCGCTGGTATGGGATTGTAGCCGCGGCCGCCGCCGACGGGGACCTTTGCCTACGCCTTTTCCTCTCCGCTTTCGATCCATGATATGGAGCCCCCCTAACGTGGAAGCATGTCGATCTACACGTATCCAGTGTACCATTATTTCGGTGGCGAGAGAATTGCCCCCTGATAAGCGGGTGCCCTTTTGCTCGTCTAAAGGCGTGATCCAGACGCGAGCGTTCTGTGTGTCCGTGCCCGAGATCGGGTCCTTCGATTTTTCTGCCCCCCTACCCTGACAAAACGACCCTAGCCGTCGCTTTTTCTTCTTTGAGAGAATTTGGAAGAGTGTCATGTTTCCAAGCCCGAGCAGGCCCCGTGCGCCTTTTCCGGCGCGCGTCGACTGTGTTGGCTCGACGACGTCATGGTGTACGGACGCTTGTTTGCCGGACTGCTTACCGCGCTGTCATTGCCACCCGATTTGACCCCCCCTAGCATGTAGCCTCGATCACCCCCTTGGCCCAGTGACGAAACTCTTTTCCCTATGTCTTCCGTGACGATTTTTACTTAACCGCGCTTCGGGGCCGGTGATTCGATCGTTTTCAGCCCCCGGACTTGACATATGGCGCGATTATCGCCTCCCCGGCGTAAAATTGTCTCTGTAGAGCAGCCGCTCATTGGACGACGGCCCCATTAGGGGTATCACGATGATGGCGTCCCAGTCGCTCCTCACCCAGTACACCTCTAGAGAGCTCTGAGGGTCTCATGTTTCCCTTTTCGTCCTTCACAGTTGGGCTCAAGCGCGACGGCTACAGCTTGCCTTCCCCCTGAAGCGCGCACTTTCTTTCTATCGATTGTCTTACCTCAGCGAGCTTTTCGTTATCATCTCACTGCCACCTCTTATGCTGGCACATTTCCAGTCCCAGTCCCGACGCTGATTGAGGCTTACTAACCTTCGGTAGAGGGTGGATCGACAGGCCGAGTATCGATGAATGACGCTTTCTCCTGAGGTGTCCTTGCTCCCCTTCTCTTGGTTCTTTTTCAGCCATAACCCCTCCTTGCCACCCTTTTTGTGAGTGGTGCCTGAATCTGGACAGTTTCCCTTTATGTTTAGTTGCCCCCTTACGTCTGAGGATGGTGGTTTGGATCGGGTGTGGGGCGTCTTTTTTTTTTTCCCCCCCCTCCCATGCCCAAGTACGTCTGCCTTTGTCCGACCCCAGGTTTCCCCCCCGTCCCCCCCATATAGGGGAGCGACGTACGTTTTTCAGGTCATCACCTCAAAAAACAGTCTGAGGGTCTGTAAGTGTTGAGGCTGAACCACAAAACAGGGAGAACTCCCCTTCCCTCCTTTCCAACAGCCGCCCATTAGTGTTTGTTCCCCTTCCTCCCCCCTCCGCCCCCGGCTTTACTGTTTACCGACACTTTTATCTCACAACCGTACGATTATGTACCTGTGACAGACCAGGCTGCTACAAAGATCTTTTTCCACACCCCCTCCCCCCCCATCTCTGTGCTTGAGTCAGTTCAATTACCAGTTTCCTCATTCGAAAGCGGTTAGAATCCCTTAAGTGTATCCATTCTCCCCATTACCCTGCGTTCCCGGCTTCTAAACGGCCCGCATTCTTTCCAGTTCATCCCGCTTCCCGCACCAGGCTACGTGACCTCCCCCTGGACCGCAATCCCTTCAGCCAGAAAAATTGATCGACTTTACCAAGGTGGTGCCTTTTCACCCGTCCAATAAGTTTTTATCCGACCAACCCATCTATCCTTAACTATACCACCTCGAAGTTCTGCTATGTTCTGTCTCCAGCGGTGCCACTGGGGCGAATCACAGGAGTCACTGTTTGTGACTATGGGCTATCACCTTCCCGAACCCCCACACCGCTGCCACTCACCCTCCTAATCCCCTTTCACCTGTAGCAGACCCCCCCCTGTAGAGTTGAGAGTTACCCCGCCCGGAGTCTCTCTCTCTCCTTTACCAGGACCTAACTTTTTTTTTTCTTTGATATATTTCTCTCAACCACAAACGTGCCGACGATCTTTTTTTTAATGACCCTTCCCCGTATTAATTCCCGGTGTGGTAGTCGAGTGCAGCCATATGTCCAAGGAACTGGGATTTCCCCATTTCGCTTCCCGGACGGTTTTACTCCTTAGCTATAAGGTTTTTTTTCTTTTCCTATGGATCGGGTTGGGGAGCGACAAAACGTCCCCGAAGGTGTCACCAGCTAACCTCAGGATCGACAATTTTTGCGGACCACTTGACTTCTTGTCGGTGAGTAGGCCGCCCCTTCCTTTCTATGAATTGAAGTTTAGCCTTTTTATGACTAATTTCCATAGAATTCCTTGCCATCTTTTTTGATCCCGTATGAAGAAGAATGCCCTCTTCGGTCTTTGTTCCCGCTCCCTCGGTTTTCCCCTCATCTTCTTGGTCGCGACCTGTGCGAAATGAGTAGCTTATCTGGAGGAAGGCCTGCACCAACTGAAGTGAATGCCCTGTTTCGTTCCTTGCTTCTCCCCTTTTGGGCCTCCATCCACCCCACCCCTTTTTTTTTTAAGTTCCTGCCTAACCCCACAAGATTCCTTCCCCTGTTTCTTTTCCTAGTCCCCTGTGGCCGTGTAACGTTTGTCTCCCCCATTCCCTCCCCCCTTCTAGTTATATAACAATTAATCCTGTTCGGTCAACTGGTCTTTCACCAGCCCTCCCCTCACCCCGTTGTGACGCGGGATTCTTCTGACCGTATCCCTCCACTTCTGACCACACTCTCTTTCTGGCCACTCATTCTATTCCCCGCTCGCCCGTTTCTCATTTCTTCCACTCTTCTTATAGGATATCCCCTCTCGTGGCCGATTCATTTTATTCGATTATTTCGTATCCCAGGACGATGAGTGGATCTGCCTGCCTGGCCCGGCTGCGTCGCCTGCCTGCCCCCCTTAGTCGGCTTGTCACTGCACCTTCTCATTTTTTTCTACGGTCTTTTTTTCTTTCGTCTCGAGCCTTGTTTATTTTTGGCTCGACGATATTCGGGCGCCACCCTTTTGCCTGAATCGGAGAGTTAGGCCTTTTTGACTATTCTCCGACATCTTGAATGCTGCCCTTCTCCGTCCGTTCCCCACTTCTTATGCCCACTTCGATAGGCCGCGAGACAAGTAATTCCCGAAGGACGTCTCTTGGCGATCCGGCGCCTCTTTGATGGTAAGTATATGTCCGCCACGACTTCCCTTTACCTTCCCGCCCTAAGCTCCCTCTCGACTCTTCCGTACTTAATTTTTGGTCCCAGCCCCTTCGGTAGCATGTGGCGGGGTTTGGTGGGGGTAGGTACCCCCCCCCCCCCCCTTCCCTTTCCTGTGCGTCCATCATACGTTTGACTTGGTCTCGTCCGCCTTAGCAGTGGTATAGAACAGGATTTTTTCCGTTCCTTCTACTCAACTTTTTCTGCCGGCGCCTCACGAGAATTCGTCCCCCCCTTCTTTCCGGTTATCGGCGGTCCAATTACTTCCAAAAATGCTTCCGGCCCTTCAGGGCCTCGCGAACCGTGTCTATAAGGTACGCCGCCCCCAAGTTCCAATCCGGGCCGTATGCACCTTAATGAGTTATTGAATAGGAAGAATGATTGCCCCACTCGATCATGTCCTGGTTTTTTTCATTCCCTTTCCCTATTTGCACTGGATCTCCCCCCTCGTTTGCTCCCACGCCTACTTGTTGATGGTCCGACGTGAGAATGAGAGCCGTACTTGGGGCATTTGGCTGGGATGTGGTCCTCTTCCTGCGGGTTTCCTCCTGATACAGAAGGTTGTTTACCAGTTTTGTTTTACCCTTGCGAGCTTTTCTTTGGTGCCCAACCAGAGACCGTCCCGTTGGTGTGCCTTCTCTTAATATGGCCTTATCCTTCTCAGTAGGTTTTTCTGACGATGGGAATAATAGTATTGCACAGGTTTGTGGCTAGGGGTACTCCTCTTTTTGAAGGTTGGACTAGTAGGTCACCCCTTTCTAAGTCTCTTTTGTGTATTCCCACAGGGTGGTCGTCCTTTATCGTTTTCTCTTGGACTGAAAGAGAGCGTGTTTGCCCCCTCCCGCATAGCATTGGGATAGACCTGTTAGATACTAACCCGATTCCTCTCGCCTTGAAGCCCTCCCCACCGTTCATCCCCTAAAAGCCCCGCTTCACGTCTTTGCTCGCCCGTGCACCAACCCCCCGAAAAAAGGAAGCCAGACTCCCCGCTGGAGCCAGCGATATTGGCACCCCAACATTTGCCCTTCTACTGTCAGACTCCGACCTCTTCGAAATGGTTCTCCTTCCCCGAACTTCTTGTCAGCATCCTTTATTTTTTGGTTTTGTTTTTCCAAATTCTCTCTTTTCCTACCTTCAATTGATACATATTCCTAATACAGTTGTCCTTGACGCACAACATCCTGCGCGTCAAAGTTAGAGAGAGACTCAGTGTTCTTCTCTCTTGCCGTTGGGACAAGATCGCCTCCACCGGCTGCAATGTGGTAACGGCTTTTAGAAGCCGGGATCCTGGACTCTACGGGTCATCGAGCTGGCAGGGGTAGGGATTTCTCCTCCGGATGACTTTATTTTTATCCCCGGTTTTCGTCATAATGACGCTGAGGGTTTTTCAACACCCGTCTCATCCGCTCGGGGCGGTCCCGTTGCCACGTTTTCCCTCCACCAAGCTCCTTGCCCCCGAGACCCTACCATTTGCTCCGTACCGTCCAACGTAGCCGGCACAAGGTGAGGACAATCCTAAGACTTAACTCTGCCCTCGAGCTAAGGCCA
>Ga0179593_1495752_pt1 | contig 13572 bp, 18 predicted proteins | sample CZODoug2_1_08_16_FD_185931 | JGI IMG/M metagenome (GOLD analysis project Ga0179593, IMG submission 185931) | Vadose zone soil fungal communities from Angelo Coast Range Reserve, California, USA - CZODoug2_1_08_16fungal (PacBio error correction) | ecosystem: Environmental > Terrestrial > Soil >... | reverse complement strand
AACCTCAAAAGCGCCATTTTTTGTTTTTCCAGTGCTCAATTCAAACTTCACGCGCCTCTCCACGATTCTTTAGGTGTTACCCCCGGTTTTTACTTATGTGCCGTTAGCCCTGACAATTGCTCCCCCCTCGTTTTCACAGCGGCTACGTTCCAACTGTCCGTTCCTCCACTCCCTTTTTTTGCCTTGTGCGCAGCGTACCTCGCAAAAATTCCTCTCCCCTCCCGGCGTCTTACCAGCATTCCCTTCCCAGTTGTGCCCTGTTACTTGGCTTGTAATGGTTGTCCCCCATCGCTCGTTGTTTGACGACGAACTGATGATTTTTTTTCCCCTTCTTTTTTAAATGACAGCCTTGTGGCCCCGCTTCTAGTGAATGTGCTCCGTTGAACGAACTGTCCACTTTTTGCGGTCCCCCCCCCCCGGCCAACCAGTGTTTGTTACTGGTCTTTTGAATTTTTTTTCCCGTTTTGAGGGAGGTGTCGTTCTTTTTTGCATCGATCCAAGGCTTTCCGGCATTGCGACAAAGTGGCTGTCCCAATAGCCCCATTGGTTTTAGATGTTGTTTTTTTTTTGACTTTTTCATTCTTTTCTTCGGATAGTTTCTCTTACTTTCTCGGGTCCTTTACCTGCAGCACATTTCCCCCCCAAAAGTCGCGCATGGGGTAACTCGGGAATGAGTCATTAGATTTCTTACACAATGCCAACTTTTTGTCCTTTTTTTTTCCCTCAACACCCCTCTGTTCCAAATGTTTTTCTAGGGCCTCCCCCGTATCAGGCCGTGCGGTTGGTGTTGTTCCTCAATTTGAAGGTCACGGGCCTTTGCGGAAGTTTCATTGGACCTGCAGTTTTGCGTGTGCAGGTCCTTGTTGTATCCCTGGAAGCACCGCCTTTTAAATCCTGCCCGCCCGTTGGGTTTTGGCTATGGACACGTCCTTGTGGTTTTGCCCTTTTTTTTGACGCGGCCCATCCCATTTCCATTTTTCTTTGTTTTTTCGGACCACGACGAAATTGCGGTTTACCCTGGTTTTTGTGCCCCTCTATTTCCTACTCAAGAAGTCCCTTTGTTTACACTTTTAGGTTCAGTTTTCTTTCACGTCCGGTCCGGAGCCAACTCCGTGTCGTTTTTTTTTTTTTTGTCCTTTCGTGGCTTTTTCGCCCCCTTTCCTACTCCTTTTTTTTCTACCCCTTGTCTATGGCGCGCCCTGGCTGCCGTTTGCCCTATTTTTTGTTTCCTTTCCCCAGACCCAAGTTTTTAGAGAGTGTTTTTTCCCTGTCTTCCACCAATTTTTTCTTGTCCGTTGGAGACAACAATTTATTCTTGTCCGGCCAGTGTCTGGGATGTATTCCATCACTGCCTTTAGTAACCAGAGTCTTTGTCTTCTTTGCTCTTTGTCCCGGCCCTGACTTTCAAACTTTTTGGTTTGATGTTTTTCCCTATGTTCGGTCCCAGAGAAGGAATTGACCCCTCATTTTAAACATTAGTCCACCCCCGCTGTCCGTCCCTTGCTAGTGCACTACTGATTAATGGTCAATGTGACCTCCTTACAGGTCCTCCACCCTTAACCATTTTCTAACTTTTTTTCTTTTCCCCCCTTTGGTTCTGTTTTGTGCTTATTCGTCTCGGGTCGTAGGTTTTGGATTTCCTGTAGCCTTTTTTTTCAGTTAGGCGTGCCTATTTACACATAACCTTGGCCCCCTCCGTATTTTCTTTCCACACGGCAGAGTTCGTACCCCCCCTTAGTCCCCTGATGCGACAAGCTTCTATTATTGTTGTGCTATCTTACGTCTGTTTCCGAATCTAGCTACCCTTTCTAATTTATGCGTTCGGGTGTTGCACTGCTGAGATACCCCCACATCTCCATCTGTACCTAACTCTTTATGTTTGCTTGGCCCAACCCGCCTTGCTTCTCCTTTCCTCCCCCGTTCCACCTGTTTTCCCCACATGAAAACCTTGCTCCTTATTGTCTGTACAAAAACCCCCAAACTCTCGGGAATGCAAAGTAATCAACACGAGTCGCTGAACCCCTCCCTTTCCGGCTAACAAACGTTGATTTTTTTTTCCTTTTTTTCTTTTTTTTTTTTTCACCAAAATTGACCAAAACTAGCTCCAGTAATCCCGCACCTACCTCCGCCCCCCCCCTTGGGCGCGTTTCCCCCCTTACACCAAGTACAAGGTTACCAGTACAGAACAACCTTGACCTTTTTTTTTTTGTAGTGTTTTGTCTGCTTCCCCCCCGTGGGCTCTTGACCAAGGTCCCCCCTTGCCCCCACCATGTATTTTCCTGCTCTTTGGTCACCTCCGTGTCCCCGCTTACCTTTCCTGAATATTGACAAGGGACGGACTTTCAAGTCCCTCGACGAACCTGGTTCTTTCCCCCCTGTTTCCCTAGGCTCATGAGTATCCCCCTCCCAAAGCCAGAGGCTGGTTGAAAGACTCTGTTTTAAATGTGTTTGAAAAAGTTTCCCCCCCTAAACGACGGGATGTGGTGTGCACCGTGCTTGATTGTTCATCCCCGTGTTTCTTCACACTGGTACCTGGAGAAACTTCCCCTCAAGGCTCTCATTATGGCCCCTTTTGTCAATTCCTTCAGACTTTTATTTTTTCCTCGTACACTGAAGGTTCGCAATCCTTCTCCCCCCTCCGTTTGAGTTGTCTCTAGTTTAGTAATGCTCGCCCCCCTTTGTACCCCATCCCCCCTTTGTTGCCTTTCCTTGAACAACCTTAACAGGAATGAGAGCCTTGCTGCTGATGTCTCCCGGTAAGTGAGTTTTTGGGACCTTGTGCATTTTTTGTCTTCCACTAAGTCGAAAGATTTTTGCCCTTTTTATTTACATGTCTTTGTTAGTCAAGTGTTCCCCCTTTTCCATGAACTTCCCTCCTTCAAGTGTTCCTTGACCCCCCCAATTATCCTTTACCGTCTGCCAGGTTATTTTCCAGTGCCAATGTGTTTCATTTCCTTCGCATTTCCTCCTTTTTGCCTCTCATGTGAATTTTTTGTGTTCTTCTCTGGGTTCTTCTTGGCTTGAGTTGTTGCACCACAGTCTTTCCTTGCCGCAGGTGCTGCCTTCCCCTTCCTCTGTCATCACTCACCCCAGTGAGCCTTATCCTCTCACAGATTGCTTGGGGTTTGAACCCAAGTCTTCCTTTTCTCTTCCCCATTGCCTATCATCCTCCATTTCTTCCATTCCATTCCTTCCTTTTTGTTTTATAAGGCGGCGAGAGAGTTTGTCCCTGTTTTGACTCCTTTTTCCCTTTCCTCACCCCCCCTTTTTATTATGGTTGCACACACACCTAGTCCTAAGGGGGATTTTTCTCCCTCCCCTTATCTCGATCCCCCAGATTCTGTGGAAGAGTGGATCCCAGTCTCTAATACCGATACCATCTGCTTTCTGCCTCTCCTCCTGTTCACTGCGTCTCCCCCTGTACCCTTAATAAAGCACCCCAAGTGTATGTTGTCATTGCTTGCGCTTCCTTCCACCCTCTTCCTAGCGCACCTCAGCGGTTTATTGAGGGCAAGGTTTGCTGATATTTTATCCGAACTTTTAACTCTTCCCCCAAAGCAAAAACTGTACTGCCTAGTTATTCGTGCCTAGCTGTGGTGTCGCATTGCCGCAAGTGTGTCGCTCAGGTTTGGTAAGGGTAGACCGCCATATGGTGTGCCTCCCTTTGTCTTTTCACTCCTTTTCGCCCTTCCGTGATTGATTTCACAGTCACCATGCCTTTTTCATCTCCAGTGTCACCCCTTTTGAAAATTGCCAATTTGGGATGTGTGGCTTTTCCGTGTTTTGAATAACTCCATTCTCTATTCCTTAATTATTTACCCCCTTCCCCATCCCACTCACACACCACGCCCCCCCCCCCCACCCCCCCCCCCCCCCCCCCCCCCCCCCCCCCCCCCCCCCCCCCCCCCCCTCGCATTTTCTCTTAACTCCTTGTCCCCTTTGTTTGCACCCCTCCCTTGGCGCCCCCTTCTGCAGGATCCCCCATTGAGCCGTCGTTGGTTTTCCTGTCTTGGCTTTTTTCAGCCTTTATTTTTTTTGATTTCCCCCCCCTACCCGGTTGATGTCACCCCCCCATTACATGGTGTTTGCAGCCGGTGTCTCGTTTTCCAACTCATCTCTTTTCCTCCTTCACTTTTTAGCCATGGCCTTCTGAGACTGTTTCTGCATGTTGACTATCCTTTCCTGTTTTTTTCCTGTCCTTTTCAACTTTTTGTTCCCCCCCCCCCGCCAACTATGACGGCTGTCTGATATGCCACCCTTCCCGGTTGCCCTTGTTCATTATTGATCTTCTTTTTCCCAAAATGCAGCCATTCTCTCAGTGTCCTACTGTGCCCTTTTTTCCAGCCAGGTTCCCCCCTATCTTCCCGTTCGCCCCCTTACCGAACTTTCTTTACCTTCTAGAACCTCCTTTTTTTTTTTTCTCCGTCACTACCCCCCCATTCCTGCTGCCGAAGTTGATGAATTGATCGCCTTGCTTGTTTCCGTGACACCACTTTTTAATATTGCAGCGAAGTGTCCTTCCTGTTCATCTCCCAGCGACCACTTCCCTGGCAGAACACAAGAGATGGCCAATGGGAGATCTTATTGGGCCTTATTATCATTTCTACCATACCACACCCTTCGAGGCCTATAGCTCTGTGCGGCTGAATCATTTCTTTTTTCTCCTGCTCTTTCCCCTTCCCCCTCTTAGTGCATCCTGGGGATCTCCTCCTCTCCGGTTTTTTGTGTCTCGCAACCCCGTCCCTGTCCCGAGTTTTTTACTTGATCTTTCTTCCTTTTTGCTGAAGGACCCGCTTTCTCGGCCTCGAACAATCTTCCAGTCTCTTTTCCCCTTCTCAACTTGTTTTAGCCTTCCTGTACATGTGTACTCCAGGACCTCTTTTCACATGCTTCCCTTTGCTTTGTTCCATCCCCCACCCTTTCCCACCGCTCGTGGCATCTTCAACTCATAGGGGCCATGAGTTTTCAAACTTCTTCTTCTTCTTTATACCATTTTTGGTCACCCCACACAAATTTAGACTGGTCTGCCCCCTTCTTGCCGTTATTTGCCTAGTCTCCCTTTTCCTTTTCTACTGTTCGTCACTTCTTACATCTGTCGATTGGCCTTTCACGCCCTCCACTTTTTCCTAGACCTGCATCTTGAATTTTTTTTAGTCCCTTTGACTATTCTCAATAGAATTTCCCGTCCCTTTCCTTTACGCTTCTTCCTCTGCTTCTCCCTCGTTTCATGAGTTTTCGCTTCCCAAGCCTGTACATTCCCTTCCCCCCCGACCTTTCTCATCGCCCACCCCTGCATTTGAACATGTTATTCCGTGCCATGCCCCCTTTGGCACTCTCGTTTCACACTCCTCGGGTTATATATGCAATCTTCTTCAGTTGTTGGTGACTTGCACGTACGTCCGTACTCCCCCTTTGGTGTCCGTTCCCCCCACCCAGCTTGTTGGTTTTATCTTTCTCCATTCCCCTTGTAACTTGACTGCCCTCCTTTACCCTTGGTCCCGTATCCAATCCCACTTTTTTCCTGGCCCGTTTTTTTCGTAAACATTACCTCTCCCGAGTTTTTTTTATCAAATTTAGGTGCCCTGATTTGGCTTCCACCGCCACATCCTTGCCTTGTTTAATAGTTATTTCCCCCCCCCCTTGCCTCGGCCCCCTCCCCCCCCCTTTGGCATTTTGTTCCTGTTTCTGTGACCTTTTTTCTACCCTGCCGCGTCTTGAGCCAACCCATGATATCCCGCCCCACGTTGTCTCCCGTCCCTCTTCTTTCGATTCTTGCCTCTTTGCCATCGCAGTTGAATACCCCATCTTGTCTTTACCCTCCCACCTTACATCGCGTTTCTTTGACGCTCGCCATTCTCACACTGGTGTTTGTCCCTCTTCACCTGTCTAGGTAGTTCCCTTCCTGTTTTAGTTCGATTTTTCTCTTTGTCTTCATTGCCCTATCTTTGTGACCCCCCAAGATGATCCCCTTTCTTCTCTACCCGTTTGGCGACTAGCGTGTGTCATGAGCTGTGGGTTTTTGTGTTTCTTTTCCCTTACCCCGTCTGAACTTTCCCCATTCCTTGGTTGAACTTTGTGTGTGCCATCCCCCTCTCGGTTTTGGGTTTCTTCTTCCCCATGCCAACCAGTCTCCCCCACATTCAGCCCATGTGACTCTCCTCTCTTTATTACTTTCCTTTCGACCTGGGATTTCTTCTCCCTCCTTGCACTTTGCTTTCAAACCAACCTTTTTCTTATTTGTGCTCTTTTTTCCACCTTTTTTGGCCTGGAGTCGACCCCTCGTTCAGGGCACTGCTTTCCCCAATGTCTGTTGTTTCCCCACCCTCCCCTTGCTGTACTACCTCGTTCCCCCTCCCTTCTTTCCTTTTCCCTCAGATCGCCCAGTGCCAGCCTTTCTGCCCTTGTACTTCACCCCCCCTTGGTTGGCCCTCCCCCTTTTTTTTTGCGATTGATAAGCCCCTTTTTATTGTTTTTCTTTGTCGGTTCTTTCTGGGGTTTCCTCTCCCCATGTGCTTCACACGCACCCGTTCCCCCATTTTCCACCCTGTGTTGGCAGGACATTTTTTACATTTGTTATTTTCTCACCTCCGCACCAAGCCTTGCACATCCTTGGTCCCCCCCCCCCCTTCTCACACGACCTGGGAGACATATCCTTCCATTTTCCATTTGTTTTTTTCCGTCGAGTTTTCCCATGACCCTTTTTTTGTGGATTTTCCCCTCTCATTGAATTGGTTGTTATGTGCACGCCACTTCCTGTCCTCCTCTTCCCCATTTTCCGGTGTTTTGGTGTTGACGATACTCACTGCTTATGTTTCTTCCGCCATTTAATATTTGCCATGTGATAATTCCTGGCACCCTTTCTCAATTACCAGCCATCTGTCTCATAGTTCTTGATTTTCCTTTGTCTCTGTTCCATGGTTTTTTTTCTCTTTCCTCCTTGTATGAACTTCAATTTCTCATAGTTCCCCCCCTTTTGCCCAGGCTTTCCTTCCGTTTTTTTTTTCTTCCCTGTCCTTGGCCTGCCACAGACACCCCGCAACACTCAATTTTTTCCCCCCTCCCATACCCCCAAGCCCTTGACCCCCCTCCTCCTACTCCTTCTTCCCCCCCCAACCCTGGGTTGGAACTACCCCAATGCGTAACCTCGTCACTTCGCATGTAGCCCCTCATTTTCATGTTTGTTTTTTTTTTTTGTAATCACTAGCTTTCTTCTTTTTGCAGCACGACATTCAGCTATTTCACTTCTTCTTGAGGGGTCTTTTCCCCCCCCATTGGCACCTGGCCTTTTCCCGACTATTCTTCACCCTCCTACCACTCAATGTGTCCTTGCTCTCCACTCTTTGGCTGCTTTTTTTTTTCCCTCCACTTCCCATGCGGTAATTCTCTTCCCTAACACTTTTCACCACCCCTACCCTTTGTTCAGCTGCCGTGTCCTCGTTCCAGAGGCTCCTCTACTTCTGGTTGACCTTTTACGCGGTGGTTTAGCGTGTCCTTTTGATCATCAACACCAAACGGATCCCGCCCCCCACCCCCGGAACATCAGAAAACTCTGTGTCCTTCCCCGCCCTGTGTTCCCCCCTTTCCATTTCGGGGTTCCGAAGATTGTGTCTTACCCCCCCTTGACTTCGATCACCCCCGCCTCTCAGCTCTACCTAAGGGGATCCACATTTGGTTAGATAACACACACACACAACTTGCCGACGACTACTTGTCGCCACAACGTTTACCCCGTATTCCCCTTTCGACTCCCCCCCGTGAAGGGGATTCCTTACCATCGTTGGTTACTACCACAGCGTTCTCCAGCACGCTAGGCATTTGTTTTTTTTAATCGACGGCACCTGATATGGTTCGTGTCTACCCTCTTGGTGCCACCCGGGATGGAGCACGTGTCGTTCCTCTTACACATCAATAGACCTTTTCCCCCGCATCCTCTTCCCTTTTCCTAGCTATTCTCACACCTAGGTGTGGACCCTTTCCTGCCTTGTATGTATCCACTGTTTTTTTGTTTGCCACCTGGTTGTAGAGGTTTTTTTTTTTTTCCCACCGGTTTTTTTTCTCGCATAACATCGAACCATTTCCCCTGCGCCTCGTTATCACTTGGAATATTTGCCTTGTCTTTTCCCCCCCTTCCCTTGCCCACGCCCCCTTTGTCCTTAATCTTAATGCCCTCCCTATTCGTTCCCCCCGAAAGAGCTGTGATTGTGTGTTTCTGTTTACCATCTGTGTGCTCATGGGACCTATGTTCGCTTTTTCCGCCTTCGTCCTCCAGATTGTGCCTTCTTTTTTTTACCTAACCTTTCTGAAGTCCGTTTTTTTCTTTTTCTGGAGTTGTGAAGGAAAGTCTTCTAGCCATTTCGCTTTCCCAATGTTTCTTGATCCGAGGAGTTTTCCCCCATGTTCTCAGATTTCCAATCTTTATCGCCAACTTCCCCCTAGGCATGTTGCGATGTGCGATTCATGGTGCCCACTTTCTTTCGTCCATTGATTTTTCTTTTCCATGTGCCCAAATAGAACTCCCCTCGCCTATTTAAAGTTTTCCGTCTTTGGGGCGCGGTGCCATGGGACACTGCTTGCTCTTGATATTTCTTGTTCTGCCCCATCGATTTGTCCCTTTTCCCATCCATCGTAGCTTTTTTCTTCCCTCCCCCTTTTCCTCCCTTTCTCCCTCAGCTAGCCTTTTTCCTTTGAACCTCCGTGCCTGATTGTATGATCCTTCAGTTTTTACAGTAACCCGATTTTGTTCTCCTTTTGTCTGCGAGGGCCTTGCCCTCCCATTGGCATCCCTTTCTTGGTGTCTCCTGTCGTGTGTTTGGGGCAGTTCCCCTGTTCCCCTTTTCACTAACCTCCTAAGGCAACGCGCTCCAACCCACCGTTTTCTCCTTTTAATTTTTTTCCTATCTCTTTTCTCCGATCCCCATTTTTTCTCTTAAACCTCGTTGTCCTGCCTCCCCTTTTCGCGGCAAAGCCCCAATTTTTTAACACCCCCGGCCATTGCTACGTATCTGCAAGCGAGTTCGGTTTTGGGTCTTGTTACTTACAACGCTTTTTCTTCTTCCCTTCTTTGGTTTGTGGTTTGAGATCCCAGAGTATTCCTCACTCCTTACATAGGCAGATTCTTTTGTTAAGTTCAAAACATTCTTCTCTATCCTAACCTTCCTTTTCAAACTAATATTTCCCCCCTTGGTGGTCTCCCTAGCAAGTACCCTTCCTACCTTGTCCCCGTCGTCTATTAGTATTTGTGAAACTGTCTGCTACCTTTCCAAACCACTCATTAACCTTTCCCATTTTCACAAGCTCAGTATAGTGCGATCCTCTCAACAGTTTTATCAACTTTCTTCCCGTTCGTACACCAACCCTTTTTTCCCCTTTCTCACCTCAAAAACATTCACATTCATGTTGCTGTTCTCCCCTCCGAAACCTCCTTGCTTTGTGTACAGGTTGCTGCGCGAGATTGGCGGCTTTCCTCCCCGCCGAAAGACTGGTCTTTCAGAGTTACCCGAGTCTTTTTTTTTTTCCTGGTTCACTCTCGGCCTGTTTTGCTCATTCTTTTTAGTGCCTCTGTCTTTCCCCAGTATCTCCCTTTCCCTGTGTCCACAACTTCAATTTGTCATCCCTTTCGCTGCACCCAATGGCTTGTGTTTGCACCACATTTTGATAACTTCTGAGGCCTCCGAATATTGGCCCCCCCAGGCTCCTTCCTCCCACCCGCCCCTGAGATTACCCTCTTGCATTCACTCGTGCCGATCCCTCTCTGGAGTTATGACCACATCCAGGAATTTGATGAGTAGTCCTATCTTTACAACATGATCCTCGGCAAAATTCGTCTTTTTTATATATCTGTTTTCTGTACCTTTTTGTCCACTGGCGACCGCTTGTTCTGTGCCCTTCATAAGATACCGTCCCCTTTACCATTGTCTATCATCTTTGTTCTTTTCCCCCCCGTTGACTAACCCTCGCCCGAGAACACAGAAGGCCCTCACTTCCCGTTTTCTCCCCATGAACACCCCCCTTGGGGGTACAGACCCCTCACTGAGTTATTCACCGACCATTTTGGCACACAAAGGCTTGAAGGACTGTGCTGATCCCCTTTTGTCCCCCCAATCAATGACCGTTTTGAGCACTTTGGAAACCCAGGGTTTTTTTTTACGTTTCCTCACACGCAGTGTCCTTTTCAAAGACTAATACCTGCCCGGGTTTCCCCTTATGTTCGGTGTTTTGTTTTTTTGACCCCAAGCATGTAAGATATTTTGTCACCCCTTTCCTCGGCATGGCGCTCTTAGTTCATCTCTCTCTTTTCCCCTTCGACCTTCACAGCCCGCTGTTTTTATTGATGCTACCCCTTGATCTCCGACTCTTGCGCGGTCCCTGCTTCCCTTCACTTTTCAACACCCGGTCTCCCCGTGGTGCGCACGCCTACACTGGTGCCTCACTCTTTTGCGTACCACTTATGAGAATTACCTGGTTTATTTGTTAGTACATCTTCCCTCTTAAATTGTTCCCACAGCGGTCCCCTTGCTGCCCATCCCTTGGCTCGCCTGCTCCCAATTTGTCCTCTCCCCCCCTTTTCCCAAGACATTCCTGTACCATCGCCTACTCTCCTGTTGTTTGCGTTTTTTGTTGCGGTTCTTTATTGCAGTTACTCAAAACGTTGCACATCGTCAAGAAAGGGCTTGTTCTTTTGTCTGCACATGCTGTGCTTCTCTGCTTCCCTCCTCTCCACCCGGTGTGCTGACACGCTTTGTCTGATCTATCACCTATCCCCTATCTTTTTTTTTCGCGCTCACCCAGGCGCTACGTGTTTTCTGTGTGCCGCTGGTCAGGACGTGATCGCCTTTAGACAAACCACCTGCGTTTCTTATCTTTTTCCTTTCCCAATTTTGTCAAGTCATTCTGGACCTCGCTTGTAGCAGCTCATATTTTTTCTTTTATTTTGATTGGGTCTGTCTCCAGGTTTTACAAATCTGGCCACACACATTTGCACAGTGTCCTCCAAAGGTCCAGCCCCCAGCACCCCTTGTCCTCCCCTATGCTCATTTATTAATTCATGTCGTTACCACCTTGGCCTTGTTCCCCGGTAGGTATGATAGTGCGTCTTGAGTTCACCTTTTGTGCCCATGGTTGCCGGGATTAGCTGTTAAACACACAAGGCTATTTCCCTCACTGCTATATGTCGATTTTTGCGGTGTCATGAGGTTTCACCACGGTGTTTTAACTCACATGATTTTTCTTTTACCTCTTTGGGCTACCGTCCGCATGTGTTTTCCTTTGGTGTGTTGCGGGCCGATCAACTTTAGACTTTTCATAGTATCCGGATTACTTTCTCCTCATTTTCTGTCCCTGCGGGTCGCCCCCGCCCTGGACGGAGCGGCTTCATGTTGACGTTAAACCTGCATCGGTGGGAGTGTCACCCTCTTCTGCCCATAATCTCGCGTTCGTCGCGCGCGAGCTTAGTTGCGTCCTACCCGGTTATGGTGAAAGCGTGTGCCCGCATTTTCTGTTTGTATTCCCTTCTTGCCCTGTACTCCTCGCCACTTTCCCAACAACTCCTTGAATGTTCTGCATTCTCTTTTTTTTCTTTTTCATGTGCCGCCCCCCCTCAACTCGCATTATGTTCCATGGACCCTTTCTACGTGACTATGGCGACCCGTAAGCCCCCTTTCTCGTTTGTTCCTTGTTAGTTCCCCTCTTTTGTTGCGTCACAATTCTGCCTGTTTTCGTCCTATTCTTTTGGTCACGCCTGTACCGTTGTCAAGGGCCCGTGTGATCATGCATCCTCTTGTAGTCCACTCCTAGCTAGATTTGTTCCGCACAGTATACAATGACCCCTCCCTGCACAAGCCCCTGACTCACTGGAGGTTTTTTGCATGTTGATCATCCTTTTTTCCCAGGCGCTAACCTCTTTATCTCCGTTTGTCTCCTTGGTCCTACGCTCCCTTGCCCCGACAGTGTTCGGTAGTTCTGGGATTTTCATTTTAGGCGTGCGCGTTCGTCTGTGCTTCTACGAGTCCTTTTAAACGTATTATTAGTGTCCCCCCCCCTGTGGTTTATTCTGGATTTTTTTGTTAACACCGCTGTTCGCCCCCCCCTATTAATGTCCCGTTTCATACTGACCGCAAAGCGCCAGGCCATAGTTTGGAATGACTTTCCCTTTCTTTGAGTGAGACCGCATGTTGTCCCGCTGGTCATTACGTATCACAGACCCCCCATTGCCTAGCTTTTCCTTTTTGCAGAGAGCTGATTTGTTTGCCCTCTTTTGTTCGTTTTTGTCCTATCTCAAAGGGCCATTTTTCCCCTCCCCTTAAGCATTACGTCTTTTTATCCAACCTCTTTGTCATGTAATTTAGGTCCCGGCGTCACGCCTGCAAGGGGTATATTGTGGCTTTTGTCCGCCTGTAACCTTTGATTTTTTTAGGTGTTGTGTGACCTGTGAGTGACAGGTGATAACGTCATTTTTTCTGTGATTGTAGCCTTCTCTCCGCCTATTCCCTGTCTATGTCTCTTGTTTTCATGATTCCCCGTCCAACCTGTGTGTTTTTTTTTTGTTTGGTCCCGCGTTTTCGTGCTCGCAAAGTGAACTTTCCACTGCTGCCCTGCTGATTTCCGTCCTCTTTGTTGTTGCCTCTCCTCTGGGCCGTTGATTTGCAGGTGATGACCTTTCTGCTGGACATCTGTTTCCTTTATACTTTTACTCATCATTGTGATAAGAGTCAGTGTTGAGATCCCTTTCCTTTTGCTCCGGGCAGGGTGCCAGTGCTAGTTTTATTGCGCTGTAGCTGTCTTCCGCATTTACTGCCCTCGGAGATGTTTTTTTTTCTCGTGTCAACTAAAATTTTTTTATTTGCCTGCGGTCCTTGTCCTTGTATTGTCCGATTTGAGCTGGCCCGCGTTTCGCTACGGGTCATCCAAATTTATCTTCTTCCACTTTCTTTCCAGCTCTTTGGTGCAATCCTTCACCAACTTGCAGACCCCACCCGGGACCGTGGCGTTGGTTTTGTCGCGTAACTGCCTCCCCATGACGTTTTGTCACTATCGCAATTCTTCGCACTTGTACTTGGCCATGTCGGAGATATTAAGATACCAGCAAACAACCCGCAGTGTGGTTTCTTTTAGCTTATGCCCTCCAGGGAGCGGACCACGGGCCCGTTTTTTTCCCTCTCCCCCCCCACGGGTTGTTCCATACATCATCACTTGAACTTGAGTCCTTTCTCTAACCCCCATCCTTTTTTTGGTGTGGATGGCGGGGGAGATTTTTTTGTATTTTTTTTTTTTTTTGAACTTTCTTTGACATATTAGTAGTGAGTCATCCTCTGTGCCTAGATTGGTTTTGCTGTTGATTCCCCAGTGCTTTCCCGCTTGTTATGGCAGCTACTATCCCCTCCTGATACACGCCTCGTCATTTAATTCGAAGTATTCATTATATTCTACGACTGGTTACAGGGAGCCCCTATGTGCCAGTGCGATTATCTTTGGTTTTCCTGCTTGTCCGTTCCTTTTCTTGTTATGGGCGAAATGGCCATCGATCTCTTGCGGTACTTATTTTTCCCTCCCGTTCGTGGACCCCCCCAGCTTCCC
>Ga0179593_1535319_pt1 | contig 13573 bp, 24 predicted proteins | sample CZODoug2_1_08_16_FD_185931 | JGI IMG/M metagenome (GOLD analysis project Ga0179593, IMG submission 185931) | Vadose zone soil fungal communities from Angelo Coast Range Reserve, California, USA - CZODoug2_1_08_16fungal (PacBio error correction) | ecosystem: Environmental > Terrestrial > Soil >... | reverse complement strand
GCAAGTTGTTTTTCAAAGTGGAAGGGTATCTCGGGCTGCTTCCCATTTGTGCCCACACCTTTTGTATGTTTCGTACCTCTTTTTATGATTGTCCTTTTTACACGCTCCCTCCTATTGGTTTCGGCTTTAGACCCCCTTTTGTCCTCTCCAATTGTCAGCATGTTCTCCCTTTCAACTTTCCGGAGACCTCGTCCTATTTTTCCTTATTCGCTCTCTCCAGATTTCCCCCCCCCTTAACCTGTGTTTTTCTTCAATAATACCCAATCGCAATTTTTCCCTCACCTGTGACCTGTGTGAGTTTTTCCTTCTAGGCCAATTCTTCCCCATTTCTCCCCCTTTGTCAGCCTGCCTCGATCGTGGATTTTTTCCGTCTCCCGAATTCGTGTTTAAAAGGTTCCCATGAGTCGGTCCCTTTGTTTGAGACGATTTGTCCTTCTTTTCAGCTTTCTGCCTTCCCCTGTTTTGTCTTTGCGGTCCGGAGGGAGAGTTTGGTCCCCCTGGCTCCTTCGGTTCCGTTCTTTTTTTTATTTTGGGGTTCTGCCCTCTTTTTCTTTTTTTTTGAAGCCCGGTTTAGTCTACCGGGCGTCCTATCCCCCACAGAATGTTGATAGTAATTTATGACTTTTATCGCGTCCCTGGGGTGGTACCCTTCTTTCCCGCCTTTCACCAGGGTGCACCCCACCCCCCCCCATCCGATGTTGTCGAAGCTTCCCCGGTTCCTTTGGGCGGTCCATTTAGTACCCCACCAACAGTTCATCTTGCAAGACTTTCTTTTTTACTTTTTCTCTTTCTGATCCAGCGGATGACTCGCCAGTCTTGCGGTATCCCTCGTGGTAGTATCCTAGACACACACTTTCAGATTTCCACTTCCCTTCTCCCCATTAAACCGCCGCCCCACTTGACCATGCTCTTGTCTCCTCCTCCCGCACGTTCCTCAGTCCGTTGTGGTTCAGCAATATTTTTTTTTAGGTCAACCCGGACAACAAAGGTTCTGTTCGTCACATACTCAAAGTTTCCCCCGTAAAAGAAGAAGTTATCCATGGCTTTTTAGTGCATTTTTTTTTTCCCAGCAACAACAATCAGCAGTCCCAACGGTTTTCACCACCTCCCAATTTTGCCACCCCCCCCCGGAGGGGGAGGGTCCACCCTCCCTTTCGCCCCTTTTCGTTATTAAACCCCCCTCTCTATGAATTTTCGATTGTTTTCTGCTGCCATTTTCCGAGGGTGGCATGCTGGATGTTACCCCGAACCCCCCTTTTCCCCCGACCTTCCCGTTTTTCTCAGCACTTTTGTTTTTTTTTCCCAAAGGGCGACAAACCCGAGCGTCACCCGAAAATTTTGTGCGAACTCGGTTGGACCCCAACTGCTTCGTCTGAGGGCCGTTGCTGTAAATTGTGGACCCCCCCTTTTCAGTTCCCCCCCACTGATTGGTGTTTTTTTGGTCAGTCCGCCCCCCTAACGTTTTTGTTTGCGCCCCTTTCTCGGCTACACCACCTCATCCTTGTTTGCTTTTTGAGGTCCCCCGTCCACCCAACCTTGGGGCCCCCCCACACCGAGAGGCCGTTTTGGCACTTTCCGATGTTCCTCGTTTTCAACCCAGGTTCCCCTTAAGGACTTCGAGCTTCTTCCCGATGGTGCTGGTTTCTTTTTTTTTTTCCTCTCACTCTGGTTCCAGCCATCTGACCCCTACCACGATTTTCTGACCCTTTTGATTTAATATCCGTTTTCCCGTCCTTTTGTAGTGCCCCCCCTCCCCTTTCCCGGGTTACGGCCCCCCCCCGGCAGCCGACTTTGACCATGACAATAGAGCTGAAGCCCCTGCTTCCCGCTCTTGCCGCGATTAGCTTTTCCCCCTTCTGAATGTTGTGCGCCCCCTCCTTAGCGAAGTTTGGTTTGCCTAAGCCGCCCCAGCCTTTGACCAAACCCATTCGTTTTCATTTTTCCTGGCTTCCAATTTTTCTTCGATCATGATCCCCTTACCCTTTTCGCCGCCCGCCGCGGTCCCAGTTCTGATTCCATTGTCCCTGCGGGATGCGCAGCATCATTGATCCCGTCCGCTGTTCTCTTATTACGGATCGTGGGGATTTCTGGTCCCCACCAGACCCGGTTCCTTCAACCTGGTTGCCCCTCCTTTGTGAGTTACCCCTAATGTTTTCACGCTTACGCGCACACTTTTTTTTTTTTTTGTCACCTTCCGGATGGCCCCGTCGGGGGGCCTGCCGATATCCTCGTTTCTAGAGAACACTCCATTGCTCCCAGCTCTTTTTCCATGGCAACAATTATACCTTTCCCCTGCCTTTTTCCCTCCTGCCAAGGCTTGGGTACTTACTATCACAGGAAAAGTTGATTCCAGCTTCTTTTTTTTCCTGACGCCCTTCAGATCTTTCCCACCCCCCCCCAGTCTTCCACAATTCACTTTTCTTTTGCACAGATCGTCTAATACTCATCCCTTTTTTGTTATGGTTTTCCCCGATTCTCAATCCGTGTTCGCTTTCCCCGGGCCCACCCCGCCCTATGACGACCATCCCTGCGCAGTAGGGGTTTCTCATCTGCGCTAGTTGATGCATTTCTTCTCCCGAAAGGCGCTTTGCCACTCGATCGTGTTCGATTTCTCAAAGGCATTATTGAACCTGTTGGGTTTTTTTCTTGTACTTTTTTTTCCCCCCCCCCCCAGCCGTTTTTGGACCTCCCCGATCCTTAGGTTTTTCTGCCTTTTCCTTTCTGCGGGTCACTAAATAGACACCCACTTAAGGTTAGGCGGCAGGCACTCGTTTTTTCCTCCAGGTCCCATCATCCCTTTCTTCCTCCTTTTTCCGTGTTGTTTTCGACTTTTTCTTCCAAAGTCTCACCTCCCTTGTGGTGTCTATTGTTCCCCTCCAGCCTGAGGATTGCTAAAGTATCAGGCCTGACGCCTTTAGTGTTTTTTTTTTTTTTCCCCTTCCAGGTCCCCCTGACTAAAGAATGGCCCCCCCCCAAGTTCCTTTTTATCGGTGGCTCTCCCTCTTGTCCCTTGTTTTTTTTTTTTCTCCACTGCTCCTCGCGATCTGTCAAAAACGCTCGTTTCAGGGGCACAGTTAAAGGTCTCCCTTCAACTCAGTTTCTCCATTTCTTCGGTTCCCCACATTTCTCCTTCCCCTTCGATTTTTCGTGACTATAGTTTATGCCCGGGGACCTTTTTATGCGTTCATCTGGTTGGTGGGGAGGACCTATGTAAATGGTTCCTTTTTTTCTGCCCCCTTTCCCGTGATTTTTCCTTTTTTTTTTGCCCCCCTAATTTCCTTCCCCGCAAAGGTCCCTTCCTCTCCCCTTCTTCTTGACTTGAAGTGCTTGTCTCTTTCCAGCATTTTGACTCTGGCCGCTGAGCAATTTTTTCGCGACCCTCCGTATTCATTTCTTGCCGTTCTTCTCTGTTCTTTTTCCTTTTTTTCCCTGATCACCCCCCTCCCCCGCCTGTGCCCCTAAATTTTTCGGACCACCTTAGTCCTTCTAGGCCAAACATCCTTTTCCTGTTCTCCTACCCCTTCTTCGACAATTCCGATCCCAACATTACGCCTTTGGTTGGGCACTTCGGTTTTAGCGTCCATGCCATCTCTGTCACTGCCTCTCGCCTAGAGATCATTCAGCGTTTCCTCTTTCCTCTTGATACCTTTTTTGGGCAAGGACCCACCCAGAACTTTTTTTTTTTGCCCCTTATTTTTTTCAACTAGCGGTGGGCCGATTTCCCGAGCCGTTGTTTTTTCATCTCCAAAACACCCCTCTTTCTCATGGTAATGGTCGGCTGGTTCTTGCCCCCTTTTTCCCCAACCTTGACTTTGGATTTCTCGTCTCGTAATTCCGTGGTTTTTATTACACTTTCTTGTAGTTTTTTTCTTTGATTGGTTGCCGCGACCCCCTACCACATAAGAATATCCTGTTTCTTCTCTCGTTCAGTTTTCGTGACATTTTTTTCCCACTGACCTAGGCGCAGTTACCACTTTATCTCGGCTGGGTCTTTTTTTGGTGTTATGCTTGTTTCTGGAAGTTCCTCGCCTCCCCGCTGATTTGGTATAACTTTTGTTTTTGTCTGCTTAGTTCTGCCGCGCTTTGTTTTCATTTCGTGGTTCTTTTGAACAGTGAGGGGCCTCGACATTCCCGCCACCCGTTCCCCCATTTTCTTCCCCTTTTGGCGGTTGCTCCTTTACACCCGGCGTTTTTGGTTCGGCTTCCTTCTTTCTTCGCTTTTCTCATCGGGGGCTAATCTCTTACGTGTGTTTGTTTGGGTATCCAGGGTTTTTTTTGAAATTTGGACCAACTGCATCGCCCCATACCTTGTCGCTTTACACTTTCTTTCGCCCGTTTGCCCACGCCTATTTCTCGCGGCTCCTTTTTTTTTTTCTTTTTTGCTTTTTTTTCTTTTTTTCCCCTTTTCCAGCTGACCTTGACGGCTGTTCCCCTTGCCCTGGGATCCTTTCTTGGGCTTGTGTTGATTTAGGGCCTCTTTTTTTTTTTTGTTTTTTCCCAGTCGTCCCTTTTTCTTTTTTCACAGGTTTTTTTTTGTTTTCTTTTCACTGTCTATCTTTTTCCCATATTTTGCGCACTCTCTGGCGTGGTTCCGCTTTGGTTCACCATGTCCTCCCCAGTGATTTGGAGGGAGAGATTTCATGATCTTTCCCCCCCTCCCATCTCCCCCGATTCTCTTTGATTTTTTTTTTTCGTCAACCTTCCTTACTTTATTGGTAAATGGTCCCTTTCCATTTTGTTTTAAGGGCCGTGGTTCTCTACTCCTTTTTGATGGCGCTGTGCCCCCTTTGTGACGTGGGCGATTCGTTCCAATCGTCCTCTCCTTCTGCTTGTCTTTTCATTATTTTTTTTTCCTCTTTGGCTAGTTTTAGGATTTTTTTTGTCCGGGGTCATGTCCTCGGCCTCCCAAATTTACCTTACGAAAAAGCGCTCCCCTTTTTTTTTTTTTCATTCGACCTCTTTTTTTCCCTTCCCCTCCACCAACCATCCGCAACGCGCGCTTTCCCGCTGCACCTTTTCTTTGCCCTACCCCCCAGATTCTTCGTGGAAACGCGCGGTTTCGGTTTATTTTGAGCGTCCCACGTTGCGAATTGGCGGGCTCTATCTATTTATCCCGTTGCGCTGGTTTTGATTTGCTGATTGAAGTTGCAGAGACATTGTATTTGTTTCCTTTTGGCTCCCCGAGCTGATAGGGTCCACGATTTTTTTTCTAATATGGACCTTCCCCTGTCCGTTACCACACCTCAAGCGCAATTCCTTTTTTTGTTCAGATTCGAAACCAACTGATTTGTTTCCCTTTTTTTTTTATGGACCCAGCTCAATCCCGAGTTTTCCTGGACGTCTTTTTTTTGCCGGTCACACGCCGCGTCCCACGTCCCCCACTTGGATCTTCTCTCTTCCTCCCGTTTTTTTTTTTTTTGCTCCTTTAAGATCCAAAGTTGGTCCCCCCTTTCTTGCTATTCGTTCTGCGTCATGCCCCACCGCCCCTTTCCAATATATAGATTGTTTTTCCCCCCCTCCCCCTTGACCATAACCGGATGTTTCTTTTTTTTCCCTTGTTCCAAGGAGTTGCAAGGGGTTCTCCATTTTTTTCTCGGTCCCCTTTCAACCTATTATTCTTGAACAAATTCGTCTTGATCCTTCTTACTCCCCTTTCTTCCCCCGTCTGAAAACCATCTTTAGTCCGGGTCTTACCCCACTCACTTCATCTCAATTTCCTTTTTTTTACCAGTCCCTGGGCGTGCCCTCCTAGAAATTAGGCCCCTCGGCACCTTTTTTCTGTTTTTTAAGCTAGTCTTCCCCCCCGCCTGTTGCCCCAATGTCCCCTTTGGTGGCTCCTTTTTCGCGATATTTCAAGAGTCTTGCTTGACGGCAGTTTGATGGTTCGGGGCCGGGCGCTCGGAATTTTGCCTGTAGCTGTTCCTTCTGGATTTTGGTTTGCTGGGCCTGACTTCCTCCGTCGACTGTCTTTTTTTGCAGACCTTCCCTTGTACCTTTCTTTCCTTTTTTTCTTTCACTAATTATCACCCCAGAATTTCTCAGCTGAGATTCGCGATTGGGGACCACCTGGCCCTCCGACTTCGTCCGTCACTCTTTTTTTTTTTTTTCAGCCTCAAGCGTTCCCCAAGTGAGGCTTTTCCTCCCGTAATACGACGTAAAAACGATTCTTGAACAGGTATTTTTTCCCCATCTTCCTTTAATATGCCTTTTCTGACGTTCCTCTTTTCAGAGACCAGTTTCTGGATTGCTTTTTGTATATTCCATCTACTCCCCCCGGCCGCAATCACGACTAATTTTTTTCCAACTGCTCCAAGATGCTTCTCCCTTCTTGGAAGGTCGAGCAGTGGACGTCGTTGCTCGCGTTAAGGTCCATGAAAGGTCTCCTGCTTACCCCCTTTAACTCACAACGTTTCTTCCGAGAGAATCTTCCCCGTCCAGGACCGGGTTTGCATCCGGAGTCCCGAGGCCGCTCGCTTACCTCCCCCCATGTCACTAAAAGCCCACACTTCCCAGCAACCCCTCGGGCACGCAAGATCTGGTTTCTTTCCCCACCCCCACCAAAGCGGCGACCGGTCTAAAGACTTTCTTTCGTTTTTTTTTTTTTCTGCGGTCCCTCTTCCCCCTCCGTCGACTTTCATACCCTCCTGGACACCCCCCAGACCGATTCCCGAGATGATGGGCCCACCCAGATTTTTTCGCCAGGAATTCAAATGCCGGCGGAACCCCGACCACCAGCTGTGGGTTGTTTTGGGGTTTCTTTTTCGGGCTCCCTGTAGTCACCTTCGTTGTTTTCTGTGGCGTCCATTGCCACCCTTCCCGACCCCCCCCCCCCCTGACTTGCGGCCCTGCGTCAAGTCCTTCTTTTTCCCGATCAACCTTGTCCATTTGGAAAACTTCATTTCCGTAGTAGTGATGTTCCCTCCCAACAAATCCGTAACCGCCCCCCCAAAAATACACGTTTCCCTTTAACGGCACTTCCCCGACCGTGGTAAGGTCACCCGCCGTTTCCCGGGCGAATTGCATCGGATGTGTGGCGGAGGTTGTTCTTCAATCGCGCCCACCCCCCCTGCTTTCATCGTCTCCCCAACAATAAGGCGAGGTTGCCCAAAGGGGCGGCTCCTATTTTCCCTGTCACTACCCAAGTTTCCCTTTCTCTTTTTTCAGGGGGGGTACGGCAACATTTTTTTTTCTTCCCCCGGTTTTTTGGACCATGACCCACCTGGTTTGAGAGTCTACCGTTGCAGAGATTCTCGGCCGGGATTTGTGTTGATGAACGTCCAAATTGAGTTTTTGGCATAAGGCCCTTTCCCGTTTTTGAATGTTGGGTATCTCACCCCTTTAACTTTTTTCTGCTTGATCTTTCCAGTGATCCCAGAGGATTTCATGGAACCCGCCTTGACGTGTCTCGCCAAAACGCCGTGCCTTTTCTGATTGACCCTTCTCTTTCGCAGCTGTAAAGACCCCGTCCACCCTTTTCAATGTTGAATGGTTGTGTGTTCGTGATCTTCCCCCGCGGGGCAGACTCTTTGTAAGTCTGCCGGCACCGCTTTCGTCATTCTTCTGGAAGCAGGCCCGATACGGTAGGTCTTCGACGTAATTGCGCCAGAGTCGAGTCCAGTCGCAGGAACCCACCCTTTTTTGGCCAAGCTTCTTCAAGTAGTGACGGCTCGACGACTCCTAGTCTTTAAAACGTTGCTTTCCTTTGGTCGGGAAAGTTTTCATGTTTCTTCCCTAGCCCACCCCCCCCCCCCCCCACGATTCAATTTCCCCGTGGTTTCAGGTCCGTCGTATCACCCTCCTGAGTGCCTTTCGTTCCCGGGGAAATGGATCGTCCCCTGTTCACTTTGTCGTTTCCTTGCCCCTTTGCAAACCTTTTCCAAGAGTGCAGGTTTTTCCGATTTTTTCTGTGGCCTCTCCCCCCCAGTAAAAGTGCACATCTCAGGTTATTTTTCTTTAACCCCTATCTTGGGTGCGCTTTTTTGAATGTTACTTTTTGTGGTTGGACTCCCCGTTGATTTTCTCGATGACTTGAACTTCCGGATACGTTTTTCCTCTGCTGGGTTCCTTAACTTCTCCCCCCAGTTGTTTTGGCGGCGCCCGGCTAGTGCCCTTCCCTTTTTCATTCCTTTTTTTTTTCAGAGAGATTCTTGCCTTCGAGGCCCCTCCGAACTGGGGGTTCTTTCTATTTGACCCGTCACCTTCTGGACTTGGCGTAAACCCTGTAGAGTTTCCGAACGGACCCGTGGAATGGGGTCCTGACTCCCCCTTTGTTTCCAACTGGACTTTTCCCAGATTTCCACTTTCCCCTTTGACCCCCGATAGGGAGTCAGGATCGGCTTTGTTCGGGTCTCTCCTGGAGAGCTCCCGCGTATCCACCCCCTGCGGGTATTTTTTTCCCTTTTTTCCTTTTTTTTCTTTGTTTCCCCCGATTAAGTTCCACGCACTTTTTGCCCAAACATTCTGTGAACCATCCATGTCCCCCTCCCAAAGGTTCCACTTTACGACTATTGTCAGGACAGGGACGTTTTCTGTTTCCTCCTGTTTTGGCCCTCTGAAAGTCGGGGCTTTCTAGCAACGTTTTTTCCAATGCCGTCTTTTGCCTTTTTCTTTTTTCTGAAGGTGTTTTGGCTGCTTTTTCTTAGAAATTCCGCGACCTTCTCCCTCGCTCGCCCGGCTTGGCGCCCATTCTTTCGCGTCCCAATTCTTGGCCGGTTCTCGGACGTTTCCTCCCCCTCACAACAGTTTTTCCTGCCGTTTGACCTCTTGGCAGCGATCTTTTTCACCCTTCCCTCTAAATAAAGTTGACCTTTCAACCCTTTTCCTTTGTTTTGCACCAAAGGTTGCCTCTCCCTCCTTTTTTCCCAATAACCATGTTTCCAGGCATTTTTTGGGTTGCGGGTTTTTTCAGAATTTTTGAACATTTAATGGTCCCCCCCCCCTATCTGTTTACCCCGAGGTGCTTTCCTTTTTTTCCTCCTCCTCCTTGATCTCCCGATGCATCCGTTTATGTTCTCGGCGCGGGGGACGTCTCTTTCTTGTTTTTTATCCGTCCCCTTTTTCTTTTTGCATTTTTTTTCCTTCTCCACCAATTCCTGCTACCCGCGGCAGCTCCGAAAGCTTCCCTTCCCCTTGCTTTCTTGGTCCTGGTCGGGCCTGTGCTGCCGTAAAAACGTTGCCCATTTGCTGACTTTTCCTTCCGCACCTGATGTTTCTTTGTTCTTCCGTGTCCTTAATCTCGTGAGCTTCCTTAGATGTACGACTCCAAAACTCTCCATCGTTCTTAGAAGTTCGTTGTTTTTGAATTACCAACCTTGGCTTTCCCCGTGCTCCCTTACTTCTTCGGGTGGTTTTCGGCTGTGGGAGTGGTTTCTGACCATTTTTTTTTTTTTTTTTTTTTTTTTTATAAGCCTCTTTTAGGTTGACTTGCCGGGTCCCTTTCTTTTTCTGGTTCGGTCTGACCCCTTTTCTTTTCCAAAAGCCGGTCTTGGGTTCTGGGAATCGCCAATGACTCCCCCTACTCCCTCTTTCTAAGTTTGCTTCCCGCCAGTTTTTTTTTCCTGAAACCTTTAACTTTTTTTGTCTAGTATTCTTGAACATCGGCCCGGTTTTCCATCGGATTATGTGTTGCACAGTCGGTTCTTCCAAAGCATGCGCTCGTTTTGGAAAATGGGCCGCAAGCATTCTAAATAATGTCGCTTTCCCCGGTTCCGCCTGCTTCTTGGTCCCCTGCCCGCTCTCGTTATTGTTTTTTTTTTTTTCTTTCCTTTTTTTTTCAGTTAGTGCTTTACGTCCTGCGGTCCCGGACCCTTTTCGATCCGGATTGTCCCCATGATGGCATGTTTTGATTATTCTACATGTTGTTCTTTTTTCCCCTAGTTTTCACCTTTTTACTTTTTGCCCCTTCTAAAGTCTCTCCCCCCCTTTCTCCCCCGTAACCTTCCTGCACCCGGCGCAGATCTTGTGAGCTGTGTCCCTCTTTTAACCCTGTTTCCCCCCTTGATGGCGTGCGATATTTCCTATAACAGAAATCTTTACCCCCCCCCGCAACCTTTTTTTCTTGTGTACGTTAGATTGTTCCCCTGCCCCCATTTACCTCCCTTCCTTTTTGCAAGAACCTTCCTAATGTTCCGTTACGTGCTGTAAGGAGTTGTATGTTGGGGCTGGTTTCAGAGATTGCTGCTGACCCCTTTTGTTGAGAGGAAGAGCTTTCCCCCCTTTTCTTCGTATATTTCTCTTATACCTTCTTTTGACGCTCCAGGCTTGTTGGCTTCCGTTTCCCCCTCCCCGGTCAGCCCCCAAATCGCTTCCGGAACCCTCCCGAAGTTTAGCGCTCCTTCCCTTCGGCCCCCTCCCCCCTACATTCTTCTGTCAGCCAGTCTTTTGATTCTTCGCGAGACCCCGGACTCCTACCAGGGGTTTTTTAAAACGCGATTTTTCGGGTGTCCCGTGAGCGTTTTTTCAAACCCCTTGCTTTTGCGTGGCTTTGTTTCAATTCACTTTCTCCCTGTATTGATTGATTCCCCCCCCTTTTGTCTCTGTGTACCCCTGGAGCGTTTCCCGCAGCTGATGCCGGCTGATCGTTCCCCCCTGACTCAGGTAATATTTCCCGTTTGAACTAGGCCTTCCACCACTTGCCAGCGTTTCACTCTTTTTTTTTCGTCCCCACTTGCGTCTTGGACCGGATTGTTCGACATTTTCCCTTGCGTGTGGGCCGTTTTCTCACACGCCAGATTTGACCTCCCCGTCACACCCCTGGTCCTTTTTTCCTAATCTCCTTTTTGTTTTTTTTGAGATTGTTTCCAGGGTCTTGATCTTGCCCTTTTTCATCCCCAAGAACGTTACATTTTTCCCCGTTTTTTCCCAATCATCCTTTTTTTTTGGTTTCATTCCCCCGCCCGTTCCGGACTTTTCCTTAAGCGCCCCCCCAAAGATGCGATGTCCAAGTTTTTTACCCAACGCAGTTTTTTTCCTTTTCAATATTACCCCCTTTTTCCCTTCGTACTATTCCTTGTCCTGCCGTCTCCTCTGTCCCCTATCTACACCTACTTATAATGCAACTTTTCCCCCCTTTTATATACCGGTCGCCACGCGTCGTGCTTTTTCTTATCCGACCCCCCTTCCCCCCCAAATAGGTCCCAGCGGCCCCGCGACACTTTTCCCCGAGTTTCCCGGGCTGTAGGTCCGCTTGTAGGGTTTTTTTTTTTGCTTTTTTTTTCAGATTTGCCGTCCTGTTCTCTTTTGACCCCCCCGGGTTAAGGCTGTTCGTTTCTTTGTCCTGGGATTCCTTTTTTCCCCCCTGTCTTTACTTTTTTGGTCCGAACACTTTTAAGTTTCCCCCCGGCCTTTTTTTCCCCCTCCTGAACCGCCTCGTCAGACTAATATCACCCCCCTTCCCCTGTGCAGGATCATGGGTCGGGCACCAAAATGGTGTTTTGAAGGGCCCGTCCACCCAGGTTCTGCCAACCCCGTCCCTCATCACTCCGGATTTTTCGCGGACCCCCCGGTAACCATGTGTCTTTCTTTCAAATTTTCTTCTGCCAGGCTTATCTTTCCCTTTTCCGCCTCTTCAAGGGTGTTGAGGCCCAGTGTCGTTTTTTCAGGTCATTCTTGATTATATAGAATGTCCTCAATCCAACGCCGCCTGACCAAGCAGCAGCCCCCCCAACTGCTCTTTTCGGCATGATCGGACTCGAGCCAGTTAACGCGCCTCTTGGCCCGTTGGTCAACCAGGACCTTTTTCCCAAAAAGGTTCTGCCTTCGAGCACCCTCACAGCCCGCACAGAACGACCCCTGCTCGTGGTTGGCGGAGGCGCCAACTAAACACCCCCATTCATGTCTTCCAGCTGCTCCCCAAAATTTTTTTCCCCAAACGCCCTCCCACGTAGCACCCCTCCCGTTCGAGATAGTTGCCTTTTTCTGCACCATCCCCTTTCGCCGAAGGCATGTTCCCCCCCCAAGGACTACACGTCCTGTATTTTCCTTGGTTTCTGGCCCTTTTTCCGGTCCCAGGGGGCAGTGGATGGCACCACCCCAACCTGCACCCCCTGGCTTTCGCGAATTTTTTCTAGACACGGCAGAATGCCGATTTCTCCTCCAAACCCCACCAACCGGTCCCCCTCTTCCTGACCCAGGGCGGCTCCCAGACCACAGTTTTTTTTCCAATGAGGGCGTGGGCTTCATTGGGCCGGAAAGAACCTTTTCCCCTTTTTTTCCACCGATTGGTTTCGGCTGTCCACCCGCCGCCCTCTAAAACCTCTCGAGCCAACCTAAGTCGGGCTTTTTTTTCCCTTCCGCTCCCCCCCCCCCCCTCCCCAAAAGTCCTTGATCCAATCCAGATCATCGTTTTTTTATGTAGGGGTCTATGGGCCGCAGTTTTCCTGGGTCAACTGCAGAGGACGTCCTTAGCATGTAGGATTTTCAAAACTCTCCCCCCCCCCAGATTATTCCTTGCGAATTCCCCCCTATCAGGTCTCATATAAGAAAGCCATTTTCCCCCGTCTTAAGCGTGTTTTGTCGTCTCCTCGGACCCTTTGTTACGTCCCACCCACCCCCCCCTTGCCCTTTCTCGAACCAGGGACCTGACTCTGGGACTGTTAACCTGTCTGTACGACAGTCTGGCCCCCCCCGTCCCCGGATTTGAGAACTTGAAATGCGTTAGGTTCTTTTTTTCCCTTCCAGACGTGCCCCCCCTCTCAACCCCCCTTTTGTGCCCTCTTTAAGTTCCCCCCAACGCTTCCCCTTTCTAATCATCGCTATTTTGGGCCTTCAGGTGGTTTCATTCCCCCTCCTGCGATTGCATACCTTGTAACGAACATTCTTGCGCGATTGTTTCCCCCCCTCCGGCTTGTATTTTCAGGGTTCGGGCCTTCTTTTTAGCGGCCCACGGGTCCCCCGCAAAGGGAAGGTTTTTTGTCCCCCGCGGATTTCAATCTGCACGATTTTTCTTCCCACCTGCGGTTCGCTGGTCCGACTCTGAGCCTTTTTCCCCCGAGAACGTAGCCATATGACGGTAGGTTTTTTTTTCGTCGCGGAGTCCCCCTTTTTTTCCTCTCAACCATTTCTGCGCCCCTCACTTCATCATTTCCTTTGAGTTTCCTTTTTTTGACATTGCCGGACACCTCAGTTCCAACTTTTTCCCTCCTCCCTTTTGTGGTCACCTTTCAGGTCCTAGTCCCCCCCCCCACCGTGACGCAACGTCCTTGGTGATTGAACGTTCTGTACCTCTAAGTCCTCCCTCCCCTTTGTTCTTTCATTCTGGCTCAATTTCGCCTGTGATTTTTCCCAACCTTCAAATTCGATTTGGACCCCCCACTTTTTTTCGTTTTGGCAAGTCTTTTCGATTTTGCGAGCGCTTCTTCTGAGCCCCCGTACCCGACCCCTTTCCCAGGATTCGCATTCACCAGGGCTCCTGTCGAATACTTCTTTACTTTCCCCCTAGTGGGGGACCCCCACTGTGATGTTCCTCTTTCCACGAAAGGGAATTCCTGTTTGGCCCGATACGTTTTCCCCTCCTTATGCTGCGGGGAATGAGACCCCAAACAAGTGTAGGTTCTTTTTGAAGGGACTCGTTTGA
>Ga0179593_1316535_pt1 | contig 13573 bp, 12 predicted proteins | sample CZODoug2_1_08_16_FD_185931 | JGI IMG/M metagenome (GOLD analysis project Ga0179593, IMG submission 185931) | Vadose zone soil fungal communities from Angelo Coast Range Reserve, California, USA - CZODoug2_1_08_16fungal (PacBio error correction) | ecosystem: Environmental > Terrestrial > Soil >... | reverse complement strand
CTCTCCACCGAGTAGAGATCCCGCTGCCTGCCTCGGAAGGACACTCACCGATCTCTCCCAAAAAACCATTTTGGATCGCGCCTTCCCCCCGTGATTGCAACGTAGGTTGTGTTTTCGTGTCCTTGTTCCTGTTGCCAAGAAGAGCGTTAGTACCCTCTGACGAACCTTCCTTCAGAAGTGTTCCTCCCTCCGGAAACCCCTCCTTTAATACCTTTATACGGTTCCAAATTGGCCTCCGTTGTGTTTTCACCTCCCGTGTTTACAAAGAACGTCTTTACTGACCCAACTCTCCACTCTTATAGATTTTTGAATGACCCTTTTTTCCCGTTCTTCCCTCTAAAGCTCTAAGCACCCCTTGAATTCTTACGCGATCCACTTCTACTTTCTTACACCACCCCTTGTAGACCAGATATAAGCTTAAGCCCGTGACCTTTACATCGCGAGGGACGAATTCTCCTTGCCTTCCCCCTTTTTTTCCCACTGCGCCGGTAACAAGATCGTATTACAAACGAAGCTTCTGAGCCTTCCCCCCTACTTGCAGGACCTACCTGAAGTGTCAACAGAAGCAAGTCTTTTGTTGTTTTCATGTGTGAGCCCGTGATACCGAATCTCTCCAACGTCTTCCCATCCCCGTTCTCAAGGTCCCGAGGTTCCGGCAAAAGGGAGTTTGCCCTATCTTGTCCGTGCCCAATTTGAGCCAGCCCAGCCGGTCGACCATCAGTAGTGAGTAGGGGGAAGTTTGTCGTGGAGAAGAGGGATGCGCCACGCTACCAGAGTCGTTCGCCCCAGTCAGGCATCTGTTGATTTTTTGCAGAACTCTTCGACAATTGTATACCGCGGTGCTAGCAGAATTCTCCTCCCCGGCCGAGAAGTAATTGATCGACGCCTTCAGCCTAGATTTCCCTTTGCGTACCTTGTGTTTTTTGATGTGTTTCCCATTGCTCCCCGCTGTTTCCTTGTGAGCGCCGCGGATCCTTTGCTGCGCGAGTGAGCCCGCCGTTGATCCCTACAAACTTTTTTTTGAACCTTAATGCCCCACAACCCCATGCGCTCACCAAATTTTTTTCGCAAGGAAGGGCGTCCTCGGCTTTGCGTGGCGTTTCCTGCAAAACGCTCTTGTCCCTCGTGTCCAACTTCGACATTTTCACCTGTTCTGCCTGAGGTAGGACTGCGAAAATTTCGGTGTTCCCTGCACCCTCGCACGACATGTGCAGCCCGCCCGAAGTTTTTTTTTCGATCATTCAACAAGCACTTTCCCCCTTCTGGTTTGTACTGACGGCATTTGCGGGTCCCCTTGACACGTTTCCCAGTCATCCGCTTTGGACCAGCCCAGCTCCAGTGGTTCCGATTTTGTCTTGCCCATCCCCTTTTTTCCTCCTGGTTTCCTTTGAGTATTGACCGGTAAGCGCATGTCCTCTTCGAGAAATGGTCCGGCAAACCTGTATCTTCCTGTATTCGGGACGTGACCGGGCCCCTTCCTTTCGATGTTTTACCGACTTTCTAGCTGAATGGAGTCTTTGTCGGCTCCCTGCTCGACTCCTCTTTACTTCTTCCACTTGGGGCTGCGGACTCTTTCTGCTTTTTCTCGAATTTTTTCTCTCCCCCTCTTTCCGCCTCCTTTGTAGTCGCGGGTTCCCCCCTTTTTAGAGAACTCGTGGACTCGGTAGTGCGTGTCCCCCCCTCCTCCTACAATAGTTCAACCGGTGCACTGCCCATCTCCTCTTGTGCTGACCTCGAACCCCCTTGAGTCCACTGTACTGGCGGCAGTAGCGATTTCCAGCAGGCTTCTACGCCGGGTACCGATTTCTTCCTTCTCATTCCTTTTCCCCTAGAGCAAGCCTCCTTGAGCTGGGCCATCGACGCGCATCTGTCGCCATTTTCCCCCCACATCTGAGCACCCCGTCCGTTCTCTTTTCAGGAAGGATCGCGCTTGTCTATATCTTCATCTTTCGCGTCGTGTTTTTTTTTCGTACACTTGTTTACAGATCTTCCGGTAGCTCGGTTTCCTCCCAGCCAGAGGGCGATGAGCGTCACCAGCCATGCCGATGAATCCCTTGTGGAGATCCTCCTCTTCCCTTTCTCGGTTCCCTGCATGCTCTGATTTTCCTCGTCCGAGGAGTCGAGTGGTTGTTCTAAATTTAGAGTTTACCGAACTTTGGTCCTCTCGCTCCTCCCTATGCGCGGGCGAGCAGAGAATTCCAAATGGATGATCTCAGCCTTTTCCTCCCCCGGGGACCCCCAAGCTTTTTTTTCAATGCATTCCCTTGTGTCCCGATTTCTTGTTTCTAAGACGACTTGAAGTGAGCGCGCATTTTACCACGCTGAGACTTTTAAAATTTTCCCCAACATGCCTGGGGCAGAGTTTTTCAAAGACCTGATACCTGGTCAAAAGCCGTGTTTCACGCTTGATTTTGTCTTCCCCCCGTTTCGGGCGTTGGTCCTGTTTCCTCTGGAGTGCTTTTTCCCGTCATTCTGGCAAAGAGAAACGTTCGCTCTACAGCGTTCCTGCAGGACCCTCGCTTCCCCTTCCCGTCCCGATTCCCTTTTTTTGTGGAGGAATTCTTCCAGCGGGCTTCTTTCTTCCCCTCACCAGCCCAAATCCCCCTCATTCCTCCCTTCTGCACGCAGGATGGCTCTCCGACCCGCCTCTCCCGTCCGGCTGCGGATGTTGCCAGACGTCCTCTCCCTAATAGGTTTCTTCTCCCCGGAGGCTCCCCAGTCTTGTAGCTTTTTCCAACGGGTCTCCCCTTCGCCCGTCGGAGCTAATACTTTTCGGCGTCGTTGAAGCGCACTCCCGTCCTGTGAAAGCCCCCTTCTTTGGCGAACATTCAATTATGTGTTTGGGGGTGTGTTTTGGTGCTGGTTGTGGTGTGACACTTGAGAAGTAAGCAGTCAGTTTTGGATACCTTGCTGATTTCCTTCATTTTGTCGGCTTTCATAGTTCAGGCTTTGACGCCCTCGGTCCTTGCTCCTTTTCTACTTTTCCAGGACAGCAGCAGAAGACGTGTTGTGTTGGCCTTTTAAAGAGAATGTTGGCCCGGTTTCTCGGTCGCAGTCGATCTATTCCCACCCCTCCCCGTCCCGTCCCCCTTACTTCCAGTCTGCCGGCAGTTGACTCAGCCCTGAGCTTGCTAATTTTTTGGGTTTCTCTGAACCCCTAATTGTAAGGGGTCTTGTCGTTCCCCAAGGCTCTCCTCTGCATCTCGGAGTGCTCGTCAGTTGCTCCGAAGGCTCTGTTTACGTGGCAAGTCGTCTCTCGTTGATCTTTAGGAGTCTGTGTATTACGTTGTCTTTTACTAGGCCTTGTATCTTCCCTGGGAAGCGCCGCTCGACTCTCGTGGAAGTAGGTCATGTGAAGATACTTCTTTTTTCCTCCTGCCCCATCCTGTGTTGTCTCCGGGGACCTTACCTTGGACAGAACTCCCCCCCCCCCCGCTGTATGTACGGACCTTTCCTCCCCGTGTGCCCCTTAAAGGGGTCTTTCCCCCTCATTTTATTACTTCACTACACGCTCCCCCTTTCCGTTAGAAGATCATAGCGCAAAGGCACGACCTTCTCCAGATTTTTTACAGAACATCCTCTGCCCCCCCCGATGCAAGGATGCTTGTTTCACGCCCCCTACCAAAAATACTGGCACCCCTCTTGTTGCTCTCACACCCCCAGGAGCCCCTTTCTTTCGCAACAATTAGAACCATGGTTTTCGGGGATGGGGAAATCATCCCCGTCTTTCCGCGTCGACCTAATTTGATCAGAGACCCTTCGCGAGGGTTTTTCCTTGTGACACTCGTGTAGCGCTGTCTTGCCCCTCCCCCTAAGAAATGAGCACAAACTCCTTTTTTGCCACGAGAGGTCTAACCCACCCCGATCCGCCCCGAAAATAATGGAATAATGAAAATTTGCTTCCCCAATCCTGCCCCTTACGGCCGGCCAGGATATACCTCAATTGTTCTCTCCCTCGCAATTTGGGTGTACTGCCTTGTTGTAGGCCTCCCATTTTTTTTCTAAACTTGAGTTAGCGCCTCTTCGGTTCAATTTTTTTGATAAAGTGGGATATAATACTCTGAAGGCTTTCATCCCACCCTACCTTCGAGCAGTCTTTGATACAGATGCCATTTAGGAGGGACTATATTTTGCTTTTCTGGCCTTTTTTAGGTTGTTTTTCAATGGCGTCTACTCTATTGCTCCCTGCGCTGTGGGTGAGAGCGCCTCCTCTTTCATATATAAAACCCAGGTAATAGATTACTTTCGGTGTCTCCTATGTGAGGGCGGCCAGGAATTGATCTCGTGATCGCGATTAATCTGAGGTTTTTTTCGATCCACGTCTAGCCTCCGATGCCTGCTAGCCTCTGGACCCATGATTTAACGACTCGAACCTCCATCACCAGAACGCGGTCATGAGTTCTGTAAACGAAGCCTAAACCTTTGGTCCCGTGATGCTCTTCCCGTTGGTGATGCGCGGCTTTTCACTAGATCGTCTTGAAATTGAGATAAGACCAACTGCCCCTCTCCTGTTTCTCGGTCCTCCTCCTAGGACAAGACTTTGTAAGGGTTTGTTTTTTTTTTTACCCCCGCCTCCCGCTCCGGCCATTTGATCTCTCTTCTCTCGAGTCCAGCTTATTCTCTCTTTTTATGACGTATCCGCTTTTCCCCTCTGTCCACTTCCCTGTGTACCCCCCCTCTCCGACATAGACTTCTTCCCACTCCCCCTCTCCCCCCTTTACACCTTGATTTCGACGCCTCATTTGGACCTTTTATCAAGCTTCATACGGCATTCCAAGCGGTGACAGTACTGAAATGATCGGTATGATTTTCCCCCCCCCCTAGCAGTTTCGCCCCCTTACCTTTTCGTTTCCCCAAAAAACTGTTTCGCTGCCCCGCGGAACAGTCCGCACTCCTCGTCCCTGGCGGCTTCTTGTAAGGAAATCGATCCGGACGTGGTGGACCCCATTTGGACTTTCCCTCGGTTTCAGCAAGGACAACCTGTTCTGGACTTGGCTTGTGCCCGTCCGGCTTGGGCTCTTGATCGCCTTAGAGCATACATTCAACGGTACCGCCGGGCTTTGTACCTCTTATCCGTGCCCCATTTGTTATCTACGTCCACGCCCTCCCCCCTAGACGATGGACAAGGTTCCAAAGAGGGGTTCCCTTTATCTGGTGGGCAAGCCCCGTCCAACGCCCTTCCGTCCCCTCGTCACTTTTCGCTGGTTGAAACCGAGCTGCACGAGCCCAAGATTTTCCTTCCGCGACAATGCCGCGAAGAAGTGTAGCCAACCTTCGCCACGCCTACTCAGTACTCATGTCGTCTGCGCCTTTTCCACGCCTTCATTCCCTTGTCAGCGCGACGTTTTTTCCCAAAAATTCTTCCCACGGGCCCCGGCACAGACTCCTTGGGAGATTCCCTCTTTCTCGTTGGTTTAAGGCTCCCGAATCCTGCGCACCCTCCCCAAGACTTTTCCGCTTATAGCCGGCCGCATCACTTTTTTTTTCTTGGAGGTAAACGAGAATAGACACCGCTGTAACCTCTTTTCCGGCCGTTTTCGGCCGATACTGTTATATCTCGGCAACTGATTCAAGTCACCCGGCCAGTCGGTTTTTGTAATCCAAGTCCTCTCCACAAACCGAATTGTAAGGTCGATGTGTCTTTTTTTCCCCCTGAAGGTATTAGATACGACCTTTCCAGACTGTTCAAACAATTTTCCTCCGGTGGACATTCCCTCCCCCCTAGTCTATTTTGTGCGGTGGGACAGGCCCTCCGCCGTTCTCTCCCCCTCATTTACGGCGAGGAAGTTGAGAGAGATTTCCCCCCCTTTTTGTTGATAGTTTTTCCCCCCTTCCTTGGTTCGGCGGAAAATTTTGATCGAGAGATTCCTTCCCTTTTCCCGGTCGCTACCCCTTCTTTTTTGATTTTTGCCTCCCCCACTCCCAACAAACCCAGTGTCCCTGTCTGAGTGTTTCCCCGCTTCCACTATGGCGCGATCGAGGGAGGCCGATCCTGAGGTCCCCCCGTCACCACCTGATGTGCCCAGGCGTTCTTCTCGGGGCGTCATCAACTTCTTGACTCCCTGGGCGGGTTGTTGAATGCCCCCCCGCCACCCCCATTAAAAGTACTTTTTCTATATTTGCTCCGTCCCTTGCTTTTCAGCTGTTGCCTCAATCGGATTTCCATTTCTTTTGTTGAAGCCCGTTTTTAACCAGCTGGCCCCTGATCCTGCTATTTTGTTCGTTTCTCTCTCCCTAAGTGCGCCCACATCCCCCACCCAATTGCAAGCCACGCATGCGTGCTGTCTTCGCGACCATATTTTACCCCCCCCCAGTCCCTGTCAATGTTCCCCTAAGAGAGCTTCGTTTGGCGCCATCTCTTTCTTCGGTTTGGGAGGGAAAAGTTATTCCGGGCCCTTCCTCGTCCCCTATGCCGGTCGGGCGATACATACCAAAATTGACTTAAGCTGATTCTCGGCACTCCGTTTTCTTTTCTTGCGGGGCGCTATAAACGATTTTGTCTTGACCTTTTTAGGGTGAGTGATATGCATGTGCCCCCATTTCATAGAACTTCGTTTCCCCCAACTCGTTTTGATTTTTCCTTTACTCCTTGCTGTTTTTAAGCAGAAGAACACTTTGTCCCCTTTTCACCTACCGGGTTTTTTCCCTTCTTTACCTGAGTCATCGGCTTGTGTAGTTAGAGCGGTACGGAAGTCCCCTTCTCTCTTTCCTATTCGACTCAACACCTATTTCTGTGTTCATCGCTTCCTCGATAGGGCGTGTTGGTGTCCCCGGTTCCTTCTCCGTTACTTACGCCGTCCTTCTGCGTGGGAGTTTTCCTGGGACCCTACTGTTGTTTTTTTTTCTAATACCCTCCTTTGCCGAGGAAACACGTTCTCCTCCCAACACGCCCAGGATCCGCCCGATGAACCACACGGTTGCATCCACCCTTCTTTTTTTTGTTTGTTTTTAGGGCGAGGCCCCTTATACCTTCAGCTGGCCCCCGTTGAAGTCCCAAGCGATAAATTTTTGAAGTTGCGATTTATTTAAAGCCCTTCCAAAATTCTTTTCAATAGACCATGGCTTTCAAACCTCATGTTTTACTCCTTCTAAAACCGAGTGTCCCCATCCCCCTGCTCCCCGTGAACCATATAAAAGCGTTATTTTTTTCCAGTCAACTTGACCCTGGTTGTCCCCCGTATTCCTATCAAGTCTTTAAGACTAGAATCTTTAGGCCCCTTCCCCTTTTCCTCCCCAACACGGGAGCACGATATAAGACTGAACGTCTTTTCGGCTCTTCCTCCCCTACGTCCCTTGGGATTTATCGGGGTCCCCCTTTCTTATTTTGACCACTGATGTCAAAGACTCTTCTCCCCCCCCCCCCCAACCGACTTTTTTCTGGAAAGACCTTCAGGTCGTTTGGTATTTTACACTGTCGCAGGGTCCTCCCTCCCATTCGTGGTCGATTGCATTTTTGTCATGTTGTGCTCACTTAAAATATCGGTCCCCCCCCCCGCTTTGCACACATGCGCATCGGTTTCCTCATTCCACGGGCACGGGCTGGATATCTTAGGCCCCCCTATTTTCGACGAAAGTTTTTTCCTACTGACGTTAGTTGAACGTGTTTCCTTTTCTCCTCACTCTGATGCTGGCCAAATCCGCGCCAGTCGCTTCCTCCATCTGTTTCTCCTCTCCGACTCAATGAAATGTTTTTTTTTTTTTTTTTCTCATCACCATGATCTTTGTCCCGTAGCCCGCCGGAGAATCCTTTTCCCGCATGACTCAGCTGCATGAGACTGTGCAGGTGGTGGCTTGTCCCCTGTCCCCCAAGTGCTACCACTCTTTCGGGCCTAAGTTGTTTAAGGTTTAGACCTTCCTTTTTCTTGACCAATTGAACTTTTCCCAAGCTTTTTTTCTGAGCCCCAAGCGCGTCCACCCCTTCTCTGTCCATGATTTTCGCGAGCATGGACTCTTCCCCTTCCCGATGTCCTTTCCCCCACTCCCCGCCGTTGTAGAATAAGCGTCCATGTTCATTTTTTTGCCTTTTTTTTCTTATACCCGATGATGTGTCCCGCACAATTTTTACCCGCGCCTGCCTTTGGTTTCTGAGGTCGATTGATTTCAACACCATCTCTGTGTTTCCACTTTTCCCGTCACTTTATTTCACAGCTCTGCCCCTTTCCCCTGGGGGCATTTTGACCATCCCTTCCCAGTGTCTTCTTATTTGAGCGGCATAGACCTTTGATTCCTGTCTGGCTCGTCTTTTTCCTTCATTGGAGGGCGCGCATCGTTCCTAGTGCTCCCCTCGAGCTAAGGACTCCTTTTCTTGAGTTCCTTTTTTTGATGACCTTGAGTCAGGGCATTTGTCCTTCGCGCCTGTTGGTCCATTTCGCGGCTGCATGTCTTCCGGTTCGGGGCTGGCCCCTTCAGCTCGTACATTTCCAATTACCTATCTTTTTCCTTTCATGGTTGTCGCGTAATTGGTCTTCGCGATTGCGTCTGCGGCCCCTCCCCCTCCTTTTTTTTTCTTTTCTGGTTTGAAAACGCTTGCGAGCACAGTTACGAAGTCTGGCTAGATGAAGTTCTTGTCCCACCAGATAGCGCCCTCCATCCCCCGTGACCGTTTCATACGATTTCCTTCCCTTATGGCTTTCGTCATAGCAGTATGGTTCGCCGATTCGCGCCCGCGCCGGTCCGTTGTAACGGTTCCGAAGATTCTTTCCCGCGATCCATTCCCCTTTTAATGATGACACGTCCACCTAACCTAGGCGCGCCCATCTTTAGGACACCAAGACGGGTAACCAGTCAGCCCCCATGATGAGATCTTGTCCGCTTCTTTCCGCCGATGTGAATGCCTTGGGTTTTTTGGGGTCCCCTGTTTTTTACGAATTTTCTATCCTTCACTTAGTGAACACCTCGGTCCTAGGATGCGCGTTCCCAGGTTTTGAGATGCCCCGCGCTCGCACATTCTATTTTAGGACGTCATTATATTAATTAAGGTCTTTCAGTTTGTTTAGACAAAGGGCCTTTGGATCAAGGAGTCTAGAAGAATTCATATCCGCTCCGGTCCCTGGATCTCCGCTCGTCAGAATGACAGAACATGCGCCTCCTCTGACCTCCGCACGCGGGTTATCCGTCTTCCGTCCCCCTTTTTTTTAAGGGTCCCTCCTTTGGTTTCTTAGAGGGAGGGTGCGCCCGCCCGAGATACCAACATCCGTGTCTACTAACCACCCGTCACGTTTGGGCTATGCTTGGTACTCCGTAAAACTGTAAATTTCCACTCGTTCCTGTCGTTGTTGAGTAGTCCCGCCCTTTTCTCCCCTGGTTATTATTCTCCGCCCTTACGGCCAAAGTCACTTTTTCTTCCCTCGAGATCAATGCGGCAGATTCCCACCCCGATTCAGATTCCTGCCGTCCCCAGAGATGGGTAATTACTCCTTTCCCATGCGTAGATCGCATAGCCAACCGAACCCCTCTCCCCTGCCCGCATTTTTCTCAGGAAAGAAGAGAGTCCGCCCCGCCGACCTCGAGATACTTCCCGAGGTAGAGGGTTTGTTCGCCCTACCTGCCCTAGTCTTTGTCCCCGCCCTGGCTCTCGGAGTTGAGGCCCCGTAGTCGATCGGATCTCCCCTTTCCCCTCAAATTCGATTTTGCTCCCGTACCTTAGGGTGGGCCTCACGCGGTGTATGGTGAATAAAAGCCCCCCCCGCCTTTGACCCTTTCCCCCCACGCTTCCGTGTTTTGGGGTTCCAACCCCCCTTCCCCTTTAAAGATTTCCCTGCTTGGTGATCCCTTGGTCGGACGACATTAAATTTCTTGCAGGGTCCTTTTTTTGCGTAGATTCCATCGGAGCTTAGGGCTCGTAGGTTTTGAGAACCTTTTTAAGACGCTCCCAGTGAACCCTCGACTGAAGTTAGATGAATTTTTTCCTCGACCATTTCCCCCCTGAGTTCCTTTCCGTCAAAGTACAAGAACCTACAGATTTTCATACTTTCCGCCTACGCCCCCCCCTCCCCTTTATGTTTGTCGTCTTCTCCCCCCCCGAATTGATGGCCCTCTTTTTGGTTTGTTATGGGTCCCCAAGACCTTCCTGATATTAGAGGGTTCATCGTGTGAGGTGGTTGAGCGCAGGCGGTGTTTTTGAAGCTTCGTAGTCTCTTCTTCCTTTCGGCCTAAGATATCCCTGCCTCTGTAAAAGGGAGGACAATCCGCCTGATCCCCTGTTTCGAGGTTAATCTATATCTTTTCTTCTCCTCCTTTTGTTTCTTTTCTCGTCGGTTTAGCTCCCCCTGAAATCTTTTTGCTCGTTGACAGCCATGTCGTCCCCGGTACTCATTAAAGGGTCGATAAACTCCGTCCGACTTACCTGAAATAATCGCTCCTCACCAGGAACAAACTACCTCGCGTTCTCTACCCTGCCATAGAGCTCCCTCGCGAATTTCTGTAAAACATTCACCCTTCAATTTCGGTGGTCCTACCCCCTGGCTCAAGATCAGGATTTCTGGAAGACACCCCTTTCTCCCTTTCCCATATACTGGACCTTTTCTTCTTTTCCCCTTCCTGACTTCCCCGAGCTTTTCCTAGAGATAGAAATGATTCCTGCCCCTTTTCCCGCTTCTCTCCTCAATTTTCTTGAGCGTTGTTAGGTCACTCCAGGAGCATCGTACCTAGAGTTTTCTCGACGACCAGCTTTCACTCTGAACCGCCATCCTTCCCCATCCTTTAAGATAACAGAAGGACATTGAAGGGAACATTTCCTTTCACTTCCCCGTGGTGAAGCTAAGATTTATTACTTCTTTAGATCCTCAATTGCCCCCCATGGCGAGAACTGGTCGTGTCCTTGATCCCAGTGGGCTCTTAAAATACTAAGAATGGAATCAAAGTCCCCTCTCCTCGTCGCAGCCATGATCGATTCTCACACCGCTCGGGGGGGTAGTCTTTTCTGTCCCCTTTCAGACAATCCTTAACCCCGGCTCCCTCTCTTTTGTTGTTCCTCTAATAAAGATGGAAGGATTTCCCCCCCACCATTGAGAGGATCATCCCTCTTCGTTTGCCCTAAGTTCTCGTTTTTTTTTTATTTAGTATTTTCGACCCAACCTTTTTCTCTGAAGAAAGACGTCTCCTCGACAAATTACGGATCCTAAACCTCCCCCTCTTCCAACGAGGTGTTTCAAGGTACTTTACGCCCCGACTCGGCTTCAGGGTCTTTTTTCTTTTCCCTGCCCACTGTTTTTCTTCCCTGTTCCCTTCCCTCCGGATTGAGTTGATCCGGCCACTCGGCGAGGAAGCCGCTTATTTACAGATGAACATTGTCCTGGGTTTTGGCCCTTGCTGGAGAGTCTTTCTCCCCCCGTTTTCCCCTTCGTTCCCTGCAGATGGATCCTGAATTGATCCCTCCTTTCTTCATCTTAACGCAATGACGTTTCCTTGACCCCCCTTCCCCCCTCCTCTATCCCCTATAGAGTAATACCCTCGAGGAATAGAAGCTCGGCATCTCCCCTTAATTCATCGGGTTGCCCACCTCAAGTGGGGTGGGGGGTGCGTTTGTTTTTTTTCCCTCTTCCTCGACATGTTCTGATCATCCCCCCCTCTTTGAGACCGGTTAAAACCCTTTGTCTTTCACGACAGCGAAAAGAGATACTAAAGAGTACCTCCCCGCTCCCTTTCCCCTCATTTAATCGATGCTTGGTGATCCTTGCTGGGACTTCTGCGACCCCCTCGGCTGCATATTTTTAGATTCCCTCTTCCCCCCGCCCTTTCTTGGATCATTATAAGCAATTTCTAGCGTAGAATTACTTTCCCCTTCGGGAATGCTCCCCCCTTCCCCTATTCTGCGCAGCCCCTCTCCTGCCCAGGATTTCCTCCTCTCCCCTCCATCGACTTTGGAAACCGGTTTCCGTTTGAAATGAAATTGTCTTCCGCTTGGGTGTCCACCTGCACATTTTTTTTAGAGTAGTCAAATATTTAAAAAAGTGTTGTCACCTAGAGAGAACCGAGAAAGTGAGGCGCCTTTTCAATCTCCCCTCAAGAGAATGAGCCCTCCCAAGATCAGATATAAGTCCACTAACAAGAACGTTACGTCATCTGCATTGATGAGGGATCCACGACCCGGAACATGCAGCGTACTATGGGCCCAAATCCGACACAGTTACTTCCAATAAAGCGTCATAAAAAGACATCCCCTCTCCCCCCCAAGGGGTCAGCCTTCCGCTCAGATTCAGACTCGGTCCGCGCGACCTCAAAGTCCGGGGACTTCTCCTTTCCTTCTTTTGGAACATGTCTGGACAGCTCAACGATTTTGAACAGTACCGTCGCAGTCCCCCGCTTTGAGGCCGGAAGTTGTTTATGGGTCTCTCTCCTTCAAATTGCCGGACCATTAACAGCAAGGGAAGGGTCATTTTTTCCATCCCCCCAAACCCGCGCGGAATCCATTTCCCTGTCTGATGTGAGGTTGGAAACACTGCATACCTCTGACTCCACTGCCTCCCTCCTTCCACAAACTTGGATTACCCCCCTTACGAAGAGCGATTGGGCTTCTTTTTCCTCGTTTCCTTCCCCCTAGTCCGCAGGTTTTTCCTCCTCCACTGTTTTTTTCTGTGCAGTGTGTTGAGAGCCGGAGTTGTTTTCGCGATTTTTTACACTTGCTTTGTTCGGCAAGGCCCAGATGCCATTTCCACATTCTAAGCCAGTAGGCTAACCCTTCCCCTTTTTCTCATTTTTACTACCACCCCAAGAGTATAAGTTCCTCCTTCTTTCTTTGCGTCGACCCCGTTATCGGCGTTTGATTAGAGGACGGTGGGAGGATAATGTTTTCTTACTGGAACTCCAATTTCCTGCCTTTCGATGCTTGGTTAGATGTCCTCCATCACCAGATCATTCCTCGACGGATAGGCTTGACGCTTTTTCTTCCCTCCTTCCTTACCCCCATCTCCCAGCGCTAATAATTCTGACCCCCCGACCGGGAGTCCTTCGTATTTCGATGTCCTCCCCCTTCTTCACAGGCTACTGTTGAGCCTTCAAAACTAGTCCTGCGGAATGCCTTTTTTTTCCTCTCGATTGACTCCGAACTCCCTTTAGCACCTCCTTCTTTTGCCAATGTGAGAAGGTGAGGACCACCTTCCCCTTTCCCCCCCTTAGGGCATGGTCTCTTTTTGGCTCTTCTATCGTTCGGTCCCGAGCGTTGGTCAAGTCCCCCCCCATTGGCGAAAATGACTAGGACCAGAATTGACGGGCGATGCCCGTGATCCCTCACCCTTTCACGCTATACTTTCCCCTTTTTTTCTCAAAGGTAAATGATTGCAGCCGGCCTAAAGCTCCTCGTAGAATTTGTTTTTTATGTGATCCCCTGTGCACCCTTTCCTGACTTTTTAGTGGCGTCCACTAGTTTCCTAGGGTCAGGTTACGTCTTTCTGTTTACCCGAACGGTCGTTTATCCCCCCCCACATGCGTTACAACTAAAGTTACCCCCTTTTTCCGCGGCGCCGAGGCTCCTCTTTTCGCCGTCTCCGCGATTCACGCATAGTACCCCCACCGCGACTGACCTTTTTTTTATTGTAATTCCTGGGTGAAAGCGGCCGAGATAGGTTTCTCGTAG
>Ga0179593_1366844_pt1 | contig 13574 bp, 15 predicted proteins | sample CZODoug2_1_08_16_FD_185931 | JGI IMG/M metagenome (GOLD analysis project Ga0179593, IMG submission 185931) | Vadose zone soil fungal communities from Angelo Coast Range Reserve, California, USA - CZODoug2_1_08_16fungal (PacBio error correction) | ecosystem: Environmental > Terrestrial > Soil >... | reverse complement strand
CTCCGAATTCCTCTAGTGAGTGGCGTTTTGGTTTTTTCTGCCTTTCGCCCCTGCTCTTTTTTTTCCCCCTGGCTGGCGTAGCGGCCTGCACAAGTCCTTTTCGTCGTCTCCACTTCATTTTCGCGGGTCATTGCCGTTCATTCTGGTCCCGTGCGTCCCGGTCTACCCGACATAGGTGTGTCTTTTTTTTTTTGAGCTAACGCCCCAAACGTACTCATTAAATGGAGACCCCCGATATCCTTTCAAAAAGCCAACTGTCACAAGACACCTTCTACTTGTCCCACGAATCTTCCTGAAGTCTCCCCTCCCCCCTGTGCGACTTCCGTTTAGCCCTCCTTCCGGACCTGAAAAATTTGATCCAACTACCTGTACACTTCCTCCCAAACGCGCTTTCCGTTGCCTTAGATAAAAAGGATTTATTCGTCCTTGCCGTGACCCAAGTTTTCCCTTGACCCGGAGGTGGAATGACCCCCCCCCAAGTTCCACCCGTCCAAGAAGAAAGACGACCTCCCCGCCTCGCCTCAGGCTTTTTCGGCGGTTCGTCTCCCCTATTTGAAAGTTCTGTTCCACGTATAGCAACCGTAGACTCCCCCTCTGGGCATTGCCAAGGAAGTCCCCCCCCCCTCCCCTTTTGATTTCCCAGCTCACAAACCTCGAGAGGTGTTGTTGTTTTTTTTTTAATTTCCCGGCGGTCCCAATTAATGGAAAGAGTGGACACAACCATTGGGTCCGTTTCGTGTCCCCCCCCCCTCCCCCGTCAAGCAAGTTGTTTCTTTTCGTTGCTTTTCCGTAGCTTCATTTTTGTTCCGCGTACGGTCCTTCTTTCTTCCCGGATTAACCCCTGGTGGACGTTCCATTTGCCTCTCTTTGCGCATCGGCCAACCCTCTTTCCGATCCGGCTTCTTTGCAGAAGCCCGTGATGGACATGTATTCTTCTTCACTGAGTGCGTGACCGTGTAGACCTCCCACCAGCCGTTTCCATACCCCGCCGGGGCCACGGTCCCCTGGTAGTTGAAATAACACCATTTTTGGAAATCGGAAAAAATACCACGGCGAGACCACTCGGCAGTCCCTTCTTTCCTGGCGCAGATGTGCCGGCCTTTCGTCGTTGGCCATTGAAAGAGAGAACGGCCTTTCGTTTCGCCTTTTCTTTATTATCCGCACCCTTTTTTGCTAGCACACCTTCCTTTGCCGAAATCGTAAGTCCGGCCGTCCACGGATTCGTCACCCCCTTTAGAATTGCAGGAATTCCCTCCCCGTTTTGCGTTCTGGGTTTCGTGGCCCAAGAACCTCGTGCGGTAGCCACTTCTTTTCTCCCTCGATCGTTATGTTGGACGCGGATCAAGAGGAAACCTTTTTAACAGAAGTTAGTGGTATTTTTGGCGCTTCCCTTTGCCCTATCTCTGTTTCGCCATTTTTATCGGGCAACCTTAGGTGGGTGGGGGGCAGACTCCCCCGGTCCCGTCGCCCCGCAGATGTTGCCGGCCTTTTCCATTATGAATTTTTTTCACCGCCCATTCCTTTTTCCGCGTTTCTCCTTAACGCGTTCGTCGGCCTGGTACGACATTTATCGGCGGGCTAGCCAGGCGCGCCCCCTCTGCGGACTTCTCGCCCTTTGTTATAATAATTCAATTCCTTTTCCCTGAAAATTTTTTTTTTGCCGCGTGACCCGGTAGCCCTCACGTTTTGGGTCGTTGCCGAACCGTCTTTCCCTAGTTAGTGTTAAGTAGTTGAGGTTTTGTCACTTCCTGGGGACGCCTCTCGTCCCCCCCTTTTTTTCCCATTAGATTTTGGTCGCGTTGCAGGTAGGTAGGAACGTTCCGTCCCCTTTTTGCACCCCTTAATCTTTTTTTTCCCTGCCTTCTAACGGGGAAAGCTAATCCTCCCTTTTGAATTGAATTTCTTGCCCCCAAAACGTTCCCCCGACCCTTCTCTCCACACTTACGTGATCCCCCACCCCCCTGGATGCATTTCCACCGGTCTCGATGTCATATCCGGAACCACCTTGCGTTCCCGGTTCTTTCCCATTGCATTCTCGTTCATATAGATGGAGCGGCTCCCTTCCCACCTGTTTCCTACTTTCCCCTCGCTTTTCCTTTCTTCGCAGGTATGAACCTTTTAGCGTTCTGGCATTGCTATGTTTCCCCAGCAAGACCTTTCTAATCTCCGATTTTTGATGTTTTCCGAGGTCCCTTTAGGGCTATGTATCTCTTCTTTTCCTTTTGGTTTTTTGCGCTCTCCTGTGTCCACGTACCGAGAATGTCAATCTCTGCTTCCAAAGTCCACCCCGCAGAGTAGGCCCGTGTCTTGAAGGTCCCCTAGATGTTCGTCCCCGTGTTTTTGTAATACGGAACAGACGTGTTCTCTATTTAAGTCGCCCTGAATTAGTTGTGGCCCTTTCCTCCCGCAGTTCCAGTTTTTTCCCTTCCAGGCTTTAAATTCCAATAATAGCTCCTCCGTTTTCCCCTGTTGGCTTTTTCTTCGGGGAATGGCCGATCGGTTGGTGGGGGATAGGGGTGAGCGTTTTTCGTTGAAGGTGTTCGCCTTAGTTCCCCCCTCCGGATCACCATGGAGGATATCTCCGCTCCCCCACAAACATGTTGGACTTTGCCCGCAAAGAAGTATTCAGGTGTTTACGACTCGGGTCAGCCCGCTTGACCCCGGCCATGACGTCATGGAGATATTCTTTGTCGCCCCCGGTCTTAATGAGGGTTCCGGGACCTCCGGCCTTCCCTCACCCCCCTTTCAGTCCCTAAAAGGTCCCCCGTTTTTCATCCCCAAGAAACCCGTTTGGCCTCCTTGTTCCTCGCCTTCCTGGGTTTTTTTTTTTCTTGGGTATCCGGGATCTCCCACTATGTTAGGTCCTCCACCAGAGTTTGCCATGGAACTCCGCGCTTTAGTCCCTTGCCTCCTGACCCCTCTGCTTCTGAGTTTCTCTGAATGGGACTGACTTTTTCCGAGATTCCCGCACCGGTCCAGAACTTTTTTCCGGCCCTCACTCGTGTTTCAGTACGTTCCGCCCCTTCTTTCCCCCCCTTTCCCACCGCTACCCCCGGCCTACCCTGTCCGTTTTACCAGAGCTTCTGCTCTTTTTCCCACCCCCTTTTCCATGCTGGTCCCGGCCCGACTACTGCGTTTCTCACCTGTCGCCAGCGGTTTTTGAGAAAACTGCCCTCCGGCCTTTGTTCCGGCACGGATTTAATTGGTGTTTCCGCCTGGACGGTTGCCCGGGTCCCTCGTCGTCCTGAGAGGAGGGTTTTTCTGAGTTTTCGGTTACGTTGCTCGACCTTTTTTCCCTCGGCTGTCCCAAACCAAGCCACTCCGGAACCGAGCTGCCGCCCTTCCTAAAAGCGAACGGGTGGCCCCTCTCTTCCCGGCCATCTCTGCCTTTGACTCAGAGATTTGTCCCTTCCTTCCCTTTGGTATCTTAACTCTCCGACCGGGTCAAGCCCCGTTTTTTTTGGATCTTGTGTGTCGAGGGGGGTGGGCTTATTAATGTCGCCGCCTTGGCGCTTGCCGCGCCCTTCCCCCTCTCTTTCCCCCCTTTTTTTCCTCATCTTTATGATGGACTTGGAGTGATTGTCTAGCAATTAGCTTGCCCCTGGTCCCGGCTTCAGGTTATGGAGACTTGGGTCCGGGACCGTGGAACAGTTCGGTCGCGCTGACGAACCTTGGGACCGCCCGAGGTCCTGCCCCCCAAACCGTTTCTTTTCGTTCCGGTTCGTCACCCTTTTTTTAGTGGAAAGATTTTGCCAGTCTTGTGTCCGCGCCCCTTCCGTGTTGTTTCGAGGAACCGGAATAAACACAGAGACGAGTCTTTTTGGCAAGGTTGCTGTGAGTCTTTCCTTTTTTTCGTCCTATGGTTGGGGTTCCCTTTTGGAAAAGTCCGGTCACTACCGTCATTCTCCCTTCCTGTAGATTCGGCTTTGCGCTGCGTCTTTAGAGTGCTTTTTTCTCCTTTGTTTTCCCGACTTTTCGGACATTACCCCCGAAGGGACTCCTAAGGATCCCTTCAGGCCCAGTCGATCCGTGGATCTCATGAAACTTTTTTGGGAGGTTGGATAGTTCTTGCCCGTGACGGCTGTTCCCGCCCACCCGGTGTCCTTTAAGGGTTCTTTCTGGGACCTCTGATCGAATGTCTTGCGCTCGGCGCGTCGTTTTTTCTTTTTTTCTCAGGGGCTTTTTTTGGCCTCGTTTGCTTTCGAGGGTATCTTAGTTCCCGTTGTTTGTGTTCCTTGAGATGCTCGCGATCTTCCAACACCCCTCTCGAATGACGACGATTTTAGACCGGGCCTCCTCAGCCGAGGACGGAGGTGTCCTTTCCGTTCTTCTCAAAGACGTTGTTTCGGCCTTTTCTTCCCTGCAGTTTTTCTGCTGCTTGCACACAAGTCCCACCTCTGAAGGACCCCCCTTCTCCCCTTCGTCTTTCAATAGTCCCTTATTATTTTATTCCCCCTTCCCTCCCCCTTTTTTTTTTTCTATGATGACGTGAAGACGAACGTCCCCACTCTTTGTTTGTTGAATTGTCTCTCCCCTCTTTGGGCAATTTTTTTCTTTTTTCCCTCGAATTCGAGCACACGTCCTGGGCGTGAGAAAATTGGCCAATCGCGGGTCCCTCCGTCCCCTTCGGTTTTTTCCGTTGCCCTCTTGTTACTCCGTAGTATTCGTAGGTGTGGACGGCGGCGCGTTTTTTGCAGTCCGCACACAACCACTTTTAAGAGATACCTGGCGCCGTCTGCCCCTTTCCCAACGCCCCCCTTCCCCCAACCGCCACGACAGACCTTCCCTCCGCTTCTACCGTCCTGGTCCTTTTCGCTTTTTTCCAGAGAAAAGACCCCGGCCTTTTTTCGCACTCTTCGTTAACGTTCCCCCTCTCCCCCCACACCCGCCCTCCCAGCGCGTGTGCAGGTTCGTCTATATCTCAGGTTCCTGTGCCTGTGACCCCGGTCTGCCCCATGGCCCTGCTAATTGACTCCCCCAAGCGGACCCTTAGCCCTACTCCAGCGCATTCAGTCGCCGGCGGTTGATTTGGACGTCTTATGTTACTCTGGTCAAGATCAATCCCCCCTCCCGTTCCTCCCCTCCAAGATCTCTGACCTTTCATAATGCACCTGCCCCCCCTTTGCCAGAGCTAGTACGGTGGGGATTCTCTTTTCTCGTCCCCCCCTAACCGGTCCTTCCCCTCTTGCCTTTTGCCCCCCACTAAGGTCCGGATCGGGAACTTGAAAGCAAAAGCCTCTTTTTGTTCCTTCAGGATTCAATTTTCGTCCATACTTACGACCTTCCGTAAGGAGCGGCCCGGCCCACTTTAAAGTTTATCTCTGTTCTTGATCGGCACCCTCCCCCTTTTCCTTGCACCTAATATAAGGTTTTTTTTTTTTTCCAGAGGAGTTCATGTGAGGCCCCTTCGAATCAGGTTTGTTACAGAGATCGCTCTACACACCTACCGTTCCTACAGCTGGTGAAAAGGTACGGTTCCGTTCCTCTCAACCTTTCGGTCACGAGTGAAAACCCCCCCCCTTCAGGTCAGTAGTCGGGCGGCGCTGTCCGGTCCTTCTCTTTGGAAAGTTGTAGCTCGTCCAGTTTAGTGTGAACGCGAGGGAATGAGTAGAGAAAGCCAACCTTCTGATTCCCCCCCCCCCCTTGACCTGATCGATTCTTCCATGCACGGCGGCATAGGACACCCCCCTCCATTTCCGTTCAGTGGTGTCCCGGCCGAAACGGCTTTCCCTGTTTCGGTTTCAATCACTGAGTGCGGCCACCTTTGTTATCTCCCACGAGTCGTTATGCTCATTCAAGGGGGACCCCTCTTTTCTTTGTTTTTTTGTTCTTCCGTTTAAGGCGCGATGACGTCCTTTCTCGCCATTGATCTTTTTTACAGTTAAACTTCCCCCAGGCGTAGGAAACGCGTCTTCTTTTGGGAGGGCTTCCCCCCGTCCTGCCTTTCTAAATATCAGTACGAGGACGCAGTGTGTTACGAATTGCAATTTCCTCTTCTCTCTTTCCAGTGCGGAGGTGCACATGCTAGCTCTTCTGAGCCCCCCTCCTGGTTCCCGATGAAGTTTCCGAATCCCACGCCGGCCCTGACCCTTCCTACTCGGCCCGTTTCAGCCCTTCCGTTGTCAGAAACGAGGCGGCACAGGGGAAGTAGTTTTTATCTTACGATTTTTTCTGTTCCTGGGACGTCATGTCTCCCCCTCCTACAGTATCCTATCCAGGGCCCTCTCCCGTTCACTTGTCTTTTTACTCGGTAGACCCCGCCCAGTAAGAGGTTTGAGGAGGACTCGCTTCAGTCCCTTTTTTTAGGCGACAATCCATCCCTTTTTGCTTCGGACTTCCCTTTCCCCCTTCTCAACCCTTCCCGCCCTCCCCCCCCCCCAAAGTGATACAAAAAAAAACCTGTTGTAGGAAATGCCTTAAGAACCCTTTTTTTTTCCCCTTAACCCGTAGGAGGTTCTATGTCAACATTGCCATGAGGATTGGGCCTTCTCTCTTCCTTCGTTTGGCAAGGTCCACCACTTTCCTTTTTCCATGGTCTCTTAACTCGGCTTTCGCCGTGTAAGAGGAACAAATAGCCCCCGCTGTATTGACTGGCTAGTCGGCCCTACCTGGTCCGAATCGATGTTTTGTCAGTTGGTCCATTACTGTTGAGTAGTTAAGGGAACACATTCTATGCCCAGCAGAATCGTTGTTGTTTTTGGGTGATGCGAGCTTTTTTCCCATTCAACGTAAATAGCCGTACCTCCCCCATCCCCGCGATTCGCCAGTATTTACGGGACCCCTCCCCCCCTGCTTCCAGGCCCTCCCCCCCCTCCTCCCCCATGTTTCCCTGCGAAAGAAAGTTCAAAGTCGTTTATTCTGAACGACGCGCATGTGTTCCTTCCTCGTGCCGAGATATTCTCTTTTCCTTCCCCCTGGTCCCCGTTTTGACACGGGCCGACGTTTGACCGGTTTAAGCTTTATACCTCCCTTTCGTTCCGGTTCAGGCCGAAGCAAATGGTTTGATGTTTAGCGTGGTCTCTTCTTTTGAAGGTGGGGAGCGGATGTCCCCCCCCCTAAGCTGAACTGGAGTTCTTATTCGTCATCCAACTGTTGGTCCTCTTGGCCCCCCTCACCTATCTTACGGTGGTCGTACCCATTGAAGGTTTTTACTGCCCTTCCGTCGGGTTTTTCCCCGAGTCTGTCGGACTGTCTGTGTCGTAAAGGTCCTATCTGCGCTCCTAAATCTACTTTCCAAGAACATCTGCCCCTTCGTTTAAAACAAGCCCCCTTTTTTACGTTCCCTTTTCGAGTCGGACTGGGCCTGCCTAGTTTCCTTTTCTAGCATTATAACAATTCCCCCTTGCTTAACCTTAAGTTCACTGGCAGATCTTCACCCTGTCTTCCTTACTCCACCCTTTTACTCCCTTCACCAGCAGACTTCGTCCTGCCTGGGGGTTACCCGGCAGGCCTTGTCCGACCCGTGCCCAGAGGATCACCTTACCCTCTTTTTTTCTTTTTTACCCTGGGTCCCCAAGACAAAATGGTATTCCCAGCACGATATCTCACATGGACGTTCCCATCCTGACGACTAGTCCCCTTTTCATTTTAAGCACCCCCCCTCCTCTTGCTCGTTATTCATTTGTCCGCAGCTGGTGGTCCCCACCTCCTGAAAAAGGCTCCTTCTCGTCCTTACGTCCGGACTGGATGGTCCCATCCGTACTACGTGCATGGGACGCTTTTTAGGACTTCCCTTTTTTTTTTCCCCAGTCGACCTCACTGGGTGACGGTTCTACCCTCGTCTTCCCCCACACCAGACATTCATTTTTTCTCCTTTTCTCCCTTGCCACCGAAAAGGGGGCAGCTCGATCCTGACTTTTTTTATTTTATACTAAATCCCCTTTTTTTCCCTAGGTCAAGTCGACGTGGCTCCTTTACTTAACCCTTTTTTTTTCTTTTTTTTCTTGGTATTAACGCGGTAGAAGGAAGGTATAGGAAGGCCTACATGACCCTCCGCCCGACCCCTTTTTCCCAATCATTACGGATGATTTATTTCCTTTCCAGGGGTGTTGCCTGCGCCCAATCTCTCCCAGAAAGGATGAGCGTACTGGCCGCCCTCTCCCTTACATTTAATTCGTCTTTTTTTGTGGGACGAACCCTGGTCCTCTAGGAAGAACAACTTTTTGCTTTTCCTGGACCCCCTCCCCCGGACCCACAGTTTTTGGCCCCGATGGCCATGATTTTTTCAACGAGTTCCTGTCACCTCGGACACCTCCCCCTTTCCTCAAAAAATACATCTCCGGTGAAAGGACTTTGTTCCTTATTGTTTCATGACCAGATGCGTTCCGGCGAAGGCTAGTGTCTCGTTACCATCGTCCGTAATTTCCTTCCAGTAGCCTTAAGTTCGCTGGCGTGGGTTTGGCGCTTTCGAGGTCTTCTGGTACTTGGGTGTCCAGATGGGGAGGATTTCTGCCGTCCCCTCATGGTATACATGTTTTCCCTGCCCCCAGGGTCTTCCTTAAGTGGTAGACTCCCCTCTCTTTCGGTTGTCTTTCCTTTTTCCCTTTTCTATTCCACACCCCCCCCCTTTGTCGGCAGGGAGGCTGTTTCGACTCGATCGAACTGGACTTGTTTGACTTCCGTCTTGTTGCCAAGGTAGTCTATGTCGTTTGGTTTGACGGGGGAGTTTGACGTCCGCTTTCCTTATCTTCTTGGTTTGGTGGTATTCCTCCTCCCCTCCTTCCCCCAAACCTCGCGACTTGCCGATTAGTTAGTGACAGTTGGCGCAGTCCTAATTGAATTCCTTCGCTCCCGCGCCTGTCCTTTCCTACGCCCCCCTTCTTTGTTGCTCTGAAGTTTCCTGAAAAGAAGGGTGTCCTTAGCCCAAAAGACAACTACGCCCCTCTTTAAACCGGCCCTTACTCGTCGTTCCCCCCCTTCATTCCCTTTTCCCATTCCTCCGTTTTTTTGTTTTTTGCGATCTTCCTACTTCCTACGAAGTCAGGGTCCACGTGAGGGTCTTTTGGCTTTTCTTGCCTTCCCATCATCTGTCCCTTCTTGGACGAGCAGGACACCTTTTTAATTCACTGATCACCTTCTCCTGCTTCGGTTTCCCTTTCCTCCGGTTCTTCTTTTCAATTCGCTAGGGTTGTTGGTCTTAGGATCGAGCTCTCCCTCCCCCCCCACAGTTAAGTCTTCCTTTTCCGACGTCTCACTTTTCCCCCGCCCCCCGGCCAAAGACAATCCCTCCCTTTGCACCCTCCGTGACTCCTTCCCCTTTCCTCTCTGAGCCTGCCCCCTCCCCGTCCGCTTTGCGTGCAGCAATCCCATGGAACTAGCCACCTCCCCGCCACCGTTTCCTTGTCTCCCCCACGTCTTGGCAGTCCTTGATAGGAAATGGCAGTCCTTTTTCCTCCCCCTACCAGTATTGACCACCTTGACCAGTCCCGCACCGCCCCTTGACGCAGCCCCCCCCTCGACAGTTACTTGATTTTCGCCTGGAATTCCCTCTGACAAGGTTTTACCAGAACAAGTCCATCTCCTCCCCTGAATGAACCTTTCCCAGGGAACTCCTCAACGCACGTTTTGCCCCCCTCTCTATAGGTGTTTTTAGTCCCCCCTCTTCTAGGTAACCACTCACTTTCAAACCTTCTTACGCGCGCCACGAAAGTAGTAAGTATTGGTCCGGGACCGGCCACAGTCCGAAACGGGTCTAGTTAGGTTCTTCCTGTCCTAAGAGGAAACTACGCCCTTCCAGGTCGGCTCCTTAGTCCAACAGGATCTTTACGTTTCATCTTGTAGCTAGGCCCCAATCCTGGACGGTAAAATCTCCGTATGAGACTCCGTTTTTCTTCATTTCTGGGCCGGACCTAAAGGCTTCCCCTGACCGCTCGCCTTTCACCCCCTACGTTAATACCTCTTGAACCTGACAATCGCCCACATTTTTTCCCCTTAGTACTCAAACCACGGCGCGAAGAAGGCCTGATGCCTTTCTCCTCGCTTCCTCCCCTTTCCCTCCCTTGGTCCCTTGTCCTCGCCTTAGTAGTGCCCCCCGGCTCCCCCCCCCCCTATTAATCTGAATGATTTCTATCCCCCCCTGGTCTTTTTTCGACCCCTGCCAGACGCCTGACTAACGTCCCATTTGCCCTGCCTTACGGCCTTCTTCACCCCCCCCCACTTTCCCGTACGACCGTTCAGGAAGGACGAAAGGGGGCTTTTTTCTTTTCCCCTAAATCTCGTTATTCCCCCACCCTGTGTTCAAGCTCCTTATGGTTTTTATCCCTCTGGCCCCGGTTTGTACCCCTAGTTTCTCTTGGGTGCTTTTGGTCCTATGCCGTCCTGCTAGACTTGTATAGAGGGCCTGCCAATGAACGAGACCGTTTTCTACCAGCTAGTGCTGCCCCTGCTCTTCGTGACGTTGCGCATGTACACACTCTTTTTATTCCCCAACCGTATCTTACTCCTTCTTAGTCTTTTTTTTCTCCGGCGTCCGTTCGGACTACAGGTATTTTTTGGTTGTAGTTCCCCCTTGCGACTCTCTGTCTTCCTCGTACCTGGTAGATGACGACAAGAACTTCACGCCAAAGGAACATAGACTACCTTTCGTCTGAACTTTTTCGTTTGTCCTCAACCGAGGGGACGGCCGTGCGTGGCCCTCCTCTTTTTGTATGACTACTTGACTCCTTGAAAGCAAATTTCCCGTACCTCAGAAAATTGATCCTCCCCGTTTTCTGTAGAAGTGTGCCCTGGGTAGGGATCACCATAGATATACCTCCTTAATGCTTTTCTGGCCAGCTCTCCTTCCTACCTACGTTCGGTCTCTATCATCCCATTTTGTATAGCCTCCTTCATCCCCCCTTTACCTCATTCAACTCCCCTCCGTGATTTCCACCCCCCAACTGGCATTCGGACATTAAGTTAACGATTTTTGTCCCTCCCCCCTACCTGCCACACTGCGTCTATGTCCCCATCCATTCGCTTTCATATACTTTTCATGGGCTGTTGCACTAATGGTCTCCTTTGATTACAGAGCTGCTCCTTTCGGTTTTACTTGATTTAACCTTTCCCCTCCCCTCTCCCTTGCTGGCCTTATCGATGTGGTCCCAGTAATCCTTCTACTTCCCCGCGGGTCCTGGTGATGTTGGTACCGAGCCTTGAGCGGCTCTTAACACATCCCAGTGCTTTTTCGCCTCTTTGTCCAGTAACCCCCGAACGGTCCCAATATCGTTCCAACCCTACCCCATCCTCCCCCGATTCGCTTTATTTTTTAAAAAATCTCTCCCCAGGCCCCCGCCCGAGCGAGGTGCTAGGCCTGACCGACCGTTCCATCGACGTTAAGTCGCCCCCATAGTTTTGACTTCAACATGTTTTTTTTTCCGTCCATTCCGACAGGAAACCTTGACCTGTCCCTGCGATCCTGAAATGGGGACCTTCCTGAAACCGGAGCGGTTCAGTAAATTGTCGTTTAAATCCGGATTCCGGCGGAATTTTTCTACCCATTTTGTTGGGATATTGCGAGTTGTAGAGTTTGAGGTGGTCACTTATTCGACCCTCGATCCATCGTTATGTTTAGACTACCCCTAGTTAGTAGATGACGACACTCCGCTTCTTTGCTTTCTTACCTCTTTTAAGACCAGAAAATGGCTTTCCGCCCTGGATAATGTCTTTCTTACTTCTTTATCCCAGGGCCTTATCCCCGTCTTAGGCTCTCACTTAATTTCTTTTTAGGACGTCCCCATCTTTGGCCCCTAACAGGTTTTTTCGACCGTTCCTCGGCTGGGCATGGACGGATTTCTTAGGACCCAGGTCTTGCTAGAATGCTCTCTTTCACTAATTCCCTCCCTTCCTGGTGGAACAGGACGATCCTTTTTAACTTTTCCCTGCTACTATGCTTCCTTCGCCTGGTCCCTCTTGTCCCTCTTTTTTTTGGACCTTCCTCAGGCGTTTTGATTCTTCTCCGAACCTCGTGGTCTCTGGTCCGTCCTATAAATTGAGATATGGCCTCTTATTACTACCTGGCCGGAAGCACCATTACGCTCTTCTTCCACTGGACAGAGTGTCTGTTCCCATAAGAGCGAGTTCCCAGTTTTTTTTCCGATGGTTGCTTTGGCTGACCCAGTTTCAATTTCTTCGGCCGACCCTTACTTACCGTGGACTGGTGTTTGAATCGGCGGTCCTTCCTTTTTTCCTGGTTCCTCTTCGTCGCTCCTTTCCTGGTTTCTAGCAGGAAAGGGTTGGGGATTCTAACTTTGCACCTGGGAATTGTCCTGATGGATAGACCTGTCCCACGCGGAACCCTTGGAGTCTCGATCACTGCCAGCATCCTCCTGTATGCTTCTCCTCTGGGTTTGGGTAATAAGTCCCCCCTGCCTTTGTCCTTCCTTTTCCCAGGCCCTCCCCTGTGTCCCGACCCGTTCTTACCGGTATTTTGTCTTTCTCGTCAGATCGCCCCGTTCGCTTCACTTATCGGCGGCTACCCTCCCCATTCTTTGCATCGTCCCCCTTGATCCGGAGAGCTTGGCATGGCAAGGGATTTCAGAGCCGCACGACTCTGCCCAACCTTGGAAGGCCGGTTCCTGGCGACGCTCTATTTTTGATTTGGCGTCTGACATGACGAAACCTGAGCAGAGGAGAACCAACCAGTTTTGGGGTCTTTCCTGGTGCATATTCCGGACAAGTTCCAGTGTCAACGCTTTCCAGTCTTGTGTTTCGGCCGGTTTTTGTTTAACGATGGATCAGTTCCTTCACCCTACCTGAAGCGAATAGGTGGAACCCCTTGACCCAGGGTGCTTTAGTTCCTTATTTCGTTATGAAGCGGATTTAGGCCGTTGAGGATCTGGTAAACAGATTCCTGGTCATCGACCTCCCAGTCCCCTAACCCCCCTGGACAGTAGAAGTCATCTGCTCGGTGGAGCTGGAGGGAGGTCGACTTTGACCTGACTTTTCTGGGGTGACGTTACCACTTGGGGGAGTGGCAACGTGCCTGAATTCGACTCTCTCCTCTCCACCAGGTACGGAGGGTTGATTTCCAACTAAGGAATGTTCCCCATACCTTGTTCACGTAGGTTTGCATCCCTTGATACGTGGCTCCATCGAGAAATGCCCACACGGCCCCCCGTATGGGCGGGAGTGGGTGTCTTTTTTTTTTCGTGGCAAGGGGAGACGGCTTTGATTGAACGACACCCAACCCCAAGGGGTAGGAATGGAGGTGGTGCTTGATCAGTCCCCTTTGAAGGTAGCGTTTGCGCGTTGCCCATATTGAGATTCTGGTTTTCCTTTGGCTTTTGACCGTGCTACTTCGGACACAGGATTATATTTTTCACTGGGTTAGTTATCGATTTCTCTTTCCAACGCCCCTCAACGGAAGTCAAAAACCCCCTAGCCCGCATTTGATACGCTTTCTAGACCACTTTCCTTCCCATACCGCAAGAATTTCCAGGGTCTATTTTGACCCCCTCTTTTTCCTTTTTTAACCATGTCCTTTTGTTTTTTCTTCCGGCTCGCCCACGTAAGGTTTCCACCCCCTTCTCCTCGGCAAGAACCCCCCCCACCTCTCCACCGCACGTGTTTCCCCAATTCCCTCCTTTTGTTCATTT
>Ga0179593_1536233_pt1 | contig 13575 bp, 23 predicted proteins | sample CZODoug2_1_08_16_FD_185931 | JGI IMG/M metagenome (GOLD analysis project Ga0179593, IMG submission 185931) | Vadose zone soil fungal communities from Angelo Coast Range Reserve, California, USA - CZODoug2_1_08_16fungal (PacBio error correction) | ecosystem: Environmental > Terrestrial > Soil >... | reverse complement strand
ATACTTTACTCCCCCGGCGGCAGCGGATAACCTCAATCCCTTCTTAGCTTCAGCCCCGACGCGGACAGTTTTCGGGCTTCCGCGAAATCACCCCCCCCGCCCTGAGATTTCCCCTTTCATACGTCACGGCGCCCTCCGGTTTGCGGTCTCTTCTGCTCTTTCCTCCCCGACCTACCACTTCCTTGACGGGACCTCCCCGGCACCTGTGGTACGATTTCTTCAGGGAATCAAGGCGCTGTCGTTTTAATTTTTTTGCCTTTCAAGCTCGATGTGGGCCGGTCGCGAACAGCCGCCCCTGTTCGAAGATTCGGGCAAGTTCCCTCCGTTTTTCGGTTTTTCTGTCGTAGAATACCCAGTTGCCGCCCACTTCTTTATTTTTACTGATTCTCCACCACGAAATAGAGCCGAGATGCCTTCCTTCCTTCCTGCCGCAAGGAACACGAGCTTCTGACAGCTGCAATCCTTTCTGCGCCTGTCCCATTTTTTTCAAGCGGCCTTACATAGACCCCCTTTTCGGCTTGTCGCGATCCGTCCGTTGTCCTTGGCACGAGCTAGCCCGCACATACGGAGGGGCTCGCGGGACAATACAGAGAATATCGTTTTCCCCGTTTTTCCCAGCATGTCCCTTTCGAACGCTTCAGCGAGTGCCTGCGTGCAATACAAGCAGCCCATGTTTCAAGTTTTTTCCCGTCTTCAGCCGAGACACTTCCGTTTCGCTCCCTTTCTTAAAAGATTTCGCCAGATTCGTCAGTTTTAGAAAGCTCGCGGAGCGCCCCCCCAAACCCCCTCCTTCCTTATTCGTCGAATCCTCAAGGAAAGATCTGCCCTGACCTTTTTCCCCCTCAGCAACCGTTTAAGTGCTCTCCTGGCAGTGCAGACTCATCTTTGCGCCTTAGGGAACCGTCCGACAGATTCTCCTTCATCCGCGGCATCCAACTTGTTCGGTTCACCCTCGTTTTCCCCCTCTTCCGATGAGAAACCTCTTCTTTGCAGCTGCTTGTGCCGGCCACCTTACGATAAACTTTCCCCGGCGCCAGACGATTAGACGCACCCCCTCGAGGACGTCCTTCCTGGAAGAGGCCCCCTTGCTGACTGGAATCTACATTCCCTTCTACTACAATTTTTTTTCCCCTTCCGTGGCGGCTTTTTCCCCGCACCAGCTGGCATCGTACGGAATAGATTTTTTCCCGAGGCTAGAAGAGGAGACCTTTCTTCCGAGTAATGAGCCAGGTGTCACTATTGGTTTCTCGAATGCGGTCCGCTGCCTGGTCCGGCTGACAAAAAGAGTGCCCTCTTTCCGCACCTGATTGCCGGTGCCGCCAGCTTCTTGCGCACCGCTTTGGTCCTCATATCACGACGATTTCCCATGTAACGGCGAGCCTTTTTCCCCTTTCTGCAACAGACTTCAGAGGTCGATGACCTTAAAAACTGACGTTTGTTTTTGCAGGCGGCTTTCGCAACTCCGCCTCTGCCCAGCGATGTTATTGTCAGACGAACTCCTTGCCTTTTCCGGCTGGGAGGCCTATTCCTCTGAGCGGATCTGAAATTTGGATTAGCGACATCATATGGTCTTCATTGCGGGGTTGTTGTTTCCTTTTCCGGGCCAGTTACCTGCCCCCCCCCAGCCCTTTGAGTTTCTCGACCCACGCAGGTCAAACGCCGCATTCCTCCCGAAATCATCGCCCTTGCAAGATGTTACTGTCCGACCCACTTGTTTGACGGCTGAAGCCCTCACCCTGCGCTGCGTTTGCAAGTGGTCGGGCTTCATACGCAGGCCGGGCGACGCACCATTGCCCCCCGGTATTTCGCAATCCATGTAAGCGTGAGCTGTTTTCTTTTTCATCGGCGCAGAGTTTGCATTGGGCGTCCTCTTTTTTAATACCGTGCGCTCTTTTTTCGGAATTTCCCGTGGCCCCCTTTGTTTAATAGATAAGAATTTTTCCTCATTTCCACTTCTTCGAGGATTTGGGGGCTTCCTCCGCCCCGCTAGGGGTAGGTCCGAGGTTCCTATCTTTCTTTCATCTTTTAGAAATGGACCCCCTCATGGTCAGTTCTCGGAGGGGAAGGTCTCGCCATGGTCCGTTTTTTCAGGAAGCTCGATGCCTTTTTGCAACAGCCGTCAGCGTCCGGGTGGTCGCCCTCTTTCGGGACTTATGAGGAGCCTAGTCGCGCTCTTCCTGGTCCCCCCCCCACTCGGATTGTCTCTTTTCATTATTGACCGGCTCGCGTCTTCCTACGTCCTTCCCCAAAGCCTGGCTCTCAAGTCCCCGTGTCATGATTCTTATCCCCCGATTCAGGACTTCGTGTCAAATTGTCGAGGAAGATCGAATCTTGTACACCAGATGATTCCCTTTTTTCCCCCAAACCGCGAAGTCTCCTTGGTCTGCGCGAACTTCGAGCGCGCACAAAGATCTGGCAGCGTTTAGTTATTCCCCTCTCCTTATGGGGGTGTTCTTGGGGCTGCATTGCACAGTTTTTCCGTGAGGAAATAGCTTATTAGTGCCCCCAAGCCTCGCCAAACCCCCTTTTAGAGGAATGGAGCGCCGGATGAAAAAGTCCCCCCTATGAATTTCTGACAAGTCCGTTCACGGCCGCCTATTGCCCTCTTGAAGGCATAATGTCGGCATTTTCATGTAGCTCACGACGCGATCCCTCCGAGAAGTTCCCCATCTTAGTAACCCTTTAGCGTGGCCTTTGGCCCAGTCCTTAGAAGTACACTAACCCCTTGAGTCTTTTCGAGAATCCCTTGAACTCTCTAGACGTGTAAGTTCTTTTCTGTTGAAGGCTGAGAAACCCCAGTGGTTGACCCACTCGGCGCAAGCCCCCTTTCCCCTGCCCCCTCGTTAATTTTGGATGTTGTTTCCCCTCTCTTTTGAGTTTATCATGCATTCGGCCTGGCCCGTCCGTCACCCTGCCGTATAAGGCCGAACATTTTTTTGGGGTGAGGTTACCTGCCGTTCTTACACGTCGCGTCCGCGACTCCTTTCTGTGCCTTGGACTTTTTTTGCCCTGTACTTTAGTTAACCTCCGACCTCCGTTCTCTTCAGATCCATGCGGCTGGTCCTCCATCTTCTGGCGCGCTTCTGCACGCTGACTTTTCGGTGTCGCGGGCTCAGGCGAAACCCCCCCTGTGCCGCGCGAATCCAGTCCGGAACCCCCTTTTCTTTTCTTGCCCTGGCGCTGGATTCCCCCGGTTCTTAGTTTCCCAACCCCTGTTTCAGCCGCCGCTTGTGAGCTTCCTCCTCTTCTCCCCCCTGCCACGAGGGTGCTTCGGCCTACCGCGAGCGACCAGGGATTTTCTTTCGGCGTGTGATCTCTCTCTTTATACGTTGTTGTTCGGATGATTCCCACGCGATCGACAGCCTTCATGATCGCTTTTTCTCCGGTCCTGGCACTCTCTTGGCCATTAGGGAGAAGTTTTTAAGGGGCCGCGTCAACCGCGATGCAACTGCCTTTGGTTTGCAACTGCCCCGGCTACCGGGAAGCCCCCCTTCCCCCCTTCAAGCAAGCCCGGATGGGATTGTCGTTCGCAGACTGGTGGTTAGAAGGGGGTTGCCCCGCGACACCTCCCCCCTCAGAGCTGAAGGTATCTTTCCATCCTATTTTGGAGGAGCCAGCCGCAACGAGAACGACCTACGTCGTTCCGTAGAGTTGCCCCCTTACCAGGGCCGGGCAATTCTTCCGGGCACATGATTTTTCATCGCTGCGCGATCCTTGTGTCTGAACGCGATTCTCAACCCTCGGAAAAATGTTAGGGCCCACACCTTTCGGGGTACGTACGTTTTCCCTATTTTTATGGCTGAGAAAACTCATCCGGATCGTACCCCCTCCACCAGATGACCCTTCTTTCTTCCTTTTGCATGGCGGGCTCATTTCCCCCCTTCCTTCTCATATTTCCCCAACCACGTAAAAGATTCCCCTGGGCCGGTTAACGTCCCCTCCCTTTGAGCTTTTTAGCAGTTGGTCTCTTTTCGGATGGTGGGCCCCCCCCTGAGAAACCTTCGTACTCTTTTACACCTCTCCCTGCTTTTTTCCTTCTTGTTTCAGGAATCCTTTCACAGTAATGCCTCCCTTGAAAGTGCCCCGGTGAAACCCCCCTTCCCTCCAGCGTAATCCATCTGGTTCCTCCCCGCTCGGATGACAGTCACCCTGAGTATTTTGCTTTCTGGTAATGAGACGTGCCTTCCCCTCCACTTTAATGTTGCATGAGTGCCACCATGGAATACCCCCCCCCAGGTGCGCGGCTTCCGAAAAGATCCTTTTTACCATCTGCGAATCTCCAGTTCTCGAGAACAAGGATCTTCCGGTTTTAAGGTGGTTATCATCTGGTTTCAACGTTTTTCTCCCGATCCTCCCCTTTTTTTGACACGCTCCTGAATCGGCTTCCGAATCAGGACACGGGCATTCCTCTCCGCGGCCTTTCCTGGACGAGAAGAGACTCGAGCAGCCCCTTCATCCTGCCCCGGGCGCCCCCTGGTTTTTTGTTTTTTTCCTAAGAAGGAGCGAGTCCGGCGTCTTTTCCGGCATCTTTTTTTTTCCGACGATGCCGTCCTTCCCTCAGATGACGGCGGTTAGGGACAGCCCAGGATCGAGCTTCCTGAGCCAGCACGCGTTTCCTTTTCGCGAGCCATTTTTTTTTGCCCCGACCTTGATGCTGTTTCCACTTTCCCGGCCCCCCCCCGATGACCCTAGAATACGAGCGTGGCCCCTGACCCGCGCTTGCCTCCTTTTTTCAATCCACGTCGCGAAGAATTGCCAGACGCAGCCCACATCGTCATCGATGAACCTTTTTTTCCCGCCAACGGTAATCGGGCTTCCCTTTCTGTAAACAAAACATTGCCCCACCGGCCCGAACTCCTCCGAGGACCCCCCTTTTTCTTCCGAGTTACTGTTCTCTGTGGGCAATTCTCGCCCGGTTACTGCGTCTTTTCAGCCCTTCCCGCCACCCTTTTCTCCTGCGCCCATGGTTTTTACTGGGCTTCCGCCTTCAAAGAGTGTCGATCCTCTTGATCCTTGCGAGGTTTCGCTGGCTTTCCTGTCGCGTTTTCCCGCGTCTTGCGCCCTCAAACTAAAAGGTTTTGGAACCTCTGGAAAGGATCGTTCCCCCAGTCCACTCCCCTCGAGATATTCCCGTCCTTTAGCTCGTCCCTTACAGCCTCTCCCAAGCGTTGGATATCCCCAGCACGGAAAAGCTGAGCAGGCGAATCGTCCTCCACGCTGGCCCTTCATCTCTTTTTTTTCTTGCTTTCCCTCGCCTTCCGCCCCCACAAACCCCGTCATTCCGGTTTCATCTCCTCGACGTATTGTCACTACGCGCGCCGGTAAATTCTTCGTCGTGATACTTCCCCTCCAAAGTCGGCGTCCCCTCAGTCTTGGCTGCAAGGCCCTTCTTGCGTTGAAAGCTCCTCTGTTTTCAGCCGACCTAGCCGAGGACGTTCTTCCATCCCCCCCGTTTTTGACACCGTGTCAATGTCTTTTTCTCCTCGTCTTCTGGAGTCAGGGAAGGCTTTCCCCTCCTGAAGAAGGTTGCCAGCTTGCGTGCTCGGGGACAAGCCTTTTTTGTCCCGTTGGAAGTGTTTAGAGGGCAGTGAGTTTGAAGATTCCCTTTCCTTCGCCATCTCATATGAGTCTCCTCCCATATTCTGCGCATGCTTTCAGGTGATAGTAATGTTTTGGGGCACCTGCGTGCACCCCCCTTGGCCCCCTGAATAGATGCTCCTCTCCAGCATGTGGTGAAAAGTCCACCCCCGTTTTGATGCACCAGGATGAGGGCCTAGCATCGTCGTCTAGTTTTTCTCGCCACAAGCTGCCCCATCCCGCGTGCACCGGAGCATAGCCTTTCCGTCCACGTGCGCTTCTAATCCTCGAATTCCTTTCTTCCTCGACGCCTCTTTCGTGTTGTGCGTTTTCTCCGAGATCTATGGTCCTCGCGGCCGGAAGCAAAGGCCCCCTCGTTTAAGACCGCGTGTATCCCCCTCCTCCCGTTATGCCCGCTGAAGCAGGAAAACCGGTTCCAAAGGTTTTTTTTTCTTTTGCTCATTCACCCTCCCTACCGCTGCCGTTTCCTCTTTTCGAAAGCCGTTTTCAAATTTCCTCTATAGGGAGTGCCTCAGCCGGATCTGTTTCGGTGCTCGTTTCCCTTCAGGGCCGTTTCTCTCGCTTTAGAACAGTCTGTACGATGTGACGGCCGCTTTCCCCACCTCGGTCCGGCTTCGCATGTTCCCATGACGGTGTGTTCCTTGAGGCATGCAGTGCCGTTAAGGCAGCTCTGCCTCGCGTTTAGTTTGTTTTTCCGTCCTCCTAATTCCACCCGCCACTGTCCTTTTTCGGCATCGATCTTCTCCGACATTTTAATAAAAATTCTCGATTCTAGAGATCTTTTTTTTTTTCCTCTTCGACACAGCGTTCTTTTTCCTTCCCCGGCACACATTCTCTCTCCCCCCAAAACGGTTTTCCTCTCCCAAGCATGCCCTTCGATGCTTGACTCTTTACCAAAGGTGTCCTCCCCTTTTTCCGTCGAAGGTGAACTTTTTTTTTGGTCTTCTTCCCCTCCAGTTTACAAGTCTAAAACCTGACTGAATGTGCGCCCTGCTTACGTACTGACGTTTTAGTAGCTCTGAGTGGGGTTTTTCTTTCGACGGAAATACCTGTTCCCTGTCGCTTGTTCTGAAGCCTTCTCTTTCCCTTTTGTTGCAAGTCGTTTCGACGTGAAGTACAAAGAATCGACAATCACGGGGGTCTTTTATCTCCCAGCGACGAAGTTCACCTCCTCGAGGGTAATCCCTTTTTCCGGAATTCGTTTTCTCTCCTTCGCCCCATCTACCCTTCCCGTGTTTTTTGTGAAGAGGCGGTTGCATGTCTTCCCCTCTGATTTCGACCAGTCCGTCGCCATCTGGCTTTTAAGGCGCTCCTTGCGCCTGTCTTCCATTCGTCGGCCGAATGTTACCCAAAGCCAGCTGCGGCCTTTACCTCGGCACTCTTTTTTTCCTCCCCCAATTATCCGGGATAAGGTCCCGCAGAAGGTTCGCGGCTTCCGTGAGATGTTTCGGCCTTTCAATTCCTTTTTTCCTCGGCTATCTTTAGGCCGGCCCCCTTCACGAGAGGGCAGTGTCCCTTGTAAAGGACTTTTTAAACGCCACTGCCGTTCGGGTCGGCGGGAAGGTTTTTTTTTTTTTTTTTTTGAAGTAATCTTCAAACCCCTCCGTAGACGGTCGTCTTGACGAGGACGACCTTTCCGAGTTTACGCTCCTCAGTACTCACTTCCAGAACAGACCCCCTTTCTTCGGGCTTTTTCACATCAGTACATTTTCATCTCTTTTTTTTTCATAATACTACGTTGTTTTTTTTTTCGGATGAAGGCCCTTTCCCTACGGGGGAAACGCACGAGAGTTTTTTAATACGTCTGTTCTCCGTTCCCTTGTCCTGGCTGCTCTTCCCACTGCTCACTGTCCTCGTTTCCAGAGGCGACCCTTCCAGCCTTAATGTTCTCCTGGGAACCACCCCCAGACCCCCCCCCCCCCCCCCCCCCCCCGCCCTTCTTCCTTCCGGAGTGGGTCGACCCAGGCCGGGTCCAGGTTCTCGACGCTCGCGTCCCCCGGCTGGCTTTTCGCGATGCAGTCTGCCCCTAGGCATTTACTGACGCCGCCGTCTCCGAACCTTATTCGAACTCTGTTTTTGGCGAAGTATCTTGCTGATCGGGCGTCCCAGAAATCATTTTCTGGGACGGGAGGTGCCGCGCTGGGTTTTTCCCCCCAAGGCCTCCCGACCAATGGTCAAGGCGCAATGTCCCATCTCCTTGAAGACGTTCCTTGCGACGTTGGTCGAGAACTCATCTCGCCCGGCACCCCAGACCGCTTTCCCCCTTGTCGCTTTTTCGAAGACCGGTCTCGGCAAAGAATTCATCGTTTGTTCACGAGTGAGTCGAACTCCGTCCCTTTTTCCCTACAAACGGGGATGGCGAGTCTTTTACTTTCAAGGCTGAAGAGCGGACTTGCACGCCCCCACGCATAAGCTTCTGGAAAAATCACCTTTTTACCCCCTGTGTCCCGGATTCCGTTCCCGTCCCCCTCACCCCTTTTCCTCATACGGCTTCTTTCCAGTTTCTTCAGGTTTGAGGGCTTTGTATCTGGCAGATTGAAGCCCTCCCCCACTCACACTTCCTCTTTTCTTTGCACCTGTTGTACGAGCCATCCCAGTGGATCAATCTGGAGAGGACCAGGCCGTTTTGTTGAAAGTCTAGATGTGGACGGCACTCGCCGAACCCTCCCTGCCGTGGATGTTCCAATGAGGGATTAAGGGCCCGTATCGAGTTAGGTGCTTTGCTTTGGAGAAGATCTCTGCCGGCATCAAAGAGGTCTTGGAATTTGACGGACGACCCCCCCAAAGCTCTCTGCTGCCTGAACTGCTCCTGCCGACAAGATACCACGAGCAGCCGTCCTCTCTTCCCTCCTTCCGGAGCCGTTTTTAACTCCCCTTTTGTCTGCACATCGACATCCTTTTCTTCTGTCGCGATACGCGGCTTTCCCCCCTTGGAACGAGATCGCCCTAACAGCTCGGCTTGGCCTTTCTGGAACTCCCCTTTTTTTTCCCTCTCGAAAAGTTTTGACGGCCCCATGGCTCGAACGCTGTCTCCCGAAGGTGCCTGCGCCCAAAGAGAAAGCCCCCCCCATGTGTCCCCTGGTTTTTCCCGTGCTTCCTTCTCTCACGGTGTTCGCTCCACTTCTTCCTTACCTCTTCAGCCAGATTACGGCATTTCGACAGATCGCCGCCGACCACAAACTGCCCGATAGCTTCTCCCTCTTCCTAAAGGAATTCGTGCACTGACGTCCCCAGAGAAAAGTTGATGCTTCTCGCGCCGTGTTCCCCCCCCCCCCGAAGCTGGTCTTTAGGGGACCTGAGGACGTCCGATCTAATTTTTCCTGGGCATCCACCCGTTTGTCCACCCTGCTAAAGCGTCTCTTTAGAAACGCTGATTCCGGTTCCATCTCTTGTGCCGGAATACGATCACGCTCAAGCCGGCCTCTCCTCTTGCCGACCACTGCCTTTCCTCCTCAGGGACTCGGCGACGTTTTGGGACTTCTCCCCCCCCCTTCCTACAAGGAAAACGTTCCGTGGCGGCGTCTCATCGAACACATTTTACCCTGCTCGTCTATGCCTTCCTAAGCCTCTAGAGGCGACCCTGCTCTGACCAAGTTTTTCTGAGCGGGGGGATGGGACGCGTCCGCGGAGACCGAGTCCGCTGAAAACCTTTCCCCTCGTTCAGACCCTCTCTTCCTGTGCGCAGTTTTCTCCCCTTTGGAGAATTCACAACTGGGCAATATGCATTTTTTCGCGCGTCGTGATGCCCGGACGTCGAGGTTCGATGTCCCGGAACTTTTTTTGCAGGGCGAGCAGTCAACATCCCTCCCCCGATCCGTTCCTTTGACGGACGAGTCGCCGCGGATTTTACGGGGGGGGCCTATCCCCCCCCCCTCCTGGGGATCGCTTTTTATTTGACGAGGACTATCTGGCCTCTTTTCCTCGTGGAGTTTTGACTTTTTTCAGACCTACGGGCCAGTACGTTCCCAAAGCCTTTGAGTTCTTTTGACCACTTTTTTAACGCGCTTCCCCCTGGCCTGTCCCCCTCGCCCTGATAGATGAACTGCAGAAAAAGCTTGGACGGCGTCAGCGATCACATTGTTGCTGCGCGCCCTGTGTTTTCCTTTCCCTCAATGCGGCCCGGGCACCTGGACCCCTTTCTTTCTACATGTACTCTTTGAGGGTTGCTCGGGCCGTTAGTTCGGCTCTTTCCGGACTGTTTGTTCGTGCGAGCCGGCTGGAGTCATTTCCAGTGGAACGTCGTCTTCACGATATTTTGCTCCATTTAACTTCTTTTCTTGCCGACGCAGTCTCGGGGTACGAGATGCACGCTTCGTATTTCTTTTTCTCACTGGACCATCAATGGTCAGTTCCTAGGAGGGAGAAGGCTCTCAGGTCCGTGATCAGAAGCTCTGCTCTGGGGCTGTACGCCCCCCTCTTCAGAGTCAGGTTCCGTCTTCGACCTTCGTTCTTTTATCGATCCTTCTCGCCGAGCGCTTTCGCAACATCGGCTTGAGCCGGCGAAGGATGCCCGGATCTCGGTTTTTTTTCTTTTCGCTTTTACTCCTACCGTGTCCTGATCTCCGCAGCTTTCTTACTTTTTTTTCCAAGCCAGGTCGAGGCCATCGAAGTCGTTTTTTTTCACCCAGATGATTCAACTGAACCACCCTCCGAAGAGCCTTTGAGGTTGAGCGAGGTCCCTGCTATGCGCAGTACTACTGGCCTCGTAGAGCCGACGCCGCACTTGTTGTATTCCAGGGGGCTTGGATAATGCAAAAGTTTGCTGCGTTACAGCAAGCTTCCCTTCCGTGACCCCCCTCTCCACCCTATCTCATTCGCTCCAGGCATAGCTCGCGAGGAACCCCTTCTGCAGAGACTTTTCTTGACGGAAGTCCTTTCCCCCCTTTCGCTCTTGCATTTTCATCATTACTTTCCGGCATTCATCCTGTCGGCACGCTGCCCTTCTAGAGTGTAATCCTAGACCTAGGCGTTCTCAGGCCTGAAAAACAAGAATGAACGTACACGAGTCACAATTTCCCCTCTCCTCTTTATGGAGTTCCCGTTACACGCGTCCCGCTGACGATGTGGCGTTTTTTTGCCCTCTCAGAACGGAAATTCCCAAAGCGGCCGCTCCTTAAGGACGCCCGCGTTTCCGCGGGTTTTTTGTTGTCCGCGCCTGGCGTGAGTCCGGCCAGACACTGCCTGGCATTCCCTTCCCTTTGTAGTATGAATGTTGAGGCCCCAACATTTGTCTGAGGGTGCTTTTCCAGGCGAGTTCCCTCCTTCGCGCTCTCGATGATCTTTTCCTTATTGCAGGCCCTTTACTTTAGTCCTCCGACGACGACGGTGCGGTCTTTTTCCGCCCATGTGCGGCTTCCGCCGCCAATCTTCTGTTTCGCCGAAGAACGTGACTGCATGTTTCCCCGAGTGTGGGGGCGTCCCCCCCGTCGAACCAGGTTCTCTTCAGAAGACGACAATCAGGGGCTTTACGGGCGATGGAGTACCTCGCCGGCAGTTTCACCCACCCTTTGGCCGCCTTCTTGTTGACCGCACTTCCTCTTCTTTTTCCCCCCCCTCCCACGAGTAGGACAGTACACAAGCAGAGCGATCCCTTCATCTGGCGCGTATTTCTTTCTCTCTCTTTTCCCCCTGTTGTTGAGAGATCCTCGCCATCCCCCTTTGGATCCTTGGTAGCCGTCCCTGTACGCCTAGTGGAATGAGAATTTGATGAAATTTTCTTCAACAAGCGGCGGTGCCTTCCCTCTGTTTAAATGATTCGGACCAGGGAATCCCTTTTTTTCCCGTCAAAGAACGACCCTTTGTCGTCTTCTTCGCCCTTTTTCAACGGTGGTTTTCGTTTTGGCCGCCCTCTTTAGCGAAACCTCCCCAGCGTGCCGGTCTGGCGCCAGACACATTGGCGGCGACCCCCCCGCCGCACATGATTTCCCTCCCCCCGTAGTCCCCGAGTTGAAACTGAAAGTACTACGGCAATTAGCCCTTCACACATGATGTCCTCGCGCCGACCTGGGTTGTTTTTTTGGTCCTTGAACTCTTTCTCATCAGAAGAAATGTTCGGGCGTCTCACCTCTAGGACGGGTGGACTTACGCTGCAAGGCCGATCTGCATTCCAGCGACCGGATCGTACACCAAAACTTCCCCCCCCTCCCAAGGAGGGCTGGGGCGGCCTTGGCATTTTCCCCCCTGCCGCTTTTAAACAATTTTTTTCTCCGTCACCACGCCGTCCACGTTCTCGGGCTCGGGGTTCCTGTCTTCCAGAACGAGTTCATCAATGTGTTCTGTCGATTCAGCCTTTCCTCTTGAGACCCCCTGCCTCTCTCGTAAAAGCGATCTCTTTTGTCGTCGCGACCTTCCTACTGAAGAGGAAAGCTGCCTTCGCCTCTTGCAAGATCCCCATGTAACATGCCCCCCTCCTCGTCATCTAGACGGGTTCCAGGCGCTCTGATGGCCTCCGCGCCACTGAGTATTTGGAGGATCTGTCTTTCCCCTGAAGACTCTCGCCCCCCCAAGTGCCGTGCCAGCAAAGTATACAACCCCAAGGTGCGGCGCGACGACTAGATCTCCCGATCTATCTGCTCGCCCAGTTCTCTGACCATTTGCTTCGCGAGTTTTTTCATATAGGGGGTCACCCCTCGACGGCTCGACCTGGCACACGAACCCTTACTCGGCTTCCTCCTCCTTACCCGGGCTGCTCTCGCCCCCTTTTAAGGGAGAAGTATCTCTAGCAGACGGTCACTCGACGGGCTCAAGCTCTTGGAAGAGCGAGGACGGCGGTCTCGATCCCGACGATTCCCTCCACGAATGACGCCCCCTTCCCCCCCCCCCCCCTGTGCGGTCCAGCCCCAGAGTCTAGCCTTCCTGATCTGAACCTGGCGCTAGCTCCCGCCGCGACCCCCTGAACATTTATGTTTCCAGTTCGGCCAAGATGACCCCCCTAATCGAATAGTCTTTCCCCGCGCAGCTGCTGCCCTTCCTTCGCGCCTCCTTGGAAATGGCGTGCACATTCGTTATCGATTTTCTACAAAAGAACGAAACGGTTAATTCCTCTCGGCTCTCCGGGAGCCTTTCTCCGCCCCATCGGCCCCCGACACTCGCGCGTCTTTGCAACAATAAAGCATCACCGTTACATGTGTTTTAATACAGGTGGGACCATGCGTTCGCCAGGCCTGGTATTTCAGCATGAAATCTCCTCGGCGCCCATGGTACTGGTTCCCCGCCGTCCACCCGAGGGCTTTTCCTTTTCCCTTTCAGGGCGGCTATTTGGTCCCCCCCTTAGGTCGGCGTGGTGTTCACCTAAACTCAAAGGGCTTTTGTCCCTTGGCCGGCTATTCCTTCCCAAGTCCCACACTCCCGCTCCTCTTTAGATTTGTCGTAGTCCAAAATTAAACCCCTCTCCGCGCAGCGTTGGGATCGGCCCCCTCCCCCTTCCCAAGCGTCGAGCGTTCTCCGTCAGTCACCTGCTTGACGGGCATCGATCCGAGGGGTTGCCTCGCCACTGAAAAAACCCCCCCCCTCCGGTTAAAGTCCCTCCCCTGCCTCCCGAAGCTGCCTTCAAGCCAGATTCCTTTTTTTTTGATAATGCTCCGATTGAGAAAGCATTAGGCACATCCTTCCAGTTTTCGGCCCCCGCGGCTCTTTTTTTTAGCCTTCCCCGTTCGCCGCGGACCTCCCCCATCCCCCGATTTGAACACTGCCATGCTCGTAATCCCCCTTCTCCCTTTTGATTGAAGTCGTTCCGTCAGCAGGTTGCCAGCTTTTTTTTCCCGAGAGTACGGGGGACAAAGCCGCACAGGAGTACAGTGGTGTAGTAGAGTCCTTGTAGATTCCTTTCGCCACGAGACTAGTCTGATGTAGTCCCTTCCTGCAAGTGTGCTCCCCCGAACTTCTGGCTCCGGCTCGGTTCTTAAGTTTCCGGTCACCCCGCAGCTTCCTCCCGAATACGAGGTTAGAATTTGCGCTGTTCCTTGGTGAATTAAAAGG
>Ga0179593_1704632_pt1 | contig 13576 bp, 27 predicted proteins | sample CZODoug2_1_08_16_FD_185931 | JGI IMG/M metagenome (GOLD analysis project Ga0179593, IMG submission 185931) | Vadose zone soil fungal communities from Angelo Coast Range Reserve, California, USA - CZODoug2_1_08_16fungal (PacBio error correction) | ecosystem: Environmental > Terrestrial > Soil >... | reverse complement strand
GGCTGCACACACCCCACAACGTTTTTTCCCCATTTCTTGTCTTTTTTCCGGGCCAGTTGGAGGTTCGTCTTGTTCTTTTTTTTCCCCTGATCTTCAACTCCTCCCGCCCAACCCTTCTCACTTGCAGTCCCCCCTGATATTGCTTTGGGGCCCCCGAAGAAAATCCTGTCCCCTACCCTTTTTTTGTTGAAGCTTTTTTGCTTCCTGAAATTCCTTGCAACTTTTTTTTTCGCCTCTTGCTATGCTGTATCCCTCCGGGTTCTCTTTTCCCAGATGTCCCCCCTTATACCCCCTTTCTCCCCCCCCCCCAGTTTCTCATATAAAACCCCTTTTCAGACCATTTCGACTTTTTTCAGACTTGGTTCCCTCCCCTTTCTTTAGGTTTTAGAAACAAATCATTTTTGTTCCCCGGCAACACCATCTTGGCTCCCCTTCTCCTCTTGCACCCCTTTCCCCTTCGGTGTCTACTTTTTTTTTTTCCACTCTATGCTTTGACAGGCAGTTCCCTATTCAGGTTTTTTTTTGCCCCTTTTAGCGTTTTTATTTTTTACGACGCAAATCCCCCCCTGGCCTTATGGTTTTTGCGCTTTTCATCCCCTTCCCTCCACCGCAGCGCAGAAGTGTAAAAGTGTCTTTAGACCCTCCCGTGCCTTGCCACCCTCAAGTTCGTGGTCCCTCGGGGTGTTTGTTTTTCCTTCAGCTTTGTTCCATTGAGGAAATCTTGTCCTTTTTTTTCCTTTGAAACTCGTTTTCCAGGACCAAAACCCCCCCTTCCTGGTGCCATAGCCCCCTACTTGTGGTCATCCGTTGATCCTTTTTTTGCCTCGAGCCTCCCGAAAGAATCACTCTTCTGCTTTCTCCTCGGCGCTGCAGCCCGCTTTTTTCTAAACCCCCCCCCGATCCTGAATGTGTTTTTGACCATATGATCCTCTTTTTCCATTTATTTCTGTTCCCCTTCGCCTATGCCCCGTTTCTCCATGTATCCGCAACTTATGCGGGGGACGCCCTTTTTTTTCCTTTCTTTTTTTGGTGGTCCCTTTCCTCTTCCTTTTGGGTCTCTGCCTTTGCCTCGGCCTCTGATGTGTTTTACACAACCCTGTCGCCCCCAGGAGATTTTCCTCCCCCCTCCTACTGCGTTGATTCCCTGAGCCAAGGTCTCCTTTTTGAATAGGAAGGTCCTACAGCGGACGCTTATTTTTTCCCATGTATGTTTTTTTTTTGCGTAGCTTTGACGCTTCCTGACGTTCTGTCCCCCAGTTCCTTCATTTCCCTTTTTCTTTTCGGCTATTAATCTCCTTTCCCGGGCTCGAGGAAGTTTTACTCCCTTTGCTTTTTGTCCTTTCCCCTGAATCGTTTTCAGGGAGTTTCCCTCTCCTGCACTCGGTAACTGTTCCGCGCTTTCCCCTCGGCTTTTGTGCACCGGCCCTAGTGAATTTGGCGTTTTCCCGACTATAGTTTCCTAGCATCTTCCAGTCTCTTTTCTTATTTTCCCTTTTTTTAGCCCCCTCCCCCCCTGCTTCTTTCCCCAAGGAATTTGCCCCCCCCACGATATCGTTCCCCCGTGTCCCCCCCCTTTTTTTTAGGCTTTTTTGGAGTCCCTCCTTTGCAGCCTTTTTTGGTAACCTTCTTTCTTTCAACATTCAAACTGAACCTCTTCTTATTCCCGGATTTTTTTTTTCTGTTGACGCGTTTCCCACACGTTTTTCGTAAAACGATGAGTCACCCCCCGATGACCGTGCCCTTATTTTCGGCGTCCCGCCTGCACTGTTTCCTTCTGTCACCTTCTTAAAACCCCCCCCCCTTTTAGCCCCCATTCTTTTTTGAAACTCCCCCCTTCACCCCCGGCTCTGTTGGCAAAACCCCCTCCATATTGTCCTTAGTCATATTCCCCCCATTCCCCAATGTTCTTTCAGTCCTGACCTTTTTTTTGCGCTGACGCTCTGATGTGGCTGACTACTCCTTTATCGTCTGCTGATCCCTCTTGCACTCTTGGAGCCTCTATAATTTTTATATGCTTTTCCCCCCGCGGATAGCTGTTAACCTTTTTGGGTTTTTTCCCCCTCCCTTTGAGTTTTTTTCCTTACACTACCCTTTTTTTCTTCTTTCCTTCTTTTCTCTTTTTTTCACACTGGGCCCCTACCCCCTTTTTGGACTTAGATTTCACAGACTTTACTTTTCTTTTTTCATTTTTGCTTTTTTACGTTTCCCCCCCTTTTTTCTCTTCATGGCAAACGGCCCCAAGAAGAAACCTTAACCCTTCCCCGTCCCCCCTGGGTGCTTCCTATGGTTCTTCCACCTCTTTGTTTTGCTTTTTTTCTTCTGACTGCATCTGACAGTTCCTTCTCCCGGTTTAGCCCCCCTTCCGTTTCTTCTCCCCCAGTTTGTTTTTCGTTCTTTTTTCTTTTTTTTCCTTTTTTTTTCCTTTCAAGGAACTTACGGACAAGTTCCCCCGGGTTGCGACCCTCACAACCCCAGACTTCTTTTAAACCATCCTACCTTTCTCCAGGGCCACCCCCCCTCTTTCGACCTTTTTGGCTCCCGATTCCTTACCCCCCCTTTTTTAGAATCCTTAGTAGCGTCTTGATGCGTTTTTGGTTCTCTTTCCTGAGGCATAACCAATCTCCTTCCCGGGGCTATATTCCCCCTCTCCCGACCTAGCAGCTGTTTGCCTAGGCTTCTTCTTTCTCACTTCTCCCATGATTTTTTCTTTTCCCTTCTTTTCCTTTTCCGGCCACCAATTTTTGATACGTTTACCTGTTTCGGTCCCCCCCTCCAGGCTTCCCTTCTCTTCCCCTGTGGTTTATGGGACTACGGCTTTTTGCCGGCACTTCCCCCTTCTAGGGGGTTTCAATATTCACCCTGTTTGTTTTCCCCTTCTTCTTGCAAAGTTTCCTGTGTTGAATTTTATGGTTCTTACGTTTTTTCTGAAATCCCTCTTTCCAAAGCCTTCCCTCCATATTAACTAGAGTATTTTACTTCCAGTGGCTCTTGCTCTTTTTTCCATTCCGTGGCCCCTCTTTTAAAATAACTACTTTCCTCGTGTTTTTTTTTTTCTCTTTCCAATATCGCTCTCGTCCCAGGAGTTTGTCCCGCACCCGTCAAACCCCCCTCCCACTTTTCCTTCTCAGTATTTTGTTTTCCTTTCTTTTCTGAGGTGAGCCTCTACTTTGAGCTTGGGCCCCTCTTTTTCTAAGATTCCTGCGAATAATCTTCTTCAAGCGGTCCGTTCTTCCAGATTTCCCTTGCCTTCCTCAATCTTCCCCCGGCATACTTTTTACCCGATCGTAATACTCTCTCAGGTAAGTTTTTTCTCTCCTTTCTTTGGATTTTCAACTCTCCTTTTTTCCTTGGGCCGGTTCCCCCCCCTTCGCCGGGCACCGTTGTGGATTCTTTTCGTGAAGGCGGTCGACCTCCAATTTGCCCTCGCCTCCTCTTTTTTGATTTCCCCACTTGTAGCCTTTTGAGATTATAGTGTCCCGTCCGTTTCGTCTCCTTTTAAAGCAGGGAGTTCTTTCGTTTGTTTGATATTTTTTTTTCTTCTGGTATACCCCTACTTACTTTCTATCCTTGCTGGTCTCCCTTAACTTCCTTTATGGCTCCCGTCCGAGATACGGATTTCTTTCTTTCTCGGGCACCTCTTTTCCTCCCATCCCAATTCTTTTCTTCTCTTTCTGCTTTTCCCTTTCCTAACCTCCCCTTTTTTGGCCGCCGTTCGCGCTTTTTTTCCGAAATTCAAGTCTTTCGTCAGTTAACCTTTGTTGCCCTTTGCTTGGACGGCTTTTTCCCGGTCTTCTTCTTTTTTTTTTTTTTCCCGTCTTCCCCTCCTCGGTTCCCGGTCTCCCATTTCCCCTTTTACAAAGGGAATTTTTCACCGCTATCGGCTAGTTCCCTCGCCGACTCCTGGTCAGTTTTTTCGCCACTTCTGTTTTCCTTGTCTCTTAGATTTCCTTTTCCACCGGCCTTCCGCGCCACCCTGACACCTCTTACGGTTATCAGCCAAGGTGGCCCGATTTCCCCCATTCATAATATTTACCTTTTTTTGAGACCCGCTTTTTCCTTTTGATGTTGATCGTTTTCTTGCGGGCTGGAGTTTGAAGAAGGGATTTCTGTAACCCCCCACCTTTTGCCCTTGTCCTCCCTCTAAGGACTTTGTGCCTTTTTGCTCTTTCTTATTCCCACCTTCTCTTGGTCTTCTTCGTGAGGCCTTCTCGTCCCCCTCCAGAGTTCATTCACCGACTTTCCCGTTCTTTTAGTTTCCTTGGTTCCCTCTTTTTTTGGGAGCTCATCTTGAGATGTGGCTCTTTCCCGTACTTTCTTCTTTTTGAATGTTTTTTTTCCCCTCTTTTTTGAGTGGTCCTGCCCCCCCTGGATAGCTGTACACCTTGGGTCGCCTTTTTTTTCCTTCCTTAAAATTTTCTTTCTTTCTTTCTGCTCCCCCCACCTAATTCCCTCTTTTTGTCTCCATTCATGGATTTTTCTTTTTTTTTCCCCCTATCTGGGGTGTGTCTTATTGCGCTTTTTTTTTCTTGTTTTTTCCTTTTTTCGCAAACCCTTCCTCTTTTGAAATTCTCCCCCCCCTTTTTTTTTTCCAAGCCAGAAATGGTTGTTCTCCGTTTTGGCAAGGATTTTTTTTCTTTTTCCCCTTTTTTTGTTGTTTTTTTTTTAAGTCTGTCTGTCAAAACCCTTTTCCTTCTTTTTTTTCCCCCCATTCTGGTTTGGGGAGGGGTTTTGTTTCCCCTTTCCTTTTTTTTTTTTTCATGATTTTTTTCCCCCCGGAAAATACCCCTGAAAAGTGAAGAAATAACGTTTCTTACCACCCCCCCCCCCGGTTCTCTTTCCCGCGACCCTTTTATCCAACGAGGGACCTTTCCATCCCCTTTTTGCCAACCTTTTGGAGCTCACCTTTTATCCCGATGACGGAGAAATCCGGTAGCCGTGCCAATCCTCCTGGATTCTCCCCCTCTCTTCTTCCAACCTTCTTTTCCCTCCTATAATTCTCTTTCCCTGCACGGCAAAACTAATATCTCTCCACATTTTCTCGATCTCCTCCACATTCTTTTCCTACTTTTTTTTTTTCCCTCCTTCCCGTACATCCCTCTCCTCTCAGCTGGCATTGTTTCTGGCTTCCCATTGGGACTTTGCTTTCACTGCGGCTTCCCCTTTTCTTCATTTCCCTTTCGGTTCCTTCCTTTCTTCCTTCAATTATTCATTCTCGGTTTTGACTAGCTATTGGTGCCCCCCGCGGATTCTCCGGCCTTTTTTGTTTTTTTCCTCAAAAAAAACCCCCCTTCCAAGGACACTCAGGATCGTCTATTTTTTCCCCCTCTTTCCTTTCGGTTTCCGATTTCATCTTTGGTTGGATTTTGCCCTTTTTTGTTCGCCGTTTCCAAAAAATATTCGGCCCTCGTTTTGACTTCTTTTCTGTCCCCCCCCCCTTTCCTCTTTTTTCAAAACCTCCCCTGGTTTTTCTGTGCGCTGGTGATGCTCGTTCCTCCTAAAGCTTCACTTTTGATGTTTCCCTCTTTCCCTTGATACTATATTTGGTTTTTCCCTCGAGTATTTTTTTGCGTGCAGCCTCTTTTTAAATTTCAATATTTCTTTCCCTTTGCCTCTCCCTTTCTTCCGGTCCGTTTCTCTCTTATTGCGTCGTGCTTTTAGGTATACCGCAACTCATTGCGTTGCCACCTTTTTCAGGTTTTTCCCCCTTCTCCTCTCCTTTGGACCGATTTTTCAGGCGGTCGCTTACGAGGGAATAGAATCTCCTTTTTGCCCCCGGTTCTTTTTTCCCGTTCAATTTCTTCTCCTTCTCTGATTCACTTCTCTGCAGGTCTCCCCCTTTGGGGGGATCGGTCCAGAGAAGCGTACTTACTCTTTTTGTTGTTTTTTTGTCCCAGCTTTTCCCCGCCTTCTTCGGATTGACTCTCCCCGGAATTCTGCTAATCTCTAATTTGACGGTCTTTTAGCTCGTCTTTGTTTGTCCCCTCCTCTAGACCGTTCTTTTGTAGGTCCCCCCTTCCCCCACCCGTTTTTTTTTTTGTGCCTTTTTTCTGTTTTTCCGCCTCAAGTTGCGCAGAAGTGTTGCCCGGCCAATCCGACTTTTCATAGGCTCTGATAATCGAGTCTTTTTATTCTATTTTTCTTACTCGTTGGTCCCCCCTTCCCTTTCTTTTTAACGCTATCGGCTCGCTGCAAAAGGAGCCCCCCGCTTCTTTTTCGTAGCAAGCCGGACTCTGTTTTCTCGACAGGTTTCCTTCCCTCTTCCCACCGCTCCTCTGAACCCTCCTTTTTTCTCCCCCAAGAGGTGGTTGGCTTTCAATCCGGACACGATGCTTTTTCTTCAAACCTTTCTGAACCACCGCTTTCCCCCCTTTGCTCCTTGCTCTTGCTACTGCGCTCGCTCTTCTTGTTGCTCCCAATATTTTGACCACCCCAACGTTTTTGCCCTTTCGAAATACCCTGTTTTTGCACCACCCGGTCTTGAGATGGCAACCCCCTAGACTTCATCCTTTTACGTCCTCACTTTTTTTCCAACTTTTCTTTGACCGCTGTGGTCCCCCCTCCCTGTCAATTCGCCAGGGAACACTTTTGTGAAGCTGCCGCCTCTTCTCTTTTTTGGCCTAGTAATTGATAGGGCTTCCCCCCCAGAATCCCCTGTTGTTCCCAGCTTCATAATCCACTGTGTTCTTTTTTTCTGAGTTAATTTTCTTTCTTCTTTTCTTTTTTTCTCCTTTGGTCCGCCCCTCGATATTTGATCCTCCAGGCAGTCAATACCCTTTTGCGCCCGGTTCCTCTGTTTCGACATCTTCCTGGGCTCAACCTACCTCTTTTGGACTCTTTCTGTGCCCCCTCCTTCGTTTTCCACCTCCTTATTTTTGGTGATTTTTGTGATTTTTTCCCCGCCCCTGTTTTGCCTTTTCCGCTAATTTTTGTTTTTCTTTACCTTGACCTCAAATTAAGACCCCGTCCCCCCGCCCTTGCGCTCTCTGAATGGGTGGCCCTGGCCTTCCGCTTCCACTATCTTTTGTTGTTCTCTCTGATTGGCTTTCGCTTTCCACCCAACCAACTTTTGGCACCCCTTTCCTTTCTTTTGCCAGGATTTTTTTTTCGGTTTTTTAGTTGCGGTTCTCTTTTTTTCGTCGTTGACCTTTCTCAAATTGTTACACTCTTTCTGCCCTGCAATTCCTTACATTTTTTTTCCACCCCCCCCTATCATGTCTTTCGCACCCCCCCATCCCCTTTCTTCAAAGAGAACCAATATGTAGGTTGATCCCTTTTTTGGACTATTTTCCCCCCTTTCCGTCGTTTTTTTTTCGTTCGGCGGACCCCTCCCCCCTACAGCCCTCTTCTCCTTTTGGCAGGCCCCCCCCAAAAAAGAGACGAGGATTTCTTTCTGCTGGTCCGGTCCTTTCTCTGTTCTTTTTTTCTCTATCCTTTACGTCTTGCAGGCCATCTGAGCGTTCAAGCCTTCCTTTTTTCCGTATTTTTCATCTCCCCTTTTTGGCTTTTTTTTTTCTTTCTCAGTTGTCCCTTTCCTCTCTTTTTAAGGCAGTCCCTTCATCCTGATAGGTTTTTTCGAAAGCCCGTTTTTCCTGCCCAATGGTTGATTCCTTCTTTTTTTCGTTTCCCTCCTCACTTCTCTCATGCCCAAAAGCCTGAGAAAGTTTGCTTTTTTTCTCTTTTTTCCTAATCCCTCTTTTTTCAGGTGTCATTCTCCCAGTTCCGAACAATATTTCGTTCCATTTGTGTTCCTTTTTGAAATAGTCTCGCTCCTGGTCCCATTTCAACAAATTTTTTTTTCTTTTTTCGTGCGCGGGTGTGAATTTTTGAATTGATCACCTTTTTCCCCCCGGATCTTTTTTTTTGATTCTCTTCCCCAATCTTTAATATTGACCGATTGCCCTGAAGCCCTGTTCTTCCTTTTTTTCCTCTTCAAATGGGCTACGGGCTTCTCCTCGGATTCGACTCTTTTACGGTACCTGTAGTTTTTTCTCTGTCCTTTTCAAACACCCTTTTTTCCCTTTTGCCCCCCGCTTTTGAGGGGGAGCCTCGCAGAAGGAGGTCCCCATTAACTTTTGTCATTTTTTTCGAACCCCGAAGTTCTCTTTGATGTTCACCTCATAGTCTCTTTTTTCAATTCAATGTCCCGCAAGAAAATACGTCTTCTCCTTCCCCGTTTCCCCCCACAAAAAAGATTTTTTTTTTTCTTGAGATTTCCCGCCTGACTTTTCGGCTCTTTCAATCCTCCTTTTGTGTTGTCTTTCTTCTCTTTTTTTTTTTTTTTGACGTCCTCCTGTTTTCCCCTTTCCTTTTCTCTCATCTTTGCTATGACTTTTCTTTTCCTGCTTATGCGACGAGTTGTTGCCAGCAAAGATCTGCCTGCTTTACATGTTTTCCTCGTTCATCCCCCAACGGTTCCCTCTTTCGCCCCCCCTTCTTTTTCTTTTTCCCGACACGTGGGACATTTGGATACATCAGGCGCCCTTCCCAATCGTTCATTTCTCCTTTTAGGGCTTCCCCCTTTTTTTCTTGCCATTCCCTACCCCCTGTTCTTTTTTTATAACAATATTCGGTTCTTTTCAAGAGGCACCCCTCTTCTTGTTCGGCACTTTTCTAAAGGCCTTCTCTTCCTGACCTTCCTTTTTTTCCCTCCCCCCTCGTCCCGTCGGCACCTTTCCTCCCCCTTTTTCGGATCACAAGAAGGTGGGTCTTGTTAGGTTTCCAACGATGTGGTCTCATTTCCCCCCTTTGAACACGCCGTGCTCGAAGGGGATTAATCGGATGACGTATTTTTTTTTTTCCCAGGACACCCCCCCCCTTTTTCTTTTTCTCAACCCCTTTCCTTTTTGCGAGTCCCCCTTTCTGCGCTAGTTACAAAAACACCTCGACCTGTGTTTTCAGTTTTCCCGTTCCTTCATAAGCTTTCCTGTTCCCCCCTTCACCCCTCTCCCCCTCCTTCTTCTCTTAGAAATCCCCCCCAAAAATTGTTCAGATGAAGCTCCTTTCCTTTCCTACTGCTACCTTTTGAGGCTTTTCAAGTCCCCTCTTTGCGCTCCCATTTTTCCTTCCTCCTCTTTTTATATGTGGTTTTTAATTGACTCTGTTTACCTTTTTTTTTTTCCGCCTAGTTCCCCTCACAATCCCCCTTAGTGGTCTTTCTTCCTTTTTTTCTCCGAAGTTCTAAAAAATGGGTTTTTTGTGGGCGTTTTCCCTGTTTTTTTTCAACTTTCTTTTTTTTTCTTCGTTCTTGAGGTGCCGGTCCCTTTTTTTGGGTAATTTTTTTGTTACCCTTTGAACCCACAGTACGCTTCCTGACGCCAACCCCCCCCCCCCTCTCCATCCTCCTTTTTCGTAACCGTTTGGACAGGATGCAGCCATCTTTTTGAAGAAGAATGACGTGTGTATTTTTCTAGATTCGATGCTTCACCCCCCTTCTTTGCAACCCATTTTTTTCTTTTTTTTTTTTTAGCCCGGTTTGGGGGGATTTTGAACAGTGTTTTTTTTTGGCCCCTTTTCTTGTCACCTTCCCCCCCCCCCAAAGCCAAACTTGTTTTTCTTTAATAAAGGTGGAGAACATACATTTCCTTCTTTGGTCTGGTTATTTTTTAACTGAATTCCCTCCTCTTTATATGTCTTTCTCTTTTGTGGAGCTTTTGAGGGTTCCTTCCGAACTTCCCCTTTTCCGGGCATCTTCTTTGAATGGGAGGATGCTTTCCCAACTTTTTTCCGGTGGTTTTCAGCTTTTGGCTACCCTCTTCTGCCCCCCTCCCACACCTCACCTTCTTGACCTCTTGGAAGAGGCCCTGTTTTTGGCTCCCCATGCTTTTTCTGGATGAGCTTTATTTTCCCCTTTGCTTTTCTAATATTCCCTGGGCGTTCCCACAATTTCAGAGGATCGGTGCCATGTTGTTTTCAATCTTTACTTAGTCCCCCTTTTTTTCCCCCTTTTCTTTTCTATTTTTTTTAGCGCCTCTGAGGGTGTGGCCTCCCCACCCATTTTTCTGATTTCTTCTTTTTACGTTTTTTGGAACATCTCTTTTGCCAAACTAAGCAATCTCTTTGCCTTTCTCTCAGTGGCGATCAAATCGTAGAAGAAATCACTAGTTTTTCACTTTTTTTTTTTTGAAAATCTTTTTTCGTGTTTATTTTTCCCCTAAGTCTAGCCAGACCCCCCTTGAGTAATCCACTTACCTAAATTTTTTTTTCGTATTTTTTTCTTGTGATTTATGTAAACATGTCGACCCCCGCATCTTTTCTTGTTTTTCTTCGCGTTTCAACATAATTCTTTTCTTTTCTCCGTCCTCTCGCTTGGTGTCACTTGTTTTAGACTTTTTTCCTCCTCCCTAGATTTTGGATTGCCTCTTCTTCCTTCGCGGCGGGATCCGACAAAATTGTTCCCCTTCCTTTGCGTGCCCCCCTTGGCGCGCGACCTTCCTTTTTCCTTTAGGATGGTTCCCTTTTCAATGTACGAGGAAGCCTCCTTTTCGTTTTCAACCAAACTTTCTTCTTCTTTCTTTTCAATTCTCCTTTCCCTTTTATCCGGTCTTTTTCTCAAGCCGGGGAATCTCTTCAGGTAGGGGGGATCATAGTCTCTCCCGGGTTTCTCTCCGTGTCGAGAGCCTTCCCGTACGGAGTCTTTACTCTTTAACCGGATTTCGTTTTTTCCTTCCTTGAAACGGCCTAGGTTTTTTTTTAAGCTTCTCCTGCGAGGTTCTTTGACCTCCTTTCCCTTTCAACGGCCCTCTAGATGGGCCCCCGTTTGCACTTTTTTTTTTTTTCTTTTCCACCCCCACACCCTTTTGCTCTCCTTTGAAGGGGCCTGCTTGACTCAAGGGACCTTTTCCATAGGAGAGGCTCCCCCCTTCCACTTCTTGTCGGTTTTCCCCCCGGCGTCCTTTGCTAACTTCTTTCTCCTGTCCCTCTCTTTTTTGTCCCGCCTTCCTCTGGCGGAGGGCAAATCTTGGATGAGTTTTCGTTCCCGAGTTTATTCACTCCCCCTCTTGAACCACGAGTTTCCTTCTTTGGCTCTCCCTCTTCCACCCCTCTTTTCCTTTTCATTTCGAACAAAGTCGAATCAAACCTTTTCGCTTTTTTCGCGCCTTCTCCTTTTTTCTATCTGCTGCTTCTGTCTTTTTTATTTTCTTTCCCCACAACGGTGCCCGGAGACCCCGCCCGATTTGTGCCCAACCCTTTTTTTTGCACCCCTATTTTCATGAATCCTTTGCCTTTCCCTTTTAGTCATAGCGGTGCTTATCCACATTCACCGCTCCCTTTACATGGTGCCCCCCGGTTTTTCCGGTCTCGCTGCTGTCCCTCCCCCCGCCCTTTGGCTTTTCCTTTGATAGTCTTCTTTGTCTTCCTCCAGCGCCGATGTTTTTCCAGATATAATTCATTAGCTCTTTTAGTTTTTGGCTTTTTTTTTTTTCCGATTGCCATCCTTTTTTCCCTCCCTCTCTTCTTTTGCATTCACTACTGGAGCGACCCTGTTTCTATTTCCGGACACTTCCCCCACTCCGTCTTCCTTTTTTCCCCCATTCGAATTTTCGGCTTTTCCACCAAAGGGACAATTTATTTTTTGAGTCTTTTCCGCTTTTTTATTTTTTTTTTTTTTTTTTTTTTTTTTTTTTTTGTTGTTTTTTTTTTTTCATTTTTTCTTATTTTTTTTTTTTTTATTATTATTTTTTTTTTGTTTGCACTACCCGTGCCCCCCCCCCTTTTTTTTGCCTCCCCTCGCTTTCCCCTCAAACACCTTCCTGGACAGCCCCTTCTGGGGGTGCATGAACTTTTGGTTTTTTTGTCCGACTCTTTTTTCCCCCCCCCCCTTTTTGTTTGATCTCTTTTTTTTCCACCCACCCCCCTTTTGCAACCATTTTCTTTCTTTCGTCCGGGCGTTTTTTTGGACGTTTTTTCCTTTTTTCGTTTTCTTCTTCCTGTCTTCAATAGCCAACGGCACCTTCGAAATAAAGGTTGTCCCACCAACCCTCTTGTCCCCCGCACTCCTTTTATTCTAGACCTTACCCCCTTTCCCCTTTTAGTCGGAGACTTCTAGGAGACCGGTGACTTTTCCTTTCTTTTGCTCTGGTCCCCCCCCCTCGTTTCCCCTTTTCATTCTCTGTTGGCACACTTCCCCCAAAGACCTATTTCTTTTTCGCTGTTTTTTTTTTTTGTCCGCCCCTCGGCTTCTCCTTTCTTTTCCTATTCCCTTCCTGGTATTCCAGCCACATCTCTAAGGTCTTCGCGGCTTTTTTTTTATCTGAACCTTTCTCCTTTCCTTTGGCACCACGGAGTTTGTCTTTTTCTGGTATCTCCCACCTTCTCTGCCTGGTTCCCCTCGTGCACTTCCGGAGGCATTTTTTTTTTTTTTTCCTTCGCCATGGTTGCAACGTTGTCCTTTCAGTGCCGTCTTTTCTTTTTCACTTGTTGTTTGAACCTTTTTTTCAGCCCCGTCCCTCCCGCACTTCCAATAGCGATAGCCTTCTAATACGGGTCATCTTCTACATTCTTGATTTTCGAAAATATTCTGACAGGTCGTTTATTTCGAACCTCTTTACCCCCCTCTCTTAGTTTTCAGTGGTGGGTGAGCCCTTCTTTCGTTCTTTTTTCTCTTTCTCTTTTTTTCTGAATGCCCTTTCTCCACTCGAACTCATACATCGTTTCCTTGATAAGTATTGGTGTTTTAATATTTTCCTCTGCTTCATATTAGCGCTAGAACATTTCCCTTCCGACTTGGGATGGTCCCCTAATCCTTCTATACTTGTTACAGGGGATTCCGGTAGAGATGTTCTTTGAATTAAAGGTTATGCGTTTTGTTGTCTTTTCCTTCTAATCTCCCAGTTTTTTTTTTGTTTTTTACAGGTCCATTTCCCCCTCTTTGTTGCTTCTTTCTTGCTGATTCCAACCGTTCTGTTCAGGCCGTTTCAATTTCTAGAGACGAAATCCGTTCCACTCTTGTGAGGGTTCTGGGGTTTTTTCCCCCTCTTCCAGTCATTCCTCTCTTCTTTTTTTTTCCTCCCTTTTTTTTTTTCAGAGATACTCTCCTGGACAGATTCCCCCCGGAGGCTTTTTTTCATTCCTTGTTTTCTTCTTTTCTTCTCCTTTTTTTTTTACCACTTTGAACGATTGTCCATCAAGCAGGATTCCCTCGAGGCGAGGCTCGTCCATCTGTCGCCTTCCCGTTTCACTTGTTTTCGTTCTTTTTTGTCTCCCCCTTCTCACTTACGCCGAGCTTTCGCAGTTTGACATTTTTTTCCCGGTTTTTTTTTTTTTTTTTTTATGAGAACCTGAACCCTCTGCCGATACCTTACCTAGTAAGTCGTCGAAGGCTTTCTCTGTTCCCCGTTTTTCCCCCATGGTTCCTCGTTTTCCCCTTCTAGTTTGCGTCCCCCTCTCAAAGATTACCCGCAAAGCCTCCAGCGTCTTTTTCCGCACCTTCCATCTTCTTCCCCCTTTCCATACGATTCCTCCGCGCAAACCAGAGGCAACCCGTTCCCCGCCCTCTTAACTCCCTCCTTTGCTCTCTCCCCCACAATCACCACCAAGGGATTGTTTCAGAATATTTCTTTCTAACCCACCGATCTTG
>Ga0179593_1578839_pt1 | contig 13576 bp, 15 predicted proteins | sample CZODoug2_1_08_16_FD_185931 | JGI IMG/M metagenome (GOLD analysis project Ga0179593, IMG submission 185931) | Vadose zone soil fungal communities from Angelo Coast Range Reserve, California, USA - CZODoug2_1_08_16fungal (PacBio error correction) | ecosystem: Environmental > Terrestrial > Soil >... | reverse complement strand
CTTCAGTTTTCCTGCCCCCCTCCCCGCACCCCTTTTTTCCCCCTATCGTAACTTCCCCCTCCTTCCCTTTGGCGATTTCGCCGTCGAAGGCTTTTTTTAACTATGCTGCTCGGCAAGTGAGAGTGTTTTCCCCTGCAATCCGCGCTCCGGTAATTCACTTACCCACTTTTTCCCATTGCTTGCGGTCGGCTTTGGGGGTCTCCCCGACGATCTCTGTGTCTTTGATGGATAACGCTTCTCCAAAGCCAGCTTTCTTTCCCCCCTTTCCCTTTCCCTCACCTCAAAAACTCCTTCTCTTTTTTCTTCAAATTTCCGAAGCAGCGCCTATGAACCACACCCCGAAATTTCAGCACACAAAACTCGGCACAAGGCCTCTACTTCCGTAACCCCCCACCTCAAGACCTTCTCCTCCCGAACCTGAACTCCAGAAGAGAAGCCTTTTTGTACGACCGCGGGCGGAATATTGGTCGTCTCGTCTTTGTTGTGAGGCCCCCTCTTCATTATCGTTCCTGCAAATTTTTGGCTTTTGTCCCCCACACCGTCACAACTGTAACAAAACCGCAATCAGCCCTTTCGGCAGACCCAGGTTCGCATGCGCGAATTCCCCCCTCTCCCTCTCACAGCCTTTCCCCCTAAGGAGTTACCTGTCAGAATCAGTTCCCCCAACTGCCACTGCAGCAAACCCCTTGTTTAATAGCTCCCTTAACCTGCGGAGCACCCACTTTGTTCTCAAAATCTTACGATCTTTCCCTGTCGCCGTTGTTCCAGGATTCATTCTTCAGAACCCATACTTAAAATACCCATCTCCCCCCCCGCCGTTTTGCACATTCCCCCCCAATAGCGGGTTTTCAATGGAATCACTTCCATTGGATACCTTGGATTGATGGGAAGCCAGCCGTAACTTTCTCTTGGTTTTTTCTTCAATCAACTTTTGATTCCTTTCTGTGGCCCCCCTACGTTTAATCCTTCTCGCGGACAGTTTGGCTCTCTTCTCGGCCTTCCATGTCTTTTGTTGAGCAAGGCAGCCGGTGGGGCCTCCCCTTGATGAAAGCAGGTTCAAATCCCTTCTCGATTCCTTTTTTCGTTTCCCCCCTCTTTTTTTTTACCCCGGAAGTCCCTTTTTTCTCCCTTGACTCCCGGCGTTCTTAAGTGATAATGCTGGACCCCCCCCGATTGAATTTTTTTTCTCCGATGGTCTTTTGCTTTTTCCCTCCAGCCCTGGCTTGCTCCCTTTTGTGCACTGGTGTTGCGCCTACGTCCTGTATTGCGCCGTGCTACGTTGAAGTAGGATTTTTCCGTAATTAAACCGGGTGGCATTGTTGGTTTTGGCGCAAGGTTTCTCTATCCCTCTTTGGCCTCCGCTCAGGTGGTTTGTGTACAAGAGCCCTCCCCGGTTGAAAATCCCCCCGCTTTTTTTTTCGCCCGGTCACCTTTGCCCGTTAATTGCGTAGTTTTTGGCTCATAGCCCGACTACTAAGCTATCTTTTACCGTGACATACATGAATTCGTTTGTGTAAGCATTTTTTAATCCCCTCATTTTCTTCCTTCGTCTTCTGACACTTCGTCCGGTGATCCCGGAAGCTTTTCGGTTCACACCCCAATCTGGTAGACCCTTTTGTTCTTCCTAATACTTTGATGTCGTTTGTTCCCCCATCTTCCCCTCTGCCTTTTCGACTTTTTTCAAAGGAGTTTTCCTGCGTTGGCCAGTTCGGCCGTTCCTTTTTCCCCTTCATGGTACTTACCCCAGGAACATTAATGGATTGTCAGGAGTGGAATTCTCCGCCCCTCTTTTTTCCTAAGATCCGTTGGGTCTTACTTCCTTCCTTTTTTTTTTTTGAATGCGTTTGACCCACCGAGTGTGGAGTCTGCTGCGGGAACGCTGTAGATCCCCTCTCGGTCCGGTTCTGTATTCCTTTTTCCCCCCCCACTTGCTCTTCCCCAAAGTTTCTGAAAAATCCTCATTCATAATGAATTTCTTGGATTGGATTGGAATCCCTTGACTTCCCCGGCAACGTTTTGACCAACACTTTTTTGCTTTCTTTCTCCACGATGTTGTCTTTCCCCCTTTCTCCCATCCTTTCCACGTCGCACGCTTTTATTCAACGCCTGATTTCGCCGGCCTCAACCCCCATTCCCTTGCACCCCTTCCGGAGGTCCCCGTTTTTAGCTCTTCAGCTTTCCAGTCCTCATGAATAAACTTTTTTTAAGAAGCCTAGTTTTCTTCTTAAAAGCAAGCCGGGCCCCTGTAAGAGAAGTGTGTTGCATTTTTTTCTTTCCCAGTCCTCGTGTTTTCCTTTCACCGCCAATGGTTCTCTTTAGTCCCTCGCAGTATTACCGTCAGGTTAAGGATGGGATCTTTTCTGCCGTCCTCTTTTTTTTAGCTCACCGAAACCTTCCCTCCAATCTGCGAAAAGATGTTCATTCCACGGCCGTTTCTGCACTTCTTTTTCTTACCAAAAAAAAAAAAAGTGAAAAAAAAAAAAAAAAAAAAAAAAAAAAAAAAAAAAACAAGAGAATGGTTAACAGAAAACAAACAACAAAAAAACACCAACGCACAAGTCCTTTTTAGACGGTTTTTTCCTTCTCTTCGAATTAGTCAGTGGACCCGGAGGCCACTGCCCCCCCCTCGATTTTCCGTCCTCCGTCCTGGTAATTCCTCCTACTGTTGTCTTCGGATCCTCCCCTCCCGTTCCTGACGTACCCTATTTTTTTGAATGCCTTTCCCAGCGATCCGTTGTACATGTCTCCCCAATCTGCCCCCTTGAGTAGTTCTCCCCTTGCACTTAATCGACGTCTCCCCATCCCTTTTTTCACGAGATTCCCAGTGGATTTTCCCCTTTTTTCCAGATGTGGGTCTTGGTACAACGTATCTTCTGAAAGTTCCCCGGCTTGAGGCGTGGCGATGCGGCCCCCCAAGAAAAACCCCCGAGTGAAAAAGCTTTTCTTGTCGGTTTTCCGCGACCCTCCTTTAATGGGGATCTCCCCTTCCCCCTTCCAAGACCCATACTTTCCCTCCAACACGTCTACCCTTCCTTTGTTCGTTTTTGCAAGAGAAAGAAGGCTAATGTCCCCATCCCGAGACTGGGTGCTGGGCAGTCCCCCGGTTTCCTTCCCAACACCCCGCCGGTCCTTCGACTCCCTTTTCTTTGAGCTCCCCCCCCCCCGAAGGCCCACTTTCCCCGATCCCATCCCCCTGACGACCTTACAGCTCGCCTTCGAGCCCCCCTTTGAGGTATGACTTAACCCCCCTTTCCTGCGCTGGGTGGACTTGTCCTTCCTTTCAACCCCCTCTTCCCCTGGCAGGCCCCCTCTTCCCTTGTAAAGACGACGAACAACTCTGAAGCAACTGGACTTTTCTCCCCGCAGGCGGACTCCTCTTACCAAACTCCCCATCCTGCATGGTTTATTTCAACCGGATGGGGTGGTCGTGGTCCGTACCCCTTCCCCTCTCTCTCCCCATTTCCTTCGGTCTCCTTTTTTTCTTTATCTCCTCCCCCAATCTTTGCTCGAAGGTAATTGGTGTGCAACGCGTCTCACTTCACAGTGATTCCAGGCATTCCTTTTCCTTTCTCATTCCTTCTGCGGTTTTTCCTTCCTAATATTTCCGGCTTACTGGCCTTCGCCTTTTTTCCGTTCAGGAAGACTATTCCCAGGACAGACTCTACTCACTTCCTTCCAGCCCTTTCCCCACCCTTCCCCCCCCAACCCCGGACTTCCTCTCACCTGAATGTTACAAGATGTATGCACTCCCCTCCCCCTGAATCGCACCCCCTCCCTTCCTTTGGTGCCTCATAAGGCCCTTCTGGCCAACGTCTGAATCCCACCTGCGGTTACAAAACCCTTTTGAATCCCGGGAGTATATGCGCGAAGGCGATAACGAATCAAGCCTCTTTTCCCTGGACAAAAGGGTCACCCCTTTCTCCAGATCCGTTTTTTTCTTCCCGAGTCCCATGACGCTTCCTTGGTCTTTTTTTTTGGCATTCCTTGTCTTCCTTTTATCCGTGATTACACACCCGGAAACTGCTGAGTGAAGGGCTAGAGCGTCTTTATTATCCTAGAGTGACTCTCCCCCCCTCCCCAGAAACCTTTCCCCCGCAGGCCGGTCCCCTGAGAAGACAAAGCGGGCTTTCCCGTCTGTTCCTTGGGACCACATATCGGCCAGATTGGTTTTTAATTGGAACCACATTTTCCCGTCTAGCAGACCCCCCCCTTTTCCACCCGATCTTCCCCGGGACCCCCCACGGTGACTTAACGAATCTTCCCCTATCCCTCACCTGTTTTTTTTTCCCCCCCCCCCACCCAGTGCCTAGACGACTAGCCTTTTCTTTTATTTTTTCCCTACCCTGCCCCTTTCCTCAAAACCTCATCGTGATTTCCGCGCCCCCCTCCGGCTGTTGAGATGTCACGTTTTGCCCGTTCAACATTCCCCTCTTTAAAAAGGGTCAACAATCTGGATACTTTTTTCCCTTCATTCTTTGGGGCTTTCTTTTTTTTTTTACTTCTCAAGTCCTGTCCCACCGGCTGCATCCCTTTCCAAGACGTAAATTCCTTCCTTGCCGAGATCGCGCCCCCTATTAGAGATACCATCTTTTTTCCACGCAGGCTTACCCCCCCCGTTCTTCCCTGGCCTGTTGACTCCCCCCCCAACTCCTCTACCTTTGAGGTTTTTTTTCCCTGACCATACGACGATCCGCTGTCCCTTTATTATCCCGCTGCTTGCTGGACTTGCCCTTTTTTCCTGATTGTTTCCCCTTCATTATTTTCTGGGCCGAAGGCTTTTTTTCTTCGGAACCGCTGATGAAGGAGAACTTTGAGACAGCCGTAAAATTTTTGATTCCCCCCCCCCCGGCCCTTAATTATGGGGTGTTCCCTTTCTTTTTATTTACCCTTTTCTGCTGACAGTTTTTCATTGGTCCCTGGCTCTTATGGATCGCATCGCTGTGCAGAAATTCCTCTCCTGTGCAAGACTTTCTTCGGTTCTTCCCTTTTTCCTGGGCTTTTTGTCTCTTTTTTGGTCCTTACTTTGATTTAGAATGTGGCGGCTCTTCATTTCCATACATCCGTAACTTTCTCCTCCCCGATCTACCTTTGCCGTTAAATGCGGGCAGAACCGTTTCTTTCTGGAGTTTTCTTCCTCTTTTTCATGCTTTCCTCCGTGTTTGTTTTCCTTCTTTTGGGTGACCCCTCTTTCATGATCTCCTTCTCTTGATCTTTTTCCTTTTTTCTTTTCCACTCTACATGGTTCTTTCCCCACGCGGCTGGAACTCGTGATCAGCGGGGACGTTTCTTTTTGCGAAAGCGTTGTCGGTTGGTACAACTTTTTTTTTTGCCCCTTTTTCTACTTTCCCCATTTCGGCCGTTAAAGTGAAGTACTTTCTTTTTTTTCGCTCTGAAAATCCCTGGAAGCTCCCCTTTGAAAGGGAACTTCTCCCTTATCAGGCGGTTCAAACTTTCATTATCGTTTGGGCCCCTCCTTTTTAGGAGAAGGTTTGCGCTCGAAATTGACCTCTAATTCGTTTGTTGTTGTGAGAGAGATTCCCCGTGTAGGAGCGACCCCCTTCCCCCTCGAAGGACCCCCGTTTTTCGTTTCCTGGTCTTTTAAAATTCCTCATTCTTGCGATTGCTGCACAGTTTTGTAGCCTGAGACCCCTCAAGGGGCAACCTTCCCGGCAAGTCTCTTTTTTACCATATGAGCTTCCCTTTTCCCCAACTTTAAATCCGCACAGAATGAGTCCAATTTCGCTAGGTCGGAGGCTCGAAGATATATTCCCCCCCCCCTTTCTTCCAATTTTTGAAACGCCCCCCCTATTTTGATAAAGATCCCACTCGCCGCGGTTCGTTAACCCCTGTACTGATTGCCATTTTCCGATCAGCCCCCCCTTCAGACGTTACCCGCATTCACATCCACCCCGTATCCCCCTACTTTCTCGATTCCCCCCCCCAACCCACCTACCACTTAGCCAGCCGTGGAGAATCGACTGATCCTCAAACTCATGACCTTGATCAGTTCTGCAAACGGCTTGAACTGACATTGGCATTTCCTGTTCTTCCCTTCCTGGACTTCTTAGCACCCGGGGTTTTTTTTTGGTGGGGGTCCGTCCACCGGACCCCCTATATTTGGTACACAACGCGAACGGTACAAGACAACGACTGAAACCCCTAGGGACCGTATCCCTTCCTCCACCTTTGCTTTCGTCCACCGTCCAATGCCGACGATTTCTATCCATAATCCACGAAGGCCGCTACCTGAAGGAGGACTCTCCTTTACTCCCCTTCCCCCACTGCCCCCCCAGCCTCACCCAATGTTTCATACGCCTTTCCCGTTTGTCCTTATCACGAGATTTTGGGGAATGCAACAGTAAGTTCGGATCTCCTTCCTTACTTCTTCGATCTCATGTTCATTTCTTCCCCGCCCTACCTTCCCTAATTCAGAGAAAAATTCCACAGAAGCTCCACCAGTTTCATAGCGACAGCTTCCCCCCTTCACACCACCACCTTCCGGCTTGGATGTACGTTCTTGGAACCCTCCGTAAAGTTCCGGGGGGGCGCTTGGAAGTAAATCAAGCCATCTTTGCTCTCTACGTTCTCTTTTCCTTACCCTCATTTCCGCTAAGCGTTGGCGCGATCTAGGAAAGTTTTCACTTCATGTTTTTCTTTCCTTGTCAGACCCGACGGCTTTTCTGTTTCTCTCAGGTGTCTTCCCTCTGGATCCGTCGGGAAAACTTGTCCCTCTTTGGGGAAAAGGTTGACTTTTTTTGAACTTTCTTACGCCTGCGGCAGTGATCCCCTCCCACCCTCTTTCCCCTTTTTTGTGTAGAGATGGCCCGTCGGGCTTTTTTAAGATGCACGACATGTGGGCTTTTCCAGCTTTTGTTTTCCCCCACATGCCCCCTTTCTTCCTCGCTCGGACTTTCCGTGATCGTTAATTCCACGGGTGTCCGGCATTTGGTCTTTTTGTCGTCAGTTTTAGCGAGAACTGTCGCGCTCCAATTTTCTCTTTTTACACCCCGCCGCTACTTTTTTTTTACGAGATTTCAGCCTTTGACACCAACCCACTCCTGTGTGGTCTTAGCAGGGTCCCCCAGTTCCTTCTTCACGTCCCCTACTCTTCTGTCATACCCTTTCTATCTAAGCTATCCCGACCTTCCCCAGAACTCTTGAATCGTTGTGTAAGAATGCTGGTCTACCCTTCCTTCTCAGAAAGACTCCCAGAGTCCGCTCCTCCTTTCCGAATCTTGGTGTCTTTCCCCTTTTAGAAAATTTTCCCCTATCCATCATCGGATTGCTTGTTTGGCGACTGCGAGTATAATAGCCGAGTATGATCGGACTTTTTTAAACGACGTTTGGTCCCCCCCGGTCGTGCTTTATTCCGGTTTCATTCCCCCACTTGTCATTCATGGGGATTGTTTTTGGTCCCTTTTTTCCTCTGTTCGGTAGGTCTGCTCAATCGGGAAACGTCCTTGGTGGTCTCTTTACTTCTTGTTTTTTCCTTTTCCCTTGATTGTTCTTTCTTTTTTTTTGCACTCTTCTCCTTGCTATCTTTTTGTGGTTCCTTAGTCTTTGGACCTGAACGCGGCCAGAGAGGCGTTGAGATTAGGGCACTACCCCTCCGCCCCTGAATTGTCCCCTTGAGGTTGCCTTCACACTTTTGACGTCCGCAGTCGTGGCCACACCCACTTTGATGACTTATCTCCAAGATTTGAGCCTTCGCCCTCCCACTTTCTTTCCTCGATTGTAGTGTAGAGCACTTTCCCCTTTTCGGTCCTGCCCGACCAACCCCATCCCTTCTGAACTCCATGCGCGTCGATGGGGTCTCCCGGCCCCGGGCGATTTTTTCAAGTTTCGGTTTTGCTGGGGGGGGCCCCCCGTCGATTTGCGTGTTCTTTCAACCAGTTCTCGGGAACCCTTGCTTTGCCTGGAGCTTGTTGCGCTCTTCTTCCGTTCCTTCCTTGCCTTTACTCCCCCCCCTTTCTTTCTCGACCTCTTGTTTGTACATTCCAATTCTCTTCTTGCCTGGGGAACTGGCGCCTTCTTTTTGAGCTCCTGAACCCCCTTCCTTCCAATTTCTTCTCCTTTTGTCCCACGTATTTTTTCCACCTTTTTTGACTGGGTCCTTTTTCTCGTCTTCTCTGCCCAAAACCCCTCCCTTTCCCGTGTTTTTTGGTTCGGGATCTGCTTCATTTCGTCGTTGGCTCCCCAGGCGCCCCCCCCCTCCCACATCGCTTTTGGTCGGCTCCCTTTTTGGAGTGCCGTCGCTTTTGTGGTCCTCCCCGCGCGTTCCTGCCTCCTTCTTGTCCAGAGAGGTGTCCCCTGTCGTCCCCCTCTGCCCTTTGAATTTTCTCCCACCTTGGTCCCTCACATTACACGCTTTTTCCCCCCCTCCCCCCTCGGTGTTTTTCTTTTTTTGCCTTGCTTGCCCCGGGGCTTGTGGGTGGCGTGGGCTTTCCCCCTTTTGCTTCACCCCCTTTGGGTGTCTCCCCCCCCCCTTTGCCCCTTTTTTTTTGTGTGGGTTGCCTTCCGGCTTTGTGGGGGGTTCGGCGCCCTGCGTCGCGCTTTCTGTGTTTTCCCCCCCGCCCCCATTTTTGTTTTTTTTTTTTTTTGGGGGTGGGGTGGTTGAACCCAACAGTTTCCAAGAAGTCCAGATTCATCTACTGATTTTTTATTCCGTTAGAGCCTCATTGGTGAGAAGGAATATTGGCGCTGGTGTGCTTTCCAAGGGTTCCATGTTCGTTTTTTAAAGATTTCCTGAAAAAGAAGAAAAAATAAAAAACTGAAGAAGAACATAACGCCTTCCATCTCAATCACCCGCTAAACACCCCTCGGATCCTCATGGGAGCCTTGTTGTTGGTCGTGTTCTTCTCCCCTTCCTGATGTCTACATTTCCTAACCCATCCGTTCCCCGGGACGGCAAGCTTACCCCGTCTCCCTCCTGGCCTGTGGCCAACGACCGGTCCACCGCTTGTTCCCTATCAGGCTCCCCCCTGGGCCCACTTTATCCATGAGGACAAAAACCACCTGGGCGTGGTGCTCCTTTTTTACCATGTTCGCACACATCCACATCTGCGTCCTTTTTTTTAAGATACTATGAACCACGAGAGACCTATCTTCCCCCCCTCCTTAGCCCCTCCAATTTAGATTCCCCTTCACGATAAATAATCCCCCCAAAGGGGTTACTTACACGATTGTATGTCCCCCCACCGCACTTCTATTACAACCTTTCCCCACAAAACCCCCCTTTCTTGAGTTGTCCTTACACCCCCATCATTGAAATTACGGCCTGGCAACGTCCAGGGGCCCGGCGGTTTTTCCAACACTTAGAGATCTTATCGGCTTTTTTTTTCCACCCCCCCCTGCACCCAGCCTATGGTCTATTATGAAAAGGGTCTAACAGAGTGGAGTATCATCCACCAGGGCCGGGTCCCTACTTCATTCTAATCTTTCGTTTTTCCAATCTTTTTGACGCCGAAGTTTCTCCCACCCCCGCTTACACACCGGAATTCAAGGTTGCCGTGAGGACTTTGAGCGTCTTTCTTTTTTTCCCATACGCTTTTTTTCCATCTGGGCCCCCGCAGGCCCGTTCCCCTTTCATAAACCCAGCGGAGTCACCGTCTGTACTCTCTGACACCACCACGTATCCCTTCTTGCAACGATCCAGTTTCTTTCCTTTAAGCCCCACCTTAGTCCCTTCTTGAAATTTCCTTTATGGCCACCATGATCCTTTCCCCTCTCACAGAGTCGATGACGTACGCTGCAGTGGCTGATTTTCTAACACAAGTGCATGCCCACTGCTCTCTTGTTGTATGGAAGATGCCCGTTTAGCCTCTTTTTTTTCACACCTTTTCCCTGTGGGATTTCCCGGATCCTGCATCGGATGCCTTTCATTCTTACTCCTTCGCGTTAACACATCCGAAGTCACAGTGTCACCAAGCTGATTTTAAAAGTGTTTCTCATCCCCCTCAGTTTTTGCTTGCATTCCTTTCTGACTGCATTCGGCCCCCCCCTGACCGAATGTTCCTTGCTATGCCAGCCAAAACAGCTTTTCCCCCCCCCCCTACTTCGGTTTATTCGGGCGTCGTCCTTACGGCGTTGATTTACGTCCTCCCGACGCCCAGAAGGAACTTTGGCGTTGAGGACAACACTCGTGACTATCCGTGATCCCCCAGCTGTTTTTCCGTGTTTTCGGCGGCTTCTTTTCTTTGTCATTATTTGAAGTTCGTTTCCTATGGCGCTACAGCTCTTCACTCTGAATTCAATTCTCCGACCCCTGAACTGTTGTCCCCCCCTTTTGACTCCGATCCTCCCTTCTTCTTTTGCACCCATTGGGTTTTTTCCTTATCAATGTTATTGACAGGTTATCGCATTATGGTCAGCTGGTTTTGATCGCATCGGCGCTTGTGCCCTGCCGAACTTTTCTCTCCGCATCCTCCTTCGTTTCCTTTTTCTAGACTTTTTGAATGCCTTCTTCTTTGCAGCTTTTTTGGAATCCTCCGTCCCTCACACATCCGGACCCTCCGACAAGATGCCGCCCGCGGCACCCTGCCCGGAAGAAAATGTGTTTTTCTTTTTTTTTTTTTTTTGAGTTTTCCTTCTGTGCTTTCAGTGGTCGTGTTTTGGTTTACAGGAATTTTTTCTTGAGCGCTGAGATACATTTCGGTTGCGTGAATTTTGGCGTGCTGCTTGATCGGAAACTTATCCCCTCTACATGGTAGTTTGCGGCGTTTCCGCGTTTTTCCCCCTCCTCGTTTCCCTCCCAGAGATTCTTTCCTCCTTTCCCCCCCCGCGAATGACATTCTGTCGGGCCGGGATTTATACCGCGCCTGATTTGGTCGCGACACTTCGAGACTTCCTTTATTTTTCATTTCTTTTCAAAATTTTTGCTTTTTAATACCCCCCCCTCTTTTTGGACAAGAAGCCCCCTTTTTTCCGAATTTTTGCCCCAGCTCCGAACTGAATTCTTCTTTTACATCAGTGTGTTTTCTGAGAGATTCTGTTCTTCCCCCCCCTTTCCTAGTAACTTACAAAGTCTTTTCCAGGCAGGATTTCCTTAAAATCCCTCTGACATTTGCGAGTGCAGCCGCTAGGAGAGGAATTCCGCATACTGATGCCTGCCGAGCTGCTCTTCGCGAGGCCCCCCCCCCCAGTTGCTTCTTTCGAGCTTTCTTCTTGTAACGTATCTCTGTCAGAAGGATTCTCACCGCTTAGACACACAGCCGAAAAACGTTCCTCTGATCACTTCCGCGCGCGTTCTTCCCCCCCCACTACATGTGTTTCCCGATCAGTCAGCGAATTTCCCGCATTTGAACTCCAAAGAAATGTATCTCACACAACGTCAGTCCCCGGCAGAGATTCCGTACCACAAACACTCCTGAAAGCAGGCCCCGATCCCCCCCTGTTTATGCCCTTCCCCCGGACCGTCCTTTGGCCCTCCTTTACTTTAATGATGTAGGTGTTCTTAAACAATGGGCCCCCTTGAATAAACCGCCCCCTTACCCCCTTACACCCCCCATCAGCCCTCTTCTCTCAAGGGATGAGACCTCTCTGAAATCGATGCAATCGGTCCGATTCGATCCGAAGACTCGCGACCAGACTGCGAGAAACTCCATCAGGCCATACTCAGAATTGGTTAATAACTTAGCGTCTCCTCTTTTGGGGGTCTTTTTTTCCCCCCCCCCCCGTTTGATGGATCACGATTAGTATTCCTTCATCCGTGACGTGTCCGGTATTCATCTCACTTCTGCAAGAACCCATACCTTTCACAATAAACTCCTTCAGTCCGACCAGGGCCAAGTTGAACAGCCACTCGCTTTGTTCATCCTTCTTATCTGGGACCCCTTTCCAAGTACTTTTGTTAGTGAAGGACTTTTCCCGACCGACTGAAGGCCTACAGCCGGGGATCGTTACGCTTTAGGTTTTTTCACCTAAGTGATTTGGGACTCTCGGCAAGCCTTTCCTTTTCCGTGGTGCCCCTCTCATTCCTCGGCTTTTCATGATGAGCCAGGGGGAAGGTAAAGACGCTGACGCGATCCGTGCAGCTTTAACACTTTTACAGATTTTTTTCCCATTCTCCGGGAAGTTCTCAATACTCCCTCTTCGTGCTCTGCTTTTGCCCATCAAAGAGCAGGGGTTAAGGAAAACGATGGTCTCCGGCAGGGGCAAGGATCCACACCCTGGCTCGGCTCTTTCTTCCAAGCACCTTTCCTTTTCGCGATAGTGCCTCTTTCTATTCTCAGTTTTTAAGAATTACACCTTGGGTTTTGGCATCGTATGGTGAGGTTTTGGCGAAGGTGTTCCCGGCATTTTCTTTCTTCCAGCTCCGGGCTTGGCCCCTGTTTGGTTTGTTCAACGATACCCCCTGTTAAGCTGTGTGTCTTAGACGGGTCCTTTTGTTTCCGAGATTTTCTGCCGAGTATTGGTATTGGTAGCCATATCTTGACCTCTCCATTCGTTTTTTGTAATTACCGTTAAAAAAAGTATTGAGTACTTTCTTCGCCAGCGTCTCTAGGTCCTTACCCCAATCCCAGCAATCTTCTATTTTAGTGACCCTTTGGCCCCCCTCTCAATGGCTTCTTCGTTTGGTGACCCCCGCATTAGAGATATACTCGTCCCGGATGACTCGAGTTTTCCCTTGATCCCCCCTTCCCCCGGCCAGGTTTTTTTTTTCCGGCACCCCCCCCCCTTCCCCTCCGAGTGTTTTTTCCCTCTTGTAATTCCTTCAGGCGGTATTGCAGACAATCGTGTAACCTTTCCTTTGTGTGTCTTCTTTTGTTCCTAGTCTTGGCGTCTTCGGGTTTCACCGTTTTGTTTCTCGCTCTCGGTCGGTTAATAGTATTCCGGAAAGGACATTAATTTCCCCAGATCCCCCCCTCATTCCCTTTTTGTCAAATTTATCGTTCGGTTTGGAATAAACTCCCTCTTACGCCGGAAAACCCTTTTGAGGCTTGCACAGATTTGGTTGAGAGATAGTATCCCAGTTGTGCCGTCCCCCCTTCTCCCCCCCCTAGAGACCTTTTTTTCGTAGGCCACCTCCCAACCCCTTACAGGGTCCCTCTCAGGAGGGATCGTGCTGGGGCTCCTTTCCGATTGCCGCTTCGTAAGGCGACGTTTTATCAGTTTCCGCCTCAGATATTTAAACCATTCCCTGGTCTTTCCTCTTGCTGCCTGTTTGCTTGGTCGCTGTGTTTCAGGTCCACCAGCGCCAGTGGATTACCTACTTTTGCTCTTTTCCCCGCGCCCTTTTCCAGGTTTTTCATTGGAACCCTTTTTTTTCTAGATCACGAAACCTTTCCCTTTCCTTCCCCAACTGTTGACCTGGTCCAATTGACGTTTTTGCCGGCTGTTCTTCCAAGCTTGGTTCATTGCTGCAAACCCCTCCCCCACCTTAGTTGTAGATTTGGCGTTCTGCTTCCTTTTCGTTCCGTTTCCGATCCCAGGCGCCCGCCCCAACTGATGGTATTCGTTTCTTTCAACCCGACGACGATTTTTTCATTTGTGCAAGTCGCCGTTCAGACCTCTTCAGTCGATCAGTTCCCTTTTCATTACGGTAAGTAGTTTCTCTCCAACTTTGGGCAGATCCTCG
>Ga0179593_1562791_pt1 | contig 13576 bp, 16 predicted proteins | sample CZODoug2_1_08_16_FD_185931 | JGI IMG/M metagenome (GOLD analysis project Ga0179593, IMG submission 185931) | Vadose zone soil fungal communities from Angelo Coast Range Reserve, California, USA - CZODoug2_1_08_16fungal (PacBio error correction) | ecosystem: Environmental > Terrestrial > Soil >... | reverse complement strand
CGCTGCGGTGCCCCCCACCTGGGATTTGCCCCCCCAGTCCCCCAAGACCTAACTTTGCAATACGCATTTCGCTCCCTTTTTGTGAGATCTTTTTGTAGCTTTTTAAAGTTAGGACCTAAGTTCTTGTCCATCTGAATGGTCCACGACCGCAACCCACTTCCTAGTTTTTTCGGCATGTTCCTCTTGATTTCTCCAGGTGACCCAGTGGTTCTCTGTGTCCTCCCTTCCGAATCACTTCTCTTTAGAAACCGTATCTGTTGAAACTTACAAATTCTGAATGAACCCGCCCTGCGTTGCGCTCCTTGCAGGAAGAGTAGACCGAACACTGATTCTGCCCTCCTGCTTTTTCCCTTTTCGATCAGCCTCCTCTATCAACCTAAGAAGGGAAGTCTTCGGCAGTACTAATCTTGGCAACCTTACGAAATACGAAGTTGCCCCCGCCCATCATCTCTGGTATGCAGATCCGAGCGCTTTTGACTTTTTACTCCGCTCTTTTAACCTTTTCTCGACGCAAGTGCGAAACCGGTCTCAGACTTGAGCTTTCGCTTCAAGTTGCGCGTCCCTCCCTTTTACCCCTTAAAGCACCTTGGTTTTAGACCAGATGCCTCTCTTTCATGGCTCGCACGCTGTCCATCCCCGCCGTTTTTTTCTTCTTCCTGTGTTTGTTTTTTTCTTTTCGTGATTTTGTTCTTTTTTTTTTTTTTTTTTTTTTTCCAGACCAGCAGTGCAAACCCCAAATTCCCCCGTCCATCTTCCCCGAGTGTCTTCCTCCGCCCCGCTTAAATTTCCCTAGGATTGCTCTCGTAAGGAACTCTTCTGGCCTCGACCTCGCGATCCCAAAAAACAATACGAATCTTTCCTGCAAAACCCACTTGAGCAAAACCTGAGACTGCAGGACCTCGTACTCGAAGATATGCATACGGGGGTCCGTAGGGTACTGTCACTATCGCGTGTCAGTCGGTTATCGTGTTTGATAGCAGACTTTAATGGCTATTTGGGGTTATTTTATTGAGAGCTTCCACCGCGCTCGTCCGCCAGCCTTGTATCATCTCTTTCCTCATGTGAGATTCCCCCCTATGGTCTTTTTGCAGACAGTCTGCTTGCGCCTATTTACAACGTCAGCGTCCGGTCACATTCCGATATGACTCTACTCCATTCATTCCGACACGATGGCTTTCAGGTACTCATCCCGTTTTGACAGAGACGTATCACCGTTGACCCCTCCGTCAACTTCTAGTATCGCTTCTGCTCAGAGCACCTCACCGTTTGACGTCACTTCCTGAGGGCATTTTGTCCCTTCCTCTGATACGATTTAACCCTCACAGTCATAGGCAATTCCGCTAGATCATAAGCGTCTTACATCCTCGAGCTATATTTTCGCTGCTAGATGCGAGGACTTGCACTACAGTGCCGTGCCCGCCTGATTTCCTGAAATGGGAAAGTCTTTTAGCAGTCCTTGAAACAGCTGCGAAATTCCGACCCTTTCAATTTTACTTGACGATATCCTGTTGTAGGAGGAATGTTCCTCCCCTGATTTTTTCCTCCGAGTTTACGGACCTAGCAGAAACCCTCCATATCTGTGGTTTAGTCGTCCCCCTCTTGAAAATCTGTTTAGCTCCCCGCGTTTAACTATTCTATTCTTCACCCCATCCCCGATTTGCAAGGACTTAGTCTGCTAATCACTTTCCTATTCGTAGCCCGGTACCTCGTAGTCCATTATTCGTCGTTTTTGATAAAATGACTCCTGCGTCCAATCGACTAGGATGCATCCTCCTGTGTAAGTTGAGCCATTTGAAATTCTTTCCCTTTAGCCTTCCGCCGCTTCTACTAAATGTTTGTTTTTCCTCTTGGAATGATCTAAATCTTATTGTGAGCGCAACAACCTCGGTCCCACTTTTTCTTTCACCCCCTCTTGCCATGCCAGCTTCAAGTGCTCGCCCACTACATCGATTGTCCTTTTCGTCTGCGTCTTTTGCTGCGACCCCATTCAAGTGCAACGCCTACTCTTACTAGAACTGAAAACCACAAAGCCCTTCGAGCATTAGCGGTACTCCGATCCAGCTCTTTCCGTAGCGCGTGTCCTGCGTGGTACCACTCGCTCCCTCCAAGGCAACCGGTCCGCCATAGCTCATTTTTCTTAGGGTTAGGTACCTCGTGCAACAGATGTTGAGGTGCCCAGGGACCTCCAACGTGTTGATAAGGCCGGGCCCCTCCGTATACGGAGAAAAGCCTTTTTTTGCGTTTGGCCTGGGCGGGGAGGTTTCCATTTTCATCTTGACAATTGCTAACCCCCTTCATCACCAGAGAACGCTCCGAATTGTTCCTGTCCCGCGACCTTCTAACCCCGAACCCCTTTATTTCTTTTCCCAAGAGAGTTCTAGTAAGTTTTTCACGCCGTGTGCCCTAGATTACCGGCCAGAACCGTTTTCACGTCCCTCCCTCTCTCGAGATCTAAACGCCTCCACATAATCACTCGCTTGGGCTTCCATATACCAGCGCGTCTTTATTGGTTTCCACGACATGCGTCTATAACGGGCATGCGATTTTGACAACCCTTTGCTCCATATTTATGAGGGGGCCGCCCCTTTTAGTGCTTCTATGAGAAAAGTTTCTGGTTTTTGATCGATCGACGGTATGCCCTGACAATGAGCTTCGTCCCGGCGTCTTCCTTCTATGTTTTCTGTCAATTTAACCAGTGATGCCCCTAGTGCATCCAGTCCCCTTTGACATACAACATGCTTCCTGCGTAATGGCCCTCGTATGCCCCCCCTCTTTGCCGGTCTGTTCCTAGCCGCTATTTTTCCTTGGTCGCGTGCGTCTGTCTGTGTTTATTGACATAGGCCTTTTTTTTTTGCCCAAGGTCGCCGACTGTCTTCCACTGCGCACTATGGCTCATCCAGTCCCTTGGGGCACGGCCAGCCACTTTCGGGGATCTCATTTACCTTCACTGACCATCTTTTGATGCATGGAGAGAAGTCAGGTCACTATTGGGGCATCTGACCGAGTCAGCGTCGACTTCGACCCTATTCTCCGCCTGCCACCGCCGCCCCCCACTGGCCTTAGTGACGCTCGTGGAACCAGTCCGTTCGCGTCGCGTCCTGCCACACGCCTCAACATCGTACCCTCTTTGCACTCAACGCCCGACTCCTCCCCCCAGCTTACCGATCTGAGATTGGCGAAGAAGTTCAGGTCGTTATCTTAGAGACTCGACCACTGATTGGGGTTCAGTCTCCTGTCGCTGAAAGTCATCAGTTTCAGCCTTTCCCTTCCTATCCGGTTCCCTTTGCATCCACAGAACCTCGAGTTTTCCGATGTACAATTGCATAGCAGAGGCTGCTTAGGTGACCGTTCGTCCCCCCCTTAAACGAAGTGACGGCTCGCTTCTCCGACTGCTCGTAACTCCCTTCCTTATGCACTAACGAAAACATAGCGTCCCTGACTGTGCCAAGAACTGTTTTTTCCCTATACTCTGCAGCGCGTGTTGCCACGGAGGCTGCAATTCTCTGTTCGGGTCGTCCATAGGCACCATCAAAGTTTTTCTCGACGAGGTGTCATGGGTCCTACCGATCTGTAGAATCTTGGCAAAACCCGGGTATGCCGAACATTTGAGCAAACTTCTTGCATATGTCCTAGAAAACCGTTTGACTCCCCCCTTCCCTCTTTGCTACGCTCGGTTTGTTTGCTGTTTTTTTTTTTCTTTTTTTTTTTTTCAACCCCGACGGCGTCCCTTTACACCCTGCTGCTTCCTCAGTACTGCTGCTCAACCGCGCCTCCTCACGCCTCCCGAGCTTACCCACTAAAGCGAACGGTCCTTGTCTGACTTCCCCAAGATTCTTTTTTAGGAAGCGCACCCCCATTATAAGCGGTACGCGCAGCCTCAAAATTCTTTTTCCACCCATCTTCACGGAGAAGACCCCCCCGCCTTATGTGGCTATGCGGGGGGGGGGGGGGTAGGGGGGGTGGTGTTCCTTCTAGTCCAGCTTAGTAGATCCGTGTTAGTCTGCTTTTTGAAATTTCTGTCGAGTTGGAACCGCGGAATGCTCCCTGCATTTTTTTTTTTCATGATACTTCTCGAACTTCAACTGCCATCCCATACCTTCTTTTTTACATTCTAGTCCTGACGAGGCTACTGGGCTCTCGAATCTAGGCATGTACCGTTTTCTTCTATCCCGTGGCCCAGCGCTTCCTGAAATAGCGGATTTGGCCCACCATCCTCTCCTTCACAACATCCATAACCATGTGCGTCATCTCTCTTTTATACTCCGTTGTTTGTAGACTTGTCTTCGCGTGCTATCTACGGACACCCAATGCGTTTCCCCTAGTACTTACGAGGCCGCCCCCACTGATCCTCCCCTCATGACTGCCTCAGACCTTATTCTATCCCCGCGTTCGTCGACTTCCGCCTTCTCTTGATGTTTCAATATTGGAGCCTCCACGGTTTTGTTGCGTGATCTTCCCGATGCGCAATTTGACCTCTCTTTCGCTCGGTTCCGCCGTATCATCCTCGATTCGATTAAACAGCTAAGCCGTTCGCTTCCTCCTCGCTTTGCTGACTCGATATTTCCGCCCCTGAAGCGGCTCTCCCTTTCTTTAAGATGCGGCTGCGATTCGCGGACGTTTTTCACCGTCTACTGGATTAGTAGTCATGATTCTAGAACTCGCGCATTCTTGGCGGGAATCCGCCTGACCAGGAAAGCCTGCTATCTCCGGTTTTCAGGGCAGACAGATCCGTGTGACCGCACTGCATTCCTAAAAAGTTCTCTGATTCACGTGCAGCTTCAATGGCCGAGTTTTTCGCTTTTTTTTCAGATTCGCCCCCCCTTTTTTTTCTTGAAATTCGTATGCGTTCAAGGTTTGAGTTCTTCCCGTGATATTACATAATCAAGCTTGAGGTTGGCTAACTGGATGAAGTCCATCTTCTTTTTAGTTTGCATGATTCGTATTCTGTAGGCAATTGGACGTTAACTATGTAGGTTCAAATCCTATGATTCATTGTAAGGACATCATGCTTGACCCTTTCGCCCAGCCGCTTGAGACACGCACCACCATTTCTTATTGCCCCCCCACCATGCAAGATTTTTTTTTTGGTAGCGGCGATACTTATAGACCAGTCGTATATTCCTCTTTATATGAGCAACCTTCCACAATTATCCGTATTCCCCTTCTTCCGGTGCACCAATTTTGCAATCTAGTCCTATGCAGTAACCCCGCGAGCCTCGCCCCTTAATGGGCACCCTTCCATTCTTAAGTGGTCTTACCTCGGCTTCATTGAACCGACGACCCCCGCTCAACCTTTTCGAGTATGACAGTCCATCAGTTCCGCACATTATCCGTTTTCCTTTTTAGGATATGTATGCGTTCGGTCCACCCAATTTCTTGTTTGGTCACCCTTGTGGTTCGCCGCGCAATGGCCTAGCCAATTTTGACCCGTCTTTGCAGCGTATGCAGGAACCAGCGCTCATTTTTTCTATGGAGTCGCGCCCACCCGTCAATACGACCTTTGCTTTCCCTCGTGTTTGTCCGGAGGTCCTTTCTGGCCCAAAAACGCTTCCCAACGATTTTTCCATCCCGAACGCCTTTTCCTGACCCCCTTTTACCCTTACGTTACGCCTCCGATAATCCCTCGTGTCGTGTCCCCGACGGAATCTCCGCCCGAATAATCCCCTTTCCTACATCGGGTTCTTCCTCGGCACAGCACACCTTTTTTTTTTAAGAATCGTGTTCAACACTCCCCTGAGCACCCCAATTTCCCCTCGATACGTCGCCGCCGCTGATAAACTTTGACTGCACGGCAACGCTTTCTTCACTGATCCTGACTTTGCAATTTTTTATAGGCAACCGCCTTTTCAACGGCTCCCATGCCCATCCCTCCCGTCGTCGCCGTTATCGACCAATATCTTTAGACAGCTCTCTCCCTTGAGTGATTGACGACCGAAGCTCTGCGCCTCCTTCTCTTTGCCTCTCGAGCAGGGTTTCTTAACTTTCTTTCCAGTTTACCCCTGCTCGCAGTCATTTCAGTTTTCCCTCACTGCGAGCGCATGATATTTGGATATCGTGCCGACCGTCGCTTTACCCCCAGCAACCCCAAAAGTATGACTATTTTTGCAAAAGTTGACCCCCCTTCTTAATACGCTTTAATTCGGAGTCGTTGGTAGGTCCGGTTTTCCCCTCGTTTCCCACGAATTCGCACGCCTTTTTTTTTGTCACTACGCTCTGTCCAGCCCGCTTCATTTTTTTCATTACTATATCGCTGAGCAGAGCTTTCACGGAACTCGACTTTGTTCGTGCCGTGATTCCGCGCGGTCGCCTCCTTTTGAAAATAGCCAGTGTCGCTTACATTTCATTTTGCAACCGCATAGGAAGCCCAGCTGTTTTTTTCATTGCGTCAGGCAACCCCTCACGTCTGTTTGAATTTCTTCTTTCCCCCTCCCCCCACCTTCCCTGCCTGCCTCAACCTCCCACCCCCTACCCCACGTCCCCCTCCTCACCCCATCCCCCCCCCCAACCCACCCCCCCCTTCCATCCCCTCCTACATCAGCCCCTCTGCCAACATCCACCCTTCCCCATCCTCAGCCCCTTTCTTCAGACTCCTCCTCCCTTCCCCCTTCCCTTGCCCTTCTTACTCCAGCCACCCTCCCTTACCCCCTCTCCCCCCCCCTCCCCCCTCCTCCCCCCCACCGCCCCCTCCCCCTCTTGCCCAATCTTATATACCCCCCTCCCCCCGCCGTTCTCCCCCCCCCACCCCTCTTTCCCCCTTTCACTTCTCCCCCTCCACCTCCCATCCACCACCCCCCCCTCCACACTTCCCCCCCCCCAGTCCCCCTCTGCCCCCCAACCCCCCCGCCCCCCGCCCCCTCCCGATCCCCCCAGCAACCCCCTCCCCAAAATACACGCCCCTCCCCTGATTCCCCCCCCCCCCTCCCCCCCCCCCCCCCTTCCTCCCCCCCCCCATCCCCACAACCCTGCCCTTCCCCCCCTTCCCCCCCTCCCCCCCTCCCCTTCCCCCCCCCTCCCCCCCCCCCCGTCCCCCCCCTCCTCAACGGCTTCCCCAGCTCCCCCTTCCAACCACCCCTCCCCCCCCAGCCCCATCATCACCCCCCCCCCTCGCCCCACCCCCCCCCCCCCCTCCCCCCACTTCCCCCGCTCCCCTTCCTCCTCCCCCCCCTCCCCCCCCCCCCCCCTTCCCCCCCCCCCCGCCCACCCCCAACCCCCCCCCCCCCCCCCCCCAACCCCCCCCTCGCCCCCCCCCCCCCCCTTCCCACCCTCATCCCCCCTCCCCCCCCCCCCCCCCCCACTCTACCCCCCCCCCCCCCCCATCGCCCCCCCCCCCCTCGCCCACCCTACACCTCCCAATCTATATCTCCCCCCCCCCCCACTCCCCAGCGCCCCCCCCCCACCCCCCCCCCACCCCCCCCCCCCCACCCCCCCACCCCTACCCACTTTTCTTTCTTTCTTTCTTTTTTCAGTCTTTCCAGCTCCATTCACCTAGACGGCCGGCTGGACACTCTCCCAAAGGTTCGTCCTATCTGTTCAAATCATTTTTGTGGTACCTTCGGGAGCAACCCCCCCCCCCCCCACCCCCCCCCCAGTCCTGGATCGTTTTTTCCCCAACACTCGAACGGAAGATTTGGATCTAGAGACATTTTCGCCTACTCAGACGACCACAAAATTTCTGCTTTTTCTAACTTTTGCCCTTACCTAGTCTGTCATCTGAAGATCTCCTTTTTTCCGACCGCAACACCAACTCGAACCCGTTCTTCGCCCTTTTGCGACACCTGTCGACTCTGTCTTTAATTTGTCCAGTGGCAAATCTGTTACCCCCATTGGAACTGGACTGGGCCTCCCCTTCTCCACATCCCTCTTCCTTAAATGATTTTGTGGATTCAACTTTCGTCCCGACACCCAGACCCCATTTAAGGAAGGCCCGCTGCAAATGTTTTTCATTAATTCCAGCAGGGTAGCTTTGATCACAAAGGATCGATGCAATGCTGTGGCTTCCCCCAGAGTTAGAATTCCTGCCCCACTGATTCATCGCCCCCAGTTGCCTCGATTCTGTTTAGTAATCACGCGGTTTACGAATCTTGGCAACCCTGCGCTTGACGATGTTAGACTGAAAAGTCCCCCCCTTCTTATCATGTTTCAATCCCCCCCCCCTGAAACCCTTTTATGGCACCATTTTACAATTTCTTCTCTCTTACACCGGTTCATTAATCTTACATGTCCACATGCGGTTTCTCCTTCCAGAAGCTATTTTAATAAGTGCGTCGCATTGCGCCTTCTTCCCCCAAAACCTCAACCCCCCCCCCCCCCCCTCCTCTTTCTTGTCCCCATTTTTTCGTCTTGAATTACCCCCCAGAGTAGAGCAGTTCCGATGTACTTTACTACTCTTCCCTCTCCCCCTTCCTGATGTCTTTCTGATGTGAGCCCACCCCAATCCTCTGGGGAGCATCCGACGGTTCCAATAGTAGTATCTGCCAAGGCTTAGGAGCTGTCGACTTTCCTATGACGCCCTCTGTACTGTCTCCCATCCTCCTTTTTCTCGTGCATGCTCTCCTGCGTATCCCAATTTCATTGAGATCACAAGTTTTCTTTTGAAATTAATCGTAATCCCCCCCCCTGAAGTCTTTTGTCCATCGTCCCCCGGGTTTGTTGCGTATGTTCGGTGTTCGGCTGTTTTTTTTTTTCCACTTCTGTTTTTGCCCGAGTTCGGGCGACATGCAGCGGCCCGGTAAGGTACATTATTTGCGATCAGGCGTCCTCCTTTAGTTAAGAGCTAATTCGTGACGTCTTCTTTCTGACATGCGCCCACCCCGCGTATCCCTACTGGCAGTCTTCTTTTTCCCTCTCATCCCGCTTGTGAAATGACTCCCCTTCTTTGTTCTTTTTGCTTTCAAGCCTTCACCCCCCTTCACAGCCGGTCCCTGCCGTATGCAAGGCTAGGTCTTGTTCTTCTCCAACCCCACCTGACCTGCCACTGACTTTTATTTTCAGCCGTTTTTTTTCTGCCTCGTCCCCTTCTGCCAGAATGTCCACTCCCAGGAGTCGAGTACTATGATCTATTGCTCAAGAAGCTTGTTGCGCAAACTTTTTTTTTCCTCTATCATTTTTGCTAGTTTCACTTTCCCTTCATCCTCGAGGTCGAGTTCACCCCCTGATGTTCTGTAACTCCTAGCGTTTTTAGATCGCACATCCGCAGAACGGGTCTCTTTCTCCCCTTTTCTTTCTCGAGAATTTTGGCGGGGAAGTCACTCCTTCCCAGGCACCAGGGACTTTGTTTTGTTATTGTCTCAGATAGATTTGTCTCCCCCCCACCCGCCCCCCCCCACCACCCCCCCCCCCTCCCCCAAACAACCCCCCCACCGCACCCCTCTCTTGGTTGGAAGCTCCACCATAGCGTTATTCGTTTCTTTTTTAGGGACCCCCCCCTTAGCCCCCTGTGCTCCGCATATGATGATCAATTACAAGGAAAGCTACTGGACCCCTCCCTCTTCCATTACGCTTTTTTCCGAGTTTCTGTGGGCCCCCCTTCATATTTTGTAAAAATTCTCGCGGTTTTCTCCCATTTCTTTTTCTGCTTCCTCCCTCCCCCCAATCAGTTTCCTGGAGGATAACTGCGATTCGCAAGTCAACTGTTATCCAAGATTGTTCCCCCCGTGTCTTTCCTATGTATCCCTCTCCTTGGCCGTCATCCCCGTGAGAGTAACAGTCAGTTCTTTTTTTTCTCTTAGATTTAATGATTCCCTCGGATTTGCATACGTTTACTGAGCCACCCGTCTGCTCCTTTTTTTCACGTTTGTTTATGCTTCCTAACTGTTTTTGTTTTTCTCTTTGAATGCCTTCCCAGAATAGTTAATTCCGTTGGTCAGGTACCCCCTCGACCGCCTTTCAGACTTTTTCCCCCCCTCGGTGCCAAGGCTTTCCCAGCTCCTACGCCCCCTACACCTCGAGATTATTCAATTGATGATTCGTTTCGGGTCCCCCTTACATCTGCAGAGCAACTTATCCTCTCTGGACCCCAATGTTTAGCAGCCCTGACCAATTCTTCCCTCTTGTCTGAGTCTTCTCCTCTTCCTACTCTTTTTCCCGAATCCTCTCTACCGTTCCGGCTGTTTTTTTTTTTCCCTTAGTGAGACCGACCGCTTCCCCGTTTTATACATCGGTTTCGTTTCGGTTATTATCCTTCAGTCCCCTAGTTTGCTCCAAGTGAGCCTCACTTGTTGAGGCAGCTGCACAAAGAACTCCGACGGAAGTTAGATTTCGCTGGGCCACATGCTGTATCTCCACGTCTCCAAGTTCGTATGTTTTTTTCTTCAGATTTCTAACAAACCGTTGTCTCGCCTCTTACCGGCGCCTTGTCGAAGATGATAAGTGTCCCTGCCCATAGTCCGGTCCCTCTATCTTATAATCCATGCCCTACCTCCCTTCTATTGGTGTCCGTGCGAATCCTTTGCTGAAAGTCCACCCGTTTCTTCTCCAATCCAGCCCGCTTGATCCTTTTCGTTTCGATGTTCTTCTTTCATACTAGTGTTCCAGCAGGGCCTCATGACCGCTCTTCTCTCCCGCTTCCTTTGAACTTTTTCCTTCCCAATTACATACGGCATGGCCGCGTGGGCACGCTTTCCCCCTCTTCAGGTCTTGAAGAATTTTTTAGTTTAGCTTGGTTCACTGAATGGTACCCTTGATTTCCCAATCTTGTGTGACAATCTTGTCGGTTACTTTCTTCTGACCCTTAACGCATGTGTCGGTGACTCGCTTTGCTCCATTTCATGCACCAGCATCTCCTTCCCCTTCTTTTTGTTGTAGACTGATGTGAAATCTCCTTCCTTTTCTTAGGCGCTTCCGCTTGTCCCTCATATTGCCCTGACCCAGATTTGATATACCTTTGACTTCCACCCGACAGTCGTTTACCTCTACAAAAAAATATGGACCATCACGGCCCCTAATTGCTTGATAGTTGTTATTCCTTCTCCCCCGTCTCTCTTCTGCTTCATTAGAGTCGTCTACTTAGGTCTTGTCTTGCGGTTTACCCAAGGGCAGTGTGACACCTCTTTTTTTAGTCACGAATTTTTGTGACGAGTCTTTTAATGCCCCGGCCTTTTCCCCCTTGACATCCTTCTCTCGGAGTCCTGAGGATTCTCTTCACGTTTTGACCCAAGACCGACGTCGTGTTTCCTCCTCTCAGTAGAAGCTCCGGCACATCTTTCGGGAACCAATAGTTTTTCACTGTGCCCCACCCCCCTCCTTTCAGCATTTTGTTGCTTCCTTCCACCACTAAGAGTCTCCCGCTTTGCGTAGGTTTAGCTGAGGCCCAGCCGCCATCCCGTGAGCCGCGGTATCATAAAGGCCCCCCACCCACGCCACCCACAGTTCGGTTTACGCCGCATCCTCTGTCTCTCCCACTCTACATTTCTCCTTTGGTCCGTCCCGACCTCCCTCTTCTGCTTTTTGCGAACCGCCAGTCAGACACTCACAGGCAGCGGGACTCGAGTCTTTTCATTCGATACTTGAAACCACTTTGTTTAGGTCGTTTTTCCCGCTTCACGTCTCAGGTACCGAGCTCTTTTTATGACCTTGCTCTTGAATGGTCACTCCCCTCGCACGACCACGGACATGCTCAGTTACCGCTTGTTCAGGCAACTGTCATCTGCAATTGACGAATCGCTTCCCCTTTTTAATTTTTCCTGGTTCCAACGGACGTATTGCCCCGCCCCTATCCCTCAGACTTCAATAACTGATCTGTTGAGCAGATACCGCCTCCAGTCGCGCCTCCCCCTCAATAAACATCAATCGTGGTCCTTTCTCGACTCCCACGTTGGGCATCCTACGTCCGCTCTAGCTAACCTTATTCACATCCTGTCTTTTACAGCTGACGCCATTTTTTAATTTTTTTTTTTTCACACTGCCCATACAAGTTAATTTCTTCCTTTCTTGATCCTTCGTAGTACGTCCTGGTACGACTTTTTTCAACCCAAAAATAAGGATTGCCATTCACGTGATCCCCCTTTCCAATCTTGTTATGTCCATTTCCCCAAGACCCCCCTTCAAGCGACCGACCTCCCTTTTTTTACTCTGTCTCCCTCCCACTATGACGACGTCAATTTGCGACCTGACCCCCGGTTCTTGATATTTTTCCCCTTTCACCTTCCTTTTTTTTTTTCTCTCCTCACCACCCGAATTTATCCCTATTCGTCTTGACTCCTTCCAAGGCAGCTGCGCATTCTATGGCCTAACCTAGCTAGAATGGAACTGTGGCATCATCCCCAGGCATGAACGTGCGCTCTCCACCCAACTTACTCGTCAACGCTTTTCTGGCGCAATGTCTTGAACATCCAGGCTGTTCTCTACAAGCCCTCTTCTGGGTGTCGTCGAAAGAAATGACCCTTCCTTCTTTTTCTTTTTGAAATCTGACATCTATAGAGGTCCCCCTTTCACAGAGAAGAGTTTCCCACCCTCTATCTTTCTCGGCAAAAGTTTATTCAGGCTTGCCTCACTCCTATTCACTTAGCCCTGAGCCCCACGGCTTTAGTACTCACCCCCCCCCCCCCCCCTCTTTCGTCTGATGAAGTCTTCGTTTTTTTCAGATGAAGGGAAAGTCTTGTGTTTCTTTTTTTTTTTTTTTTTTTTTTTTTTGTTAACCTTTTTGGACGGACTTTTGCCCCCGCACAAAAAACCCAAAAAAGAAAAGGAGGTGGGTGGGCGGGGTTGGTCTTTGTGGTCTTTTTTTGGCTTTTTTGTTTGTTTTCCTTTCTAACAAACCCACAAAACACCCAACATTTTTTATTTTGGGTAGTTGGCGCTTTGGGAGGGGCGTTTTGCGGGAGTTTTTTTGAGATTTTTGGGGTGTGTTTGTTCTTTTTCTTATTATTTTTTTGTGGAGGGGGAGGAGTTTTAAACAACCCTGGTGGGGTGGGGGGGTGTGCGGGTTTCGAGGCTGGGGGGACTAGGGCGGTGGGGGGTTGGGGGGGGGTTTTTTTTTTGGTGGGGGGGGGGGGCGTTCTCCGTGGTTGTTGTTGATGGGGGGGGGCGGGGTTAGGTTTTGTCAAAAAGACCCAAACTTCTTTCCCTGGGTCGTGTTTCGTAAGTTTCCCTCCTTGATCCTGTGTCCGTGAACCGTACTGCCTGTTTGAAGCTGCCCACACCGGTTGAGAGACCTCAAAAATAGAAGCATTGTGCGCCTCCTCTTTTACCTCCCTCTTGATTTGTTGTTGTCTCTCTAGTACAGGCTGCGTTTCCCCGAGCCTGGCTTGGGACCCAGCAGGCCAAACTGATGCCGGCCTTCCCCCCCAGATGCCGTCTACTCGATCCGTGTTTTTTCCCTTTTGCCTTCAACTGTCCCGACTGTACCCAGTCGTCATGTTCGCTGACCGTCTAGTAGTACCGAGAGAAGAATGTCGTTCACATTCCCGCCACTTAGGGCCTTTCTTGATGGCCAGGCCCTTAAGAACCGCCCGAGAGCCACTCCCCCCCTCTTTCCTTTTGGTGAGCCCCATGGTTTCCCTTATCTTCGCGTCTTTAGAGTTTAACTTCAATGATGAATACCGGCTGCCCTCTTCTGTATCATCAGCGGCTTAGACCT
>Ga0179593_1406941_pt1 | contig 13576 bp, 13 predicted proteins | sample CZODoug2_1_08_16_FD_185931 | JGI IMG/M metagenome (GOLD analysis project Ga0179593, IMG submission 185931) | Vadose zone soil fungal communities from Angelo Coast Range Reserve, California, USA - CZODoug2_1_08_16fungal (PacBio error correction) | ecosystem: Environmental > Terrestrial > Soil >... | reverse complement strand
CTTTTACGGACGCGCGCTGTTTTTAAGACGTGGCAGTTGTTTTTGTGGCCTCACTAACTCAAGAACGGCCACCTAATTCAGGAATAAGCGGCAGCTTCTCATCTACTCCCAACGTGCTTCCTGCATGGCAATATCCGCAACCTTCCCTCTGGGTCATGAAAACCCTTTATCACGCACTGTCGATGGCGGTTTGTAATTCTTTGAATCGCTTAAATTTCACGGCCTCTAAATCTCCCACGGCAACCGGTCGGCCTTCGCATCCAATCTGACAGACCCCCCCCCCTTTTTCGGACTGTTCCCCCTCCCCCCAAATTGCGACATACGGTTTTTTGAACCCCTTTCTATTTATGTCATTATTCTATTTAAGCCTTTAGCCTGTGCACAATACCCCCTCCATCACGGTCGTGGGCGAATTGAAGTCCCCCTTCCTTGAATTGTACGCCCGTATGGTGCTTCCCTTTTCTCAAATCCGACGGAGTCCCATGTAACTCCGCGTGAGAATGGCCATGGGCTCGCGGCGCAGCCCGTCACGGCACGTTTCCTACGGCGGTGGCGTACTGGAACATCGCTCCCTTTCGAACCTTTTCACTATTCACTTCGGCTCTTTTTTTGGACCGCCATTTGTGTTTGGGTGATTGTTAAGAACCTAAGAAGACCCGTTTTGCGTGAGCACATTCTCTGCTGGTTGTCCCTTTTTTGGCAGCGCCGGTCCTGACTTTGACGTTCCCTCCCCTTCGTATTCCATATTTCTGTGGCATGGCAACCTCTGGTTCCCACTAAGACCTTTTACTATTGGTGATTTCTGTTTTTTTCCCTTGAGAGATGCCAGTTAAAACCCCCCAGTTCTCCCTCTTCACCCGCTACAGGGTATATCCCCTTTTTTCGAAGGGCCTCCCCTTCTGGCATTTCTGGCTTGCTTATTTAGCCCCATTTCCTGTCCTTCGTTCCTCTTAATATCACCCCCACCGCCACCCTGCAAGCTCTGCCTTTTTCTGCTCCTCTCGACCAGACGTTCTAAGCAGATTAGATTTGTCGAAAGCAAATGGTTGGGCACGGACCTTCCCTTACGTTTTCCAGCCCCCTTTTTTATTTCGCCGGGTTGTTCTTTTCACCAGATGACCTCTTCCCCCCCTGTCAGGAAGGTGCTTGCTGCTGTGGTTCAATTAGGAATCTTCTCCTAACGCGTCGCACTAGGAAGAATGTTTTCTACGTCCCCTCTTCAGCTAGTTTTACCTCTATCTCTGGGTCAAGACCTTACCCAACCACTCAGTGTGAGGTGCTTCTCAGGCAAATTTTTCCCCTCCCGTATCCTCCGTACCTGTCTCCTTGAAGGTTTCTAACTCTTTTTCTTTTCTAATGCCGTCCCCGGAGCAATCAGATCAAATCCTGCACCGGCGTCCACTTTCCCCCCCTTTCCGCCGAGCTGTCCAGACCCTGTTTTCCTTAGTTCTATGCACTACCTAAAAGCCCCTCTTTCCCCTTCCCGTTGACGCAAAGGAACAGTGACCCGGCTGCCTTCCTTAGATACGACCCTTCACTGGGTCGAAACAACCCCCGGCCTTCTTTTGGGTTCACGTTTCAAATCCAACCCCCCTTTTTAGATAAGTCAGCGGACGTGCTTTGGTCTAGGAAGCTATCTGGTGTAAGGGCCAATCCTTATCTTTGGTTCTTCCCTCTCTCTTCTAAATTTGCGTGCACTTCCTCGAGGTTCCTTGTCTTTCCGTGCTTTTTCCCTCTTGTCCTGGCGGTGTTGTCGGGGTTTTGCACAAAACCTCAGAGCCCCCGTTATTTGGAGTTGCGCTAGGCGTCGTTTTTTTAACCGTTCCCACGTGTAGCCACCACACCCGCGTTTACCATGCCACCCTTTTCATTTCTGGGTGACTTAACCCAGCCCATCCACCGCCCACCCTTATTCCCGGTCTTTCCCGGTTGAGCCACCTCGGAGCAAACATCCCCTCGATCTCCGGGTAAACCCTTCTCTTTGGGTTGGCACTTCACCAGTCACGGTGGTTTTCCTCGAATTTTGCCCCTATTTTCCTGTCTTTCGATCCCCGATTTCTGTCCATACGGCCTTCCCCTCATCCTGCCTTGTGTATCTTTTCCCTTTTTCAGCGCGGTTCTATTTTTTTTCCTTCTCTTTCATTATTTCTCGATTGCGTGTTTTTTTAGAGAGCACGATTTCTTTCACCCCCCCAAAACACCACTCCTCCCTTGTGTGCTTTTTTACTGCTCGTCCCCTACTCTTCTTCTTTCTACTCTAACCAACTTTTTTCGTGGGTTTCAGGGGCTCTGTACTAGACTGCCGGCTTCGCACGTGACTTGTGAACAAATACCACAATACCAGTTCCTCGAATTCGTTGCAAGGTCTTCCCTCTCATCCCCACTTCCCCTGTTCTACTTCCTGGTCACTTTTCCTCTCATATTTTTTGCGCATACATTGCCCTCTCTGTCTGACCCCCCCCAGGAGAACCGTAGGAGCAGAACGAAGGTGCGTGTGATCATCTTTGAACGACTAACCCTACCATCGTCACGGTATGCCAATCGCTCCCCTCGCTCTCCCTTTTGTCTCCCTCCATCTTCTCATCTCACCACCACTCTCTCCCGTCGCCTTCCCAATCTTCTCATCCCCTCCCATTCTCTAACACAGATTTTGTTTTGTACTGTGTTTCTTGCCTGCCCCGAGTCCCCCCCCCCCCTCCCTCTTCCGCTGAATTGAACACGCACTATCTTATCTACTATCTGTCCTGGAGTCACCCATCTGCATTTTGCGTCTCTTCTTACGCTTCCGTTCCCTTTTTTCACCCCTCTGCGCATTTGAGGCCTTATGTATTTTTTATTTTTTCCTTAGATTTGTCCTCTTAGGAGTTGTGTGGGTGGCCCCCGTTGCGATGTTCCTCCCTCACTACCACAGCCCATCTCATTCGATTAATGTCCGACTGATTTGTCATCCCCCCTTTCCCGTTCCCCTGTGCAGTGCGACGAATCGTTATACTGCCTCCCTTTTTCTTATCCCCTTTTTGCTTCGTGATTGTCCTACACCATAATAAACATTCCACTACCTCGCGCTCCCACGTTTCTTACCCTCCTCCTATCCTTTGGATCTCTGCCGAAAGGCTTTTCTCTTCTTTTTCTCCGCGTACTTTCCGATACCGGTCAAATTTTCTTTCGAGGGCCTCCCAACGAAAGGGTTTTTTCTTACCCATGCGCCCATGCGATTAGCTCCCAACCCGTTCCCTTTTTTATTTTGAAAATGCCCAGCTCTTGGTGCTGTCCCAATCCCAAGCAGTTTTGTTTCTTCCTCTGCTCTCCCAGTTAGCCGTCTTTATGCGCTGAACTTTTCGTATGGTCCAGCACCATCTTTCTTCGATTTCTCTTGAAATGACAAGCCTGCTTGGCACAATGTTATGACTATATGCACCTCCTCTTCTTTCCCCATGGCTTTGCGACACGGTGTCTTTTTTTTCAGTGGAATTTGCGAACTTTCTTTTAGTCCATAGCGGCCTTTCCAATTCCATTTGAACTTATTGCCCGATTCCAGCACGGCTAAAATCTTATTCCTCTTCCTAGTTATTCAGAAACTTTTATCTGTTTTGTTTTTTCCCCGTTGCACGTCCCAGGAACTCCTGCGGAGTAATGGCAGTCAACACTCTTTCTTCCGTTCTGAGACCTTCCATGGTCTTCTACCTTTGAGGTTGTATTACGTTCGGGTGTCCATTTTTCGATTCCCTCTTTCTTAGAGGCAGAATGATTTTTCGAGATATAGTTTTTTGTCCACCCTTCCCTTTCTCCGGTCGTATTTTTTCCTTCTCCCCATTAGTTGGACGACCCCCTTCAGTCTTGACCCTCCCCTCCTCCCGGTATGCATCGTCTGCTGTTTTCCCCCGACCAACCCCTGCTTGAGTTTTTTAACTGATGTCCTTTTTGGAGGTGTTTTATTGCCCACTAACGTTCTTTTAGAAATTCTCTCGGCTGTCTTGCGTATTTAGGTCACTTTAACGTTTACCGGAGACTTTTGCACTTTTTTTGCGGGTGGTGCTTCCGTTTGAGGAGATGTTGAAGTTTTTTTTCATCATAGAATCCTTGATCTGAACTTTTTCTGACACTCGCCCCTTTACCTTTGAGCTTTCTAGCCTTCAGGATTAACCTTTTAAAGTTCCTCCTTGCCCCACCTAATTAACGCTTGTTTGCTCTTTCTTGGGATGTCCGCCGTTTCCTGAACAACATAATTTGTTTCCTCTTTGGTTGGTCAGTCCTCATTCCCTTCCTCTGCCTATGAACATTTTTTTTTATCCTTTTCAGCGTTTTGCACTTAAACATGTAGGTATTCTGTTGTATCCCACCCATCCCAACTTTTGTTGACGTTAGTCCAAAATATCAGCGTCCGGTGAAGGACTGCTTCTTTATGCGCTTTAAATTACGTTTTTCAGACAGTGGCATGTCCCAGGTGAACGCCTTTTTCCTTCTACGACTTTTCCCCTGGTAGGACCGCCCGTTTTTGTAGATTCCAATTATTGTTAGACCTTTTTTTGATGCTTTGTGTGAGGTCTTTGCTTTTCTTTCGTGGCACGTAGCGGAAGTCTTTGGAGAAAGGTCCAATTTTCTCACGAAACTTTCCTTTTTACTGAGTTTTGTCTTGGTTTGGGTTCTGCCAACGTAGCGGCCAACACGAATCCCCAGCGTCCACTGAGTCTTTTTGACAATGTGTCCATTCTGGTGAAATTCCCACGCCCCGTTTGGGTTCTTCCATTGATTCACTTTTTTTTTCTTCCGCCGGTTGACGGGTTCGATTTATGGGACTTCCTCCTTTCCTGTTTTTCACAAGACTCAAAGGTCTTTAGCCGCCATCTGAAGTTGCTGGTTGTTTTTTTTTTGTTCCGACACTTTTTTTTCCGTTGTCTCTCCCCCCTTCTGAGTGTGCTCCCTGACCCAAACTGTTTTTCTGTTCCCATGTGTTTGAGGTTTTGTCCACGTTGCCGGTATGGCGGTATCTCCCCCCGAAAAAAGCTGCTTTCTAACCCTCGTCTGCTCCGTATGTCCAATTTATCCCCCTTGTTGTTGTTGAGAGTGCTTTCCTACTCAGTTCCCCTAGTTTTTTTAGTTCCCGTTTTGGCTCCCGGTGGAGTTTGGATATACCTCCAGACCGCAACCCACGTAATTCCGGATAACCGGTCTTTAACCCGACCCAACTTGTATCGTCCGAGCATTTGCCCATCCTCCTCCACTCCCCTCGGTGTTCGCGCACCAGCGCCTCACTCCAATTTAAATTCCTCTTTCCTTCTGACCTGTTGTCATTTTTTTGCCTTTGGTACATGAAGACTTGTTCCTCCCCCAACGGCAACCTGGCAGGCCTCACCTTTTTTTTTGTTTCCCACTCTGCCGCCCCCCACACCCTTGGACTGCTTTTCACTCCCTTTCCCCATTTACGACAGCCTTGCCTTTAATTGTATTTCTACGATTCTTTGCAGGTGGCCATCGGCACCCCCCCCCCAAAAAGTTTATACCCCTTCCCCACCCTTTCGGGGTCCGTCCTTTTTGATCACTCGTCTGGGTAACAAAGCCACGCCCTTCATCATTCTCCCACCTCTTCCCCCCCGTCTGTCCAATAACCCCGTTTTTTTTTTCGGACCATGGCTCCGGCGCGCTCCTGCACCTTCCCCCTCCAGTGATCCCCTTTTTTTGGTGCGTACTGTTTTTCAGGGCCACCAAGATTTCCGGACTGTTCTCGTTAAGCATCCCCCCCCTTTTTTTTGACTTTGCGGTACTACCATTTCCCTCCATGATTGACGTGGCAATCGTCGCTTCCTCCAAGGATCCTCCTTTTTCAGCGCCTACTTGATTCTGTATGACCACCGGCGTAATGCCCAACTATTCTTTGATGGCCAAGCGGTCTCCCACCTACTTGAACCTCTCCCGGGGATTGGTTTCCAATTCTCGATATGGTAACGTTATCACCCCTGGATTTCCGATAAAGGGTCAGTATTTTTTCCGCCCCTTTCCTGGCCGAGTATGCCGCTTCTTTTTTTGATGAGTATTTTTCCAACCGTCCACCTCTTTTGTTCTCCCCCCACCAAGACACCCTGCTTCTGTCCACTTTACCCCCTTTTATGACATCCTTTTTCTCTTCCCTCCGCCGGTCTCTCTTCTCAAACGTTAATTTTTTGGCACGTCATCACCAGTAGCCCCCCTACTTTCGCCGGGTTGGTAGTTTCCCCTCACTGACCTTCTTGTTTGTCCGTGCTTTTTTGCTTTTTCGAGATCTTATTTCCGGTGTAGAAACATAATCCTATTTCTCACTACGACCCTTCAACCCTCTTATATCTTTGCCATCAACTCTTTCCTCGCTTCTCTTTAGGTGGGCATCGGGACCTTTCACCGACTTCACCCCAGTCATCTTATGCATTTCTACCCCTTTTGTGTAGAATTTCTTACTGCTGCCCCCCGGATCCATCTCTACACCCTTTTGCACGGCGTCAATCGCCCCTCTCGCCTCTTACGCAAATGTTTTGCCTTCCTTCCCTCTGTCCCCCCCAGTCACCGGCACCGCAGCTCCTAAGTAAGCCTCCTTGGAAATGTGCTCGCCTAAATTAATATCTCCTTTTCTCTTTCTGCTAACCCCACGTCTTTGTTCTGGACGACTCCCCAAACAAGCGCTGATGTCCAGCGGTGTCGGTTATGCTCGCAGCTAATTACCTCTCGGTGAATCACATTTTAGCTTTTTTTTTCTTCTCTCCATCGCTCATTTAGCACGGCCTTCCCTGAGTAAGCGGTCTTTTTTCCTTTCCCTCCTTCCTGCGGTTTTTCCTTTTTTGTTTTCCCCCCCCTCGATATCGGCGTTCGCACGCCCCGTCCTCCTCAATTTTTGCCCTTGAACCTTTCTCCCCCCCCCACAGATGGTCCTCATGCATCTATGTGTGCTCCCCCCCAGAAATTAACCCTCCCCCCTTCAATTTCTGTTTTTTTTCCCCCACGAGTGAGACAACGGCTCACTCACCCAAGTTCCTCCTTGTTGCCACCCCTTAGGAACTTCAAGTCGGGCCGATGCTCCTGTCTCTGGCATCCTTTTTCCTTTTCACCTGCCAAGATTGTGTTCCTTCCTTCTTCCTGTGCTCAGAGCGGATTACGGCTCTCTCTTTTTTTCCCTCCCCCATACTTTTTTTCGATCTTAAGCAAGATCCTCCGCGCTTGAAGCACTTGAACTTCTTAAACCACTTTCCCCCAGTTTTTGAGTGACGGCCGTTTATTGCCATACAGAAGCTAGTCGCCGTTTGCCCTTCAGTTCCCCACATACGTGTTGCTCCATTCTCTGCTGGCGTTTTTCTTAGTCCTCTTTTCCCTTCCCTTTTCGGATCCTTGCATTTTTCCTTTTTGTATTGCGTGTTGAGGCCCGTTTCTTCTTTTTTGAGGATCCCCCTTTTCTTTCCCTTTTTGGTTTTTTTTTCTTAACTTTATGACTGGCACTGAGTTTCGTGAGAATCCTATCAGACGGTTTTTTTCCCCCCACCCCACCCGTGACCCAACCTTGCATGAAAGGCTTTTCCCTTCCCGGCCTCGCTACTAGCGTCCCCTCCGGAACCAAAATTTCCGGATGGGGGGCAGACCTCGAAAGGTTTGTTAAAAAACCTATGAGGTTTTATTCGATTAGATCTCAAGTCGTCCCCCCCCTGTTTCCCCGCTGCCAAGCGCTTTTTTGCGCCTTCCCTCACAAAGCGGTGGTTGTCGGCACCCTAGAGCCGTCTTTTTTTACTTCTGTAAGTTTTTTGACACGGTAAAGTATGATAATTCTTTTCTATGTCACGGTGCCTGGGGCCCCCGGTTTTGCATGCCTTTCCGCCTTCCCATTGGTCGTCAACTTGTCCCTGAGTTTGCATTATGTCTCCTTCCCTCTGTTGTATTTTTTTGTGGTTCTTTTCCCTGGAGTTCCCCCCGCTTCTCCCTTCCCCTCTCCGCTAATTTTCTGGCGACTTTTTTTTTGGTGCCGATTTGCCCCCCTCAACGAGTTCCGGTTACTTTTTTGTCAGATTGCTTTGGACGATTCTCTTTTTTTTCCTCCCATCCTCATCTGATTGTCTCTTTTCGTTTAACATTAGTAAGTAGTTGGCAAAATTCATAGAATGATCTTCCTCCCCACCCCGCCTTCCGGACTTTGCAATCGTAGTGCTTTTTAAACGAACCAACAAAGACTCCTTCCCAAACCTTTTTTCTCCTTCTGTTTTTTCTATGCAAAAAATTAAGTGTGTAGAATAAGAGAGACTTCTTCTTCCCTTCGATGAGGCTCATTAAAGTGCCTGTTGCTACTTGACTTGTTGATTTTTTGGTCTAGTGGTTTCTTCCGCTTCCTTTGGCCGGTGGAAATAACATCCCGTTTCGAACCTTCCCCTTATGCCCTTCTCCCCCCGGGCTACCTTGTATTTTCTTCCCCTCGTTTCCCTCCGGACTTTTCATGAAACAAGACCCAACAAGATTCTCTTGTTTTCTTTTTTCTTCCCGCCAGATGAACACATAAGATCATTCTCCTTTTTCTTTTAGTCCTCCCTCCCAAGACTTTGGATTGTCCTTTGCTTTTACCATTGAGCCAAGCGACGATGTCTCACGTCAAATCGTCTGTAGTTCTTTTCCCAATCCCAAGGTTTGACTGGTCTTCCCCAATGAATCGATAGGAATCTGTCTTTTCGACCTCTTTCTCTGTTCAAGTGCACGCCTGGCGATGCCGTGACGGTGACGCCTGCGCAGCAGGAGCCATTCGGCGTCACCCTGTTGGTTACATGTTTCTTACGGTTCCTTACTTTTATTTTGTTTTCAGGTCGGTCTTTCCCCTTTTATCTCGGAGTTTTTTTCTCCCTTCCTTCGTCCCCATCTGATGAGTGGACTTGGGTATTGGTGAATGATTGCCATTTCCGAGGCACTTGCTGCACTCTTATGGCCTATTGTCTCTCTGTTCCGGTTTTTGACCACTTCCCCCCTCAATTTTTTGGTTCCTTCCTCTTTTCCTCCGTGCGGACGACAGGTTGCTTTTTGTTCGATTTCGAGTCACGTAGTTTTCCTGCGCTGTTTCCCCTCTCTTAGTCACAATTCTTTCTTTCCTTTACGTATTGTGCTTGAGGGGATTTCTTGGTGAAGAATTCATTTCGTTGGCTTTTTCCTTAGCGTTGTTATTCTACATTTTCATCTTTTTCCCTTTTGGCCGGGGAAGTGTTGCGGTCTGGGTTTTTTCTCCACGCCCCTGATGACCTTCCTTCGACCCTCTGTTGAGTAGTTCCCCTTACGTTTTTTTTTTGACTTTTCTGGCCTCTCTCTTTTTTTTTGGTATCCTCCCCTTTTTCCTTGTGTGGATTTTATACCCGCTTAAACGTCAGAAGGCCTCAAACTCATGTTCCGCAGCTAGACAACAGTTTTCTCCCCTCTCTGAACCGTCTCTTCAAGTTTGTGTAGGCACCAGCGAACCATCAAAATTGCCCTTTGCCTTCCTTCCTTTGGATGGCGGACGACGCATCTCGGGGAACAGGGCTTCAATTACGACGTCCTCTCCAGAGAAACACGGTTTTGCAACCGTTTGCAGACTTGGAGAATTCCACGCTTTGCCCAAAGTTTACGTTGTCCTTCACCAATCGCCTTTTCCAGCCTTCATTCGTTTTCCGATTTCTGATTGATTTGGAAGCTGTGGGCCATAGTTCCCCCCCCCACCTTCCATAACCTGGTCTTCTTTTTTTTTCTTGCCCTATAAAACTCCTGCCCTAACGTTTCCCCCCTCCCAGTACCCTGTCTCCCCTTCAGATCCCCTCCGCACCCGGTTTCCCTGTCCCTCTTTTTTTACAGAACATTGGCTCCTTCGCAGGGCACCGTCACGCACCGGCATCCTCCGCGTTTTTCGTACTGCTTTTTTGTTTTGCTTCACCTACGCTCCGAAGTATTTTCTATTGGGACTGCCTTCCCCCACTTGGTTTTTTTTTCTCACAGCCAGAACTACATGATTGCTTCTCACATCTTCGCTGGTCCCTTTTCAGCATGGCAGCTTCTTTGCCTTTCTGACGGACAGCACCGGCCCCTACCCGCGTATGGGGGAATTTTCACCTTTTCTCACAATACGACCCCAGTCCTTTTTTTTCTTTTTTAAGAGCGATGCCGGTCGTTATCCTGACGTCGAAGACCCGCTACCTGGTAGATTTGTGTTCATGTTTTAGCACGGATGCCGACTCGGCTTAGCTTTCTCCCTTCCAACCCTCATCCCTTCCCTTTCCCACAGCCACCCTTTCTTTCAAGTCTCCGGAAAGTTCCACTGTTGACGCTGCTTCCGACGACGCCGATTTTCTCTATTCCCCGAAAAAGTTCAGGTTTCTCTTCCACGCCCGCCTTCAGACACACGCTTTGACGTCTTTTTCTCATATGGGGGTTGTCCACGCACGGAGATTGCCGGTTCGGTTCGTTGTTGTTTTCGATATTCTATTGGTTTGCAAATCCGTACTCCTTTCGAATACGGCCATGCTTCGGCTTGTTGCCACCTATATCTCTTCCCCCCAGACTCTTCTTGCTAAGTCCTCTAAGGTTTTGGGCCCCTCAACCTTCCCTCCTCTCCCCCTTTTTTCCCCTTAATAGGAGAAGTTCAGGTCTCTAACTCGGGTTTAGCCTTTTACTTCCTTTCCCGCCCCAGGAGCCAATTTTCTTACCGTTTTAAAGGACGTACCTACGCAACTCCTGCATGTGTCCTACCCTTTGAATTGTGCTAATTCCCCTTCCCAGGAACCGGAAGAGCTCCCGGACTTTCGATTCTTAAAGGTGACGTCCGTCCTCCCCATTCCTATCCCGACGGATTCTTTATTTTTCCCTGCGCCCCAAAACGGCTTGGGATGGGACGAACGTCCCACAAACCTTGTCTGCCTTTCCCTCTTCCTGTTTTAGTTTTCGTCTCCGAATTCATTGCCCCTTCCCTGTTGTAAGCAAAAGCCCGTGGAGTCTCTCCATCGCGCACTTTCCCCCGCTCGTTCAGCGGATGCGGGGACGTCTACTTTTTCTTCTGTGGTAGGAGTTTTTTTTTTTAAACCCCCTCCTTAGGCGTTCACAGCTTCTCCCCCCCCTTTGGAACTCGAACCGGGAGCCACCCCCCACCGAAGAAAATGCGCATAACCTCCTCTTCCTCCTGTCATCACCAACTTCAATACACCTAAAAAGCAAGTCTCGACGACGCTTTTTGAGCAAGCGGGCCTCCCAACCTCCCCCCTCCTGGCATTATCCGTTTCTCCCTTTCTTTTTTGGCCTGAACTTAAATTCAGGGCGCTCGCTGCATGTCTATGGCCATAGTCCGTCACCCAGCCACGTACCTTTTCCATCCGTTTCAAGTGCTCCGCGCGGATTGATCTGTCTGCTCTCCTCTCTTTTTCACTACTCTTTTTTGTTTGTTGACTTCTCTCTCTCTTTCCCCCCCCCTCCGATGAAGCACTTGAACTTCTCCACAATCAGTGCGGTGTTTTTTCCTCTTTCCATACAGAATGGATGAGAAAGGACTTGAAGTTCCACTCCCCCTCGAATATGTTCTTATGAGTAGGATTTTTCCTTTTCTCCCTTCTTCACCTTGCCACGTTGTCGGAGACTTCCCTGGGTGGCGTGGTTCTGCGGTGCTGACCCCATCTCTTCCCTTCGGTTTTGAGGCATTCCGGTGTGTGTTGGCTCCCCGCGTGCTCCCCCCTTTTTCCCCAACATTTATGACGATTGATTTCCTTTCGCCTCAGATATAGAGGTGTTGCCGCCGACCCCACCGCCTTTGCACTGTTTAGTTTCTGCATTCCCCCGGACCTTGTAGGCCAGTTCATTTCCCAATTTCGAGCTCTTCGCTGTTTACTTTTTCCCCCCGCGAAAGGCTGCTGTGCTTACAACGATGTTTCCCCTTCCGTGAGGCGCTCCCACGTCTCCAACGAGACGCTGTTTCTACATGCCCAGCTATTTTTGGCTTCTACTCCTTCCCCCCGTGGGTTTTTCTCGCATTCGTCTCCCTCGTAGGTTCTCGTAAATCTGTCGAGTTGCACTTCCCATCTATGATTCCTTTTTTCCTTCCGGGCCGTTGACGGTGCATGGAAGCTCAACCTTTTTTCAGCTTGGCGGAGTCAGTGATTGGTCCTGCCCTTTTTCCCTCGTGTTTTTCTCTGATGGGCCGGTGGGGTCTTTAATACAGGCCTTCCACCGTGTTAGGACCTGCACTTCTCCGCTTTATTTGAGGTCTCCTTTGGTGGTGTCCCCTTCCCCCCCCGAAACTTAGTCTTTTAGGGCAGACTATGCTTTTTCCCCCCGTCATCTTTTTTTTTTTTCCCCCCTCCGAAGCGGATCGGTTCGTAGGCGTAAATTTTTTTCTTGGTTCTCCCACCCTCCTCAACCTTATCGACACCCCACAGCCGACGGCCTTAGTTTATGCGTGGTTTTCGAACTGACCCCCCACACTTTCCTTCCTTGGAGGAGAGAGTCGTGGAGGTGCATCGCCACCTTAACTTTCTTTGCCATCTCTAGATACCCGGGTTTCGTTCTGTCCTCGGATCAACGGCCGTGCCGGAGTGGCAGTGTTTTTGGGTGATATTCCAAGATGACGCTTCGTTTTGATCAAATAAGCATTAGATACCCCTGACCCCCCCCCGTGCTGTCCATTCATCCCCACTTCTTCTCCCAAGGTAGCTTTTCCGTCAGGGATCCCCTTCCTGAATAGACTACCTCACACAGATCCAAATACTCCCTTTTTCTAGTCTCTGTTCTACCCGCCCCTGTTTCCCCCTCCATCCCTGTACTTACCAGCCTGTTATGCCGTCAGCAGACAGTCTTTGAGCAGCTTTCCCTTATGCAGGATCAATTGCGCATCTGACTATTTGATCAAGCCCCCCCGTAGGGACGGGGCTTTCTTTCCCCCTTCAACCAACCGGTGTGATGGAGTCCCAATAGACTTATGTCTGCATAGTAGGTGAGCCAGTGGCGTGTAGTAGAAACCTCCCTTGGCCCCCTTTTGCATGTTCCTTTTCCTTTTCCCCTTCCCTCCCAGGTAGACCATGGCTTTCAACGAGGAGAGTGTTCCCCACATCTTTTGCCTCGTGTGAAGGAGGTCGGCTTCTTTCTATTTCTTGCTCGGTTAAATTAGTTTTTTTTTTGGACCTGCCACTTCGCCAGTCCTTTTCTTTAAGTAAGTTTGGGGTTATTGGTGCCGTTGGCCCCATTCTCTCCGGTCCATCAGAATCTCATTGCTACGGGACCCCTTCTTTTCGGGAGCAATGTTGAGGTTTTAGTTTGCCCATTATCCCCTGGTTGGTTTCTTCACCTATTGTATGCGTTTTCAAGTGCGGCCGCGTTTGCCTTGGGGTCGTTCGTGCCTTACGTGTACTGCGCTTTTACCGTATGCTGCCCTTTACTAGCGCCATCTTCTTGCCATTTCTTTTCGTTGAGATGGTTTGCCTAACCGACGATTGGTTGGCTTCCTCTTGCACTTCCGGGTGCTTAGACACTTGGCCATGTGGAACCTTCTCGTTGCTGTCTTGAGACGGTTCCCTTTTCTGTTATCCCACGTCAAAAAGCTTGCGCTTCTTCTCCATTCCGGCTGTCGTCGCCCCCCTTT
>Ga0179593_1403318_pt1 | contig 13576 bp, 14 predicted proteins | sample CZODoug2_1_08_16_FD_185931 | JGI IMG/M metagenome (GOLD analysis project Ga0179593, IMG submission 185931) | Vadose zone soil fungal communities from Angelo Coast Range Reserve, California, USA - CZODoug2_1_08_16fungal (PacBio error correction) | ecosystem: Environmental > Terrestrial > Soil >... | reverse complement strand
CATGCCCTGCCATCTCATCTATTCCCTCACCCCCCGTTTCCCGGTAACCATATATTTTTGTCCCATCACGCTCCCCCCCCGCTTTTTTCATAGCCTCTTTCCTGCAATTCCGGTCTCTTCTTTACCCCGGCGTCCCGTGAGAGAAAGAGGTCTCTGGACCCTCCCCTCTGCCGAGGCCCTTTTACTCAACCTCGCCCAAGTGACGTTTTCCCTTTTTGGTCCCCGGTTGGACAAACCTCCATAGTGTTCATTTTTTCGCATTCCCCCCCCTCCTGGTCCGCGTAGTAGAAGTTTTACGGAATAGATTTCCTTCTTCCGTTTTCTCGCTTCATAGGCCGCCTGTGAAACCACGAGAACCCGGCTGTTCGCTTCCTTCCCCTCTGTCCCAGTTCCCTAAGATTTTGGAGCCCTTAAAGTTCCCCCTTTTTGCCCAAGTATGCCCGGATCCCAGACTGGGCGTCATCATTCATGTATTTTCTCCTGAAGAGAGGTTCGCCTTTTCCCCCCCCCCTTCCTACCTCATAACGTCCACCTTCCAGCATAGTTGCCCATTTTTTTTTTCTAACATTTTATGTCAATTTGCGGTTGACGGGAGATTTTTTCCTTCCCCCCCACCAATTCATTCACAAATAATGAAGGTATCATGTCAGCGACCCCCTCCGGTTTCGCTCCTATCTTATCAACCCCTCCTCCGTATTGCCCAAAAATCCTTTCTTTCCGACAGCGCCCTGAGATATCCCTGCCATGCTTGACTTCCCCTGGACCTTTTCCATTTGTGAACCAAGTAGCTCTTGAATATGGAAGATCATTTTTTCCACCCCCTTTCTTTTTTGTCAAAATTCCATCCACTAAATTGATCTTCCTTCTTCTTTAGATGCCGAGTTATTTCCCCCCCCCCCCCTCCCCCCCCAAACCCCCCACTCTCCAGACAGGGTAATTTCCACGCCTGGTTGTGTCAGTCTTCTAGCAGTCTTCGTAGTACTCCCTTCTATCTTTCCTCCTGGACAGCCCCTAATGCCGAAAGAGACTCTTCCCACACAGCTGTTCTTTTGCCCCACCGTTTTCTCTTCACCCCCCCCTCCCACTCATTCTTCCTGCTTTCTTACTCCGACCTCTTTTCTTTTTAGTGCTTCCTGGCCACCCTTTTAGACCATCGAACCCTCTTATTGTAATTCCTGGCCGTACCCCACCCCCACCTTTTAAGGAGTTTTCCCCGCGGTGAGAGAGAGACCACATTTCCATCAATGAGTAAAACCCACCGACCTGTCGTCCTTTGCAGATCCCTGACCTCCCCCACCCTTTTCAGCTGAATCCTTCTTTTTCGAGCCAGCGAATTTTTAGATGCACCATTTGTTTTCGCGCAATCGGATAAAAGTATGTCCCGACCAAGCTCCCCCGAGTCTTCCTGCAGGAGGCGAAGGGTCGCTTCCCTAGTTGTCCCTTGCGACCCCCCCCGTTCTCTTGAATGTTATTGCTTTCCTGGGCCCCCGCCAAATACGACCCCCTTTGCATCCTCTCCCCTTCTTTCTGCCTTTCTTAAAGATCCTGCCCTCGATTTTCCTTTCCCTATAGTTCTCTGGTTTCTCCCGGGTTCGGCCAGTCTTTCCTTCGGGCCCAAACTTTGCGTCCCGTGCACCGCGGCTTTTTTCCAGAGGTGCAAGCTCGGGTCCCTTTCCCACACACGCCCCGCCGCTTTTGCACCCCCACATTTTGCAATGCCCACCCGCGGGTGGGGGGTGGGGCTGTTGGGTTTTGAAGGCCGCTTCCTGAACACCCTCCCCCCCCCATCTCAGTGCATTACTGCATAACCTGCTTTTATGTGTTCCCTGCTAGTTGCCCCCCCCCTTCTTCCCTGTTAGGCCTATCCCACAATTCCTCAAACTTTCTGATAGGACCCTCCCCCACTTCCACAGTTGGTAAAGTACAATGCACTGTTTAGCCATCACGCCTTCTATATCGGATCTCATTTCCTTATTCCTTCCCGGCGGTTTGGTTTTTCTGACTTTTATGGGATCCGATTGTCCTTGGACCTCCCCCCCATTTTTCCCCCCACATTTTTCAACCCAGATACTAGTCCTTCCTCTCCATGCTATTCCCACGTTATTTGCCGGCCGGACGGTTCCTTTGATCCAGGTTCACCACCCACCCTTCCTTCTTCCCCTCGAAGCTCCGGACGTTTCCTCCAATGGTCCCCCCTTCCTTATGCTCTCCTTCCCCCGAGGATCCTCACAAGAACCTTTTTTTTTAAACTTCCTGTAAAGGCCACAAGACCATAAAAGCCGTCCCCAGTTCGGCTCCCCCGTTCGATCCCCCTCTGGGCCTATGACGAAGTCTTATTACCATTCCTTTCCTCCTGATGTTGAAACTAATAACTATCTCCTTCTTTTGGAAAATAAACAGACTTTCAACCTTATAGACTCTTTTTGAATTCTAGAGAGAGTCCCCCCAGGAATAAATCTCTCTCTCTTTCCTCCCTTAATAAGTTGTTTGTTGTGCTCTTCTCTCCTTGCGTGCACGAGCCCCTCCGACTAGAAATTCGGCACTTTATTTTTTTCCCTTTTCCAAGTCTTTATTTTTCACCCTCCCTTAGCCAAAGTTATTTCGGCATGCATTTCTTTTATTCTCAACCTTGCATGGTCCTCCCCTTTCTGTCTACGGGCCCCCAGGTTGATAGACTTCTTTGTCCCCTTTCTCTTTTTAGCGGGTTTTTTGCTATCTGTATTTTTGTATATCTATTTATGCGGTTTGCGCTTCTTTGAGGGGAATGTGACTTCTTTTTTTCGGCGACCGGAGGATTAGTTACGACCTTAATTCCTTCTAGTCGTGTTACCCTGAGGTGACTTATCCCTTCCCCTCGTGACCTCATTCCTAAAAGTGTGTGAAAGCGTTGCGTCTTCTCGCCGCCGTATCTGGACTCCCTCTGTGCGAACCCTCCGTCAGCCACTGCTAACCTAACATCATGCCCCCTCAAGTCTCCATTGGCCATGATTCTAATATCGTTTCTTCGCTCTGCGTGTACAGGATGTCCGTTCCCCCCCACGGTGGTTTTTCTTCCCGTTTAGCCCTTTTTTTCGTAAGGTCCAGTTGGTTTTTTTATTAAGGTCCGCCTGGTACCAAGCTAGCGTACCCACACAGAAAACGCATTCCCCCCACTGTGGTCCCGTATTTTCCCTTCTTTTTGCCTATGTTCAGTCTCGCCCATTGCCTCTGTTTCGTTCCCCCTATTTTTTTTGCACATTCTCGTCGGTTTGAGTCACTCTCTTTGACTTGAACCAATCAACCCTTGTGCCAGGTCCCTCTTTGTTTTTTTAAAGAAGAAGCCCCCGGCCGCTCCTTCCCCCCGGTAATCCATATCATTTTATTGATAGAAGCTTCCTTATTGATGAGGCTATTGTTCCAATTGTCTCCGCCGCTCGCTAAAAGAGGGGGTGTCTATTTTGCGAGTTGACCCCTCCCCCGCATTTCACCACCTCAACTAAGTATTTCACGGTTGTTTTCCGCTATCAGATACTCCCCAAAGATTTCGGCCCTTCCGCCTTCTGCCTATTGAGTCTTAGTCCCTTTTTTCCTTGATCGAGGGCAGATCCCCTTTTTCCTACAAAATTGCTGCGAACCTCTTTTATTAGTGAAGGTGTTTTTCTCTTTTGACCCTTCCCCCTTTGACGATTTTGAGTTAGGTTTTTACTCCATGCTTTCAAGTTGTGTCCTCCTCTGTCTCCTCTGCGGTGAACCTTTATTATCCCTGTTTTTTTTTTGTACTGAAGTGCTTTACTCCTTTTTTCATTTTCCTCCTTTTTAAGGAGTTTTTCCCTCTTTGCGTGCCCCTTGCCTACAACTATCTTCTTCTGTGAGCTCCCCTGCCTCTCCTTCGTTTCTGTTTTTCTATGACCCCCCCCTGGCCCAAAAGAAAGCTTTTTTTTTCTCCGATTTTTCTATTTCTTTTTCCCGTAGTTGAACCGATAGATCGCCTGTAACCGATTGCCCTCTGGATTCCTATCGACCAACAATTCCCCCCCCCCAATAGTGGAACTTCCCATTGGTTCTCTTTGGGTCTGCCCCGGCGGCGATGGCAGAAGTCCTATCCCTCTTTCTTTTAACCTGTTCTCTAACGGGCACTCCTGGCTTTTTCCCCCCCTTAGGAATTAAGTCCTCACTTGTTCCCCATTTGGGGGGCTGACCCCTCTTTCTTCTTTAATATGGCCCATTTTTTTTCCCCTTCGTAGGCGTGCGCTTTTTCCGGTTGCCGATTTTTTTCCCGACGGACCTTCTGGGTAGTTTTATAACCCCCGATAGGCGCGCCCCGGAGCTCTCTCTTCATTCTAGACCTTGTTTTGATTTTAATTCAGTTTTTTGTGCTCGTAGCCTCGCACAGTTTCCCCCCGTCACCCTGCCCAGAGAAACATTTCTGACCCCCAACGAACCTTCCCTCCTTATTGAAGACCTCTATCCCGGTTACCATACTTCTGTATTTCCTTTCTTCCTCTTCGGGAATGACCGCTTCTTACTCCACTTTCCCTTGATTTACCTTCCTCTTTCTTTCGCTGTCAAGATTTTACACACGTTGGCACGTTGGAAGGCATCCCCAGCCCTTGCGAAATTCTGTCCTTTTCCAATTCTTAATAACTTGCGAAAGAAGATGGTTATAGTGTCGATCTCCCCCTGATTTCGGGGATCTTTTTTTCAGACACATTTTTTTCTTTTTCCCCCATTATTAGGTTCCCAACGGTCGACTCGCGGCTTCATTTCCTTTTTATCGGCCCTGTTCCCACCCTCCTGGATGTGTCACAACCTTATTCCCAGGATCAACCCTGGGCCTTTTTTTTTTTCTTCCTGGGTTTAGCTAACCTTGCCTCTTCCTTTATATTTTCCCTCACACAGCTCTAAAGCTTACTCACTTTTCCTCGCTTATTCCCTTCCTTTGTTCGGGAAGCGCCTCCACAAAAGAGGTTTGATCCCCGTTCTAGTTTACTATGAATTTTTACGGTACTTTGTTCCTTTCATTCCTCTTCCATGCTTCCACATGCTTTACTATTTTTCCTCCTTTTTGGGAGAGCTCTCCTATGTGGCCATGCCATCTCCCTTTCATCCAACAAAGGGTCCCCCTGTTTTTCCCCCACAAATTCTGGATGAATAGACCCCATTATCAACCCATAGTTTTGAATTAGAGCCAGCTTCCTTACTGCCCGAGCGCGTACTGGTCCTTTTCTCGTTTTAGAGTTTGTCTCGTACCCTCCAGTAAGGATTCATCTTTTCCCTGTTTCGCCCCCTCCCACCACTTCCAGCTGTAGGAGGTTTTCCAATTTTGCCACCAGACATTCTAAGTAAGGAAGAAGTCACTCCTTTACCGCAGCGCGTCGTCCCGTTTTTCCGATATAGGACTCTCCCACTTGTGTGCACCCCTGTCCCTGATCGGTACTCTATTCCTCCACACATCTCCCCACGGCGGTCTCTCAAGGAACTTCCAGACAATAAAAAACTACTGTTTGCTTTTTGTGGAAGAAGTAAACCGGACCCCTTGTACCCCCCTTTTTCCCAGAGTGAACAGAGGCGTCAGTAGGTTCGTCTCCTATCTTAGTATCGGTTCGGCCCAGTATCGCTCAACCCTCCCTCCTCCCAGTTAATATAGTCTTTCTCAGCACATGAGGACACAAAAGGTGCTTGTCTTCCCTGTTTTCTCTGGCCCGTTGCCTGTGCCATTCGATTTCTCTTCAAACCCCCTGCTTCCCCCCCCCCCCCCCCCCAAAAATTCCTATGACTCCTGTAGCACATTCCTTTCTAGCAAAGGTGCTTCAATCCCTCCTGAATATTGAAAACACCTTGGGCCGGCCGCTACATCTCCACGAAATAGGTCTCCCCCCTTGGCCTGCTTCCAGCCCCTCCCCCCCTTCTCCTCCGTACAGGGAGGGGACAAAAGTTCGTCATCGGCATTTGTCATGATGCTTTTTCCCCGGTTAAGTCCTTTTCTCAATTTACAATCCCTCTTTCTGACGCCCCCAGTGAGAAGACGATTTCATTGCCCCTCTCCCCTGCTGTAGGTCCCCTCCTTTTTTTCAGTTTTAGTTCTTCGCGTATCCACTTACTGACTCCCCCCTTCCTATTTTAACATTTCTTTCCCTCCATCGTTCAATGCGAAGTTTTGTCCGGAAACCACAGCTTTTCTAGGCCTTTTCGTCAACCCACTTGCCCCCCTTTCCCTCGTCAGTGTCTGGCGACTCATATCTCCTTATTTCCGCCTCTTTGACCGTCCAATTCCCTTCTCCCCTCCTTGAATTGAGGGACCGATGAATCGTCGCCGGGCCTTCCACCCAATGATTCTCCTGTTGGCCCTCTATTTCGCTCTTTCGCCCCCTGTCTCCCTGTATCAAAAACAACGAAATTCGTCCCATTTCTTGCGATCAATTCGCATCACCCGCTGAGACTGTCTCTTCTTCCAGCGAAGGTTCCTCTGCACCTTTTTTTCTCTCCCTGGATCACCTCCTTTGCGGACCCATAGACCCTCTTTCGGCATGAGACCAGACTTTGATAGCTTTCGTATCTTATCCCTTCCCCACACTGAAGTTTTCTTTCCTTTTTTTTAATCTTCTTTACCATTCCCACATTCCCTGTACCCCCCTCCTTTCATTCCAGGAGGAGCGCAGTCATCAATCCCCGCAGGATTCTGGCCTTCTTTCACTCCTCCCTCTTATTGATTGGTCACTGTTTTCTGTAATCCGTCTACCCTTGGGTCCCACAGGTCCCGTGAAGAGATTTTACGCTTTTCCCAAGATGGGCCTTCCCAACGACACCTTTTTTTCCCCACCCCTCCTTTTCCTGGAACAAGGTCGGCTCCTGCAAATCTCCCCAAGATCAGGTTATCGGCCCCTTAGTGGCCCTTCTTTTTTCTGTGGTCCCGGCTTTTGGAGCCCTGCGTCCCTGGCTCCCACCACTTCCCACTGCACCCATTCTTTTTCTCTTTTGTCCGGCAATACCCGTTGTGTTCCCCTTTGCAGTCTCCCCTCCCTGCTAATAGGAGATAACCTTTTGAAATTGGTCATTATTAGCTCTTTCGGTTTCGATGTCTCTTTTCTTGATAAGATTTCACTTCTTCTCCTCACCTCGAGTCTTCCCCACCGTTATCCTCTTTCCGGTCTGTTAGAGGGGTACGTGCCCCGGAACCGGCAGTCTTTTTCACTAGACCAGTCCTGTCAAAATTACCCCTCCTCCTCTATCGTCGTCAAAGTATTCAAGTTCCATTTCCCCCTCAATTCTCCCCCCCTTTCATTTCCGCAACTAAAAACCCTCTACCTCTTGCCCCCTGCGAACATGAACCCCCCCTGAATGACCTCTAACTCGGTTTCCTCTCCGTATATGACGTTTCTCTTTCTGCCGCACCACTGTTTTTCAACTTTGCATAAGGTTTCCCAAAAACGAGTTTTTCCCCCCTGATAGATATTTCCCTCCTTCCCTCGGCGTTTTCGGAAGCCAGCTCTTCCTCTCTTTTTTCTCCTAATCCTTTTTTTTTTTTAGAGTCTTCCTTTTCGTAGTTAAAGAGTCTCTAAGTTGGTCTCCCTGGCTATCCCCTGGTTTGACAGTATTTGTCTTTTCTTATCCCCACCGGAAGGATGCAAAATTTCGTTTGCATTCTCCTTTGCTTCGGTTCCCCCTGCATGGGTGGTTTTTTCATATTTAGTATTAGTCTCCCCCGAGTTTATCCCTCCCTTAGTTTTTTACCGGGTACTTATTCTGGGCGCCTGAGGTATGGTTTCGTTCGTATTTTGATGGTTGGTTCTCTGTGTTGGCTGTCCCTGCCTCCTTTTCCGGTCTGAGGCCGGGTACGCCTTTTCCTTTTTCCCTTCCTTCCATAGTTCGAGGTGCCCAGGCTTTCCTTGGAAAATCTCGCTCTTTTTCCGCCCCGATCCCGGTTTTTCCTATCTTTGATGCTCGCCTAGATTCAGGACTTCCCCCCATCGGATAAAAATTAATCCGCAACCTCTCCCTCACCATTTTTTTTTTTTCCCCCCCTGCCTCCTTCAGTCTATTGAGCTCCTGCGAGCAGCAGGGAGGCGTCCCTACAGGGTCCTTTCCCCCCCTGTTGTCTTGGTTCCCTATACCCCCACGGTTTCTTGGAATGATTTTTAATTTTTTCTTTTTTTTCAGTCCCTTTTTCCGCAGGACTACCCCTCTCGGTCCCTTTCCCCATTACCCCTCTTTTTACCACTCCTTTGGGGACGATTTCGGATATGTGCCTCAGGTTCCTTATTGCCGAATCATGTTTTCTTAAATATGGTTGCAACATTCGTTAGTGAGCTTTTTTTAGTATCCCCGCTTTACACCTTCTTACCAATCCCTTTGTACTTTCATATGGTGTTTGAAAGTTTTAAGCTCTCTTCCCGGAAAAAGTTTCAAAATCACCTATCAAGTCATGTTCCTCCCTACAATAATACGCAGAGGATCTTTCCTTACTGGAGTCCTCTACTTCATTTTTTTGGTTTGGTCTCTCCCTCTTCAGAGTGATTCCCTCCCCTCCTTTCCACAAGCCAAAATTACCCCTCCAATTTTGGTCTCTCTCTGTCCCACTCAGGTTTAGCCCCTTTTTGCAGCCTTTTCCTCCTCCTGTTTTCTCGCCCTGAAGTGATCCTCTTGCGCTCCCATTTTTTTTTAATATAACCCTTCTCGGCTTCCCGCGCTTATTAGTTTTTTGTTCTATATTCCTTCCTCCAGGTCAATTCTCCTGGCCGTTTTTTTTTTGTTCCCCCAGGCTTTTCCCAGTTTTGTTACCGAGCGATGCCCTAAGGCTGGCCACTTTACCTATCCCCTTTTTTTTCTAAGTTTTTTTAAGACCCCTCCCTACTTTCTCTTCAAGGCTTGTTTCACCTCAGTTTTGCTGCCCCTGTCTCCCCGGAAGGAGTATTCCCTTCTCAGCTCCTCCCCGTCTGACTGTGCTGTTCTCTTTGACTCTCCCACCTCCTACAGCGTTTTCCGTCCATCGCTTTCTATATTAGTCCCTCCAGGATTGAAAGAGAGACTTTGTCACTATTCGCCTACGCCCACCCCCACTGGCCCCCGGAATGACCATGGTGTTCCTGTCCTCCCCTTTTAGTTCCCTTTATTACCCGTCAGCAATCTTTTTCAATTCTGCAACCTTCCCCGGGTCACGTACCTTTATGGCCAAAAGGCAGTCTTCCATAATGTTTAGATTCCTTTACCTCCTTACTCTTTGTTGTTTCGTGTGCTGTACTCTTTTTTTCCCATTTTGTATCTAGATCAGGCGCTTCCCCCTCGTTCCTCCCCTCTTTTTTTCAAGACGGGCTTCTTTGGGATTTAAAGATATTGTGCTCGCCCCTGGGTCTTTTTCTAGTTATGATAGCCTCTCCTGTTGATTTTGAATTCCGGGTTGTTTCCTAGCCTTCCTTCCCCTCACCTTCTCATCGAAAATTGGACCCCCTCACTTGCCGCCAAGGGCTGGCAGAACTATCTTTTTTCAGTATCTGAGGTATCTTTGTCGAGTTTCTTGAACTCGTCTCCCCCCTACTCTTGGATGACGCCTCTGGGATCTCCCTTTAATCCCCACCGGATGGCCGTGTCCGTGCTCAAAAAGCGGAACCTCTGTACTTGGTTTTTTTTTTTTTTTCTTTTTGACCCTTTTAGAACGGAAAGCCTATGGTGTTAGTTTCCTTCCGATTTTTTTCTGATCCTCTGCGAAAAGTGTCTCTTCCCTCCGTAAGTTCCCTTCCCGACGAGCGGTTTCTTTCTGGCAGTCAAACCTTTGGGTTTCCCAACAGTTGCCCTTTAAGCTTTTTTGTTGTGTCGTCGGGGTTACTTCCCGGTGAATCGGAATCTTCTATTCGTCCTCCCATCTCCCCCCTATGCCGCTACCGCGCTCAAGTTCCTCTGGCCTTTTTTCCTCTCTATGCAAAACACGCATTTTTTCCGTGCTTCGCGGCCTCCCTTTTTTTTTTGATGGACTTGAGTAGCACTTTTTTTTTTTTTAGGCCCCCCCTATCCCCCTTTCCCCCTCCCTTCCCTTGTTTTCTCTCTCCCCTATGTGTCATGCCATCTTCCTTTTCTTCCATCACCCAAACGGTCCAACCTTCTTCTTTATCTCCCTTTTCGATCCAAACCGCGTTTTGCATAGATCCCCTCCATCCGGAATGCTTCCGCTCGGCGTTTGAGTTCCTTTATAGAGGGGTATTATTTTTTTAGCAGATTGTCTTCGGGTCACCTTTCCTCTCCCTCTCACCCAAAAAGGTCGCTGTAGCTGTGCACTTTTTTTCCCCCCCCCCGTGCATTTTCGAGGTTGACAGGTGAGCATCCATAAGTTCAGACTCTAGAGCCCTCCGGAATAGATGACTTTTCCTTCAAAGTTGTGCCATCGCAGACTCTTTTTCCTCTCGCAGTGCCCCCAGCCACCATCGTCTGTCGTTATTGAAGAATTGTACCAGTCAAAAGGAAGGGCCGCTGGTTTATCCCCTTCACCGAACCCCCCCCCCCCCCACCTGTTTTCCCATTCTTCCGCTATCAGAGGGCGTCATCCCCTCTCTCCTTTTTTGTCGCTCCTAGCTGTCTATGGCTTTCCACATAATGACCTCCAGCTGAAATCCCCCCCTTATCTACGACTCTAGATGTATTCCATATCCATGCCAGTGCGTTGGTCCCTTCTTTTCTGTTTTTTCCTTGTACCTGTTTGCCCCAGTGCTCTCTAGCCCCCCTTACTTACACCATTCACGCCTTGTCTCCATCATTGATTCCTGAGCACCTTTTTCTCGCACTCGGTGAGAAATCAACCCCTTCCGTCTGAAAACCCAATAGTCAGTCCGCTTTTCTTTTTCGCTTTTAATAGTTGCCTTCCCATTTTCCCCCCTCTCCCCATCAAGAACCCCCGGCAACAATCCGTCAGGAGGGGCACCCGTCTTCATTTCCTTTCCCTTAATGTTCCTTTTGGCCATCCCTGAAGGGAAAATTCTCACTTCCAGCACCTCTTCTCGAATCACACCCCCCCCCCCCCCCACTGCGCCAGAAGATCAGGCCCCGCGCACACTTTTTTTTCTTCCCCCGCATGGTGTCGTAATAATTTAGGATTCTCGGTTTAGCTTTCTTTAGACCTTTTCATAAGGAAATCCTAGACTCGAAAGCGATGTCATGACCCCCCCCCTTTGTTTGCAAGGTGGGCACTTTTCAACAAGAAACTCATCCTCCGGGTGTTCCGATTTTCTTTTTTTTTGTAAGGACCAACGATGGTTCCCCAGTACCCCAAATCTTTTCTACCCCTTTTGAATTCTCTTTCAGTTGTAATTTCTTACACCACAAACCTTGGAATGTTCATTTAACTCTCGTGTGCCCTCCCCTCGAAAAAATTTGACCAGTTCCCTCTTCCCCACCCCCCCACAGACATTAGTCATTTCTCATTCTGAGTCTCAAGAGCAGTCCCCCTTCTCGACCTTCTCTTTATACCAGCGGAGGGTTCTTCCCCCCCCCTTGTGTATTCTCCCCTAGGATTTTTTTTCCACGCCTCCCAGAATTCCTTTTTTTCACCCGGCGGCAAGTGTCCCCTCAGTCTTCTGCCCGGGTTTCCGTATCTTGATCCTCCCTCCCCCCACTTGACGTCTTTTTAATTTTTTGCGTGGACTTTCGTTCCCTCAAATTACCGAATCCCCTACGTTTCCTCCGAGCGGGCGCAGTTCATTCCCATCCCCTCTGATCCTGGAGGTTCCTCCCATCCTCGCTATTTTCTTTTGTCAGTCCCCTTTTTTATACCTTAAGTCAACCCAATGTCCCTTGACTGAGCCTTTTTTCCCAGCGATTTTCTCCAACCGCGAACGCTGTTTCCAAACCATTACTTTCCCAACCGCACAGAGTCGGACGTCTACGACCTAGGACCTCCTTTTTTCTTAACGTTTTCTTGCTCAACTTGTTTTTCTTGTTAACGGCGATTTTAGCCCTTCTTACTGATGCCCGAGCCCCCACTTCTTCAATACCTTTCTCTTTCCATGACACCTCCACCGTGTTGGCAATCACGCCGGCGCCTCTTCACTTGATTGGATCAAGTTGCCTTAGTCATTGCCATGCTTTTCGTTTCTCTTTTTTGACGGTTGTGTCCTAGTCCATTCCTGCTCTAGGATCCTCTCTCTTTCATTTATCCGTGCCTGGTTTTTTATATGTTTCCTTTATACATGTCACCCCCCCCTGCCTGTTTCCTCCGATGAAGTCCCGGACTGAAAGTACCGGCCCTCATACTCCTCAGCAAAAAGAGGCAGGGCCTTCCACCAGCAACTTCCGTTCAACCTTAGAAAGACAAACCAATACCGAATCAACGCGGCATGAGCCCTGAACATGGACTTTCGATCAACTGATTTTTGTGCTCCGTCTTAGTTCAGCCATGCCGGTGCAAAAACGGTGCAGCAAACTATTACTTGTCCCCGTCTTTTGCCCCTCCCCAAAGGTTTTTTCCCACCCCGGGATTTACTAGTTTCCTCATATTCTTTCTCGGCGCACGTCCACTCTCTTTCTACTTCTTTTTGTTTTCTCTCCTTATTGTTTCTCGTCTGCTGTGAAGGGATGACGGCCTATCGGTTCCCATTGTCTTTTCTCTAAAAGCCGGATGCCCAATTAGTTGTCATCCCCGGTTGTGCCGGCCCCCTCCTTGGTCCGTCTATTATCGTACCCGCTTTCATTATTTTCTCTTTTCCGGGGGCCGCTGTGTGCGCGGGGCTTTTTGGTGTCGTTAGATGGATTGTTCGCTGCGTATTTTTTTTTTTTTTTTTTGGGGAAATCTCTTTTTTAAGTTTTCTCGTAGAGGATTTTTTATTCATTCGGCCTCTTCTGGGGAACAAGGCCCTTTTAACCTGGATCACGGAGGAAACCCCCTTCACTCTGCATGCTCACGTTTTTTCCCCCTCGTTTTATGCTCTTCTCAGGCCCTTTCTGATCACATACCTTCACCACGCGACCTCCCCTCCTGACGATCGATATTCTCCTTGGATGTTAATCAGATCATTCTTTCCCACATGAGGCGGTCTTATTTCACCTCCGTTTCCCTTCTCTGAAAGTGTTGCTCGTGCAGTCATGTTCCCCCTCCCCTTTTCTCTTTTTCCCAACGTGAAAACTGCATTGTCTTCCACCTTTTTCCAGCCCTCTCTTTTCTCTCTTGTAATAGCTCCTGCGCGGCGTGCCCCCCCCTTTTTTTTTTTGTCATGTTTTCCCACTTGCGGTTCAGCCTCCCTGTCTCATATGCCCTGCGTCTGCGTCCCTGAGTCCACCCCACCCCACGCTCTGCACGTTTTGTTGCTCCCTATTTGGTTGCCGCCCAGGATCCCAAGTCCACTACTCCTACTTTTTCACAGGAGCAGTGACACCATGTTCCCCCCCCCCGTGCGTTCGATGCTGGCTCCGGCCCCGCCTGCCCCATCAGCGCCTTGATTCTTCGCCCGAACACGCTCCTTCCTGTCTTCCTTTTTGGCGATGCTTCTTATTTTTTCATGTACCTTTTCGGCTTGCTTCTTCGCGCTCTTACCCCACTCGCCACCGCTCACCAAGTCCTTCCGTGTTTGCCCCCTCCTTGCATCTTCCCCCGGTCGCCCCGTTTCCCGCCCCCCCCCAC